>Ga0065711_1032824_pt1 | contig 26620 bp, 15 predicted proteins | sample Hoacrofraction12_FD_59098 | JGI IMG/M metagenome (GOLD analysis project Ga0065711, IMG submission 59098) | Hoatzin crop microbial communities from Cojedes, Venezuela - Epithelial fraction 12 v2 (version 2) | ecosystem: Host-associated > Birds > Digestive system > Esophagus > Crop | place... | reverse complement strand
AGCCTGAGGTGGGCGGAGGGGGGAGGCGGGTGTTATACCATCGTTCCGGGGAAGGCTGAGCATTTGCGGATACCGGCTCCCGAGCGCGGGGAGCATCCTCTCCCCGCCGGCCGGCCGGGCAGCAGCCGCAGCACAGGACTGGGCTCCCCGGCTCCTCCTTGTCCTAACGCTGCTGGCGGCATCCCCGCCTCCGGCGCGACAGAGCGAAGAGCCGCAGCCCACGGGGGTCCGCCCGGAGCCGAGCGCTGGGCTAGAGACCCTGTCCCTCTCTAAGCCTCGCAGGCACGGGCAGAGCCCTGGGTGAGTAGTCTGGGAGCTCCCTTACTCTTCCAGGCAGGCCAGAACCCTTCAGGGCCCCTGCTCCGCATCCCTTGCTGCTTCTGTTCTCAGCTGGGTGCCTGCAAGGTGCAGGAGGTCTCTGTCCTCTGGTAGGTTAGTCAAGCTGGGATCCTTGCCTGGGGAGGGATTTTTGAAAGGGTTTCTCTCTGCGCCTTAAAACGGTGTCATACTACAAAGTTGTCTGCCTCAACTTGGAAATCTTTCTTTCCTTCCCTTGTATACAAGCTGCTCTTTTTTTTTTTTTTTTTTTTTTTCCTCCTCCTTCCTTTCTAATTTCTACAACTTTTCCAGCCTTACAGAGTTGCCTCCTTCGCTTTCACCTGTGAATTTACAGAGGTAATAAGAAGCCAATGATAAGCAGAGGGAATTCTTGGTTATTGGAGGTTATTACTAGCAAGTAACTTAAAACATCTGTGTGTTTGTCTTTCATTCTCTCCTAGGCTGAACAGTCATGACAGCTGAAAAGACTATTCCTATAATTAATGGCAAGCCAGAAGACGCTTTGGACCCAGAAGCCTCAAGAACCAACCTCGTCCACAGCAATGATAAAAAAGTTCATGAAAGAGGTCACTGGAACAATAAGGTTGAATTTGTGCTTTCTGTGGCAGGGGAGATTATTGGGTTGGGAAACGTATGGAGATTCCCGTATCTGTGCTACAAGAATGGAGGAGGTAAGATGGCATCATATGTTGATTTACAGCTCACCATAAACATGTGGGAAATGGACAGTTAAGGTTGCTTTAGAGTGATTTCTTGCACTAGCTAAGAGACAGGTATTTAGAAACTCAGTGTATGTGCAAATAGGGAAGTATTAAGCGTCTGACAACTAAGAACAAATTGTGTTTCTCTTTCCTTCTCCCCAAATATTGTGACTTACTTTCACCAGTTTTTTTTCTGTTAGTAAAAAAACTGACATATTTCTTCTGTAAGATTTTTAATGCAGAAGAAGCCAGTGTTCTGTTATAGTAGTATATTGTGAGTTTTCTTCTACATGTGAATGCAGACCTAAGCATACTTAAATAAGTTTGTCTGATGTAGAAAAGAATGTAGCAGTTTATTTTTCACAACAGTATACTTTGCAGAAGATAAATATTGTTTTTGATAATGCTACAAGGGTTACTTTTTTTTCTTTGTAATTTGAAAACTTCTTTAACTCAACCATGCTTTTTTTTCCGCATTACTTCCCAAATCGCTACAGTAGGGTAGGGGAAGATGCAAAAGCTGCCGGTTACTCAAAGAAGAGAGCAAACCTTGTAAAATTTAGAATAAGAATGTTATTTGAGAGAGGAAAGAACAGTCTTAATGTCTACAAAAGTATGAGGTGGCATGTATTGGTTATAGTTAATTCTAAACTACTTAAGATACGTGACAGTTAAGAAATCAGCATGTCAGCTGTTACCTGTAAAGCAATGTGGGAAGAAAAGTAAATGAAAAATTTAATTCTGTGGACTGGTTTCGGCATGCTCCCCACTTAAGGCCTGAATCAGTGTTATTGTAAGCATACAGGCTGGGAGAAAAATAAGATGTTCAGTGGCTGATATGCAAAGATCGGTTCTTTAGTTCTTTAGTGGATTGGGTTGCTAACAATGCTGTGCCAAATTTCTTGCCCTTGTCCCTCCAAAACTGGCACGGTTGTCTTAGAACTCAGGAGTGGTTTTGGCCCATTTTGTCTGCTGTTTCTATAAGGCTAATAGGACTGTGGAAGATGTGTTTATAGTTTGCAGCTCATTTCTTTATATATCTGTACTTTGACAAAACTAAGATAATGAGAATTCACCTGTTTGCAGAATGATGCTACCAAGTACTGCTATTAGTACATAAACGTTAATATACTGGATATGGTATGCAGAACAGTTTCTTGTTGATTGTCAAAGTTTTCCCAGAGAAATTTTGGCAGAGGGAAAGATAGAAATATTTTTTGGTATCAAATAAAGATTTCCCTCTTTACAGAGTAACCTTTAGATGCCCATTTGTATGCATATGCTAGGTTGTCAAAAAGCAATGCTATCATTTTTAAGGCTACAGTAGGTAGAAAGAATTTAACCATGTTTTTGGGTGATTTGATGAAAAAGAGATTACTTAAATATCACACTTATCACCGCTGTATTCTTTAAGAACAGAATTAATGTGTGTTGTTTAATTGGTCATGTCCTGGCACTGTTGGAAATTTGCCATTGACTTGAATTTTATTCAATGAGGACTCAGTCTATGACCTGTGTTTTTGTAACTCTCTGGAATGCCCTGCTGGAATTAGACCAGAGTTGGACTTGTCTGATGCATCAGATGTAAATGCTGAAAACTACTTAGTGTGCAGTAAGCGAAGACAAATATGAGCTAGTTATTTCATAACTTGTTAGATGCAGAACGAACCTAGGAGCAATAGTATGTAAGTTCTGAGGTCTGACCTCTCTTGGTGTTTCCTCCGAGTTGTTACACGTAGTGTAGGCATAAGCTTCTATAATTTTAATTTGTTCTTATGGATATTTAGTGCGTTCTTTAGGAAAATTAATTTCTTTGCATGTTTAGAATTAGATATTTCTTGGAATATGATCTGTTTGGAAGCTGGAAAACCAGACATCCTCTATTTTTTGTGATGTGTACCTGTTGTAGAATGGTGTTGGAAAAATAGAGTCAAAGCTAATACTCTCAATTTCAACAAGTTGCCATGTTAAACTCGCTATGATCGTGTGCGTGAGTGGGCCGAGCTGGGTTTGATACTGGCCAGCAGTGTGACTGGCCTATAAGGATTTTGTTCAAATCATGTGCACAGTAAATCATACCGAGAAACCATGTTTTAGATGCAAGAATTTCATTCTGTGTGGAATCTGCATCTATTGCCTGAGATGCAGCCGAGAATGAACTACAGGCAAATTGCCTGACGGAGGGAAGAGACTACTCGTGAAGGCGTCTCTCTGGATCTGCTGGGTCTGAAGGAAGAAACTGCAAGTCAAGGCAGCTGTATTGAGGTGTCTCAACTTTCTAGTCAAAGTGATTAGAGCATAACAGTTGTTGCAGGTTGTAGGTGTGTTGTGGCATTTGGCTTTTGGTGTATTTTTTTTAAGATTATGACTGGCATACTTATTTGCATTGTCATTGTAGAAATTTTCCTGAAGTGTATTTGGAAACATTTTGTTCATAGTTAATATTCTGACAGAGATGTAGCGTTAGAGAGGTAGCTATTAAGGTGCTGTTCATGAATGATCAAATTGATCTTCAGGACTTCCATTGAAGGAAGCAAATGCTGCTATTACTACTGCTCTGAAGAACTCAGCAATGTCAGTGCCATGTTGGGCAGCACTGTAAAACACATCTTCCTAGGAAGAACTACATCCATGAAGACTTTTGTGTGCTTAGCCTAGCTTGTGTTGATTTGAAATGGAGTGAATGGTGGGATGCTTACATCATTTAATGGGAGCTTTAAATGAAGACAATTAGCTTTGTGGGATTATTTGTTTGGGAGCAAGTAGGTTGAGGCCTGCATACAACACATTATGTATGTTGTACTAACCTTCATTTTTGTAACTTAGTTAAACAGTTAACGCTTTCTTATTTTCCTACAACTTCAGGTAAATTGTTCTGTGCAGTACTTCACTGTGCTAGTGTGCCTGGTTAAACCAGTAGAGCTTTCTTGGTATAAGTCAAAATGGTAGAATCAGTTATTTTGTGCTTTCTTCTCAGTATTTATTTCCTTCTTTCCTTGTTTCAGTCTAAACCAATATAGTTTCTTGCTTTCCGCCTCATCTTTTGAGTCATCAGAAGTTCTGAGTATTTAGGGAGTGAGGAAGAAAATTCTTTATGGCTTATATGTTAACAGGTTCTCTACATAGTCAAAAGGCTGCATTTTATTCGTCATTATTTAGGTTTGGTTCGAAAAGGAATACATAAAATCTACATTAGCAACAAGTGACATTATGCCTGACGTATATTTTCTCTTATTTCTTTGCTTCGACATGCTTCACAGCCATATTCTTTAGGTTCTGTACCTAATAACATGATCAGTCATTAAATAATACAATACTTCTGCTGTGTATTAATTGATAGGAGATATTTTTTTTTGCTGTATACAACGCTTCAGCATTGAATTGTATTATTCATTATCTGTGCTGGAGTTTACAGTCAGCATCTAACAAAAATGTTGATGCTTTGTTATTTTCCTACAATTTCACATTCATATTTCTAGCCAATAAAGCCTAAGCCCTGCTTTCCTGTTCTTGTAAGTGGTTCTAAAGTTTATTTCATCGTTCCCTTTTGATGATCCTTATGCGGCTTATCCAAATAACATACAAAAGACTTTTGGGATTTGATTTACGTAACACTTCTTCATCCCTGCTTTCCTGGGAAAAGCAAGGAAGAGAAGATAGTGTAGACTGACTTAGTGATGATCAGAGCAGAACTGTGTGGCTGAGCAAGACTGCGGTCTTTTCTGTATCGGAGACACATGAGCAGAATTTAGTATATATTGAGGAACTTTGGTCTAGTGTTTTTTGGTCCATGACATTGGCTTAGAGGTTAACCTTTGATATTTGGGGCCAGGAGTAAACACTTTCTGCACTTTCAGCACAATGCCTGGGAAGGGGTCTAATAGGGGATCCTTCCTTTATTAAGAAAGCTAATTTCTCCCTGTGCTGTCAATGAACTGTATTCATTACAACAAATACCCCCTCAATGTTTGCTTGTAGGTGCTTTCCTCATCCCGTATGTGGTTTTTTTTATTTGCTGTGGAATACCAGTATTTTTCTTGGAGACAGCCTTGGGTCAGTTTACTAGTGAAGGAGGCATTACGTGCTGGAGGAAAGTGTGCCCTCTGTTTGAAGGTAAGAAACAGTTCTGTGTTCTACTGCGAGAGAATACATTAAATTCGAAGTAAAGTAAAATAAGTTGTATCAAAATTGAAGTTAATACATACTTAAAGTAGTAAGCATTTGTTTTTAAATTACCTGAAAAGTAAAAGTTTTCTGTTGTGTCTCACTTTTTTTCTCTAGGCATTGGATATGCTACCCAAGTTATAGAGGCACATCTAAATGTATATTACATCATCATTTTAGCGTGGGCTATCTTCTATTTGTTTAACTGCTTTACTACGGAACTTCCTTGGGCTACCTGTGGGCATGAATGGAATACAGGTATGACCTCAGTAGAGATACACAAATACTTCCAAGTAATTGATTAATATATTGAAATGTCAGGAACAAAACTATTCTGGTAGAAAATTCTGTGGAAGTGGGCCAATCACATCACACCACACCATGACAGAGGAATCCTGGAGTGAAGACTTATTGATACCTTTTTGGTTTAGGACATTGTATAAGCATTTGTTCCTGCAGAATATGATAACAGATAGCAAAAGAAGACTTTGGATTTTGTAAATTCTGTAAGATATTCAGGCTAAATTCCCAGACTTTCATTTGCAATCATATCTATTCTCCTTGAATACAGTAAGTGAGCTCTACTGAAGAGCTGATGACCTGATGACAGGTTGCAGTCTTGCTCTTTCACTCTAATGAAACCAGGAGGAGTTTAAATGGAAAGGAGAATATTAAATGTGGATCTTTGGATTCGCTCTTTTTAATACCATATGTTGAGGGATAATGTTCATCAAGCTACTTCTGAAAATTTAGTCACGTAAATAATCCTTACTGCGTGTAAAGTAGCCTCTTACGTGAAAGATGAGGTGTCTGTAAGGGTTTGCAGTACAGGGCTCTTCATCTGTCCTCTCACTGACGTTTTTGTCTGTAATGCTCTACTTAACGCGTTTGAAGATCACAAACATGTATGGGAGGGAATAAATACTAATGCCCTTATTTCCATGTTCCTGAAGTTTTTGCATATTTTCATTATATCACTGCCCAATTTCAAATCATGTACCAATTTTACTGTCTTTCATGGTTTTTATTAGTTGGCCGTTATTGTGTTCTTTCAACACACCTAAAGCTATCTGAAATCTTGCAGTTTAGGCTATGTTAGGGAACCAGACTTGGGCCCAATAGATGTGGAAGGCTTCAGTATCAATTCTGGCAATTCTGCAAAAGAGCTTAGCCAACGTTGATCGCTGTTCAAATACTAAGTGTCAGCTCAACAATGCTGAGCTGCTTTGATCTCCTTTCTCTGTATTAGAGATGATAATAATAAGCCAGAGTTACTTTTCAGTTGCCATATTTAGGCAGAGTGGAAACTTGTTGCTGGCAGTGTTTCATAAACCAATTGTTACCATTGGCCACTGAACCAGCAGTTGGAGTAGGAGTATGTTGTAATTCCTGGTAGTGTCAGTTCCTCAAAGTGTCTTTCTTCTGCCTCAGATGTTTTATTGGCCTGTGTCATTGCAACTGTGCCTTTGGAAAATGTTATAGAAGAATGTAGCATACTGCACGGGTATTTTTCTGGGATAGGCCTGTGGTCTGGTGATCGAAATACAGTATTGCAGAAGTAGCAGCTGGGGCATTTTAGTGTACCTAGAAATCCTTTAACCACTTAGAGTAAATGTGTTATAGCATGGTGGCTTTACAAGATGCATAAACTAGAAGATGCACAAGAAGAAATGTACTTACATGTCAATATAGCGAACTTGTTTTTGTTCTTTTATAGACAACTGCGTGGAATTTCAAAAACTTAATATGAGCAACTGCAGTCAAGTCTCTTTACAAAATGCCACTTCTCCAGTGATGGAATTCTGGGAGTAAGTGTACATAAACTTTGTGTTTGATGAGATTATGCATTATCTTCTGGTATTTTCATCATTTACACATAATGAGATACCTCGTAACCCTATAGCACTTAGTGATGTGAGTTCAGCTGGAAATTTTCTCGTATAGTCAAAGACAGTCAGGATAAGAGTTTTAACTCTTTTTTTCATTTCTTTTTTTTTTTTTTTTTAAGAGGATACAGGGAAAGAAATTCCATATCCTGAAAGAACATAGAACAAAGTGTGCCACTGGCTTGGGAGCTTGGCTCCTGCTGCTGGAGGAAAGAGCCTCAAACCCATACTAATGAGGAGGCAGAGGTGAAAGAGGATGGTTTTAAATATTTCGTGTTCTTTTTCTAGGATGTTTATTCTCTTAAGAGTTTGAGAGTTGCATCTTTGTTCTTGTTTGAGCTAACTAATACTTTGGCTTCTGTATCCCATTATTTTTTAAAGGACTATGTAAATGTTAGTTCTTCAGCTATAAGAACGGAATAGTTTTAACTCTCTTGTCTCCTTGATTCTGAGTTCTAGTTAGAGTAACAGAAGAAAATTACATCTTTACAAAATATGGTCTGCTTTTCTGGTGACACATATTTTTTTTCTTACTATATAGATTTAATCAGTGCATGCGTAGTCATGTATTTGTTCCTTGCAGGGCGCAGTGTGTGTTAAGACAGTCATAGAAATGGAATGTTACTTTTAATACTAAGTCACCTCATAATTCACAGCATGTTACAAAATTCTGAGTTTATAAAATTTCTTGAGGACCCATTCTAATCTCACTAATTTTGTTAAGTTAGAGCCTTATTCTGAGGCTATATGTTTGGAGCTCTGTTTTATGTTCAGAACAGCGATAGCTACACTTTGAAAGGACCATAAATTAAGACTGTCCTTGAAGGGAGAACTCTATGTTGACATAATTTTCTTGAATGTTAGCATATGCTATTGTCTGTGCCTCTGAATCTCTTTGTCTTGCCGCATCAGTTACCTTAGCCTTCATGGGTGGTAGTTATTACTTCAGTAAATAACATTGTTTTATTTACAAGTAGTAATAAGAAAACAAACAAATCCGAGCAAGGCATGAAAATGCATACACTCTCTGGTTAAAATCGGCATTTTATTTTCAATAACCTGAATGCCTAACACATGAAATCAAAATATACCTACTCTACCCTTTTCTCAGCTAATGTTTCAGAATAAACAAGAGTTTCTTAGGTGACATCTCTTATTGCTATGGCTTCATCTTTTTAACAAAAATACCTTACGGTTCTTTGGGATAACCAGAACAAAGGTTTCATATAGTTAATGTAAATGAACAAAGTATTTTCTTTGGTACTAGCCTTATTTCCCCACTGTGTTTCTTTGCTTATTCAACAACATTCAAGACTCAGTAATTGATGGTGACTCCTGTTAACCAGATAAGTAGGCAACGTTCAGTCGAATTATATGGAGAGCACAGACTAAGTTTTGTATCCCCATGTTTTTAGGGTTTTGGGGTGTTTTTTTTTGTTAGTGCTCATCTTTGGATTGCCTAAATTCCCATGTCAGTGTTATTTTGATGCACATACAGATACATTTTAAGCATTTGCATATCGACCAGGTTCCTTACAATTAAGTCGATGCCTGTGAAGGGAAAGTGGAGGCTCTAGTTTTCTTCTGAACAGTCACACCATTGATAACCTTTACCACTTTCCTGACTGCAGTGTTAAGTCTGCAATTGAAACTCCTCTAAGTCATGGCCACATAAAGCCAATATATTGTGTAAAGGGTCAGTGGTGGGAAAAAAAGTTTGGGTTTTCTGGGTGTGGTGGTGGGGTTTTTTGGTCTGTTACCATCTACTCTTGAGATAATCTATGAATTAGAGTGGTAATTGTTGTGAATAGTGATCCTGTTTGCTTACTGTATGCGATCTCATTTCACGTGGGACTGAATACTGCATTTGTAAAATGTCAGGCTGATGTTACAGCTTTCCTTTGATAATCACGTCGTATTACTACAGTCTTGGAAAGTATTCACAATATCTTCAGAATTCTAATTAAAAAAAATAAAAACAAAAACAAGAAACAGCAAAACCAAAATGCTTGGGAGAGACTCATTCTTTACACAGATGTATGTTTTAGCAGTGCTACGTGTTTCTTTCAAGCCCAGTTCTGTGGGTCTAAGAGTTAATGGTGAGGGATATACAGGTTGCTGTGTATCATGCAGCAGACTAGACTGGCATTATGTAAATGCCAGCAGAGGTTAGTAGCAGGGGCACAAGTTGGATTTGGTTTTGTGTGTGTGCGCACACATAAATGAATACACCAGGCACAAAGGGTTATCTTTACTTCTGACTTCTTTCTTTCTTTCTTTCCTTTTTTTCCTCCCTCCTCCTCCCTAGTATTACTAGGCTTTTTCCATCATCTAGGGTAGAAGGCTCAGCCCTTACTTATTAGTGACTGGAAGCAAATCCAAATCCTTAGTTTGAGTATTGCAAATAAAGACTTCAGCCTCTCTGCTGAAATATTTCTAGCTTTTATGCTTCTGTGACCTTGACTACTCCTAAAGCTATTGCTGAGGTCAAACAGCAGCCCACCAAAGTGCAGTGATGACCGAGAGGATACTCTGCAGTACTATGGAGCTCTTCTAGCATGCAGGCTGGTAGTTACCCTTCCTCAGGTCTATACAGAGGATACTGTTTCCTTGCTACCCTAGCAGGTACAGGCTTGCTTCCTCTGATAGTTCAACATTCACTACCAGCTTTGGTGGCTGGGTCACACAGAGAGTGAAGGCCTGTTTATTGTCTTGGGTGGATTGGTGTCATGTGGAGGGTGAAGGCCTATTAATTGTCTTGGATGGATTGTTTGTTTTAAAAACAACAAAAAAAAGTGAAAACTTTAGAGATGAGTATTTGCAGTAGGTCCTAGGTGCTATTTTCTTTTTGGTACACTAAGAAGAATCTCATTGTGCATGCAAGGACCACAAAACTTAAAATATTTTTGTGAGCCTGTAATTGATAAGTACTTATCTGTAGCTATACAGTGAAAATTGTCTGATTCTGCTGGAGGAGCAGTAGGCCAAGTGTGAGAGTTTGGACCCTCTTTAGTTGTTTTGCTACTTAGAAATGTCTATCCCTGTTAAGGTTTTAAGATGTCATTTATGTTGGCAGACTCCTCACTGACTACAGGTATCAGTGTTGACACTGTGGGAAAAATTAGGAGACTAGAGGATTTCTTACCTTACTTAAAAAGACCGTAAAAGCCATAGCAGTTTCACATTCCATCTGCATATACAGTTCTCTAACATAAGCAGCTGAACGGATCAAAATTCACTTTTTATTCTTCAAGCTCTCTGGTGCTAGGTTCCAAAGAAGGGCAGACAAGAGTCTGAAACTTCACTTTTCCTTTCATACTGGGGCCCAGCATTCAGAGGCTGCCCAGTTAACTATAGTTCATGGCGTTTCTCTCATCCTAATCGTATAGCTTGATTAAGAGTTTTCTAAGAAAAAAGAATAATCATAATTTCAAGGTACGGCACATGGAAATTTAGTGTCCAAACTTTGAACAGTTAATAGTGGTAGCTGCAGTAATAACAGAGGTGTTGATAATTTTGGGTACGTAAAGCAGTCCTGTGAAAGAGCTGTGGCCATGGATGAGGTGATATTTATAGCCTGCAAATCAGGCTGTAAATAATCAGCTACTCCATTGTTCTGTATGCTTTCTTGGGAGAGGAAATTATCTGGGAGGTGTAGGGGGCAGCAGCCATGTCTGTGTGCTCTTTTGGCTGCTACTCCAGTCTGTTACCATGGTCAGGAAATTGAGGTTTCTAGTGCCTAGGAAAGGGAGATGGACAGGCAGTGGACCCGTGGTTTTGTGGTTGATTCTACCTCAATAGTTTTTTTTTTTTTCATTGGCTGTATAACAACTTAGGCCTCTGTTAAAGAAGGTCTAGTTGTTGGCCTGTCATTCTCTGGAGGGGGTGACACATCCTTAGCATTTCCAGTACAGCCTAGTGAGAAAAAACATTTTGTTTGTCTAAGGAAAAGAAAAGGGGCTGCTCTCAGCAAAAAGGAAAAGGCACAAACCCTTTCCTTGCAAAGTCAAAAAGAGTTTTTCCTGTTTCATTCAGGCTGCAAATGACTGCAGGAATCGCATTGTGGTTAATCCCCACTACACTATGAAAAGTCATTAGCAAATTGGGCCTGATTCTGCAGTACTCAGTACCCAGAGACCTTCAGCACCTCTCAGAACTAAGCCCTTTGTGCATGCCTTGTAGAACATTGAGTTGTGCCAGACTTGCTTGTTTCTGTCCAGTTCATAAGAGGCCGTGTGAAAATTACTTTTTGTTTGGAGTCACGTGATCTCTTCATCTGGTTTTGCCTCAGAACCACTGACTTTGCCTGGTTTCAGCTGAAAGGAGTAAATGGGATAGGTGTCAAAATGCTAAGCTGAGTTCTTAATATTGAGGGATAAATGTTACCCTAAACCAGGCAGATGAACTTCTGTGGTTTTTGATTTTTATCTTGAACATTGTACATAACATTTTTACTATGGAGAAAAAATGACCTTAAAAGTTGCAAAGTCATGTATTTGGGTATTAGGAAATACTAGAAGTAAGGTTGTACAACTTCAAGTTCACATCTTTTATGAGTATGATCATCTTTAGTTGAAGAACTGCCTGGTATTTTTTCAATAGATGTATTTTGTTCTTGCTAGAGAATGGATAGGGAGCAATCACTGTGCAAGCGTTCACATTCATTCATTCAACAAAATTCAACATTTTGTTGTTCTGCTCTTTGTTAATTTTCTTGTATTTTATACTCTCATTATTATTAGGTTTCTACTTTGCTGACAAAGTTATTAATTTAATCAGGGTTTGCTGGGGTGCTCGTGGTGTGAATGGCTTTGCAATCATAGTTTTCTTGATTATTTAGACGTTCATTTATCTTCACAAAATCTTGATAAGGTCAAATTATTCCAGTTTTACAGAAGGGGATCTGAGCTACCGAGAGAGTAAAAGGGCTAAGTAGGAAAGACCCAAGACATTTTTTAATATTATTTAGCAATAGATTTGTGCAAATTTTGTTTTAATTAAGAAACAAGAAAATGTATGCAAGTCAACTTTGTCCAAAGATAAAAGAAAGTTACTTAACTGAAGACACAGTAACATTTGTTTGAAACAAGTAATTGCTATTTCATTCCAAACAAAACATTTTATTTTGTGCACTTATGTGAAAATGTAAAGGAATTATTAAAAAGAAAGCAGTAATTTTTTGTCATCTTTGCTCTAATGACTCGGTATTTAGAATCTCTTCGTTGTATTTTGCTTGCAAGAAAAGGAATACGTATGTTCTGCTTTTTCTTGAGTGTGTTCTGCATGAGGTAGGAATTTTGCCATCTTCTCTTGAACTTGCTTTACTTTGTATAAAAGCTAAATGATCATGAAGTTCAGACTAGGATCCTAACATCTTGCTTCTGTGGTGGGTGCCTTGGCCAGAAGTTTACGGGATCATTCTCCCACTGTCTCTGTACTTAGATGGTTCCAAATGAAGAGGATACTTGAGGACAAGGTGGATTGAGGGAGCGTATTCTGATACTACATAGGTTATTAGTTAGACCATCCAGTTCCAGTCTTCATGCCAATAAATATTTAATTATTTATATGAAGTACTAACAGAAGAGAGTGAAAGCTTGTTGTGAATCTACCTACTGCAGAACAGCAGGAAGCTTGATAGCTAGGGAGTTCCCTTGGTAGAAAACTTTATATGCTTTAGGGCAGAGGAGGGCTATGAATGTGGGTTTCCAGCATGATGGGTGAGCTGCTGGATTGTTTGTCCCGTCCTAGCCTCTTCTCTGTGTTTATGCAGATCAGCTCTTCATTCCCCATGTTTCTAATCCTAGTTCTGGACACTTTGAAAGGTCTATTCAGAGGGAAACTAAATGTTGTCGTTCTTCTGGGACGTTGGTGAGCTATCTCAGCTCTTATCTTAACTCCTCACTTGATTGTTACACCCTGGTCCATAGCTAGTGCTTGCCTGGCATCCTCACCACAACTATCCAGTTTGTAATCCTAGGAAAGGACACTATCCAATCCTGCCATTCCCACATATACTTCCCACCACTGTCTCTTCTTGTGTCTTAGTTAATCCTAGTTTCTTTTCTTGGGCAGTTCAAATTGTCATCTGACCTGTCTCTAAATCACGTATATTACTGCTCCCACCTCCAGCCACCTAGTCCTGGTCCATTTATCCAGCCAGCTGGCCAGTCCCTAAACTTGCATCTAGTCGCAGGGTGGCTGCTCACTGGTCTCCAGTCTTAAATCCCTAAACATTTTTCATCTGTTCCCTAGATTCATTGGCCAGCTAAACACAAACTCATCTTTCTGCTTGTTGTCTCTTCTTCTCCCTATGCCTGTATGCTAGCATGAGAAAGACTGGCCTGCTTGTCCATACAGTCAGTCCAATTTATCTTCCAGACCTGGTCCTCCAGGTTTGTTTTTTTTTTTTCTTCCTGATGTTCTGCAGATTATGCAAAGCTAGTAAGTGTGCAATGTTAGAGCATTTTGACAGAGGAATTTAGGAAGATTTTGTCTGTATCCTAAGGAAGTCTGTGAAGATGTGTGCTTTTCTTTTTTTCTTCATTATAAGGCTGTCAGGTTATTACAATAAATATTCTTGCCGCGCCTGAGTTTTGGGTGCAGCCAAAAATTTGCATTTACATTTTTGAAGCTAATTGTTTAAACAGTAGGAATCTGAATAAATATGTTTGTATTGGAAAACAGGATATTAAAATGGAAAGTTTTAGTCATCCTAATAAATGCATGGTGTTAGGAGATGCACCTTTATGTTTTGGAAAAGTGACTTTATTATTACCTTAAGTACCTACAACTGCTTAAGAGGAGTTTGTAATGTTTTAAATTTTTCTTTGGTTGTGAAGGTGTCATGAAAAAAATTTGTCTTTTACTTTCCTAGTTATTTAAAATGATACCGTTATTTCAGATACATTTCAAATAAGGTTCATAAAACATTTATTTCACTATCTACTGCTTGGAATGTCTTTTGGGAATTTGTAGCATTCGGTTGGTTCCTAAGATAAAATATGGGAAAGTTGGAGAGGTGGTGGTTTGCCTGCAGTATTGGCAAAATTAGGAATTACATTTTTGTAGCAAAGATCATACATGAGCTGTTTAAAGTATCCCTTAATTATACAATTTAAAAGTTCTGGGAATAATGTTATTACCTACTAATAGCTGGAAAACATGCACAAGGAGCTGAGTGACGTGCTTAAAAAACTGCGACCTTTAGAAGCTGCTGGCTCAGATACCCAGTTTTGATGAAGAATGCTAAACTTTTCTTTCTTTTTTTTAAGAAGCAGTAACGTTAAGGGCATTTTCGTTGTTGTTAATGTAGGAGTGTGTGTTTAAGGACATGTATATCTGTATATGCACTTTTTGATGTTGTAGGGAAAAATTTGAAAGAAGCACAGCTTGTTTGCAGGGAAAGAAAAAAAAAAAAAAAGTGAAATGTCTAAAATAGCAAGACCTTAGTTGTTCCATGACAAGCTTGGCCAAATCAGTCAATTGCAGAACGTGCCAAAATACCCCGGCATGTTTCTTCTGGCTTTGCTAGGGTTTTAATTGGTTTCTCATAGATTTTTTTGGTTACTTTTATAGCAGTGAAGACCTCTACTGGAAGTCCTCCTTTTGGTTATGTCTGGTTTTGTGCAAATACAAAAGTGAGCTCATCCGCTTCTTTAAACGTTATTATGTATAACCTCCTACACTTTGTTTCTAAGCAGACTTCTAAATCTTCTAGAAAATGAAAAGCAAGATGTGGTTAGTGGACAGTGATGCCTGAAACCAATTAGTCCACCCCAGTAGCTCCCCTAAAGAAGAGAGGCATCTTGCACCGGACAAGGTGAAAAGTTACATGGTTGCCCACCCCAATAAGTATTTTCTCCATCAGCTTACTATGGGAATTGGATTTATAAGACTAGATGTGCAAAAATAGCCTGTAACTCTTCCAAGATATATTTTTCAATACCTGTGTAATCCTTTAAATATGCTTGTGACTTTGTAAATAATATTTTTATTTTCAACTGTCTGAGAATGTGTCCATTAGATTTGCTTACAGTCTTGAAATTGAGAATCTGAAGGACCTTGGTGTAAGGGATTTTAGAGATGCCTTAGTAACTCTGAAAACAGTGTTAAACAGCAGTCACATTCATCTAGTTCTTTGCTATCTTAGCATGGGTACTGTGTAAAGCAAACAGTTCCATCCCATTAAGCAAGCTTGTATCTATTGTAAGGTCTTGAATAGTATCATCACAAGAAAAAAGAAAGAGTTTAGACATTTTTAGAGAGTATTTCCCAAGTATGGCTTTGTAGATTCAGAGTGTTAACAGAGAGGGTGGTTGCTTAGGTTTTTTTAGTCAAATTAAGTGCTCAAAGGGGCGATGTTCTTACTGTGCAAAAAAATTATGGTGAACACAGACTGGAAAAAACCCACTTTTTTTTTGTAATTTTTTCACTGTTTTCCAGTAGATTCTTATATGGCAGCAAGGGAATTGATTTGCAGTGGCAGGAGGACTTCCTGGGGAAGACTCATTAAATATTGCTATGGAATTCCTATAAAGATCGATGAATATCATTCAGTGTAGGCCTTGAAACAATGATGTAGGCATAGTTGTCCTCTGTGTGGAAAGGTAAATGGCTGATGTTCTCCCAAAGTCCCTTCCACAGCTATTTTTAATGATTTGAACTCTGCTGACTATTGTTTTTAGTTTACAAGTGAAAAATTGAGCCGGTAGATTTTATCTGAATTTCTTTAATTAAGAATCATAGTGGAAGTTGCAAGTGGTACAGGAGAGTGGTATTTTATGAAGACTCAGTAAGTGCGGACAAAGGACTTGGGACCTCCCAAAATAGCTCCTGTACATTTGCAGTTTTCTTTTTTCTCTTTTGACCTGTTGGCTACTCTTTACTGCCTTGTGCCTCTGCTCCTTTGCAGTTTCACTACTGAGAGTTTTTTTTGTAGCTAGGATTTAGTACAGGGCGAGCAAGTATGAGAAAGATGTTGACAGAGTAATTTTTTTTTTTTTTTGGCCAGTTAGGTAGTGATTTTATATTGGCCTGTTCCATGTGGAAGAGATAAGAGCTTACCATCACTCATTTGTTACCAGAGTTAGTAGCCAAGAGCTCACTGTGAAGGACTGTGTTAAGAAATCATGGAACAGTTCTCAATTTTTTTGTGGTCTGTAGTCCTCATTTTATGAACTTTTAATTAACATTGAACAACTGAGTATAGATCTACAGACTGTGAAAGGCTCAACACAAATTTTGAGAGCCGTGAGGCTGACTGACATTTCTTCTAGGTGCTTTCATAGCTGCTACTGTGTGCTGAACTGATTTTTGTCACTCAGAAGGTGAATAAAAAAGGAGATTTTTGTCACTGCATGACTTATTCAGAGAGGAGTAGGGGGAAAACTGCAAAAAAGACGTCATTGGATATATTGAGAGACTACCAAGAAATTATAGAGCAGAGGTGAGTGGAACAGTACAAAAATGTTATTTGACAGGATTAAACTCTCAGACTTGGTTAATAAGTTGCCATGACTTCAGTGAAAGAGGTTGAAGGAAAATAGGTCAGGAATCGCTAGAGGAGAAGCGGGATGTTCTGTGTTTACCCATCCCTGTCCTTGTCTCTGTCTCTCTTATAGCTATACACTCACATATGCATATAAAAATGAAAGAAAGTGATATATGTATATGCACAGTAGCTGCTAAGTAGTGTCACATTACATTCAGGTAACTTTAATGAGGCAAGGGTTGACACAAGAAATACGTGTCAACGTTTGCAAGCAGTACTAGAAATTTTAGAGAAAAGTCTGATGAGGAGTATTTAATCTTACCTTTTAATTTGATGATAAGTGTAAAAATGGATAATGAATGGAGCAACGTTCAACCCTATCAGGACTTCGAGAAGGAAGATCTGGACTTAGTAGCAACACACGTGGCTCAACTAGGAATAATTCATTCCGATATGTGTAGGTCACAGAAAATATGCTGTAAGAGGTAAATATTTTAGAGCTGTGCATAGTGCTCTAGCTGAGGGATTTTTGCTAATGTAACCACTGGGAATTGTCTGTCTGCTGCTTCAGAAAAAGAGCCAAGTAAGGAATTAAGTGGATTTCCACGAGAGAGTTCTTACAGTTTGAGAGAATTTGATTACAGATCCTTTAATCTGTATATTATCTTCTAAAAGCTGAAATACATCTCTCTAATCATTGAGCACGGATGGTTATGGACTACAAGGGGGTATCCAGCAATACCTGGTGAGGATTAGTTGTAGCACTTCTAGAAACCTGTGGATATGTCAAAGTTCCTATTTTAGAGTTTACATGAAACCTTAATAAGAGAGGTTTGTACAGTACATAGATTCCGTATCCTTTGTCAGTTCTGGATATACAACTTTCAGAAAAGTGAAAGTGTTAGCTCATGTTGACTTGCAGTGAGAGTTCTGCACAGGTACTCTCCTGTTCATTTCAAAGAACAGGTACTTTTAGTGACTGAATCTGCTGCAAATTAACTGGAAGATTACCTGTGTTCAACTTTTATAGTTGTATCCGTGCTTGTTCTGGAGGTGTTTCGGTGATTACCACACTGCTGCGCTGGAAAAAAAACCTGACACAACCAGCCCTATTTTAGTTTCTGAAATGTTAGAATCTAGAGGGGAAAAAAGATAGTCTAAAAAGAATCCTTTCTTTTTAAAGCATTCTCTGTCTCAAAGATATATGCCTACTACATGGTAATAACATTATCAATATGTCATCCTTTTCCATGTTGTCATCACGTTAACCAGAGCTCCGCAGGTTAGCAAGCCAAAGGATGGTTCATGCACTAGCTAGTCATGCAGCGCGTATTCTGAAGCTTGTCTCCTTCGCTCCTACTAAAGTTTGAGATTGGATAAATAAGGTGGCAAGTAAGATCAGAATCAATTTAACATGCAACCTGAGTCATATGTGTTGTTTGGGCAATGCAGTGTGTATTATATGTAGTATATATTATACTCTGGGCCCTTACAATTATAAGGGTTATCCCTGTTAAAATACATATTCCCTTTCTGTAAAAGGGAGAGGTCTTCCACACATTCATGTCAAAGTCCTGCCTCAGGTAGGTTCCCTCCTAACAAAGATTTTGTCATTCTGTTGATTGTTGCTCACTCAGTGAAGTTCAGAAAGTCTCCTTTATTTGGCAGCTACCTTTTAGTATATAGTCCTGAGAATTATAGAACAGGATATTTATGTTTTAGAACTGAGAAGCATTTCACAGCTTTCATACTGCTAGTACATAGAATGTTGCTATACCTGTTGCCTAAGACAGTATCATACTATTCTGTGCATTTTTTGTGTTGAGAGATAATGAACCACGCCAGAGGAGGGAGAAACTTTGGAAAATGGTGCAAGTAATAAATACAGTAGTAAACTGACTAGTGAAGTAATAAGAGGACCCTTTTTATGTTCACTTTATTGAAGGATATTTTTTCTTTTTACCTTATCCTATATGTAATATATATATATTTAGTAAAAAATCCTGAGGAGTTTACGAAGTAAACTGCTAACCACTTGGTTTCATAGAGTTTTATATCCTTTAGCATTCAGCATAGATTTGGTAAGTTTGTCATTCGAGTACCATTATCAAAAGTTATCACACGTGTATGTAAGGCAGTGGAGAATACTATTTCAAATCTTTAGCATTGTGTATACCCTGTTTAATACTTTTCTTTTGTTGTGGTTGTTTTTTGGTGGTTTGTTTTTTCTTTTTTTTACTCTCTGTGAGAGAAAACCACTCTGTATTCAAAGAAAGGTGGGAAACGTGTAATTCTGCTGAACTCGCCTTCTCTTAGCTGTTATTCCATACTTTATGAGACTTTTAGTGTGTCTGGTCAGTAAACTGGAGGCTACTGACTCAAGCAATAGAGCCTTCTCTGAAATACTGCTTCTTGTATGTTTATGTGTTGTTATTAAAATAAGCATTCGTTCAGAATATTTTTGTTCCTCCTAAGCCGTTCGTTTGCCACATTTGAGCTATGCAGTCCCAATGCATAGATCAGCCTCTCTTCCAATTGTTAAACAACAATTAGCGCAGATTAGACAGTCACAAGGAAATGTCGCAACTCCCTGAAAGGTATTGCAGTACAGAAAAGCTTCTGCGCTGTTGGGCAGAGCTTAGTGTTTTAATAGAATGAAAAGAGTAATTTCAATACCCGAGAGATCCTTTAGAGCTGCTTGCAATCATAAAAGTTGGGGAAGCACTGACTTGAGCAAGAAATCACAGCACTGTTGCCTGGGAAGGTTGCAGGGTCAAGTGAGCCTCAGCCTTCAATTTTTAAGATTCTCTATCAGATAGTGCGAAAGCTGCAGTGATTCAAATGAGAGAACAAATGCTGCTGGTGGGGAAACAACTCAAAATAGCTGTTTGGAAGCCATTCCTATGGTTCTGTGGTTGGCCACACTCTCATCAACAAATAGTGTGTCACAAATACATTAGATAAGCAGCTGCTTCTGGTCTCTGTGACAAAAAGAATGTCACCTTTTACTTACCTGTGTGTCCCTGGCAAACATCTCAGCCTTCCAACGTGTCTAGAATAAACTGCAATCATTATGGTCTTACAAAGGGGCTGATTTTATGACTGCTAACTAGCTGAATAAGCATCTGACAGTGCAACAATCCACAGTGTGGTTGTCTTCATGCAGATGTTGACCAGAACCTTAGATACTGGCAGCACTCTGGCCTAGCAGTTCAGGCATACTCAGAGGATTGTAGTACATTGTCAGAATTCAGTTAACATCTGCTAAAGTTTCTGCATGTCAGAAACTGTACTTGCACACAATACTTGAATACATTTGGGTATGAAATACTGAAACTAGTAAATTTTCACAAAAATTAAATACTATTAACTGCATAAAGTGCAATGAGACAAAGAAAGATGAGAGTTTAGAAAATGTGTCTTTGGACAGAATCTTAAACCCTAACACAGGAATGTAGGATGTCTGAGAGGTATTGATACTTTTCTACTAAACTGATGGGGAATCTGTGCAGCACTGGTACTCGAATATGTTATGCTTTTTATACAAGGAGCTCAGCGACAGTGTTCACAAGTTAAATATGGACTAGGTCTGAAAAACCTGTAGGGATAAAAGGAGCATACCAAAACATATAAGAAAGGCCACTGTACAGTTGGCAGGACTGCTGCTTAGTGGCTTCGTTTTGTTTTCCTTTCATTCCCCACAGAATGCTCTGAGGACAGAGTCTGGCCCAGAGTAAAAGGGAACATTGCCACCTATGCTTCTGGCTGAACCAGATACAGATGGACAATTGACCTCAAGAGGCTGCCTTCTTTGTTTGGTGTTTTGTTATTTTAGTTTTAATTTTTTTTTAAGAAAAACATCTTGGAAACTGCTCCAAATGAGAGAGGGAACATGAAGGGACCTTCCTCAAATAGACTGAATCTGTTCTTCAGCTTTCCAAATCGTGAAATAATGCAAGAAGTACTCCTGGTACATTCCTTTCAACAATGTGTTGGCAGCAGTTAATCCTCTTTCTATTCAAGAGCCTGGTACAGCTCCACACATTGGAACACTTTATTAAAGATGCTCTTTCCCAGGAAAATGCAGTGTTCTCCCATCCAGTCATGTAGTGTCGTAAGCTTTCAAAATGTCAGCTTTCAAATTTGCGTGGAAAGGTTATTTTTCAGCTACAAGTAGTCAGAAGTAGCAGCTATCTCATAATATGCTACTCTACAGCAATTCCAACAATGGGGGGGCCCTTCTTGTCAGATGTACTGAACTACTAAACTGAAAGGTGGTTTAGTAACTTCTCAGACAAATTAAAAACATTTTCAGTAAGTATATAATGCTTTTTGAAATAATTTCCTCATGGGATCTTACCTTTCTGGATTTTGCTAGGGCATATATGTGCAATAACATTAATTGAAAGAACAGAGGTAACCATTAGCAACAGTGTGTTCCTGGAATGTAGGTAGCGAAAGGTCATAGTATGCTGTCTAGTGGCTTGCTAAGGATATTATTTTGTGCATACTTAAAGTACGCTGAAATTTTTCTGTGGCTCTGTTATCTCTTCTGCATGCTGTCCATGTTTATTTGTTTTTATCCACATTTACATTTGGATTCAAGTTAAAATGTAAGCTTACAATAGGCTTACAATAATTAGTTCTATAAGCTGTAACTAGAATAAATCTACACGGTAGTAATAATGTCATGATTTTGTTCAGTCTAGTTGTAAATACCCTTGTGACCAAACATCAGCATTTCTGATAGCGAATGGGAAGCATACAGAATACCACCCTTTGGATATACGTGCTATCATTCCATTTAAATTTATCTTAAAAGTCTTACTTTAATAACATTTAGTCAACCTATATATGTGTGACTAGAGGTTCACTATGAAACTGTCATAGCGTGTCCTTGGGTGTGAGACATATTACAAATCCACTCTGGTTTGAATTCAGTATTCTATTTACAAGTGAAATATCCTGTGTAAAATTAATAGTTTGCTACTACTGAATTAAAAAACTTACTCTTGTTTGAGTTAACATTTGCATTCCAAATCAACCCTAATACCAATGGAGCTAATTTCCCTCAATATTCTGTTCAAGATGCTCAAATGCCACCAGTCCCCTGGCTTCCTTCCCAGGTTATTGACCAGTTCAAGAAACTGAACTACTGTGCATTTTTAAAGAACAAAACAAAAAACCCAAACAACAGCAACAACAAAAAAAAACAACACAGTACTAACAATAAATCTATTCAAACTCTATCAATTTCTATTTTCAGTGAGACCCAAAAGTAGTTAATGATTTGTATCTTGAGATCTCTGTGCAAGACAAATCTTTTTTACAGCAAAGTTTCACATAGTCTTGAGTTGTTGGCAGCAAACTCAGCAGACTGGTGCTATTACGTTCTGTAGTAATTCAAGTGGCTGCCTACCGCTACCTCCAGTTTGTTGTACTGGCAGCTACTGTGGTCCTCTAGGTTCTTGGGCTTTTTTCTGTCCGGATTGTTGTTGATTTTTTTTTTTTTTCCTAAATTTCTTTAAATGTGTGAAGATTTATGGAAATTTTCGTTTATTAAGATAACATTAGATAACTTTCCTGAACCCAGTATCTTTTCCCCTAAATGCCCTGCAAGTTAGATGAGTTAGGAATATTTTTTTTGAAGGTAAGTACATTCAGGCTGTCTGTTAAGATGTTTCTCCTCATTTAATTTTGGGGGATTTTATTTAAAGATCCTCAGCTTTAATAAGTCTTGATATATACATATAAGAAAATAATTTTTCAGAGGTTTTTTTCTTCACTCAAGTATGAACCAAACCAGCTGAAGTGAAAATGAACTCTTCAGCTTCTATCTGTATTGTTAACAGTGCTTTTGAGGAAACAGACATGTGTGATTCCTTTGGGAAAGAGTACAGAAGACAAGAAGCAAAATCTAGGGGCCGGTTACTGGATTTGACGGATTTTTTTATAGTATGTGTGGCATATAGTGGCACCTTGGCTAAGTCGTATGGCCACTGGCATTCTAATCCCACCTGGGGTATTCAGATTTGACAATTGAAAAGTTTTATCACAAAGAAATGTCTTGAACTCGTCTCTTAACTTAGGTTTTTGATTCTTGATCATTTAGTTATATGAATTAGCTTTCTCAATTATCTCCGGTGGCTTCCCTGAGACTGTGAGGCTGATGTAGTTATCGAACTAGGTTGCCTTGTACTCAGTAAATGACTATTTTTCGTTTTTACTTTTAATGTCACCTGATAATTAGAATAGAAAACGGCTATGAGTTTGTAGTTTGCCTCAGGATCCTACTGTCTTATTTTTCAAGACCGTGTAGTTTATACCAGGAGATGCTTAGGGTGACACTGAATAATTTCACTTACAATGACTGTGAGGTGTTTGCAACCTCTTCCCATTGCAACTGGCATAAATTATGCAATGTGCATAAATTACTCCCTTCTGCTCTGCTTTGCAATCACAAGTGATAAAACAACCTTCGCAGATTTGTCTGTTCCTGGGTATCTCACTATAGAACTTCTCTTTTTCAAATGCTTGATATTTCAAGACAGAGTATCACTTTAAAGGCTGATTTTACTACTCTTGTTCTTTCTCTATCCTTCCCTGCATAAAGAGATGAGGAGAACAAGGTAGTGTAGGGGACTTGCAGTGGTAAGAGAGGAAGAGGAAGACGTAATGAAAGCTGCACTGTCTCTTTTTTTGTCATCTGTGCAATTTATGCAAGGTCATGGCAGCTTTTACGTAGAAGCTGAACCACTGAGGAGCAAGCAGCTGTGATCAGCTCTGTCTTCTGACCCCTGAATATATCAAACTCGCTTCTGGGATGCATGGGAGAATCGTCCTTTTAAAACTCTCCCTCTTTTTGTTTTGTTTGAGTTGAATAATAAGAAGAGCAGATATGAGGTTATCTACAGTCAGACTGAACTGAGGCTTTGTGAGAAGAATTTAATGTTCTCTATGCCTTCTCCTTTCAAAATCTGTGTCTGCTGCTGCTGTTTCAGATGGTTTCAGCAGGAGAGCCTAAGGCCCTGGCATTAGGGAGAGCTGTGTTGTGCATGCTGAGGAAATAACTGCTAGCCTCTGAGCAAGACTTTTTCTTCCTTGGATCTATTCTTTGCGTACAATGTATGTTATAGTTTAATTATATGTGCTGGACTTGTAGCTGCTTACTTTCTAAGGGAAACACTAAACCTTTTATCTGCTTGAACAAAGAAAATACAAAACAATTTACAGCACTTCAGCGTATTTAAATGTTATGGTGCTAACAGTTCAAGTCGATTGGTACCATGTGTGTTTTTTAAAATGTGAGCAGCAGGGCTGTTTGTGTTGGGCCATTAATTTGCCATTTACTTTCTATGAAATTCCATGCAAAAGAATCAGGCCAAGATTTTTGGGTGGGTAAGGTAGGTGTCTGCTATTTGAGAATTCTCACAGAGCATTCAGAAGAGACTGAGTATTGACTTTGTGCAGGTGGCTTCCAGAAACTGATTGCTTTTAAAAATCCTCATCTTGAATCTTTACTGAGAATTGTATTTTTAAGACAAAGTTGTCTTTTGGTGTGTGAAACTGAGAGAGAGAGATAGAGTAATAACATTTATTTATTAAGAAGTTGTTATGTAGTTAGGGAGGAACAGTGTAGTAATTCAAGTGACTGGCTGCTGAAATGGATTCCTTTGACAATTGGATGTGGATTATGGTGCGAGTCTAAAGCAGTTCTGCAAGCTCTGTTTGAGCCCAGGTATGTCAATGTATCAGTCTTACTTCCATCATGCTCACTGTTTTGCAGTGTGGTAGCAAATTATTATTGTGGAATTATTATTGAGAGCTTTCCATGTCTTTTTTTTTCCCTCAGCATGCAGTTGTGCAACCACGCTACAAGACAGCTGAATAAAGATGGATATCTCAGTTGCCACATTCATGGGTCTGAAACTTGAGGAGTGATTGTAGCTCTAGACGTAACTGTTGGCAGGATGTGTGTATTGAGAGGAACCGTGAGACTGGGCAGGTGGCATTCATGGGAATTAGTGACTGCTGTGGTGCAGTTCATCATCCATACAGGTGTGCACAAGTCTTCAAGTGAGGAATCTTCAGGTTACTAGCCTCTCTTAAATAAATTTACCAATCCTCCAGGAGCAATTCCTGTTGCTGGGGGTTTGTCCTATAGCAGGTTTTGTCATGAAGTTTATACCTACGTGATACAACAGAGTCTAGTGCAGAGGTCTGAACTGTCTAGCTCATGTACCAAAGTAGCACAGCTATATCGATGGTAGATGTGTTACAGGAAAGTAACTACTTGTAATAATTAGCCCAGGCAGAGTGCTGTGTTAGCATGGCTCTGCAGCATCTGGTAGCTAAATAAGCTTACAGATTTCTCCATAGCACTGATGTGTGTTAATACAGCCATCTTACATTTTTTTCACACCTCCCCATTTTGGAAAAGAAATGCTACGTGTGTTTAGCTGCACATGTACATAAATGTCATCCAAATAGCCAGAAAAAAAAATCGGTTTGATTGAAACATAAGGAAATTTGATCAGTATTAGTTTTCAGTGAAAATAAAGCTAAGTGGAAAAAAGTTTCCATTTTACAATTATTGTGCCCCAAAGAAAAACCATTTGTTCCATTCATTTTTGATTGTATGTTCTCCTGGTTTAGTTTTTTTTCATCTTAAATGCCACTGGATAATAAACATTAGAACCTTTCTAAGCAAAGCAACAATTAAAATTCTTCAGGTTGCCCCTGATTGTCTTATGGCTGTCTCTCACTTAGGCTGATTGTGAAGTCCAGACTGAACTTGCACCAGTCACTTTCCAACCTGCATCTTTAAGTCAGTATGCTAACACCTCTCAAAAAAAAACACATCATTTGCAGCTGTAAACGGGAAATTCTAGGTAATGTATGTGTCATTGCAGAAAGACTGGATATGTACAGCCTCACAACAAAACTATGCGATTTGTATATTGCTGGTATATACCGTGTGGATGTGCTGACTGTGCATTATCTTATGTGCCAACAGGCTGATAATACGCTGCTTTCTTTTCATAGGGTTGTAAAAGGTCAGAGTGTTTACAACAATGTTTTCTTGATATTAGCAGCTGCATTTGTCAAAGGTGTTCCTTTTTAATCCTGGCAGAGCAGAAAGCTTGCTGGTGGGTTAAGATTGTTGGTCTGGTAGGCTCTGCACGGAAATGCTGGTGCCCAAATGAGGAACATTAAGACATTTATTGGCTAGTTCTTTTCCATGACAGTATTTTATAGTTTGAGGCTTTTTAGTGCATTTATGAAATGCTTTTTTGTTAAAAAGAAACCTTTTAGTAATTGCCATCAGAATAGGTCTCTTTGCATATACCTGTTCTTTGCTTTGTCATCAGGTTTCTGTGGTGGACTATTCACTCTTAATGTGTCTTTCAACATGGTTATCCACAGCCTGTTGTCAGTACACGCTCGTTGGCCTTTTATTGCCTACCCCTGTTTAATCAGATTGTACCACTTTTTGTCTTGGTCCTCTTGCAAGTAACACTGTAAAATTCAAGGTGAGCTAAGAATTCAAGGATTTCTTTTGCTTTTTGAATGAGAATTAGTAAACAGGATGAACATCATCTTAAGTCAAATTTCACTGAAATCATCTGTCAAATTGCTTAGAAGACCTTGAATTTTGAGTATTTCGTCAAACATTCTGTATAATTACAGCTCAGTGATAGTATTTTCAATTTTATACTGTAGATATAAATATGTGCTTCCCCTTCTTGATTAAAAAATATCCTTTATTAAAAGCTACCTCTCTTTATTTTTGAATGCATGTTGATTCAGTTCTTTAGGTTCTTTCCAGGCCTTCGCTAGCTGAGAGTGTTCCATGCTAGATGACTCCTCTTCCTAACTAGATGATGGCAGAAGTTTTGCAGAATAAAGCTAGTTACTGGGTGAGGAGGAAATGTGGATGAGGTGGTAATAATTTAACATTTAAGCACATAACTCTTTCTATTATAAAAAGTTTGTGTAACCATTCTCCTCCTTCCCACCCCTTACCTCCCACCCCC
>Ga0065711_1032823_pt1 | contig 26623 bp, 23 predicted proteins | sample Hoacrofraction12_FD_59098 | JGI IMG/M metagenome (GOLD analysis project Ga0065711, IMG submission 59098) | Hoatzin crop microbial communities from Cojedes, Venezuela - Epithelial fraction 12 v2 (version 2) | ecosystem: Host-associated > Birds > Digestive system > Esophagus > Crop | place... | reverse complement strand
ATCCCATTGGCCTTCTTGGCAACCAGGGCACACTGCTGGCTCATGGTCAACCTGTCATCCACCAGGACACCCAGGTCCCTCTCCACAGAGCTGCTCTCCAACAGGTCCGCCCCAAGCCTGTACTGATGCATGGGGTTGTTCCTCCCCATGTGCAGGACCCTGCACTTGCCCTTGTCGAATTTCATCAGGTTCCTCTCTGCCCAACTCTCCAGCCTGTCCAAGTCACGCTGAATGGCAGCACAGCCTGCTGGTGTATCCACCACACCTCCCAGTTTGGTGTCATCAGCAAACTTGCTGAGGGTACATTCTAACTCTTCATCCAGGTCATTAATGAAGAAGTTAAACAAGAGTGGGCCCAGTACTGACCCCTGAGGGACACCACTTGTTACCAGCCTCCAACTAGAGTCAGCGCCTCTGATGACAACTCTCTGAGTTCTGCCATTCAGCCAGTTCTCAATCCACCTCACCAACCACTCATCCAGCCCACATTCCTGAGCTTCACTAGGAGGATGTTATGGGAGTCAGTGTCAAAATAGTTATGTTATAGGATGTTATGCGAGACAGTGCCTTGAAATAGTGCAGCAAGAGAGACTGAGAACATATTCCCAAGAAAAGGAGGAGGGCTATCCTGGGAACCACCTGCTCATCAGGCAACAGCACGCTGAAAATATTAGAGGCAAAGCTGATAACAGCTACTTTAAAAGTTGCCCAACATTTCCTTCTGTTTTCAGTTCCTGAGATCTTTGCCAATTTTTACCCTTTTGGGCTTTTTGGCTGCTCTTTTTTGTTCCCCCCCTATAGTAAGTGTCTGCATCAGACTGACTTAATTATTTAAGGGAGAAGGAATTTCAGTCAAAACACTTCATTCATTTCTGAGATGAGGTTAGAGGAAAATGTTGTGTTGCTCTGGCTAAAAAATTCCAGTGTCCTTTGCTTTCAACAGCTCTTCCACTCTGAAGTGTGAGAGCTGTCCTCCAAGTTTAGACAAGTTATTTTTATATACATATACACACACAAAAAAATTAAAAAAAAAAAATCAGAGTTCACACGTGCTCAGAGACATTTTTATTTTTAGTGTCTAAATATTTCTAGAGATTCTGTCCTCGTTTAGCACTTTGGAGCACTCGCTGAAAAAAGTCCCATGAAATACGTGTCAGTCCAGCTATACTGCTTTGTTGAAGCAAAAGTGCTTTGTTGAGATATCAGTTCCGATGATGTTTTGATCTGAGAAGTTTCTTGGTGTTTTAAAGCAGAAAGTCACGTCTGCCGTTTGGAAAGAAAGGGATCTTAATCAAAGTCTAAGCCTTCTGATGCAAAAGCATCAATTCAGCACAATCTCACTTCTCATAAAGCTGCAAAATGTCACAAAAGATGAAATTACTCCAAAAGTTTGACCAACACCATCCCAAATAACTGAAATTGAGGAGACACAAAAGCAGATCTGAGGGCGGGGGGGAGGGGTGGGGTGTGAATGAACTGGGATAGGGAAGGTGGTCACACTGGAACCAATACAGGGCACAGGGGAAGAGGGACTTTTTGGAGACAAAGAACTGAGGAACAATGGGAAGAGGGGACTACAGCTGGGCAAAACAGCAGACAGAAGGTGATGGAAAGGAGGAGACGGGATGTGCAACTGTGGTCTGGGAACCTTGGAGGAGATATTCAGTACAAGGGACTCACACAGTGACCAAGGAGAGAGACCAGGCACAAAACCACCTGTCAAAGGCAATAGTAAAGTCTGCATCAGCCTCACATGCTGGTCAACAGCCAGATGACAACCCACCGTGATCTCTTACTCTGCCTTCTGAATCAAGTGAGCAGTGTTTCCACGACAGATATAAAACCTTCCTGTCAATGAATAACATGGATAGCAATACACGGGTAAGGTGGATAATTTCACTTTACTTCGTAAAAGCCTAGGAAATGGCTCCACGGAAAAAATTTTGTCAGGGCTGGCCTCTGGTGCCACTTTGTCCTATCCTTCTTTCTGTACAATGGTTGTGGTCACGTACATTTTTTTGAAACAACTGTATTTCTGAGAATCATCAGTTCATCTCTATTTTCCACAAAAACAAATGTGGAAAGTTGCTGACCGCAACTCCCTGCACGCCCAGCACATGCATGCTGCTGTGCTCGCCTAGAGACACTACAAAGACCAGCTAAGTGAACCGGCAGGCTGGCCTCAACCTGCCAACGCCACGCATTTCTGGGGAGCTTCGGGCGCTATTCCCTGGGAACGGAGGGGATGAGGCAGACTCTTCGGAGACGCCTCGCACTTCCCACGATAGGTTTCTGCGAGAGCCCTGGAGCTGGTGCCTCCCGCGGGACAGGGAGCAGCTGTGCCTCTGGCGATGCCAGGAGCTGACATGCATTGAGGAGAAAGCGAGTCAGGATGAAGGAGTCTGGGAAGGATGCTGCTGAAATCGTACCACAGGTGGAGGCAGCAGCACAATAGAAAAGACAAAGTGGGGTTTGAACTGTAGTTATTTTCAGGTATTTCTGAGAAAATCATGTGATTCTTATGAACATCATTTTCACTATGTTTCCAGTGTTATATGCTACACATAACACACATTATAGAAATCTATTAATCTGTGTAAGTAATTGTATATGATTTGCCTTACATTCTCTTGACAGACCGATTTACTCTCTGAAAAGATAGCTGCATTTTGACTGATACTCAAAATATTCAAATTCATAGAGTTAATGCATCTAAACTGTAAAGGCACAAAAACTGCCAAGTGGGGATCATCTCGGGAGATACCTGCCACTGACAGGTCTTAAAATTGGCTGCTCTTTACATCTGCTAAATATTATCAAGAGGCTGATATATACAGAAATTACACAGAATTTGCAGCTGCTGTTGACAACACCAAGTTAAAAAACTTTTAGACGATGAAAAGCACTAGATGTAGAGATACAGCTACAACACATGAAACAGCAGGAGTGTAGATTTAACAGACTTCAAGAAAGAATTAATAAAGGCAAAATCTATAAAGCCCTGTACACTGTTTACGTGAGTCAAGACACATAGTGGCAGTGTAGAAGTGCACTTCTGTATACCATGAAGAAAACAGAAACGAAGTTTAGTGTGTGAAATGGGATCACTGCAGTCAGCGAACTTGCCAAAATGAGACTTCCCTGCATCAAAGCAAGGACAGGCACTTTTTTAGGTTCTTCTCAAGGTCAAAGTCAGTCCTTATAATATTGTAATAGTGCATCACTGCACACCTGAGTCATGGCTGGAAACTTTCCTCTTAGGACATAAATTACATACACTGAAGTAATTTGGGTTTTTGCTTGACTCCTCAGAAAATATATCAGTGTCTGTGTAATGCAACTCAGGCGTGCAATGGCACTGTTCAGAGAGGCCTCTGTTCCTGCACAGCGTCATGGCTTTCACAGCAAAAAGAACTGGAGGCTAATGTCAAATACAGCAAAGGCCATCAACGTCACACTACATTCAGATCTAACGCCCTAAAACAGCCTGCAGTGGGAATGCAATCCAAAGGCAGTGCACTTGGGACCACCTGAGCTTGCATGCCTGCATGCAAACACTAACTGCCCTTACACAGCTCAAACGATCAGGAAGCAGAGCCGACTCCTGAACAAAGGGGAGGATTCACCTGGACACCAGCACAGAGACACTCCATCCTCCAAATCTCATTTTCTGCTGTCTCATCAGCAAATGCTGGGTTTCATTAAACCGTGCCCATGCCAATCCTGCAGGCACTCGGCAAGCAACATGCCAGGAAGATGACAACTAGTACACGAAAGCTAACTCACCTTCTCTAGCCACCACTCCTAAACTTCTCCTCTCTGACTAGCATCTGGCAGTGGTCACAACTATTGTCGCTCTTGTTCAAAAACACCTGGTATACAGTGTGATACCACTCCATGCCAGAATTGTCACCCAGCACTGCACATTCTCCCGGCAGCTGAGAGAAGTGCCAACTCATTGCAGGAGGCAGAGCAGAGACAGCTCTGCCTTTAGCACATTCCCATCACACCACCAGGACTGGCAAGAGGTCCCCCCGCAGTAGGGTCCCACACAGCCCCTAGCACCAGCCTTGCTGGATCAGAAGTGGAGCTGGGATGGGGGAACAGCACTCCAGTGAGCGTGAAGAGCTCTGGCAGGGCACGTGTCATGGCTGTCTGCATCTCACCATCTCCTGACCAACACGACCTGACCAAAAGTCCACACTGGGCGGCTCCTCTTTCAAATTTTCCCTCTCAAGCTTTGCTCACAATGGCTTTAAATGTGGAAATGAAGTGGTGCCCCAGAGTGGATTTCTGGACTCAGTAACTGCGGTCCAATCAAGCTGGGAAGGGTTTGTACAAAAGATAAACCAACACATGAAAGATGTTCTTCATCCCTTCCCAAGCTGGTCCCATCTTTTAGGCAACTGTGCCTTTATGCTACCATCGTGCAATGCCAAACACAACGGCCTAAGTGTAAACCCATCCTGGCATGGAGTGCTGTCCTTCAGGGCACAGATAACACTAAGTCCAAATCTTGACAAAAACAACCCACGCTTGAAATGCCAACTACAGATGAAATTGCTAGTAAGAAAGGAATAAGCTCTGATGTTTTATTTAAAGGTGCACTGTTTAGAGACTGCAGAGACAAGCAATCTATAAATACTCAGGTAGGCTTTTAGAGGTATGCATTCAGAGTAGTGTGTTGTAAATATACAAATATATTTATTTGTAAATTAATGGTGGGGTATGTATTATTACAAGAGTCCAGAAACTGTGTATACTTAATTGCACTCAGAACATTATTAGTGAAAAAGAAGGAATTAAAAAAAAAATAGTGATACGTATGTTGACATCAGACTAACCATTACTGCTCACAGAAATGCTTGGCTTTGAAAAGAACCCAAAATCCAGGAATTCATAATTATGCAGCAATTTCAAATACAAATGCCAGACAGATACCCAAGAACAGTGTGAATCACAGGCCTACACCTCATCCAGCAAAAACAAAAGCAGACAGCTCACGGGATTCTTACTATTGCTGGTTTGGATTTTCCCCAAGTAGGTGGGAGAAAACAATAATTAAATACGTTTCCGCATGGTTGAATATATAGATAAGGGCAATGGACACCACTCTTGCAACTGAAGATGTTCTCACTTAGGTAACGGTTTTGTAAAGCCCGCACCAAAGCACAAGACTCACAACAGCACACTGGTGAACTTTTCTTGAAGCTGGACTGATGGCATGCTGAACAGCACCATCTCTAACCTGTGATGCCTTCATCAATAACTCCAGTTACCAATAGTTCTAAGGAGAAGAGGAGTAAAAATGCACAAGTTTTGAACCTTGCACAAGACAGCTTAAAATCAGATCTGGTATTGCTTTGCCTTGTGGTACTAGTTTCAGTGGTCCTGCCCCATGCTCCATCAAATCTCTTTGTCTCCATAGCTTTTCATTTCCTTTCCTAAATTGGTAATGAACAACAGAGAACTGAAAATAGATTGCAGATGTGTGGCAAGATGTCAGTAACATGATATACAGAGACATCATTTGTCATTGATGCAAAGAGTAGCCTATCAGCCTCGTAAAAGAACTATTTGCAGAGACATTACTTATAACATCTTTTTGAAAGGTCATAACAAGACAGTGATAATGACATCAGCAGCAATATAACCAGAGTTTATTCTTACTCCTAAACTACAAAGGGTTGGTCACATTTTTTATAAACTCTGAGGTGCTTCCAAGCCTGCGGCTCACTAAAAGTGGAGAGTCCAATGCTTAGACCTGTGAACAGACTCAGACACCTAAAACAGGTGCATTATTCCACAATTAGACCCAACAGCCTGACTTCTCCTGCATCAAAACCCCTAACAAATATGTTTCTGACCATACCCAAAGACGCCAAAAACTTGGCCATATGGAACAGTGAGGTGCTTTGTTTCAGCTGGCATCACCAAACATGTTGGCACAGCCCAGAGACCTGACAGAGGAGGGCTAAGACCGGCCCCTGGCATAGCAGCCTGCTTCCTAACCGACAGATAGGTAATTAAGATTCTTCACCTAGGTAATAGAATTCAAATGTAAATTTCCCAAGAAAACATCCTAAAATATTTAAAGCCCCAATGTTTGTGTGGCCCAGTCACTAAGCTGCAGGCATTGCATTCTGTATGGGAAAAGTGAATACCAGCTGGCACAGAGAGGCTTGTTCTCTGTTCATGCAGCTGGGACAGACTTCTTGGAAGAAAGGGATGGAGGTTTCAGTCACTGGCCCAGTGAATATGTGCTACTGCTATATAAAGCTCCTGAGAACATCGTATCTATTTATGTCACCCCGTTTAGCCTGTAAATCTCACCCTAACGTTGACATCTAAAACAGGCCAGATGAATCACACTCAAGAAATGCCCGATTCTCCCCACTGACTATAAAGGGAGCCTAGACTGTAAAGCTCAGCTGTAGATGTCAACACTGAAGATGTCCAAACCGAGGTGAGTCTCACCAAAAGCCACACACACAGAGTAACTTAATTATCCAGATTCTATTTAGATGTCCAACTATTACCCACATCAGAGGGAGCTGAGCAGGAATTAAGCATTCCTGCACCCAGAGCTCACTCAAGGACATTAGAGACAATGACTATCTTTATCTTCTTACTTGTGCTATGCCAAATATATCATTAATGCTTAAGAACTTAGCAAGTACTCTTGTAGTACTGAGAAGCTCCAAAGGATATCAGCAAATGTCCGTTACTCCATTTGACAACTTAGAGCCCTGAACAGCATTAATGAAGTTTAGGGTAGTAAAAACAATCTGGAAATGAAACAAAATTAATTTCACAAAAATGCACGTCAGCTACGTCTCTGAAAATGGCGTCTAGCAGAAGTCACCAACAGTCAAAATTCAGCCACTGAATTATAGTGCATACTATAGCCAAAAGAATAATCATCTGAATACTATTTTCTATAACAAATAATGAGGACGGTCATTTATAGTTTTAGTTTATGAAACACAAACCCGATCATAATATTTGTTAAAATTAATCTCTGTTAATATGACAGTCAGTAGCATAATGTAACAGTGGGCAACATATATTTCAACAGTTATGTACATGACTGTTAGACTTACACAATTGTGAAATGTATTTTGCCACTCTTAGTGTATTATTTCTTTTATCCAAAGCCTTGGGAGAAGAGGGAAAGAGTACCAGGGTCATTTCTAGACCTTACCAGCTACAAAGGGTATGAAGCAAGCCTGGTCGCTGGTTTATATTGGAATGGTCTAGCATTCTTATTCAGCAACCACCAATCTCCTTATTAAGTTTCAAATTCAAATTTTGTCATGCTTCTATGAAATGCGCCAACATAAGGTTTTTCTTAAAAGCAGATTAAACGTCATTGTTATTACCTTTGTATTACTCCAAGCCCGAGAATATTGACCTCCGTTTTGAAGCCTAACCTTATTTTTCATGCCTTTCAAGTTTGTGTGAGGTTGCCTGTTTGATACCCACACATGAAAATTTCATATTGTTGGCTGTGCTCTCAGTAAGTTATTTAGAAGGTCTGAATATTACTGCAGTGTTCAGATTTTCAGAAGAGTTTGGTAATCCCTTTATTCTACTGTCCTCAAACAACTATTCAATACACAACTAACAATAGCATTAAAAAATAAAATGAAGGCTGGCTTGGAAGAGAGCAAGTGTAATTATCTACTGGGAATATAATATAACTCAGTAGTATCTAAACATTTGCATGAACTTTTGTCTTAGTTTTAGCTAAGGAAGCACGCCAGCTGAACCTAGGCTATTAAACATGTTTACCTCAGGCTAAAAGAATACAAATCCTCTTATAGACACATGAATTATTATTATGATAAGCAAATACTGTGAAGTGCATGAATTCAAGTGATACTGGAGAATAAGGAAATTTCTTCAAATCAAAATATACACATGCAGTGTTCTTTTGTAACTACTCATCCGTAATAGAAAATACAGCCCTAAATAAATAGAAGACAATAGGTTTAGCATTTCCTAAAGATCCTGAAAGAAATTCCCTACAGTTTGTATACTCCAATTAGATATTTTTTAATCTATTGGAAAAAAAACACACTAACAAGAACAAAACAAAACAGGTCAGCTTCTTCCTTCCTTTAGAACTTCTTTAATTGGCCCTAGAAACATACTGAAATCTTAAACACAGCCCATTGAAGGCCTCCTTGTTACTCTCAAAGCATGTAAATAATCTTTATCCAAGTCCTAATGCATTGAAAAATTATACTGGTGCATTATAAAATTTAAATCCTATTTTCCAGTACCAGTGCAAGTGTGACAGTGATTGCACGGTGATGCACACAACTTGTGTTGTCTAGTTTTGAAAGCTTTCAACACTGGATTTTTTCAACACCTTCTACAGAGCAGAAGTTCTGAATGATGGAGCATCCTTAGCTGGTGTGAAGTGCAAGATTCGGGATGCTAAAATTCACTTCAGCTGCTTAAAGACAGATGCCTTCTGAGGCACTCAGAGGAGAACACAGGAAGGCAGCAAGTCCAGCACAGGCCAAGCAGCAAACTCCTGCCCTTGTGGACTGGCATGCAGGGGGCAGGGATGCTATACATTATCACAAACAGCACTACACACATATTTAGGTAACTGAATTGTCCCAGTGAGCTGGCCAAAAGTCCCTCCAGCCTAGTTGTCCTGACCCCAGCCAGCTGCAGATGCTTTGAGAGGAGTACAAGAAACAGGGCGTGCAGAGAATGAGCCCCGCATCCCCCCCCCCAACATACGCTCCCATCTCTAGGTACGCTGGATTGCAGCCTATAATAGTTGTCAATGAACCATTGAAGTGTCCATTTAAATAACTGAATTTGTAATTTTACAGCTTCAGGTGGCAAGGAGCTCCACGATTTAACTACAGAATGCACAAAGTTGTTTTTCCTTTTTTTTTTTAAGCTTTCTTTTCCGTCAATTCTTGCATTTTCAGCAACGGCAAAATGTTTTTGTTTTATCAACATCACTCAACGTTTATAGACATCTTTCACATTTCTCTCAACCACTTCTTTTCCCAAATTGAGGAAACTTTCTTTAGTTTCCCATTACACAGGAAAATGTTCCCTCTCTCTTATCTTGTTTTACTATGAGTTTTCCAAGAAGACACAAGACACCACAATCTGGTCATATCATTGTGTTGCACATCCAGTGGCAAAATGACGCTGTCCATTTTACTCTTCATTCCTTTCCTCATAATTCCTAAGGTTCAATTTTACTTTTTTTTTTTCATCTCATGCTTAGCACTGAGGTGATATATTTTGAGATTCACTCCCAATATCCTGTCCCATATATTCTGCATAATTATTCCCTGTTCCATCCCATCCCACCCCCCTTCATTTTAACAGTAACACAGTTATCCTTAAATTTCACTACATTGAACAGCATGGTATATGATGTAAGCCCCCATGATCACTTCAACCACTCTTAACTTCAGGCATCATGCCATGACAATGACACTTCTTCCTCATCAGCCTCAGTCCTCCCTCCTTGCAGTGGATTCTTTGTGTGGTATAATTCAGATGAAAGCTGGCATACTGTTACAGTTTAGATGGTGAACAAGAGTGAGCAATAAAGTTTCTGACTTTATTTATCTTTAACATATTTATGCTTATCTTCCTTAAATCAGAGCTTAGCAGGATTGCTTAATGGACTGCAGCAATAAAAGACCTTAAATAACATGGTGCTTTGCAGTCTGAATACATTGGGCATCCAACATAGCAGCTGTGTATTGGACACACAGATTTTTTTTTTTTTTTTACTGCCAGACTGGGGATTCAACCGCCTGGACACGAGCATGAAGAACATTGTCCTCCTCACTCAAACTGCTCATGTCAGTGTCCTTTCTATACAACAGATCTACTCAGCAGAGTCATTCATGCCTATGTTGCAGCCTGTCCAGCCCCCGAGTAAATACCAAGTCAGGCTGTGGGAGTGTTGGCTATAGCTCCCTGGGGAGCAAGAGGCTAAGAGTGCACAAAAGTCCTGATTAGAAGGGCAGAAGTGGAGAAAATGAGTACAGAAAAGTAAAAACTGAAGTGCACTGAGAGTTGCTGAGAACCATGAGCAGAAGGAGGAGGACCAAAATACATGATGCTGATTATTATGGGAACAGGGCATGAGAGTTTTAAAATGTGATTTAATTTTTTATGTATGATTCATGCAACCAAATAATTCTGCTTAAGCACAGTCCCTCATTTAGTTGGTGCAGAATGCTTTAAAAAAAGCTAGACAACCACCATCTATAAGCTGGAGCAAAACTACAAAAAAGCCTAGACTGATTGACGTTTTAAGTTAAATTAGACAGGACGGAGAAAATGAGGATTCATATGGGAAAAATATAGTAGGATTTATACTAGATACAAGGCAGTATTTGTACTGAATTCTGGCATATGCATGATGACTGGACTTTAACAAATGTTTATATATTTCTTTGGCCATACATGGTATATTAATATTGTAAGGTCTAATAAATGAAAAATACTAGTTTCTGAAGGTTCAAATCAGATCAACATGGAAAAGTGTCTGAAAAAAATAAGAACAACATTCACTAGTCCCCTGACATTTAAACACACACCTAATGAAAACTGAGTCAAAGTAATAAAAATAATGTGCTTCAGAAATAAAATTCCTAAAATAAGAAAAATATTAAAGCTCAGTAGAATCTGTTTGTCTTATCTTCCTGGATATGTGGCTAAACGGGTCAGAGGCAGAGATGGTCACAGTAATACAATACATGTGCTTATCTTTTACAGTGTAATTCGTTATGGTATGGTTTGTAAAGGCTGGGCATGTCAAGTAATTGATGGCTACCTGCCTAAGGGTATGACTGTACGTACATGATTTGATGGCTAGTGGTTTGTTCTTTGTGTTAGGTTTGTTATAATGGTCAACTACTGAGCAAGAAAGACTGAGGGCTGGAACAGTGGGACTGCTGCAGGTTCTGATTAGGAAACTTCTGGCAGGGCTCTGGGGAAGAAATCCATAAAGTGCCTTCTCTCTATTTTCCTTGGGCAAAGGGTTGGATCTGAAGATAAAAGGGGTCCCTTCCAGACTACTGTTTCTAGACACTGTCTAGCTTATGCTTTCCCACCTTTAAACACTCAGAAAAAAATCTGAGCTCAACATTCTGACAAAGCAACAAGCCATGCACGCACAGAAAAAATAACTGCAGCACAATGACTTCTGTTGAATGAACTTGTCATTATCGTTCAGTTGCTTGTTAAATACTTTATACACACAGCTAATTCCCAAATGGTCTCTTTCTGTCCTCAAAAGAAAACAAACAAAAAAAAAGAACAGGATGGTTTTTGTCCCTGGTGTGCACAACTGTCCCAGATAATACCAGTACAAAATCCCCAAGCAACTAACAGATTTTTAACAAATCAGTTCATGTCCTTTTTCCATGCTGAAATTCTTTCTGCTCCACACATCCCAGTGAAAGATATAAGTATTCACAGCCATGTCCCTGTTATGACTCATATCTTGTTAGAACAGGCACTTGGCTCTCTGGAAAAAAAAAATCCCACAGCCGCCTGTCTTGGTTTGCTGTCCCCGGGTTGTGCGCTGTTGTGTCAGAGGTCTTCATGGTCCACAGGAGACAATTACTAAGAAGTACCTCCAGAAAAAGTGATGTTCTGCATATTATTATAGGAGGGTGGCAAGGGCTAAAATAGTAAACACACTAACCCTAATGTTTCAGTGTAGTCTTGACAGTTTTCATGCAAGGAATCAGCAGAGCAGCTTCATGTCATAGTGAATAGTGCTCAGAGCAGACATGCTTTAGGCAGAGATGCGAGTCAGTTGGGTGGAATGAGGTACGGCATACCTCGCATTCAAGTGCTTTGCTGTTAGGAGCATGAAACGTGCTCTTTGGCAGTAGAGGATTTGAAGATGACTGTGACAAACATGGCAAATGGGTGGGGTATCACATGGCTTCTTCTGTTACTATGTCAACAAATGCTTATTTGAGATCAAAAATTTCCATTCTTTCATGCCAATTTGAAAAGGCTCAGAAAGCACAGTTACACCATGGGCAAGTCAGCTACCTGACAAACTCAGATGTACGGCTACTACAGCCACCATCCTAGAGAAGATGTGGTTAGTACTAAATTAATTGCCAGAATAACTTGTACTGGTATGCTCAACAAGAAGCCCAGCTAGCCAAGAGCCATGATAACTGGCAGATCCGTGCCAGAAAAAACACGAAGAGGTTTTTATCTTGCTAGCCATTCTTCTTCAGTTACTCAATGAAAATTTTAAGAGTAAAACCCAGAAAGGAATACCCCCTCCTCCCCCAAAAAAAGACATGGTAAATTTAATCAGGTGTATTTTGTATTTGGTGCAGACATCAGTGACTGGACAAATGCAACATAACATTGGGAATGCAGTTAAATCCATAGCCCCTAACTGGTCATTCTGTCTCCTGTTCTGTGGCATCTCTTTACACCACTGAATAAATTGGGTTATTAAATAAGCTCCCAGGGAGTCCAGCCATCCATAATAAGACAGGCCATTAATGCAAGCATACTAGCTTGTCCACACCTTAACTAAATGTTGAAGTTCTTCCAACCCTCTCTTCCAGTGCAAAATTATAGAAAGGCACTTCGATCAGCTTCCCCTCAGGGATTATTAAGGTCAAGGCAGAAGCGTCACCAATATGTTGTGACAGGTCTAAACCCCCAACATTGCTTCCCACAGAACGCCTAGGTGAAGTAAATACTCCACTGTGTTACCACCAGCAGATACCTACACTTAGAAGCAAATTCTGAGCAACTAGTGAGAAGAAACCAGTGCCTGAACGTGGAAGAGGAACATCTATCATTCTGCCCAGTCCTGACTCTCCAAGCAAGGTCACTGTGAATCTGTACTACCTTGAGTAAAACCAGAGAAGCTTTCTACTTAGGTGAAGACTCTACTTTAGTTTTACTGGAGATGTTTGAAGTTGGACTCCTAGAAAAGCCACGCGTTTCAAGAAAAAAATGGTAGAAGTCTCTGGTTAATCTTCACAGTCTCCCTTTAATTCAATAAAGCACAGAGGAATGGCCAGACACCATTAAAAGCAGTCATGTCAATTCATAGATTGTAAAGATCTATCTGTAAAGGAATCAGGTATAGATAAACAAAAGTAGCATGCGTCTGGAAAACCATATATTCAATACATTCTTCCACTTACGTCTGAAATTCTGCGGTTGATTCAAAGAATGACTCTGACCTCTGTCTAATCCTCTGTGTTGCACATGGAAGAGTAAGGAGACTCAGATAAGCAGAGTTTGCTACAGAAAGATATCTCTGTATACACGCGTGGTCTGTGCATCAGTTAGGATACACTGTCGACTATACTTGTAAAATATGTACTAGATGGAAGTCAACAAGAGTGCACTGAAATACGTTAAAAAAACTAAAACGAAAGGTCTTCTAGTATTCCACTTCTGAACGTCTTCCACCAGATTAGCACAAAGGTAAATGCATATTCTCCTACCCCAAATCTAAAGAAACTTGGACTTTACGCTTATGCTAAATAAGACTCTTCCATAAATATTAGCAATAAATAGTGCAGTGGCAATAGTCTGAACATTTATTGTTATCTCAAGTATGAAAAGGTGGAATAATGAAGAGATTTTAGCAAACTGAAATGCATAAAAATTCATAAGTGATAAAACATTCTCGCTAGCTCTTTTTTCAATGAAAATGAAATACTTTGATCTTCCAAAGTATTATTTCAGCTTAGAATTGAACTTTTCCGTTCATTTTGTTGAACTGAAACAAAAAAAAATTATTTTTTATTTACATCAACATTTAAATGTCCTGTCCAAACACTTTATGCTGTGTGCTCCCTTCACCCAGGAGGGGCACTTCGCTATGCTTCAAGTTTTACTGTCTACTTAATACATCCAACCTCCTGATAGAGTGAAGGCGGTAAGATCCTAACTCCAGACTTTGTGTACCAAAATAAGAAAATGCATTTTAATCTTGAAGTGACAAAAATTCTGCAAAAGCTGCATTTTCTATTATAAATCATTCCCGCTGGAACTGTTTTTATTTCATTTCCTAGAGGGCAAAGGTACACTGTCTCTACTGAATGTATTGTAATGCCTCCTTATGCATTTTTTCCCCTCTTTTAGACCTGACACATTTTTCCTTATTGCCGATACTGAAGCAAGCATGACTAAACAAAGATTTCCTGTGAGTTCACATGCAAAAGTAGCTCGGGCAATGTACTCATTTTGCTGTTTATAGTATCCTGTTGAAAACAGGGAGAACTTGGAACTTTCTCAAGTCCCAAAGAACAAAGTCAAAATGAAACCAAACTGTCATTAGGCAATGTCTCTGGGCAGACTAGCATAGAGCTGCAGGACTTGCCTCAAAGTTCCAGACACCATCTCCCTTCAAAATCCCTGGCAAAAGGCCATATTATGTGATTTACACTGGTTTTAGACTTTCACTTTCTCACCTATGAGCCATGTTCCTCATCCTTGTAGTGAGATGGAGGGTATCCTATGAACACTTATAAATATCTTAAGGGTGGGTGTCAAGAGGACAGGTCCAGACTCTTTTCAGTGGTGCTCAGCGACAGGACAAGGGGCAACGGGCATAAACTGAAGCATATGAAGTTCTGTCTGAACATGAGTGTTATGGGTTTGCGTGGCAAGGTTTTGGTAGTAGGGGAGCTATAGGGGTGGCTTCTGTGAGAGGCTGCGAGAAGCTTCCGCCATGTCTGATAAAGCCAGTGCCAGATGGCTCTAAGATGGACCCACTGCTGCCCAAGGCCAAGCCAATCAGTGATGCTGGTAGCGCCTCTGGGATAACATGTTTAAGAAAGGGAAGAAAAAAATATTCTGCGGTGAAATGGCAGTGAACAGAGAGGAGTGAGACTATGTGACAAACAATTCTGCAGACACCAAGATCAGTGAAGGAGGGAGGAGGAGGTGCTCAAAATGTCCGGAGCAGAGACTCTTCCCTTGCAGCTCATGATGAAGACCATGGTGAGGCAGGTTGTCCCCTTGCAGTCCATGGAGGTCCACAGTAGAGCAGATCTCCACCTGTAGCCCATGGAAGGGACTACACGCCAGAGCAGGGGGATGCCCAAAGGAGGCTGTGACCCTGTGGGGAGCCCTGTGCTGGAGCAGGCTCCTGCCAGGACCTGCGGACCCGTGAAGAGAGGAGCCCACACTGGAGCAGGTTTGCTGGCAGGGCTTGTGACCCCGTGGGGGACCCACACTGGAGCAGCCTGTTCCTGAAGGACTACACCCCATGGGAGGGACCCATGCTGGGGCAGTTCGTGAAGAGCTGCAGCCTGTGGGAAGGACTCACATTGGAGAAGTTTGTGGAGAACTGTCTCCTGTGAGAGGAAGCTTCACGCCGGAGCAGGGGAAGAGTGTGAGGAGTCTTGCCCCTGAGGGACAAGGAGCAGCAGAAACAATGTGTGATGAACTGACTGTAACCCCCATTCCCCATCTCCCTGCGCCGCTTGGGGGGAGGAGGGAGAGAAACAGGATTGAAACTGAGCCCAGGAAGCAGGGAGGGGTGGGGGCAAGGCATTTAAAGATCTGGATTTATTTCTCATTATCCTACTCTGATTTAATTGGTGATGAATTAAACTCCCGTCCTTGTCTCGACTCACGAGCCTTTCATTATATTTCCTCTCCCCTGCCCAGTTGAGAAGGGGGAGCGAAAGAGCCGTTTTGGTGGGCACCTGGCATTTACCCAGGCCAAACCAAAACAATGAGGAAGAATCTATGATTCTATGAACTTCTTTACTCTGAGGGTGATGGAGCACTGGAACAGGCTGCCCAGAGGGGTTGTGGAATCTCCTTTGGAGATACTCAAAACCCACCTGGATGTGGTCCTGTGCAGCCTGCTCTAGGTGACCCTGCTTCGGCAGTAGGTGTTGGACCAGATGATCCCCAGAGGTCCCTTCCAACCCCTACCATTCTGTCATTTTGTATGATTCTGTATGCAGCCTCCCCTCTTTCACATTCCCAAAGTTCTTCACAGGCAAGGAGAAACAAGTCCTACAGGGACAGATTACATCCACCTACCTCAGAAAATTACACGGCAAAAAATCCTGCAAGCAAAATTCAAACAAGCACTCTTGGAACTGGTGTTTATAGATGCACACCAGTGTACCAACCAGTAGCATTTTAGTACTCATTCTCTTCTCTGTTCAACTTCAATTTTGCTTTTTGCAGCAACCAGAATTATGCATCATGCTGGAGATGAGCACTCTTCAAAAGGAAAAACACTGCATCAAAGCAAGATTTCTACCTTGGACCACAGCAAATTACTTGGCTAGCCTGTTGTTATACTCAAGGCATTCTCATGCAGCTGGGCCTCATTACAGGCAATGGAGCTTTAGCCATTAACTTCAGAGAAATCAGGATAAAGCACTAAATGCAATGAAGATAATTTTAAAGCATGTTAAGAAAATGAAACAGTATAGAGTGTTGCTAATGCTATATGCTAAGCGTGCTTCCTATTGAGTGCTGGAAGACCATAATATGCCTCAGGAATTTTTTTTGTGTATTTTCTAGCCCAGTGGGACACCGCCCTGGTGGAAGCCTTGCCACGCTACAGCACAACGGACAGCTAAAAGATGAGGTCCAGCTCTCCTTCCTCGTTGTACTGATAGCAATGGAGGAGAAATTTCCAGGCAGAACATTGCTGCAGAACACAGTTTTTGAGGGAAAAAAATATGTGGTGAAGAGTTTGCTTGTATATAATTTACTGATTTGTTTACCATGAGTTTTAACACCACTGATGTAGTAAATAGGAAGATAAACAATACAAGAATTTGGGGGACAGATCAGGCTTAGAGCTATGTTTTGAATAGTCTTCCATACAGATCTTTACCTTCCATACACCACAGGTAAACATATGGGGCTGTCTGAACCGCTGCACTACAGAAGAGAGGTCTTGAGAGGCATGTGTAGATAGACACCACTGAGTGCTTCCAACTCAGGACAAAGCATTGGGAAGCAGTTGACAACTCTGAGCCCTTTCAGGCCTGGAACTACAAGGAACCCCAAGCCCAGGATCAGCAATATGGAGCATCTTCTCCACATCCCCCTGATGACTCCTAAACAAATGAACCAGCAAGGCGGACACTTCAATGGAAACTTCAACTGTAAACATGGATCAGTTAGATCTGAGTTATTTCACAATGACCAAACTACACCAAAAAGCTGAAGAATGAGGCAGGTGTATCAAGCTAAACTCAACCTGGCTGATGCCACTTTCAGCCCTACCACCTGGCAGAGTTGCACTTAGGGTGCATTTCCCAGATCTTTGAACGTGGTAAATTTGTTTTGTTTGGGATCTCGTGAATTTTGTGGAACACAGGAAGGGAGCTTTTCTAATCTACCAAAAACCATAGGCATAACTAGACTTAATGAAGAGCATCTTTCTAACAAGTTTTGAACTTCTTCACAGTCTTGAAAAAGAAACTCTCCACCTTCATTCGTTCAGTTTACTCACCACTAGAGTGGTTTTTTTTCAGTCCATTTGGGGTTCAGCAGCCACATGCCAACTTGCCTGCCAGGTCTATCCCACCTCCCTCAGAGACGTTAAGCCTCATTCTTCAGCTTTTTGGTGTAGTTTGGTCATTGTGAAATAACTCAGATCTAACTGATTCATGTTTAACCTCACCCTAAGTCCAGGACTCGCTTAGTCCCAATCCAAGGAAAAGCACAAGTGTTGCAAAGAAAAAATTTCAGCTTTCAGCCTACTGAGTTTGTACAAATTTTAACTGAACCATATTTTTGTGAAAGGTGCACTTAAAAAGAACTTTAACAGCTGCTCTCAGTTAGACTTCAGGTGATTAATTCTGAAGTAGGTTTTATGAAAGAATGAACAATAACAGCGGAAGGTCCAGGCATTAATATTAACCTGTAATGAAAGAAATTATGTTTAAACTATTTCTAGAAGTAAAAGATGAGTACTTGGTCCTACAGTGCTGGAAGAAGCACATAGCTTAAATTATAGCCAATCAGGCAAAATACAGGTATTAAACATTTATGAGCAGCTCTGGTGTATTCTGAATTAATCAGTTCTGCACATTTAAAATTTTTAATATTTAATGCCGTTACCTCAACAGTCCTGTGGAAATATTAAACTTTTGTGCAGTCCTTTAAATGGAATAGCAAGAGATATTGCTACACATAACATCTGAATTGTGGATGTAGGTTTTGAGCTGGGCTGTGTTTTGTGGAGAACCATGATTATAATGTATTGAACTACAACTGAAACTTTCAACATTTTCACCACAGATGAAACAGGAATAAGGACAGTAATAATGAAAACAACAATTATTAAGCCAGGGGTAAGTACATGTGCAATCTGATTAAGTCTCCTAGGCATGATGGATTACTCATGAAGGCTTACTAATATCATACTTTCATGAAATCTCTCAGATGAGTGTAAAAGGCACGCTAAAGGCATTTTAGATACTGTAGCGCATTAGTGTTAGTATAGTAAATCTTCTCTAAAACACCAGCTGTTATAAATATCTATACCTATATACATTTTTGTTTATCTGTCCACAAATTCCCTCACTGTGAAAAGCAAACACTCCAAAATTTGTCTTCGCTGCTACTAATGACAGTAATTTTAAATACAACATGACAGAACTGTTACAGTAATTTCTGAGTAGTTTTAAAACATAGTGTTTAAAAATATATTGAAGTTAAAAATGAAGACATGAACACTTTTTTTCAGAAAACGACAAGTCATATATGATGCTAATTCCATTATTACAATTTTCGCTTTGATTATAAACATATTTATGAGATTATCTGCTTTATTACTTTTGAATAAAGTAAAAATTTCTAGATAAAACACAACACTAAAAACAGTTGAAGTTCAATGGAAATTGTAAGAGGACAACAAACAGTGTAAAGCCTACACTAGGAACACATGCCCATTTTCAAATCCCTTAGATTTGACAGTTTGGGTTTCAGATTCTGCAACATCTGAACTCCTGCCCATCTCTTTGCCCCTTTTCAGTCAGCATAAATTCAATATATAGCTATCATTTTACACGGTTTTGCCTGCAAAAACCAGAAAACTGAAACTACCATACTATAAACCTAATACTGCTGGTAAGTTCAAAGAAAACCACAGTGATCACTGGAGCTATAACATATAAAAATTAGTATATGTAGGCCATTAGCCAAGACACAGCCTACCCTCACATCAGCTGTTCTTAAAAACAACAAACTCAACAAAACCTTCCCCAAAAATAAGCAAAAAATCCCCACTAAAATCAGGAAGAGATCTCAAACATGTATTTATGAGGAATATAAGCATCACCCTTCAATGTCCTTCCTTTCTAGTAACCAGATCTGCCACAAACGCTCACACATGGCAGACCGAACAGAGAAGCTCCACTTCAGTCCTTGCACCACTCTGCTTTCCTCATACCCACACTTCTACCCAGAGACCTCAAACAATCAAAGCTTCCACACATAAAAACCCATTTTCAGACCAGAACTGTGAATTAATTAACCAATTAGCAGCCTGACCTGACTGCACAGACGAAGTTTTTCCCAGAAACAGGAGGGTAGGAAAATTAGGACTAACTTGGAATATGCTAAGAAGCAAAAACTCTAACACAGACCTGATGAGATGAGCAACCACTTTGAGAAAGAGCTTAAAGAATTACAAACCACAAGGACACTGAGTTGGATCAACCAAAAGACTTCTCTAACAGCAAACATCCACCACATTCTTCTTCCCTGACTGCACAGGTATCTGTCCCAGAATGGAGGGATTCCCTCTTTAGAGGGAAGCCTATAAGCTTAAATCGGCTTGGATCAGTTCAAAATAATGTCTAATGTGTGAGAAGATAAACAAAATTTCCAGAACCCCAGAAGTGGTTGTGTTGGGGGAAAAAACAACCCTGGATATTAATTAAATTGTGTTTCTTCCTCTGGACAGCAATACTTACATCCACATGTGGTGCAATGCCCACATACACGTCCTAGAGAAGGCCACCAGTCTGAGTTCAGCAGACACAGTCCAGTGGAAGGAGGACAGGTAAAGAAAACAGTGATTCTGCATTACAGAGGCTCTGAAGAAATTTCTGTTCCTAGTGTATCAGCGTGTAAAAATGGAGTCAAAACCCAAATTGTTACGTAACAACACTTGTATCTACACAGGTGAACTTAGACTTGCAGACCAGTATCAGAGAAAAGGAAGTTTTCCAGTACATAATATGGACTACAAAGAAAAGTATGATGGATGTTGGCTTGGATATCACTATTGTTTCAGCAGACATAGGAAAAATGCTGGAAAGTGAACCCTAAGTCGCTGCGTATGTTGCTGACGATGCCGGGGATAACTTGTCCCCTTGAAATGTGGGAAAACAGGATTTGATTGGAACTGGTAGGAATTTGAGAAAAAAATTCAGACAGTTAAGAAAGTGCATGATCTAATACCCTGTTCAGATTTAAGGATGAAAAAAAAAAAAATCACCAAACCACTGCAAGACATTAAAAGCCAAATGTATGTTCATTCAAAAATGAAGTGCATTGAGATGTAGCTCCTCAAGATCACCAAGAAGGAGGCTGCTGTGAGTAGCGGTCTTGTGCCTCCCCTGGGCAGAAACATAAAGGCAGTAAGAAAAGGGCAAGGAGTGGCTAAATCCTCTTCAGAGGCCCAGGATCTCAGGGGAATTGTAGCTGCTAAAATTTCAGTGCATTTGAGACAGCAGTCCATCCACAGGCAAACTGTTACTGAAAAGCTACATATAATAAAAGTGGGAAATGTAGTTGTAAAGGTAAACCACCAGATGTAGGAAATGCTAGTGTGGGAAAGCCATAAGGACAAAGGAGAGTCTCAGACCCTCTCCCACACTTGACCCAGCCCAGTGTTTTTACATTTAAGCAAAGAGCAACAGATTGTTCTTTGGGAGCATCAGGATTCACTCTCCAAACCAACAATCATAAATAAAAAATTATATTGCAATGGATCACACCACACTGATAAGTTGTGGAGAAGTACGGAGAATCAGCTTTCTGTGAAGCACAGAGAGGTAAACGAAGATATTTTAAAGGCTTCTTACCTTTCAGCATGGGTAATACCCTGGATATTACAGCAGGTCCAGGGTGTTTTCCCCAGACTGACCCGAAGAATGGCAAACAGCCAGTAGAAGTAGATCCAACCCCCAAGGGAAGCACCTCTTTTGCAAACACACCAATCCTCACCAATTTGCATTGATGGATGTTGTTTTACACCTGCCATGGGGGGAGGGGTCAGCACAAGCAGCATTTCCTGGCCAGATTGCCATATCTAGAGGAGATCTTAAGGCAGGGATTGGCACAAATTAAATGAAGGGAGAATGGGAAATGACTGATGTGCACTTATATAAGTCAAATATGGAAATAAATACCACTTACATAGCACAACAAAGACATACCTATGCCATTCTAGTGATTTACACATAACTAAACGTCTTGCATGTAAACCAAATTCCTTCTCACAGATCTAATCATGAAAGGGAGGAAACCTGCAGGTCCCAACAGGCAATCTATGAGTTACACATGTGCAGAACTGAGCTGAAAACTGCCCTGATTTTCTTTCAGCAGGTGGAAATCTTTTTCAAATCAGCTAGTAATTATAACATAGTCATACAGAAGTCTGCCAAACATCTGTGCACAATTTCAATGAAAGCAAACCTCTAAAAAACATTGATGAAAAGGTAAGGTTATTGGAAAGTTATAGGCAAACTCAAAGAGGCATTTGAATTGAAACTGTCTTCTAGCTAAAGCTAGAGCACTGCGTAGATACTTCTGTGCTATGGGGGGTCAAGGAAATAACACTAGTAGCATAATTGTAAAGCATATTGGAAAGGCAGGTGCTGCAGTTCATTGTTATGCTAAAAAACTCTGAACAATCTCCTATAGCAATTGCAGCTGTCTTCTACCAATGTACAATAATTATCCATCTGATTAGCAAATGTAACCACCTGCAGCTAACTGGTTTACTGGTTTAGCTACTTCTAAGGTTGAAATGCCTTTAAAAATCAGGCAAGTTAATGCTAAAACTAAAATGCACTTTAAGAGCTTCATATTGAAATAATATTTCAATTAGCTGTGGAATTATTTGCACTCTGGTACAAGTGCTCAGAAAATGTTTTTCAAAAATGTGAAAAAGTGTCCTAAAAATGGCCTCAATAAATCTTAAAATATCAGGTAGCTCAGTCAGTATTCTATGAAGGACAGTTATTATAACCACATTTTTATTACTAAATATATCCATCACAGTACAGGCACCCAGGCACCTCAGAGAACACATTTAAATATATACAGACATTAAGTACGGCCAGGTTCTCTTTCTCTCTTTCTCCACAAGTCTCTCTCTTTCTTTTTTTTCCTTGATGATCGTAGTCTTGCTTCTTATATGAAAAAGCAGCTCCTCTTCAATATTCTTCACCTGGGCCTGTAAAACTCTACTCAGCCACTTGCCCAGGGCCATTTGACAGCTGAATAAAATATTATTAGTTTTTTCATTAACATAAGTCATCATGGTAAAGGACAAGGAGGGCAGATTTTCTATGTGAGCTGGCAAATTTCCATGGCAATTTTGATAGAATGACCTTGCTCTTCCACTTAATCTCACCAGGCAACTAAATATTTAGCAATACAGGCAAATTATGTCAGTGTCCCCATGTGACATGCACAAGTAAAACTGTAAAAAAGTCACACTTTGGGACACAGATTTTCATTAAGGTATTTAATTTATCTCTTTTTGTATTTATTGGCTGTAAGGTAATTTGTAGATCACATGTTTTTCTTCCTCTTTCATTGCCCCACCTTAGCTTTATGTCCGTCCCATCAGAACATATTCACATTTCAGATCTGCTATTTTATTTGCCTACCCTTGTAGCTTCCCTTTAAATCTGAACATGAGTTTTTTCCACTCCTATTCTGCTTCCTCTCATTTAAGAGAAGTCAGTCAAGCAAGGAACATTTCATACTAGCTAAGTCTCATTTCCATACAGAAAACAGCATTAACAGGACCGCAAGTGCGTTGCCCCAACACTTCTCTCACTAACTGTTGATCCCACTAGCTGATTTCAACTAAACACAACAAAAAGGTAAACATCTGAAAACCACCATGCTTCTGTAAATGCTCTGAAAGATCAGTGATGTGAGAAAGGCGCTCGGTCCCCTTTCTTCCCCAGGGAGGGGAAGGCTATCGCAGCCACGGTAGGTGACACTAGAGAGCCCACAAGGCACAAGACGTGATGTGTGCTCCAGCTGCAGGAAAAGCCCCGTTCACAGCTTGCGCCTCAGCAGAGGAGGACAAATCCCAGCTTGAGACACAAAGCCACAGGGAACAGAGCTTGTAAGTTCCCCACAGTGAACTACTGGGAGAAGGGAGCTGTTTGTGGGGTTGTTTCCAATTTTTCTTTCTGTCGGTAATGCATACCCCTTTGCTTTAATCAGTAGCTTCTTGACACAACGACGTAAGAACCCACTATCCTACGCAGTTACGACTATCACGCATGAAACTATAGAGGCAAACACAGACTATTCTTTAAAAGTAGTCATAATACTGTGATTAGAAGCAGTTAAAATTATTTTCTTTGTTAATCACAAAATTTTATTCTATTTTCTAGGGGAAAATCACAAAATTATGCTGTGCCTTGCAAATAATTTCTGGAGAAAAAAAAGATAAAATATCAAATTCTGAAGGTACTATATGTAATAAAAAACCACTGCATCATCAAGAAGACTGAGATGGGAGTAAATAAAAAAATGCTGTGGGAGCGCATCCTGTGTTGCAAGAGGACACTTGAAGAAGGTGAGGCCCATGCAAGTCTCTGCTGTACATTCAAGTCAGAGGTTTTATTCTGATGTAAAAGTAAGCCATTTTCTGACTTTCATTTTGTTGTAGGACAGCAGCATTAAAGGAAATTCTACGAGAAATTCACATAGTACTAACCTGCTTTTCTCCTCCCTCAGATGGGAGGAAGTACTGCAAGAAGCAGGGGAGCTTTCTGAGAAAAAAAATCAAAAAAAGAGCTTTTTTCCTGTAAACAGAAGGTTCCTGCCTATATGAGGACATAAAGAAAATAAAACTCCCTGGGGACTCCCCAATTTACAGCTCCTGCTGTATCAGACATTGCTGGTACTTCACCCACCAGCAGGATGCCAGGATCCCCTAGAAGTCCTCTTCGTGAATTAAATTCCTTTTCCTCAACCCGCAAGCCAAGGAAGAAGAGGAAGGTCTCAGCACGATAGCAGAAGACTTGTGCTCTTTTTTTACACCTTGAGATTCTTTGTCTTTTCCTTGTTCACCAAGTTCTAGGTCACATCAAATCCATATGAAACATCCTACTGGGTAGATTAGGAGGTGCCTCACAGATTGCAATGCGGTTGAGAGAAAAACATGGAGACCTACATCATGAGATAAAGTTATTATGAATATATTTTAATTACTCTTTACATTCAGGTTCTGCTGCAGAAGGTACAACTCCCGGGTGCAGGAGTGAGCGATGTAGCATATCTTGCCATGTTGAGTTTGTCTCAGTGTCCACGGGTTTTGGCTTAATTTCTTCAACCTTTAAATGGTGGTATATCGTGCACAATATTCATTTTGTACTTGTAACAAAGTCTCTACAGACTTAAGTTGTTGTAGTTTTCTTCCATTTGACTTTGTAATGTTTCTAAAGCACCTGACTTTAAACATACTGAACCTTTTTCTGTGCTAAACTTGACGTTTTGAAATAGACGCCAGAGACTTGTAATAATAAGGTATGGAACAACTGAGACACCAGAAAGCCTCATTGAGGTGAACGGAGAATAACTGTCTTTGCAGAAGACACTACATCTTACGGAAGCTGAGTTCAGGGCGCAGTCAACAATCATTATCAGACCAAAATACAAAGGCAGTTGAAAGTGCTTTTATACAAGAAGAGCAGAGGTCTGTGACAAACACCTTCTCAGTGCACGCTGTATGCAAAGGCAGGAGAAATCATGGACTACATTTCATAAACTGCTTGCTAACTTCAGGGCCCTAAGCTTTTGAGCTTCCATCTAGAAAGATCTAAAATGCGAATTTTGCAAAGATTTTGAGCACCAGGATTCCCATTAACTTCATCTTCACTTACATGTGCTGGAAACCTTTGAACACATCACCAGCAAGCACAATGGGCATTTAAAATCTGAGGCAGTGCTCATCACCATGCAGTTCAAAACTGGGCTCTTGGAAACTGGGAGCAGTCCCTGCAGGAACAGAGAAGGAAACTGAATCACAGCTTTGTGCAAGTTTAAAGTGGAAACTGATAATTACATACGCATGTGCTCTGCACTATGCAAGCGCTAAGCAAAGGAGCTCTCTGTCTCCAGCCCAAACACCTCTGTGGCTGGGCTGAAGGGTGCAGGGCTGCTGACTTGAGCCCTTCTGCTCATGGCTAGTCTCTCTGCCACCTTTGCCATTTTGTGTGCTTTCTCTAACACACTCTTTTTAACATTCGAAAAATGCCTTTGAAGCTTAGCGGGCAGTAAATACCGTGTGCATTAATTTCAGCAACAGCAGATACATTTAAAGCAAGACTTTATCCATGCAGATTTGCCTTTCAGAATGTAATTATAAATGTAAGGAAATGTACATTCATGCCTTAAACATTAAACTGTCCATGTACCGTGGACAAATATATATGTAACCATCCAGTAATGATTCATAGCAAAATACTATAAAAAGAAATCTGGAATTTTTATGTTTTAGGTTCTGTGGATTTCTATTCACCTGTAAACTTTATTGACTCTGGTTGCTCCAGTAAAATCCACAAGGTTATTTGTGTAAATCATTGTTGCAAAGTCAGTCTGGAAATCTAATAAGAAACTGAAATTTTGCAAAGAATTAATCTTTGAAGAAAATTGTAATATGAAAAAATTGTAATATGAAATGTATCTCGTCTTTGCACTCATTGAGAATAAGGTAATGTGTCAGCTGGAGGCTGGCATCAACCATTTTTGGATGATTGGCTTCAAATCCTATAATCAGCTTATCATCCAAATAATTGGGCTGTGTGTTGGGCAAGGCCTTTTGAGATGTGAGTGAAGACATCCTTCCTCCAGCCCTGGAGCAAAATTAGAGCTGTCATTTCCAGCCCCCCACACTGCCTGCACCTTCCTGCAACAGCCAGCCAGAAACTACTTCGTTTGCCCAAGTATCCTGACCCTCAACTCCCCACTGCATGTGTAGCTAGCAGAATCATAGCGTGCCTTCATTTTTCTAAGTATTGATTTAGTATACATGTAGATTTGAAGATGAGATTTAGCTTGGGCGGAGAGAAACCTGATGAAGTTCGACAAGGCCAAGTGCAGGGTCCTGCACCTGGCGAGGAACAACCCCATGCATCAGTACAGGCTTGGGGCAGACCTGCTGGAGAGCAGCTCTGTGGAGAGGGACCTGGGAGTGCTGGGGGATGACAGGTTAACCATGAGCCAGCAGTGTGCCCTGGTTGCCAAGAAGGCCAATGGTCTCCTGGGGTGCATTAAGAAGAGTGTGGCCAGCAGGTCGAGGGAGGTTCTCCTCCCCCTCTACTCTGCCCTAGTGAGGCCCCATCTGGAGTACTGTGTCCAGTTCTGGGCT
>Ga0065711_1032822_pt1 | contig 26624 bp, 17 predicted proteins | sample Hoacrofraction12_FD_59098 | JGI IMG/M metagenome (GOLD analysis project Ga0065711, IMG submission 59098) | Hoatzin crop microbial communities from Cojedes, Venezuela - Epithelial fraction 12 v2 (version 2) | ecosystem: Host-associated > Birds > Digestive system > Esophagus > Crop | place... | reverse complement strand
TATTCCAACCCCGGTTGGCCGCGGTGCTGTGCAGCCTGCTCTGGGTGACCCTGCTTTGGCAGGGGGGTTGGACTGGGTGACCCACAGAGGTCCCTTCCAACCCCTAACATTCTGTGATTCTGTGTGATTCTGTGACTGTGCCCAGCATCTTCCCCGTCGCATGCACTTACAACTTCATCGCAGTCTTCAACTGCAACATGTCCATGCTCCTGCACATCACTAGATGGAAGTCTTCAAAATTCTACAGGCGTAACATCCTTAAAACCTGGCCTTCCCCATCCATCTAGGCAGCCGCATCATCTCACATCTCAGCTATCGCAACAGTTTTTCCTCCGACCTTGACGACAGCGTTGCTATTCCACCTGGCTATTCAGAATGCTGCTAGAAAGATCATTTCCTTAACGCTCGGCTTTCCCCCTGCCTTTTCTCCTTTGCTCAACTTGAGTGACTTTCTTTCCTCTACCAAGAGCCAGGACCTTGTGCCTAAAGGTTTTTCATCACCTCACCCTCCCTTAGCTGTCTGTATCCAGCAGGGAGGCACCAGCTCCTCCCTGGCTCCCTCATCATGCCAACTGTGCTCGTGCTCCTCACTTGTCACGTTTCAAAACGAGCACCTCTGTGTGCTCTCTCTCACTCGGGCTGTCCCACTAAGAATCACAGAATCACAGAATCACAGAATGGTAGGGGTTGGAAGGGACCTCTGTGGGTCATCTAGTCCAACCCTGCTGCCAAAGCAGGGTCACCTACAGTAGGTTGTAGAGGACCTTGTCCAGATGGGTCTTGAATATCTCCAGAGAAGGAGACTCCACCACCTCCCTGGGCAGCCTGTTCCAGTGCTCCGTCACCCTCAGAGTGAAGAAATTCTTCTTCATGTTCAGACGGAATTTCCTATGCTTCAGTTTGTGCCCATTGCCCCTTGTCCTGTCGCTGGGCACCACTGAAAAGAGCTTGGCCCCATCCTCCTGACACCCACCCTTCAGAATCATAGAATAGTTTGGGATGGAAGTGACCTTTAAAGGTCATCTAATGCAACGCCCCTGCAATAAGCAGGGACATCTACCATGAGATCATGTTGTTCAGAGCCCCGTCCAACCTGACCTTGAATTTTTCCAGGAATGGGGCATCTACCACCTCTCTGGGCAACCTCTTCCTGTGTTTCACCACCCTCATGGTAAAAAAAGTCTTCCTTATATCTAGTGGAATCTACCCTCTTTTAGTTTTAAATCATCACCCCTGGTTCTATTACTACAGGCCCTGCTAAAAAGTCTTTCCCTGTGTTTCATATAAGCCCCCTTTAGGTACTGGAAGGCTGCAATGAGGTCTCCCCAGAGCCTTCTCTTCTCCAGGCTGAAAAGCTCCAACTTTCTCAATCTTTCCTCATAGGAGAGGTGTTCCATCCCCCTTATCTTTTTTTGTGGCCTTCCTCTGGACCCACTCCAACAGCTCCATGTCCTTCTTGTGCTGAGGGCTCCATAGCTGTATGCAAGACTCCAGAAGAAGTCTCATCAGTGTGAAGTAGAGGGGCAGAATCACATCCCTATTCAAGATGCGGAATCACCGAGTGTTCAGATAGCAGAAAAGCTGTGACCTTTGCCTTGCTTGTACTGTTCATCCTGCTGAATGCTTCATGTTGGTTTTTTCTTAGCGGCTGCTGCACATTAAGATGATGATGAAGACCAATAAATCTTTGAAATCAATAATAACATCAAGATCTCTTTCTTGTACTGTAACTGACAGTTCCAAGTGCAGTTTTACATATGCATGACATACATATTTTTTCTGTGTATTACTTTACTTTTATTCAGATTGAACCTCGTCTGACACTTTTGACCATTCAGTTCTTTTTATGAAGTCTTTCTGGAGTTGCTAAACCTAGATGTGACATACTTAAAGACCACTGTATCATCAGAAAACTTGGATATTCATTGATTTCTCTTTTTTTCAGTTCATTGACTGAAAAGGTGTGTAGAACTGCCCTCAAAAGCTGTCCTTGTAGGACTAGCTGATGACTCTTCCCTGTCCTGAAAAGTGCCCATGGAAACCTACCCTATGCTTTCTGTCCTTTCACAAGATTTCAGTCCATAAAAGGGCCTATCTTCCAACCCCGTGACAACCTATATTTCTTGACTGGACTTTTCTTTTTTCTTTTTATTGTTTTCCATGGAATACCCTTTATCTGTGTTTCACTAACATCCTCATAACACCCTAGCATGCTAATGAGGTCCTTTACAGAGGTCCTGATGACTCTTTCCCACCAAAATGTATTTGCACATTTGCTCAGTGGTCTTACTTCTTAGAACCGAGTCCATCATCTCACTCAGGATAGAAGTCAGACTTACTGGTCTGTGATCCCTTTGAGGATCCCCTTGAGATCTCTTTTTTAGACAGGAGTTAGATGCTGGAACAGTGGTAATTTATAACATTTAATTAACATTTGGCAATCTTGGGATTTTTTCCAGGTGCTAAAGAACTAATTCTTGTCCTCCTTATGAGTCATGTACTTTGAGAATGATTTTTACTTTTAATACCTTTAGATACCTTATCTACACTTCTTTTGTGCTTTGGCCTGCATACTTGGCCACACTGCCATATAAAGAGATAGTATTCAGCTGACTATCAACCATCATTCTTAATCTGTATTTGGAAGTTTGTCTTTTCTTTCAAATGCCTCTAACCGAATTTATGCAAGTAGTATATACATAAAGTAAGATACACATGAGAAATTCCTGTTACAAGTTTCTCAGTGTGGTTTAGAATGTATTTAGAAAAAATCTGATTCTCAGGATGACTCTCTAGTTTTCTAAAGTAATTGCTATAGAATTTAAAAATGTTTCTAGAGATCTAATTTGTTTCACTCCTAGTAAATTATGAATCATACAGAAAATTGATCTAGTACAAGGAAAATGATATAGATTGTTGGCTTCCTGCAAGAGATACAAATATAAGTTACATGGGAAATATGCAGTCAATTCAGTAGCTCACTGAGAGCTTTGCCTCCCTCTGTTTTATGAAAGGGTAATTTGAAAAGGAGGAATTACATTTTGAGAACCTTCCTCTGTTGAGATGATTACATATGCATAAACTTCATTACAGATAAAGGGGCTGAAGGCAGAGGTGAGTAAGCAGGATAGTTTTCCAAATAACAGTTCTGGAATGGTCCTAATTAAATGCACTGAAGAAAGCTCTAAAAGCTGCCCAGTGTAGTGAGAAATGAGAGGGGCCCATAGCTTGTTCTTGCTTGCCAACTATTTCATTCTACTTATACCATGCTTCAACACCAGCATAGAGAATTCTCCATCTCATTCTCTTGAGAAGACAGAATAGAGGAATCCAACTTTTGTCACAAATTCCTTCTGCTGCCAGTTTCTGATGTAACATATGTCATTTTCCAGAATTTGAGACATGAATTTCATTAATCTTCATGTTTCTTTTAACAATTCACTTGCAAGTCCAGACTTCAAAATATTAAACTAAATATAACAGAGTTATAATTTCATTTACAGGAGTAACTAGTTTATGACTGAGGATTGCCTTTGAAATAATGAAAAGACAGTCCTAAACTAGTCTCATTTATCAGGGGTCTTAGAGAACAAATTAAATAAATATTTGTGAAGAACAATACAGACATAGGTGGTCTTTCCTTGACGAGAATGAACTAGATAATCTCTTGAAATTCCTTCCAGAGCTACCCTCTGTGAACATTTCCTCTAAAATTACACTATACCTAAATTTTTACCAGATAATCTTTGACTTCCTCTCTTCTAGGGAATACTTTAGGATAAATCTGCAGTGGGTCCAAATTTGTTGTAACAAGGAATGAATCACCTGAAAAAAGTTGACAAGTTTTCTCTGCTATCCATATCATGATGACGAATTTCAATCTTTTGCCTAGATTACTTCTACAGGTTAAAAAAAACCAAAACAACACAAACAAAAAAGAAAAAGAAAAAACAAAAAAAAGAAAGCAACTGCTTAGCATGAAGTTGTTCTGCAACTCTGGTAGATTTGGGGAAAAGAATTGCTTCATGTTTTATTTAAAATGACTGCTTGTGGCTTAGACATCAGAATGACTGTACATTAAGAATCTGATGTAGTACAGTCCATGTATGCAGTATGAGACAAAGGATTTAAATTTCATACACCTATCCAAAAAGGTGTTCTGTGATTTCATTTGTTCATATTTCAAGTACTAAGGCACTTCCTTGCAACTGAAAGTGACTTTTAAGAACCTACCGCTCTTTGCATAGATGATACTCCCTCTCGAATGCAAATCATCATAATTTCAATTGAAATACTGTAATTAATCAAAGTTCTTAAAATACACTAATATGACTCATTTTCAACCACGCAAATTGAATAGGGTGCAATATTTTCCACACTGTAGATATTATTTTTGTAACAACAGCAATTGCCATTAGAAATCAGAGGCTACATCAGTTTTGATATTTTCACAATAAAAGAACTCCTGCTGTTAATGTGATATTAAAAGACAAAGACTTAGCATTTATCTGAACCCAAATGGTTCAAATGAAGTAGGCGAATCAGTTCTGTTTTCAGATTATAATAACACGTTTGGGTAGTCTTTTTTAATGTTAATCAATGATTCGCCTCTTTCCTATTTCCTATGAATGCTAAAAATGCAGATTTTTCTGTTCTCCAGGGTTTCAAGTTTGCATTTAATTATAAAGGGAAAGTTGATCAAAGACAAGAAAAAAGCCCCCACATTATTTTTGTATATGTTATATTTGCATATAATTTTTTCTGAGCTATGTACTAGTACTTATTTTAAACATTTTTGGATAATTATCAGGTATTTATTTGGTTTTCATAAATTCTAAAAGATTGAGAAATTTAAGATTAATGGTTATTTGTCCAAATCCTTTTGATGATCAATATATTTTCCTCTAGGAAAACTGAATAATGAAAACTCACAGAAGAAGTAACACACTTTGTGCATAGAGAAGAATGGGAAAGCAATATATGCAATAGAAATTATTATGGAAAGTATTTTATAAATCCTCCAAACTAAGCGCAGTTGCAAGAAAAAGGATTATAGAAAATTCCTTAGAGCAGAATGGCAAGCTCATATATATCCTATTGAAACTGAACGAAAACCTGCTAAACAGTAGGGACTTTATTTAATTTTTGATTCAAGCATGAAGTGCTGTTTGGTGTACTGTAGGATGTGCTTCCTGGTATCCTGCTGTTGTTGGAAAGGTCAAGTGTCTCTCACTGCTTTTGTGACATATCTGCCAGGCCCCTATGGATTTTCTGGGGGTCTTACGAAATTGCAGACTAACCATTGAAATGACCAATAGGTGGCCACAAGCAAGTGTTTACAGAAATGCTGGGTGACTAAGGGTCCATAGTGGACAATAGAGCTCTAGAAGCTTGAAGTCAGCTTAAAGCTGAAAGCTAAAATTTAGTTAATTGCCCCTACACAGACATCTAGCACTATACAAGATAAAAAGGAGAGGTGTGCTGCTGGACCTTGAACTGAAAAACAAAGAAGGACTGGTTGAGGATATGGAGGCTGGGGGCAGCCTTGGCTGCAGTGAACATGAGATGGTGGAGTTCAACATCCTGCGTGGAAGAATCAGGGCAATAAGTAGGGTCACAACCTTGGACTTCAGGAGAGCTAACTTTGGCCTTCTCAAGGACCTACTTAGAGGGATCCTATGGGTTAGGGCTCTAGAAAGTAGGGGCATCCAAGAGAGCTGGTTACTATTCAAGCTTCACTTCCTCCTTGCTCAGGATTGGTGCATCCCCATGAGTAAAAATTCAATCAAAACCTGCATGGATGAGCAAAGAGCTTATAGTAGAACTCAAACAGAAAGAGAAGGTCTATGGAACATCGAAAGAGGGACAGACCACTTCGGAAGAATGTAGGAACATTGTCAGAGTATGCAGGGATGCAACAAGGAAGGCTAAGGACCATCTGGAATGAAATCTGACAAAGAATGTCAAAGACAACAAGAAGGTCTTCTTCAAGTACATCAACAGCAAACGTAAGACTAAGAAAAATATGGGCCCACTACTGAATGAGGTGGGTGCCCTGATGACGGAGAATACTGAGAAGGCAGAGTTACTGAATGTCTTCTTTGCTTCAGTTTTCACTGCTAAGGGCGGCCCTCAGAAATCTCAGGCCCTGGAGGTAAGAGAGCAAGCCTGAAGAAAGGAGGACCTTCCCTTGGTTGAGGAGGGTTGGGTTACAGATCATTTAAGAAAACTGGACACCCACAAATCCATGGGCCCCAATGGGATGCACCCACGAGTGCTGAGGGAGCTGGCAGATGTCATTGCTGAACCTCTCTTCATCATCTTCGAAAGCTCCTTGAGAGCAGGAAAAGTGCCTGAGGACTGGAGGAAAGCCAGTGTCATTCCAGTCTTCAAAAAGGACAAGAAGGAGGACCCAGGGAACTGCACGCTGGTCAGCCTCACCTCCATCCCTGAAAAGGTCATGGAACAGCTCATTCTGGAGGTCATCATTAAGCAAGTGGAGGAAAAGAAGATTATCAGCAGTAGTCAAGATGGATTTACCAAGGGGAAATCATGCTTAACAATCTGATAGCCATCTGTGATGGCGTGACCAGCTGGGTAGATGAGGAGAGAGCAGTGGATGTTGTCTACCTTGACTTCAGCAAGACTTATGACAATGTCTCCTATAGCATCCTCATAGGGAAGCTCAGGAAGTGTGGGCTAGATGAATGGACAGTGAGGTGTACTGAGAACTGGCTGAATGGCAGAGCTCAAAGGGTTGTCATCAGCAGTGCTGAGTCTAGTTGGAAGCCTGTAGCTAGTGGTGTTCCCCAGGGGTCAGTATTCAGCCTAGTCTTATTCAGCTTCTTCATCAATGACCTGAATGAAGAGTTAGAGTGTCCCCTCAGCAAGTTTGCTGATGACACAAAACTGGGAGGAGTGACTGATACAGTGCAAGGCTGTGCTGCCATTCAGCGTGACCTGGACAGGCTGGAGAGCTGGGGGCAGAGGAACCTGATGGAGTTCAACAAGGGCAAGTGCAGGGTCCTGCACCTGGGGAGGAACAACCCAACGCACCAGTACAGGCTTGGGGTGGACCTGCTGGAGAGCAGTTGTGTGGAGAGGGACCTGGGTGTCCTGGTGGATGACAAGTTGACCATAAGCCAGCAGTGTGCTCTTGTTGCCAAGAAGGCCGGTGGTATCCTGGGGTGCATTAAGAAGAGTGTGGTCAGCAGGTCGAGGGAGGTTCTCCTCCCTCTCTACGGTGGAGACCTTGAGGGACAGGAAGTGTTGGAGCAGCATCAGCGCTCCACGGACTTACTTTCTGCTATCTCCCTATGTCTAAAAGTAGGTATACAATAATATTGTTTAACTTGTTCCTTTTCTGTTTCAAGTTATGATGAAAACTAGCATGCCTCTTCACCTTAAAATACAGTCACATTGATTCACAATCTGACTGCTTGAGATAAGCTCTTTTACCACTCTTCAGTCATTTTCAATGATGAAGATGATTAAATGAAATCCTGATGTCTTTTTTTTTCCCTGCTGATACTTTTGAAACATGTAGACATCTATGTCCAGTGATTGGAAAAGAGACAATATAAACCCCTTTTTTAAAAAGGACAAAAAGGAAGATCCAGGGAACTACAGGCCAGTCAGTCTTACCTCTGTGCTCGGCAAGATCGTGGATCAGATCCTCCTGGAAACTGTGCTAAAGCACATGGAAAATAAGGAGGTCACTGGTGATAGCCAACATGGCTTCACTAAGGGAAAATTGTGATTGTAAATTTGGTGGCCCTTTACGATGGGGTTACTGCATTGGTAGATAAGTGAAGAGCAACTGATGTCATCTACCTGGACTTGAGCAAAACATTCAACTCTGTCCCACATGATATCCTTATCACTAAATCGCAGAGACATGGATTTGATGGATGGACCACTCAGTGGATAAGGAATTGGCTCGATGGTTGCACTCAAAGTGTTGTGGTCGACATCTCAATGTCCAAGTGGAGACCAGTGACAAGTGGCATTCCTCAGGGGTTGGTATTGGGACCAGCACTGTTTAATGTCTTTGTTGGTGACATGGACATTGGGGTTGAGTGCACCCTCAGCAAGTTTGCTGGTAACACCAAGTTGTGTGGTGCCATCCACACACTGGAGTGAAGGGATGCCATCCAGAGGGACCTTGACAGGCTGGATAGGCGGTTCTGTGCGAACTTCATGAGTTTCAACAAGGCCAAGTGTGACATCCTGCACCTGGGTCGGGGCAATCACAAGCACAAATACAGGCTGGGAAGAGAATGGATTGAGAGCAGCTCTGTCAAGAAGGACTTGGGGGTACAAGTTGCGGAAAAGCTCAGTATGACCCGGCAAAGCCCCAGAAGGCCTACCATATCCTGGGCTGTATCAAGAGAAGCATGGCCATCAGGTCGAGGGAGGGGATTCTGCCTCTCTGCTCTGCTCTGGTGAGACTCTACCTGGAGTCCTGCATCCAGCTCTGGAGTCCTCAGCACAGGAAAGACAGGGACCTGTTGGAGCAGCTCCACAGGAGGGCCAGAAAAACAATCAGAGGGCTGAAAGACCTCTTCTATGAGGAAAGGCTGAGAGAGTTGAGACTGTTCAGCCTGGAGAAAAGAAAGGTCTGGGGACACCATATAGCAGCCTTTCAGTACCTAAAGGGGGCCTACAAGGAAGCTGGAGAGGGAATATTTACGAGGGCATGTCATGATAGAACAAAGGGTAATGGCTTTAAACTGAAAGACAGCACATTTAGATTAGATACAAAGAAGAAATTCTTTACTGTGAGGGTGATGAGGCTGTGGAACAGGCTGCCCAGAGAAGCTGTGGATGCCTGATCCCTGGAAGTGTAGAAGATCAGGTTGGACTGGGCTTTTAGAAGTCTGGTCTAGTGGAAGGTGTCTCTTCCCGTGGCAGAGGAGTTCGAAAAAGATGACCTTATGGTCCCTTCCAACCAACATCATTCTGTGATTCTATGATACCAAGATACTTATTGTCGTATGACTGTATTTATGACTACTGAATTTAAATCAAGGACAGCACTGTGGAAGATGTTCAAGACAAAACATTGTCATAAAAGACACCTCCAAGGTTTTAGGAAATAATGTGGATGTACTTGAAGATTAACCAGAAAACTAATATGTTCCACATCCAGACATAGTTTGTTTTAATTAACTAGATGTAAAACAAAAAATAAAATCAGCTGAAGCAGAAAACTTGGAGTGTAAAAATAATATCTTTTAGGCAACCAGAATTTAATTTCTTTGTAAAAGAAGACTGACAAATGGTATCCCGATGTGCATTAAGAGGAGTGTGGCCAGTAGGTTGAGGGAGGTTCTCCTCCTCTACTCTGCCCTAATGAGGCCGCTTCTGCAGTACTCTGTCCTGTTCTGGGCTCCCCAGTTCAAGAAAGATGAGGAACTACTGGAGAGAGTCCAGCGGAGAGCTACAAGGATGATGAGGGGACTAGAGCATCTTTCCTATGAGGAAAGGCTGAGGGAGCTGGGCTTGTTTAGCCTGAAGAAGAGAAGACTGAGAGGGGACCTTAGAAATGCCTATAAACATCTGAAGGGTGGGTGTCAAGAGGATGGGGCCAGACTCTTTTCGGTGGTGCCCAGCAAGGGGCAACAGGCACAAACTGAAGCATAGGAAGTTCCATCTGAACATGAAGAAGAACTTCTTTACTTTGAGGGTGACAGAGTCCTGAAACAGGCTGCCCAGAGATGTTGTGGAGTCTCCTTCTCTGGAGATACTCAAAACTTGCCTGGACAAGTTCCTGTTCAGACTGCTCTAGATGAATCTTCTTTGCCAGGGGGCTTGGACTACATGATCCCCAGAGGTCCCTTCCAACCCCTACTATTCTGTGATTCCATGATTCTGTGAAATTCACTGACCAAAAGGCTATTAAAAAGAGAGCTTTATATCATCCAGGACATGACACCCCAAACCGCCACCCCCATTTTCTCTGTATTTTATTTCCATGGTTAAAATATTGTGGTATTCTAGTTGAATTACAAGTGCTAGATCATGTTGTACATGTTTGAACAGAGGTTGGTTGTATCCAGATCTGTGGTCATGTAAATTTACCTGAGGAAATAATACTAATGAGACCTGATGCCTGTGACAGTACTTTGAGGAAGACCAAAATGACAATTCAGCTAAAATGAGGCTTAAGCAAGATTTAGACAAATGAGACCAAGAGAATGATTTATAAAACTCCACTACTTTTCTTCACTGCTGCACATGTTTAAGTACCTATTATGATCTGGATCATGCCCAGAATTAGCATTGTACTGGACAAATTGACCTTGTAAACACCTATCTCTTTAATTTTTTGGGTTATAGTATCCAAGCATCAATCTGACTAAGCCCTTAAATATTTCTGTATCACACCTTTCAAATGAAAAATTTTTAAACAATCAATGAAAAAGAGACTAGATTTGCAGGACTCCTTTTAGGAACCTTAAAGCAATATGCTGCAGCATCATATATCTCCATATTTGCTCTCATTCTGGTGTCAATCTTACGGTCCTGAGTGCACGAGAAACAAGATTCCCTCAGCTGAAAATTTCTTTCCCTTTAGAATATTGTCTCCAGAACTGGGAGCAACAAATTCGGATTGAAGAGTGCTGAGAATTGCTTACTGTTTATCCCAGTCTCAGTTTTCTTCAGGTTTTGAATTAGAACTCTGGAGTGCTGGCGTTTTTACCTCACTAACAGGAGTAACCTCACAGATATCCAAAGTGTTGTTTGGGAGAAAACAACACTGTCATACTGAAAGGGGTGAAATACACTTTAATGAAATACAGGGTCTTTTTTGGCTCATGTATACTACAGAATTGTTATTATTTCAATTATAATATGATTTCCATAATCCTGTTTGGAATTTTGTGCTTATATAGATATTTATTAAATATAAAAAGCCATGTTAAAAGCTTTAGAGAGTTTGAGCTGTATAATGTCATGAAATGCTACTGTGAAGGCTGCTTGCACTTCTGGACCTTTGTGTGTACATTAGAACATAGCCTTCCTCTAGGGCTCAGTCTCATATATTGTACAGCTAATGAACAGATATTGATGTGATCTAATGTTATCTTTACTACACTGAAGACAGAAATGAGAACATTCCACACAGGTTTTCTGTAGCACTCCTTACTATAATATGCAAGTGCTTCACAAACACTGTTTTTCTTTTTTTTTCCCCAGAAGCTTCATAATACGAAGAATTGTTATTCTTATTTGACATAGGGGGAATCTGGACACAGAGGCATGACAGACAGAAGCATCCATTGTATTTGGATGACGGCTTTGAAAGTCTAGATCTGATTTATGTCAACATATGTTGCGTCATATAGGACTTTCTAAATATAACACAGCTCCTACAATTTCAATTGCAGCTGAAAACATTCAAACTAACAATCACAGCCTTCAGCTAAAAACACAGCAAATGGGGAGAATACAATTAATGATCACCAGTGAAATGTTTGAGTGATTTTTCCGTTGCATAGCCAGAACTCAATTACCCAAAGCAACAGTTCTCTTTCTTTTTCATACAATCATTGTGTTCCTTTCCCCAAGTACTATACATTTCCAGCATCTATAGTAAATGGCACAGGACTGTACGAGTAAGTTTCCCTTTCTGCATAGTTCTGCTTCAGCTGCAGCATAGTTCTTTTCTTGTGCAGTAGAACACTGAGGGAGCTGAACTTGTTTAGCCTGAAGAAGATAAGGCTGCGAGGGGACCTTATAAATGCTTATAAATATCTGAAGGGTGGGTGTCAGGAAGATGGGGCCAGACTCTTTTCAGTGGAGCCCAGTGACAGGACAAGGGGCAGCCAGTGCAAACTGAAGCATAGGAAGTTCCATTTGAACATGAGGAAGAACTTCTTTACTTTGAGGGTGACGGAGCCCTGGAACAGGCTGCCCAGAGAGGTTGTGGATTCTCCTTCTCTGGAGATATTCAAGACCCGCCTGGACAAGGTCCTGTGCAATCTGCTCTAGGTGACCCTGCTTCGGCACGGGGGTTGGACTAGATGACTCACAGAGGTCCCTTCCAACCCCTAACATTCTGTGATTCTGTGAATCTATGTAATGCAATAATGGAAAAAATATTATTGTGCGTACAATAAATGTCAGCATTTGACAAAAGTGGTATGGAAAATTTCCAGCTAAACAGTTCTCATTGATAAAATTATTGTTTGGTTATGATGGTCTCTCAACTATCCCCTAGACTCTCTTCAATTACATGACTTCTTTCTTGAAATTTGATGCTCAAAATTGTGTGAAGTATTCCAACCGAGGTACAGCAAGTGCTGAGCAGAGTAGAGGGATTACTTCATGTATTCTCTGGGCTTTAGTCCTCATGCACGGAGGTACGTCATCTTTTTTGCAACTGTATCACGTTGTTGACCCATTCTCACCTCGGGGCACCGCTGATTCCTATACATTGTAACACTGCTCCCTAATCACCAGTTTTGTGTTCTGCGTTTGTGCCCATGAGTTATACTTGTCTACCTGAATCGCCTCCTATTTCTATCTATCTCAGTATGTCTTCAATTTGTCAAGATAAATCTGAACTCTAATTTTGTGTTCAAACATACCTTTAAACTTGGCATAAGGATTTAGTTTTCTCTCTTTTATCATCCATTTTATTAATTAAAATATTGAATAGTCGCATCTACAGGGCCTAGTATAGATTCCTCAAGAACTGCATTCATCAAGTCTTTCCTTTTTGACAGCCAGTCACTAATAACTACACTCTGAGAATGGCTTTTCAATCATTTTTCCTTAAAAATATATGTTTCATCTCAGCTATATTTATTTGTCAAGTTTCTTATGAGAAGGACATGTAAGACACTGCCAAGAAATCATACAGCAGCCGAGATAAATGATAGATACACTTTCTTTCCCATGCTATCAAGCCCAGCTACCATGTTGCAGAAGTAACTTGACTGATTTTTATGCTACTCTTGAAAGTCTATGTAGGCTATCACTCATCACAGTGCTGTCCTGTAGATAATTAAGAATAGTTTTGACTACTTTTCACAGTATTTTTCTGTAAGAAGAAGCCAACTGGTCTATAATGATCCTTTTCTCTTTTGATAGACACCATGTTTGCTTTTCGCAGTCTTTCAATATATTGCACATCCTTTAGGAGTACTCAAAGTATGTCAACAGATCTGTAATTTTGTTAACCGGTTTCATAATTACCCATATAAAAAGCTAAAAAGAGCTTCCTTAACTAAAATAGCTTTCTAACTGTGCCTTCCTTTTACTAGGTTGAATTCATACCCTTTTATACGGCTATCTTACTACTGAAAATACTGGTTTTGCAGCTGTATGGTTATAAGCGTCATTCGAGCTGAAGACATATGAATAGATCAGGAAAAACAAAAGGTGGGAAACTCTTTTAGAGGCCAGATCCTTCTCACTACTTATTATTTAGAAATGTACTTGCAGAAAGATTTCTTGCTAGTGTCAACAACCCTTTCTACTTCCGTTTCATTCTTATGTTGGTATATCTGATTTGCTTTTGTACTTAAACAATTCTTCTGCACCTGTGTTTAATTAACTGGCCTTAGTTTAAAATTCCCATGTAATCTTTTATTCTTTTTGAATGTTAATCTTTTTCTTTATTTTGTCTTTCCTCTGTAACAAAACAGTTAGCACTAGTGTCCTTTAAATTAAACTCTCTCTCTTTTTTTTCCCCTTTTAGCTGACTTTGAAGATTCTTTTTTAAACTTGCCTTTCTAAAGTCTATTTTTGTCATTTTGTCTTTATTTTCCTCCTGTTCTTAATGTCATGAATTCCCTTCATTTTATGATCTTTTTTATACAAATTCTGTTCTCATTGACATTGTTGACTAGTTCCTCCTGCTGGAAATCGCAAATGCCTCACATTTAGTTATTACTCTGTCTTCTGTATCAAAAAATTACCTGGAAGAAATTACTTGTTTGCAAGAAAGCAATTGGAAGGAGGGAACTGCTCATAACTCCTTTCTATTTCTGTTCTTGCTGCCTTGGTCACTTTGAGTTTTTTGCCTTTAAAATGTCAAGTATTCTAACTTTTTTACTGAAATAAAACTTGAGTAGAGGGTGCAATTTAAAAGACTTGGGATTCCTTCTGACAGTGAACCTAAGGAGAATGTTGAAGCAAATCCAGCTTAAAGCCCTGGCTAATTTGGGTCCATCACAAGTTTTGTATTTTATTTCTCCATAATACGGTCTGAGAGAAATTGTGAAAGCACTTTGATACACAAGGCAACATTTCTTTTTATTCTTCCCTTCAGGCAGAGAATATATTCAGTGTGTTTGCTACAGAGATGGAAGAATATCTAGGTTAATAGAAAAACATATGGAAATATTAATAGAAAAGCATATGGAGAGAAGATACATTTTGTAAGTACAAAGTTAGCATCACACCAAGTAGACAGATGACTAAAAGGGAATTAGTTAATATTTAATAGTTGCCTCTTTCCTGGGACACCTATAATTTCAAAAAGCAGAAGGGATTTGGCTTCATTAAAAAGCCAGAACTCCGTCCTGCCACTTTTTCTAAGTGTGGTTCCTGAAAGGCAGTAAGAAATTCCTGAGTGATCTCCATTCCCATCGATTTCTCAAGAAGCATTTGGAACTTTGCAGGGAAGGGCAAATAATTATTAAACCACAGGCTTAATTTGGCCTGATCTGTCATCTTTTGTCTTGTTCTGCAGATGTTTGTTTTTTGGTAGACTGTAAAATCTTCAGAAGGGACAGTGTGACTTACTGCTTGTGCCACTTTGGAGAGCACACAAATTGCAGGTGTTTGTGACTTATTTATTACCATAGAATATACTTAGAATAATTATTTCAAGGTACTCATTTAACCTTACACATCTGTAAGGAAAAGACATCATTTTATCCAGAAAATGATATTTGAGATTGAATTTGAGATATTGTGGAAGGTGCTGGATACTTGTCTCTGTGTAAATATTTTAAGCTGGATCTGCCACAGACTGAGAGGGGCTCTAATGATCGAGCTACCATTGCAGAAGTCTTGAAAGAAGGGCTGTTTTCAGAAAGATTTCCACACATTCTTTTCTAGGGAAAAGAGTTTAAACAGTTGCAGTACTATGTATTATATCATGATTCAGGATATTTTACTCAAAACTCACTGATCTAATGATAATAATCTGCAGATCAGAAATCTCATGGCTGATCTAGCTAGTTCTGCTAACGCCAAAGCTTTACTACTGGCTGTTGGGAGTGTAATTTAGTCAGGTTGGGAATATCTCGAAGTAGTGGTAAGTAAAGTACTGAAAAGAATCTTTTCCCAGAGGTTAACCAGGAGATGAAGGGAGTATATATAATGGTGGTACAAATCTGAATGCGAGGTATCATTGGCAAAAATGTAAGATCAGAAGTCAAGAATAATGGAAAAAGGGAAATGATTTAGGCACCTAAGTAGAAAATGGATGTGCCTAAACATGTGAGTTTCAGCTGTTAACCTCTTAAACATCAGTTACTATTAAATTAGCTAAAAAGTAGAAAGATAAGTACCCTAAATACCAGGAGAAAGACCTTAGTCATGCATTTCTCTCTTAGGCTGACAGTGATTAATTACCTGTATGACCAGAATATTTAAGTGAAAGTTAGGTAGTATCTCCACACCACATTTTTTACATGATGGTTAGGGTTGTGGGGAGGTGGCGGAGGCAAGACTTTAAATAGGATATTCCCAAGGCTGTGTGAGAGGAGAGGTTTGACCACTGAATTACTGTGCTAAGTGCAGAGAAGGAGGCTGAATTTTAAAACGCTCCTCAGATCTTCTCTGAACATGAGAAACCTGCAGTGTTATTCAGATGCATAATTTTCTCCTTGGATTTCAGATTCATTGGAAATAAGGCTAGTTAGACTGAGTGGGCATAGAATATCCACATAAATTGCTTTCAGGAAAAGGAAAGCCATAAGATGGAAGGCAGCCACATTGGGGATGCGCCAGAAGTGGTGGTTCTGTCGTCCCCATTGTCTGACCCACAGTTCATACACTGCAGACAGCAGAGTTAAAAACGCAGAGAGGTAAAGGCCTCCTGGTTTCTGTCCGTGAATTTATTTCTGAAAAGCTGATGGAGATGACTTCAAAAGGGAGGCATTTGGTGAAGGAGCAATGACTTTTGCAAGCCTGTGTAGTTTGCAGTGCAGGGTTTGGAAAGCCATAAAAGAAATAGAGCTACTCTAATGGAAAATGATAAAGAAATGGATTTCAGTTAGGCTTGCACTTCAGAAAGAGAAAATTCTGGCTTATTCCCAGTAGTCACTCTAGAGAAATTTCAAGCCAAAGAAATGTAAGAGGAAAAGGAAAATTTAAAAAAGATAATGTGTACTCTGACCTCTAAAAAGAACTTGTGTTTTACAGCCCAATCATTCCCTAGTTCATCTCTGTGTATTCATAGTTTCTTCTTGTGTTTCTCCCCACTTTTCACGTCTGTAAAGTAATTACTCAAATCTTGCACTCTTTAAGTATATTATAATCAGGGATTTATTTGTGGAGTGTACTATAATTATGATTAATAATGGAGCTACAGCTTTAAGTAAGGAATGTTTACTCAGGCAGATCAAGTATTCACTATGAAAGCAATTAAAGAGTTTGATGTTCATGGTTAAGTATTAATATTAATGTGTGAGCAACTGCATCCAAATCATTTAGAGGTGGTTAGGAAGGCCTCTGGGAGTTAGACAGCCATAGAAAGGAGTGACATGATTATAGCTGTATGGGAAAATAATGGAAACAGCTACTCTCTAAGCATCATCAATAGGGAAGGAGGAACCACAAAACCTAAATGAATGGGACTATAAGTGGCGGCTTTTAAGTTTGATTTGCCTGTTGTAAAACATTTTACATTGGTAAGTGTCTAGAGTCTTTGCACTCAAATGTATTTTTATCACTTGTCTCCAAATCCCTTTATGTATAGTACAATTAACGGCACACATGAAAAAAATTGCATGACAATAATTTGCAGACCATTATGAACTCAGAACTGCAACTGTAATTCTCATCTTCTGTTCCTGATGCTGACCTATTGCCAGACCTAGGGTGAACCATTTAACTATATTGCCTTGGTTTTCCCAGCTCTAAAATTCATGGAAAAGTTCTCATGTCTCTCAGGGTATATTTGAAGGGTTAATCAATAATGCCTGTAAAGTTCTCTGAACGTTGTGCCAATAAGATGTAACCTTTATTTGCTGAAAATGTGTTTGGAATGACCAGCAATCTAGAGACACTTCATTTATTACGCAGTCTAAGAGGATAAAAAATGAACAAAAAAAAAAAAAATAAAGCTTTGTTACATGGCTCTGAGACAGTCCTCTCTTTTCCACTGCTTCAGGAGATTTGCTTTCAGGTTACTGTTTCTTCATTTCTGGATGACTCCATAGGATTGGTTTTGGCTTGAGAATAGGGTAAATCTTTTTCAGTTCTGATTGCTTTACTGGAACAGATTTGGCATTTTGACAGTCAGCATGTATTTTATGCCTCTCTTTACTGTATGCACGTTGTCATGACTGTGTGTGCAAAAAAGTACAAATGTATTGCTGAGGGACGTATGTAAGCCGGTGGTTGTGGGGGAACAGCATAATGAAGAGAAACATGACATTCCCATAGCAACAGTGGCAAAGCTCTTTATGCTGATGTTGAGTAGAAAATTACCAGTGATTTAAAAGACAGCAGAAATAAGCTGTATGTGATTCCAAAAGAATTTCATACCTTGCCAGAAACAAGTCAATTTAAGGTCAGTGTCAAACCCCAGTGGCTGAATAACATTAATATAGAGCTGAAGGAAGAGTTTTGCTGCTTAAATCACTTAGGCAGAGTATATTGCCCTAAAAATTAAAAATCACAATTCATGCAAGTATTTCAGGGCAATATTACCTGTCTATTGTCCAAAAATACATAGTTTTTTTAATTAAAATGCATGTCTTTCTGAACAGTCTTAATAACAAGCCTGAGGTGTTCCCTTTTTGGCTGTCTTAAACATACATTAATATAATTTGGTAGTGTTTACTATAAATCCAGACTTATTCCCCAATGGGTTTTACATCTTACATAGCATCCATTTATTAAATTTTGCAGCTAGAGATAATCTCATTTTTATGAGACCAATATTTTTGTAAGTGTAGAAACAAATTTCTAGATGTCAAATACACAGTAATGTTCTAGTTTGCCTTTAGTGAAGATCTCTGTAAGACCTAAGTAATTTCATTGGTATCTGTATTTCTACTTCTGATTAAAATTGCAGACATCATTAATATTACTGGAGAATCTGCAAGTGGGAGAAGAGCCTGCAAAAATCTAGTTTTAGTGTCTCTATCAAAATCTTATCTGGTTGTAATTTTCCAAACCAGTAATTTCATGCAGTGCACCAGTGTTAATTACATCACGTTGTATCACAAGAGCAAAACAGCTATTTAGAAGTTTGTGCATGAAAATATTGGCCAACAAGTGAAATAATTATATCTCAAGTTAACAGCAGCCTTACAACGAATTTAAATAAAATCATATTGGCAAGAGGTGCTAGCTGTTACCAACTCATAAAAATCTCAGTCTTTTAACAATGACGTGCAGTCATTTATTTTCACAACCCTTTGCCAGCTACCCCTTATCCCTTTGGCTAGGTTTTATTCTAAAAAGGAGATTCAAGGTAAAACATTTTACAACATAACAGTTAAAGCTGCTAACTGGAGTGCTTCAGGGAGTATCACTTCATCATGAAATTACTAAATTACAGGGACATAGCTATCAGTCTGGGTGGTTAAGCATCATCCACAGGTGGTGATTTATTGGAAATGCATTTGTTGTGGATTCTAAGTATCCCATCACTTGTGTAAAAGTAAAAATGAAAAAGATTTTCCTTCTTTAGAGTTGCTGGGAACTGGCAAAACAGTGGCAAAACAGGCATACCTTAGAAAGTTGATCTGAAGACCATTATGCCTAAGGATATTACATTGGTATTAGTTCTTGGATTACAGTAAGTACCAGTTCTTTAATAACTCCCATCATAATCCATGCATGGCAGGTCAAGTCTTGTGCCACAGTCATAAATAATTATTGGTGTAATATTTATGAAGATATGTGTGAGATGCTTGTGTACAACTAACATGCCTCATTCAATTAATTTCATATGGCTGGTTGTAGTTATATATTGGTTTATGGCCCTCCTTTTGCTCTTGGAAACTCTGAATTTCCTCCTTGTTATCTTTGGCATTTCATTTGTAAATATATTCCCTGCCTTCTTTGAAATGTGATCCCAGTCTCTTGTGCAGGTCCTTACATTTCCTCAGTCTTTCCTTTACTTGTATCTTAAGAAATTACTGGAATCAGACTAAAACATACTATATGTCATTGAATATTACATCACTTTTAGCAGAATGAATTACTCAGCTATGTAGAATACTACCAAACACTTTTACTGTTCTACATTCTACAACTAGAAAGACTACAACCTCTCATGCACTCCATCAACCCAGGAACTCCAAACTTACTGTTAGCTACCACTTCAGCATTTATTGCAACAGTGTTGGTGCAATTTAATTCAGTATCATATTTATCAGTTTCTGCAAAATTCTTTAAATGATCAGACTGAAAACAGATATGGTATATGACTGTTGACTTATTGTTATGACAACTCTGTGAAAGGTGAGATTAATAGAAGGATTAATTTCAAAGTATTTTGCTCCATTTACAGTGCAATCCTGTCATAGTCAAGAGGATAAATTTACAGGTAGGAGAAAGAAATTAGGCATTTTTATCACAACATGGCATGAAACACTTAACCTCCAGTCAAAATTGTGTAGGTAAATTTCCTGTAGATTAATTCCAGTCTTTATCACTCCATAAAGGCAAAAAAGGTATTTGACCTGTTAATTTCCTTTATTAGCACTCCTGAAAGTGCTAAAAATCTGTGTAGTGAGCCACTAGAATGAAAAGGTTTATAATAGTGGGTGTGAACTACAGGAAAACTTCCACACTTATTTCCTTCTGGGTTTTGGTTAAACCAGAGGATGGTCAAAATGACTTGTAAGTAAAGACAAAATGCTCTAAAATGGAAATATCTGATATTTGAAGAAAAAAAGGACAGGAAATCTGGAGCAAGGCTAGTCATGGTATAATGCTTCTGTTCAAAAAGCTCTGTCATTTGTTACGTTATCTACTCAGTGTTCATTTTGCAATAAAATGCATTCTCAGTACAGATATAAGTAAAATTATTAGCAATTTTTTCACTGTTTCAAGGATTATTCTTAGCTGAAAAGGCTACTATTTATTAGTGGGATATTTTTCCCTAGTCTTTGTAGTGATGTTGAGTTTTCTACACCATGCTGTGTTTTCCTGTCCTCTCACGGTTTGGGACCTGTTCTTTACGCTGAAAAATTAATAACTATATTTTGAAGCTCTACTGTCTTTCTCTGGGTAGTCCAGAAAAGAAAAAGAAGTCAGTGAACTTTGATCTTTGTTTTCCTCAATGGAATAACGTGCAATTTGTTGCCTTACCTTTGGTTCTGTTTTCATTTACATTATACTTTTAAATTAACAGCAGGGCAAGAAAAAAACAAATACGTTACTAGTTTCTGGTTAAATCCCTGGGTATGCTATTCGAAGAGTACAATTCTGCCTTTGTGCAAAGATGAGATCCTAAGCTTATCTCTTTTCAGCATTAATGACAGAACTTGCTGACCAATATATTAAAATTAAATACAAGCAAAACTGCTTCCTTGGCTGTTCATATTGAGTTGAACTCATTTGTTATGACTCTATATCTGGAAGCAGAGACTGCAAAATGTGGATTTTTAACATAACATACAAATGTTTACAGAAAATATATGTCTTTTGATATTTGAGAGTAGTGATTTTCAAGATTAAGTTCTGTCTTCACTGAAATCAACAGAAATTTTGCCCCTGGCTAATGGGAACAGAATGTCATGACCATGTCAGGCTCTGAACCATCTGATGATTTGTCCTGACACCTTGAGGAGTCACTTCCCTAAGAACAAGTCTCTGTTTCTGTAAAATAAGCTTGTGAAAGGTTGCTTAGATGCTTTTGCTGCAACATGGTAAGACATGGAGCTAACTGAATTGACTATAATTCACTTTAGCATCTTCAATGATAGACACTGTTTTAGAATACTTTCATCAAGAATAATGTCCTATATATGCAGTTTTGGCTACACACTGGGCCAGAGAGATGATTCAGGTTTCAGATTTAAAAAGGTTTTGTAGGTGCAAATACTTGCTATGTTCCTGAAATATGTATTTTAATAAAAGCATTTTTATAAGACTAGTTCTCAAAAAAAACCCCTTAAACATTATGATATTTAGCACTACAGTGCTGCAGTGTAAGTCCTCAGTGCTGGGAGTGGAAAATTTTGACACCCAGCTCTTGTATGTGATGTGAAAGAAGGTTTCATTCATGTGTTGGGTTTTTGAATAGACAGGATTTAAATGCTTGTGTGCTCAGTCAATAAGTAGCAAGAAAACAAGAGTCTTTCAAATATTCTGCAATCTGACATATTAAATTCAAGTATTTTCAGCTGGATTTGCATTTGTTTACACAGTCACAGGACCACCTATCAGCCAACTAGGCCAGTCCCTACCCAGTCATCTTACGAAACAAATTTTCTCTGGAGAAAATGTTTGCACCCAGTGTGATCTTACCAAAATTCAGCTGTGACTGAGTGCAGTACTTTGCTCTGTGATGTAGCAGGGGAAATCTTTGGCACCTCCAGGTTCAGAGCTGGTACTTAAACTCTGAATTTGGAACCCCTGGACTTTGCATTTTGGTATTGTCCTTGTCTACATTTTGTCTAAGACACCATCATCAAGTAGAAAACTTTTCTAGAGTTCAGCCATCCGAAGTGTTAGATTAGGGCTGCATGCCTAAAACTTAGGCAACATCTATGTTGTTATTTTCTTTTTCTCCACCTGTATCTTCTGATGCTGCCAGCTACATAATAGTCCAGTTTTAGCATACAAGGTATAGGTCACTCTCTTCGTCACCTTTGACTACTTTAGATACATAAAGTGGGAAGTGTGAATCCTTCAACTGAATGATTCACAAATGAATCAAATTGCAGAAGATTACTCAGATGTTTTGCTTCAGGAGTCAAGACTATGGAGTTTGGGGAAAGGGGACACTGGGCTATTATATTAAAACCAGACAGTGGTACCATCACTGAAAGTGTCTTTGACTGTCACTTTTTATGCTTAACTTCATAATGTTGAAGCCAGACATCTCAGTTACATACTTCTGATACATGAGATGAATTGCCTTCTGGAGACGTACCTCCACAATAACTATAAAGGGAGCTTAGTGTGACTGGCTTTAAATCTGGTAACTAAATTCTATGTGTCTAAAGTCTGATGTCTTTTGCTTTTTGCTTTCTATTCTAAGACATGATGTACTACTTGAGTGAACGTGGCCACAGAGGAGAATGCAAAGAAGATGGGTAACAATATGCTCAGGTACACCTAGCAGGAACTCTGTGCCAGCTACAGATCTATACTGACAACTCCAAGCTCTGCAGGTTCCCTAATGTGAGTACCAAACATAATGCCTGCAAAGCCAGCAGTCATACAGTCTGACCCCCTGATTTTCCTAAAGATTCAAGTGTGCCTGGAAGCCTCTGATAGCTGTATGGGAGTGAAAAGTGTATTATCAGATCTGAACAGAAAAGGAAAAAATGTAGAATTACATAGAGAAAATGAAAAACTCTCCAACATGAACAGAGAAGTTGAGGCTGATGGCTAAAAAGAACCCCCAGGTTTGTAAATAGTAGTAAGTGTCTGAAAGCATACGATCCCCATAAGCTTAGACCTTTTCAGTCTGTAATCAAAACAAGCCCCAGGCTTATTGGCTTAGAAAGAAATTTGTTGCAAGACTGTCATTCCAGTGTGTCTTTAATTCCCTGCACCTGATTCAATAGTTTCTTCTGCTATCATCGTGCATCATTCATCACTGCCTTACTGACTCAAAAATATCACCTCCAGCAACAGAGATTAATAGTTTGAAAGCAAAAGGTTTCTGTGTACATTTTAACAACGGAAAGTTTTTCAGCCTTTAATTTACACTCCATGTTATACTTACCTTCATTTTGAGCAAGAGTGTTACTGTAAGTAATTATATTTTAAAAAAAGCAAAACAGGATGAAACTTTAATACAAGTTTTCAATAACCAACTATCCCACTTCATGCCCTTGTTTGTACTAAAGATAACTGAATCAACACTTCCAAAAGTTTCATGCTCAGGTGTCTTCTAGAGCGACTATCTTATTTTACATACACATACATGTATATAAAGACTGGAACCCTTCTAGGCTTGACTTTTATGATAAGCAAGTAAGTATACACTCTATAACATTAATACTAATGATTTACAATTCAGGAAAATGTCAAAAACATTAGCAGAAATCAGCGTCTTACTTTACTAAGTACTGTGAAAAAACTATAAGAAAACACTAGTACAGGAGTTTATAAATTAACTCACTGCACATACATCTGTTATTCAGAGCTTATAAATGATTTGCAAGATCAAACAAGGCAGAGGCCCTGTTTATAAATAGAACTTCAGTTCTGTTAAGTGAATAAGCCACCCCCAGTGGACATGTTTATCTTGTCGAAGTTTAATTTATATTTGTCCCCTGTGAACTTTGCAGTCCAGGTAGGACTTTCTCCCTCTTATTTGCTAAGCTGACCACAGCTGTCAGGAGGGACTCAGTGACTTTCACTGACAGTATCTCCAACCACACATTTCTGTCAAAATACTGCTGGCCAAACCAAGATTGCATTTCACAGGTGATGGAAATGTAGCTAACAAGTAGTCATGTTTGAGCCTGGGATGATGCCAATCTTAGCACAAGTGCAGGGACCATGCAAGCATGTGTCAGATGCTGTGGAGCTATTCATCATTTACAATGCTCAGCCACGAAAGGTGCCTTCTGAGCCCTGTCTTCACCCTGGAAGAGGATAGCCAAGTCAACGGTATTGTTTTGGGACTGGCAGTAATGTTATAGCCTATGCAAATAATTAGCCATTTCTTGGCCGTGCACTCAATACTCCCTTTGTGGACAGTGAGTGTGTACCACAACAACAGGTTACAGGGAGAACTTTTGGAATACTGTGTTGGACCCGGAGAGCATTCTGCAGTGAACCTCCCTGGAGTAAGCAGGAAGAAGTAGCGGCTTGGCACTGAGTTCCTGTTGAGAGTACGTTTCACTGTCCTCACCGTAATTACTACTGAATGCAGTCATCAGCCCTCTCAGTCACTTTGTTGGTTCCCTAGGCCAGACTGGGAAGGACAGTCTTGCTGAAACAGTCTCCTCTGCCTACTAGTTGAGTTGTTCCTGCACAGGTCTGTAATCTTCCCTCTACCCAGCCTCTTTTGATTGTGCATCTTTCACCATGTACAAAAAGATTCTACAAGCAGGATTCATGTAACTTGCTAGTGCATGGCAAGTTTTTTCTGTTAATAAAAGACAGCTAGGATTGTCGTCTTACTGACCTAAGCATTAACAAGTTCTCTACTCCCACTGAGCCACCTAATGAGTCCCTGTTAGCTGGCAGGCATCAGTCAGTTAGAGTCAATCTCCATTATTACCTGCGACAGTCTCCTCCCTGAACTTATTTTTGTTCTGATTCACTATTCTTTTCTGTCCTAGTGTTTTATACCTTTTCATGAAAGTATTTTGAATCCTTGAGTTGATGACCATCAGTCTCTCAACATTGTACATTTTTACTTGTCTTGCAAGAGTTTACCCTACATACTGTCTTATAACTCAAGCAACCAATCTCTGTAAACCGAGCCAGTATCACAGAGCTGTGATTCACAAAACTGAATCTTTGGTCACAGGCAGCTGAACCTCAAGGCTGTGGGTTACCGACCCATTCAGAAAGCCTCTCTGTAGCACTTACTCTAGTGTAGCCTTGCCATTTTGAAGAGAGAATTGCACAGAAGAATGTTTTAAAAATATACAAGTCACTACCAGAATTGCAGTTTTTGTGTGGAGAATTGTTTTGTAGAGAAAGCAGCACTGCAAAATGCACTTGCATCCCTGATGCTTGGAGCATGGTACTGAACTGATAGGTGTCTGATCATAAGAGGCATGAGGACAAAAAGGCAGAGAAGCATGTAAATCTGTGAGGGACTACTGGCTTCATAGGCTGCTAATCTGCCTTGAGCTTTCCTTGATCTCCCCAAATCCCTTTCCCCCTTCCTTGTTTTCTTTTTAAGCAGAGAATTGGCTCATATTCCCAGGTTTGCTGAAGCTAACATTTCAGCTCTCTGGTCAGGATTGTCATAGCATTAAGAACTCCTCAACTACTGAAATGGACAAAGCAAGCTGGAGCCTCTAATCCATCTTGCACATTTCATTGCCTTTCATAGGCATGACTACAGGTTGGAAAAGGACATGTTGCTGAGAAATGCTCTTTGTTGTCAGAACAATTTCCATGTTGCATCCCTTTTGTTTGGCACTGGTTGTTCAAAGGATCTGATGATAGCAGGACCTGTCTCCAGGACCTTTGCACCTGAAGAGACTGCACTTGTTCCAGTTTATAGGCTGATCTACAAGACACAGTGGCCTTTTGCACTTCTTTAGTCGAGTTATCCTTTGGACAGACATATTGGGGTTTTTTTTGGGGGATAATAATGGCCAAACAGAGGAAAAAAGACCACCTTTGTTGTCGGCTTGCATGGAGTCTCAGAGCCCAGCTGGTACTTTAGAGCCAGCTCCCTGGCATGTACTGTGAACTGGTGGGTCTGGAGCATGGATAAATACCTCTTTCTGGACAAGTATTCTCGCCACTTGCAAACTTACAGTGAAGCTATTCCATGTGAAGTGCAAAAATAGGTCTAGGAACTGAAACTGTACCTAAAAATCCTCCTCTTCATCAGCCTTCCTGATGTTTTTCTTTCTGTAAGAAGAAATCTTGGACTTACGGACTATAATGGAGTTACAAAATGACCCAGTGGTGTCTAGCATTTTCCAGGAGTTTATTTTTTTTTATTCTTTCTTTCTTTGCATGGCCACTAGATAACTAAATGATGTCAGATTCTTGAAGGTAATATTAAGGAGTGTGGCCGGAAGGTCGAGGGAGGCTCTCCTTCCCCTCTACACTGCCCTAGTGAGGCCTCATCTGGAGTACTGTGTCCAGTTCTGGGCTCCCCAGTTCAAGAAAGAAGAGGAGCTACTGGAGAGAGTCCAGCAGAGGGCTATGAGGATGGTGAGGGGACTGGAGCATCTCTCCTACGAGGAAAGGCTGAGGGAGCTGGGCTTGTTTAGCCTGAAGAAGAGAAGGGTGCAAGGGGACCTTATAAATGCTTACAAATATCTGAAGGGTGGGTGTCAGGAGGATGGGGCCAGACTCTTTTCAGTGGTGCCTAGCGACAGGACAAGGGGCAATGGGCACAAACTGAAGCACAGGAAGTTCCATCTGAATATGAGGAAGAATTTCTTCACTCTGAGGGTGACGGAGCCCTAGAACAGGCTGCCCAGGGAGGTGGTGGAGTCTCCTTCTCTGGAGATATTCAAGACCCGCCTGGACAAGGTCCTGTGCAGCCTGCTGTAGGTGACCCTGCTTCGGCAGGAGGGTTGGACTAGATGACC
>Ga0065711_1032820_pt1 | contig 26627 bp, 14 predicted proteins | sample Hoacrofraction12_FD_59098 | JGI IMG/M metagenome (GOLD analysis project Ga0065711, IMG submission 59098) | Hoatzin crop microbial communities from Cojedes, Venezuela - Epithelial fraction 12 v2 (version 2) | ecosystem: Host-associated > Birds > Digestive system > Esophagus > Crop | place... | reverse complement strand
TTCCCTCTGAGGGTGACGGAGCCCTGGAACAGGCTGCCCAGGGAGGTTGTGGAGTCTCCTTCTCTGGAGATATTCAAGACCCGCCTGGACAAGGTCCTGTGCAGCCTGGTGTAGGTGACCCTGCTTTGGCAGGGGGGTTGGACTAGATGACCCACAGAGGTCCCTTCCAACCCCTACCATTATGCGATTCTGTGAAGATCTTAAACAGGGCTGTATGTAGTCTTGACCCGTGGGGTGCATTGCTACTTGCTGGCCTCCAACTGTGCTTTGTGCCACTGATTACCATCCTTTGGGCCTGGTCATTCAGCTCCATTTTCAAGCCACCTTGTTGTCTGCTCATCCAGCCCTCACATCAGCAGCTTCTCTTCCAGGATCTTATGGGAGACAGTGTGAAAGGACTTGGTGTCAAAGGACTTACTGAAGTCCAGGTAGACACTATCCACTGCTCTCCCCTCGTCTACTAGGCCTGTCATTTCATCATAGAATTTTACGAAGTTGGTCAAGAAGTTTCAGTTCAGAACCACCTGCTAATTTATTTCAACTTCTTTATGGTTCTTTTCATAGCATTCTCATCATGCAAGTGTTTCATGCTAGAAATGTTATTCTGGACTTCTGGTATTATACACAATGTGTGCATCTATTGTTCCTTTCTGTGTTCTTTCCAGACACTTGGTTCTTTATTTTATTCTAACAACAGATAAGAGAACAATGTAGGTTTGGGAAATGGTTGCAAGGGTACTTTAAAACCAGAAGCATTTTTTATGTATGTGCATACATACACACACATTAGTTGATATTCAGATTTTCTGCTCCTATATGTACAATATCTGATGGTTCAATATTTAAGTTTTGTGTTTCTGAATGGCATGGAAATTTCGAGGCTTTATTAATAAATCACCCTGCATAAATAGAGGGGGTTGTTTCTACCATTATCTGTCAGAATGAGTATCGTTAGGCGAGAAAATAGTGTGTGTGGTTTTTTTGCAGTTGTTTAAGGATATGTTTTAAGTGTAGCTCAGACTAAGTTACCTGATTCCAGTAGCACAGAATTCCTGGGAGGAGCGAACACTGACTAGAAAGGGAGAGTTCAGACTGATCTATGTTGTAGTGTTTTGGCAACAGAATTTTTTTAAAGGAAAAATGTATGTACGTGAATGTGTGCTCTTTACAATGCCATATCATGTGCTAAACACAGTCTAGGTGCTTCTTATAATTTTTAAACTGTTATTAAGTGATAAGCTACTCTGCCTTTTCCCCTTAAAATACTATTGTTTAACATGTGTAACCTTTACTTCATTAATATGGTTCTTTGGATATTATTACTAAGGTACCTCCACATTATCCAGGGATGCTTTTTGTCTTGAAGTGGTCTTGGATCCTGACTTTCTCCATGCAAATGTGCCTGCTGTGCAGGGCAGGGGTTTGAGCTAAAGGAGCTGGCAGGATTTCTAGTAGAGGGAGCAACCCATGGGAACCAGAAACAGTGAACTAGCTCAGGGCTACTTTTCGTTTATAGTATTTTCACAAAAGCATCATCTGCACTTTTACTGGATCACATATAGGGAAGTGCAGTATTATTTTCAATTTCCTGTGCAGTTTGCACAAAAGTATCTCATCTTGCAAAGTATTAATGTGGTGCTGCAGTGAATTACACAAAATCAATGCATATATATCTATACCTCATAGATGCAGGAGAGATGAAGCACCTTGTTTTTTCCTGGCTGGCAGGCTATTTTAAGAGTCCTCCATTCTAGTTTAGTCACTTACTGCTCTGTTTTGTCCCTGCTCAGAAACAAGATAAAACAAAACCAGCCTGGTTTTGTTTACTTCTTCCTCATCCAGGAGGTAGTCCTGATTTAGCAGCAAAGTTGAAACACCTCGAAGGAATCGTAAAGATCACTTTGGCAAGAGAGCAGCCACTGCTCTATTAACAAACTTGTATGCAATTGGAATAAAAATACCTCTTTAGGTGGATAACTTGGTATGTACATTTGTGAACGTGGTTGCTAATTTTTAAAAAAATTTTTGTCATCCACTATGTTGAGATATATATATGCATATACTTAGTGTATAAGCAGGCTTCATTTTTTCATGATTGGCTTTAAGACACCTAGTAATTTGCCATTGTGGACAAGAATTTATTTGCTGTGATTGTAATTGAAAGTAAATACAGGGTTATAAAAAGCAGCTTAAAAGAAAAGCCTAAAGTTCCAGAAACTTCAAAAGCTTCCCTTCAGAAAATGTGCCTTACTTTTTCCAGTTACTCATTGTGAGCAGAACGAGTCCTACATGCAGGAATATAGTTAGGACATACATAGTCGATCAGCCTTTTCTTGGCAGGAACAGTGAAGTAGTAAAAGTCATGGGACTTCTCCTCTGCTTGGATTCTAGACGAGGAGAAATTCTGAAGTTGGAGTCATCAGAGGAGATTAGCAAAAACGTTGTTTCTTGGTCTCAGTCAGACTGGAAATGTGATGGATATGCCTCAAGTGAATAATACTTTTTGCTTGAGAATACTGACTTGAACTGCCTGCTGTCGAGTTCCGACACATCAGAGGTAAGAACACGAAAGTGCTGGCCCAGGCAGTCAGTGTGCCTTGTTAATTACTTTTTTATTTGTTGTTTTTACAAAGCAAAACAGTTCCAAAAGTAGAGTAAAAGACACTCACTGCAACTAATAGCCTGACTCAGAGTACACAACATACAATAATCAAACATTGCAACCTGAGCCTCTTATGTACGCCATGAGTATTCAGGCTACTTATCTTATGGTGTGAGGAGGATATATATATTTTTTATTCCCTGTTCTCTAAATCTGGTTTTGACCTGAAAACTGTTCTGGATTTAGAAACTCTTCACAGGAACGTACCATGACCAATGAGAAGTTTCAAAATCAGTGTGTTGGTATCTTAAAAAGGTTTCTACAGGTCTGTGCTCTTTCTCCCTTCTACCTGTTAGTATTTAATTTTTTTAGCTTTCAGATATCAATAGGAAAAATATACTTTATTTATCCCTCACAAGCAAGTCATTTTTTTGGTAGCTCGGTTTTACATACCCATCAACACAGTAGTTTAAGCAGATATGATTTTTGTAGCAGGAAGAATGTGTATGAAGGGAATGTTTGGCACAGCTGCATTGTCCTACTAAATGTTTTGGCCTGGTGGTGGTTTCTGTAATGTCTTTTCTACAGATTTATATTGCCCTTCATTGCCAGGTGATCAAAAGGGTGCATCCTGACTTTAAGAGGTTCTAGATTTTTTTAATAATACTTCTTTTTACAAATCATTCATTTAATCTGACTTTGTGCAATAATATGTAATTTGCTGTCATTAATGAGACGTTTTTGATAAATTGCTCTTTAAACACTGAGCATGCAAGAGAATAACTTTTTACCTCAGGGTGGTGTTCCAAGTGTTTTTTGAGGAGTTGGTGTTTCCCCAAGCCTGTTTGCATTGGCCTGGCTGCCCAGACTGTCCCATTCAGCAGTTATATGGGAGCAGCTGCATGTGACTTTGCAGCGAAATAACTGCATTTGTGGATAGGTAGAATGAGGTAGATAGGGTAGGAATTAGTTTCTATAAAAAAGGCATGAGTGTAGTCTAGTAAGAAAATGTTTTTGAAAGCGTTTGGTTTTGTATTTGATGGGGAGGCAGAGCCTGTTTTTAACTGTATCTTTCATATGTCTTATTTTCAGATGTGAGGATATGCTAGAGATCAGTTGTATGTCATGATGTAGCTCAGTTCCTCTCATGAATACCCATAATGAGTGAAACAAATGTATCTACCTATCTACTGTTTAAAGATTCCTTTTCAAGCTCTTACTGTGGTTGGAGCAGGGGTGCTAGCTTATATAGATCTTTGATCTGATCTTGAATAGATAGATGCTTTTTTAAAGCAGGCAAACTGACCCAAGCAAGAAGAACCTGTGGTATTGATTAAGTCTGTCATATACATTAACAAATCATAGAATGCTTTGGGTTGGAGGGGACCTTTAGAGGTCATCTGGCCCAACCCCCCTGCAGTGAGCAGGGACATCTTTAACTAGACCAGGGTGCTCAGAGCCCTGTCCAACCTGGCCTGGAATGCTTCCAGGGATGGGGCCTCCACTACCTCTCTGGGCAAACCATTCCAGTGTTTCACCACCCTCATTGTAAAGAATTTCTTCCATATATCCAGTCTAAACAACCCTTTTACTCTTTGTATTGTAAAAATTAATAAGTATCAGGAGAAATAATTGGTTTTAGTTGCAATGATGAAAGCACTACAGGAAGTGATTTGTCTTGTAGCTGGTGGACCTTAACGATTAGTTGCATTCAGAAATGAATGCAGTCTTAGAACAGGGGTATATGCACCAAGCATGACAGAATTGTGACAGATTTAGGTAATGAAGAGATATATTCAACACCAGGGGTATGATGGTGGGTTTACAGATCATCTTACTGAGAACACGTTGCAGCTGCACTGGCTACCGCCGAAAGGAGTGTTACAGGGTCAGCACAAAAATATGGACTTGCTGTTTGTAAACCCCCGAATGGTGATGAATAGATAGGAGCCCAGGTGGTGTTGGAGGGAGGGGAATTTTCTGAAATGCTATTGTTTCTCTTCACTTTTACCAATTCCTCCTGCTATCTTCAAGTTTAATTTCCATCTCTGGGGAAGAATGCAGCAAATCTGCTTCTATCCATTCTGTTACCTCAGTCAGTGACTAGGATAATAATCAAGACTGTAATTCAGCTTAAAGGATCTCTAGGTCTGTGCACTGATAATGCTGTGCTGCAAAATGTTTATCCACGGTGGCAGACTAAGCTCACTGTGAGAACTCCAGCTTCTGGTGTATGTTTTGTTAGTTGCAAATATCTGCTGATAGATTCCAGTGTACTCTGTCTTTTAAAACTGTATTGTCTTCCCCTGGCTCCTGGTACCTCAAGAAAAATAATTTAAAATTGCTGCTTCCTAACTCTTTTCAAGAAATGTGTGATGCCACCTTTCAGTTAAAATACAGGTGGAACTATCTAAAATGGTGTAGGGTGTGTTCATAACAATGTGTTTCTCAAGGCTGTCTTCAGTTAAGAAAGAGATAGAAGATGATGAGGAGAGGAGCTTGATTTAGCTACCTATGTCTGGTTTTCTTTCCCTCCCATCTCCCATTTTCTCCTTGTTAACTGTACAGCTAACCAAGGGAAATGGGGCTCCACAGCACAAAGCTGTTTTTCTTCTTCTTCCAGAATGTTGGCTAGGAGACATGAAAATAAGCTTTGGTATAATGTCATAATACCATTTTGTTTGATTTAATTTTGTTAGGGTTAATGCTTTGATCTTTACCTGAAGTTGGTCGAAATCTTATTTTTATGGGACAAATTCTTCCTTTTCTCCCCCACTTTGCTCATTGCTACTTATTCTACAGTTAGAAATTTGAGTGTGCTTTTCGTAAGTGCATAACAGAGAGAAAACACAGGGGCTGACTTACTGTGGAACAGCTTCTACTGCTGTAAACTTTTAAGGCTTTATTATCTTTACTTCAGTAACTTATGACATGTTGTGCTACATTTCTCTGCATTTCACCACTAAGTATATGGGTAACATTTTGCGTCTGATCTTGGTTTTATGAAGTCAACGAGCCTTTAGCTGTAAATAAAGTCAATTCAGATTCAAGTTCTGAATGAATGTCCATTGACGGTGTTCTGGAATGTGATAAACTTGAGCTGGCCAATTATGTGGCAGTATTCTCTTATTGTGTCTCATTATTTGCTGTAGAAATCACTATAATGTATATTTAAGTAGGGAGCGTTTATAAACATGTCTGAAAGTGAAGCTATGACTATTTGATGGTACGGCTTTACCCCAAGAGTATGCCATGTGGTATAATTCTGGCTGGTTCTTTTTTTGATAGCATGTTTATAATAAATCATAGAACAAGCAATCTGTCTAGACTGGTAACATGTGACTGGTAACATTTCCTGCTAATACTAAGGAAATAGGGGTCACGTATGAAAATAGAACAATTTGTGGCCGTGTTTCTTTTAAATGCGTGTGTTAAGCCTGCAGATTTGGAACACATTGTTACTTCGCTAATACACGGGGAGTTACAGTACAAAAATCCCTTGTTGACCTTCTTAAATTAATCTCTCCAGCATTAGTGATTTCCTTATTTTCAGTGGGAAGACAGCAGAGTTTAAATGTGTACAGCACGTTTAAGTGGCGAGATTGGTGCTCATGAAAAATTCATTGCAGTCTAAACTAGAATGAAATCATCTTAATATAAAGGAGGGGTATTTCTGCTTGGGGGTACTGCTGTGTGTGTTTGCCGTTTGTATGTATGTGTAACTGACTGTCGAGAAAACTGCTGTGCAAGAAGATACTAACCATAGATTTAACCCTCTGGAGTTTTTGCTGCTGTTTGAAGCCAAGCTTTCAGATCTTGGGAATTCTGTCTGCATTTTGTTTTAGGAAGGCTGTTTACTTTCCTCAACCATTTTCTAAGCTGTTTGTAAGAATCCTTTGAAATGGTATATAACCGCACATGCTCTCTGTACTTACATATAATGTTACCCTTTTTTTCTCATAGTCTTACAGGTCTAACTGCATTTGCTCCCTGGTAATGTTCAAAGCTAACCATTTTAATCTGAGCTGTAACTGGTACTGTGATATATTTCAAGGAAAAAAAATGTGTCAAAGCACTGAACAAAGACTAAGATTTTTATTTATTTTTATTTGTTGTTTTCAGTTTGCTTTTTTCATTGCCACTGGGTCCTATGCATCAGTAAAACAAAATTTCAAATTCAAATGAGGAAATTAGATTTGCATAACTGTTACATGTCTGTTGCAATCAGTGCATTTCTTTGTGGCATGACAGAAGTCCTTGGCTTTTAATTGTGTTGTGAATCATAATCTCATGTTCTGTGAGTATAAGCAGAGCTTGAAAATTTCACATTGTAGTGGATAGTGAGTAGGAAGCTTTCAAAAGATGTGCCTTTGTTTCTGTAGAAGGTAAGCTTCAATAAAGAAAGAATACACTCCCAATTTAAATTCAGTATTTACCAGTTCATAGGTAAACCATGAAGATAGCTGATCCACAGCAAGACAGTTTCTTGTTGGATGATATTTTTCAGTGAACCAATATGTCTAGTGGTTGCTTTAAAGACAAAGAATGTAGTGAAATGTGGTGTGTACTATGTATTACTTTTAAATAGTTCTACAGACTGAAGATAAGGTGGTGAAATTCAGAATCACCTTGTATTGGCCAAATTTCTATTGACACATACCAATGCACTGCAGCCTTCAGTACACAGAAGCTGTATTGTTACTGCTGGAACAGACTTTTTTGTTTTTATTCAGTTTTGCATGGTGCCCAACATAATGGGGTCCTAAAGCTTTAGCTGCTTTGATAATACAAATAATAATTCTTGCTCAATGCACAATAGCTTTGTGTGAGACGTAGAAACAAAGCTCTGCACTTTTTTTACTGTATTGTCCAATATTGCAAATGAGCTAAATCTAAATGAAAGGGTAGAATAATTTTGAAAACCAATTTTAAATCAACAGCAAAATACCAACTTGTTTCTTGGTAAAAATATACTCACATAAACAGTCTTTAAAACTCAGTTTTAAAGTTTCCATGGAGACCTAAGCTGCAGAAGTTGGCTGTATCATAAAACGTGAATGTTTCTGAGAAGATAACATTTTCATGCACTTTGAGGTATTTGAGTTCAACCCTAATATTCTTAGGTTCTGCCTTTTATGCTGTCTGATAAAAAAGCTGCATAGCTGAGGATTGCACAAATGTTTTTAAATAATCACAGTGAAGAAGTCCAAGTGTTTGTAAGTTCAGCCTGGGTAGCTGGCATGTAAAAAAAACAAAGCGTTCTCCAGGCATAGCTCTTAAGTGTGCTCATGAGTATAACAGCATTCCTGGGCTGTGTCAACACGAACATAGCCAGTTGCTTAAGGGAGGCGATCATCGCCTGCTCAGCATTGGTTAGACTATGCCAGTTTTGGGTCCCTCAGTAAAGGACTGGTGTTAATGAACTGAAGTGGGTTCAGCAGAAGGCCTCACATTGTTTGTGGGCAGGAGCTGCTGCCGTGGGAGGTCAGGCTGAGGCAGTGGAGCTTGTTCAGGCTGGAGAAGAAGCAGTTTTGAGGGGAGCTAAGTCATCTGCCTGTACCTGCAAGAAGATCAATAAAATCAATGGGGGACCTAATAAATGCTTATAAATATCTCAAGGGTGGGTGTCAGGAGGATGGGGCCAGACTCTTTTCAGTGGTGCCCAGCAGCAGGACAAGGGACAATGGGCACAAACTGAAGCACAGGAAGTTCTGTCTGAACACGAGGAAGAAATTCTTCTCTCTGAGGGTGACGGAGCACTGGAACAGGCTGCCCAGGGAGGTTGTGAAGTCTCCTTCTCTGGAGGTACTCAAGACCCGCCTGGACGAGGTCCTGTGCAGCCTGGTGTAGGTGACCCTGCTTCGGCAGGAGGGTTGGACTAGATGACCTACAGAGGTCCCTTCCAACCTGTACCACTCTGTGATTCTGTGTGATTCTGTGCCCGGTGGGATATGAGAGACAAGCGATACAAATTGAAACAAGAGAAGGTTTGTCTGAATATAAAGAAAAAATTGAGGGTAGTCAGACACCGAAGTGAGTTTTCTGGAGTGGTTGTGTGGTCTCTGTAACTGAAAATTTTCAAGACCTGACTGGCTAAAGCTCTGAGCAAGCTAATCTGACTGTATAGCTGACCCTACTCTGAGCAGGAGGTTGGACTTAGAGGCCTTTTGAGGTCCCTTTCAATGTGAGTGACTCTGTGAAGGATCGATGCAGGTTTTCTACAAGGCAAATGCTGGTGCAATTAAGATTTAATTAGTCTCTATTGAGTTGGATCTTATCCAGCATATTCCTAGTGATTTTCCAGCTGCATTTTGAAAAGCTGTGGATCGTATAGAGCAGTGGTAAACCATGTTTAGCCTCTGGGATAAGCAGAAGAGGTGGATACAGCTGAGAAAGAAAACTAGTTGCACTTTGGAAATTTTGTTTCTGATTTGAGCATTACAGGGCATCCAGACTCAAATTTGTCTGGCCGGCTGGGGGTGAGAGGGTGAAATGTATATAACACTCCTGACTATTTTGCTTTTCCCATCTTCCACATCTCTCACTACAGAAATGTGATTGTTACATTTCCTGTGAGGCTGTATTTTGGAGAAAATTACCACCACCACCACCACCCCCCCAAAAAAAAAAAGCATCAGAGTTCTGTTTGTTCATTAACTTCCCATACATGAATTGCCAGGTTTGCTCAGAGATTATCCGTAATGGACCTACTATCAAATAGGAAGTTTTCAAAAATTAATTTCTCTTTCAATGGGGTCTTATACTCTCTTCAGTTTTGAAATAAGAATTCTCTGCATCTCCCCCCTAGCGGTGCTAGTACTTATATCAGTTGCAGCATTTAACACCCCACAGCAGACTGCAAAATAGAATTCTGAAAATGAAATTAGCCTCCTGGAACTTCCAAGACTCTTACAAAACTGCTGTAATCAATGGACTCTAGTGAGAGATTTGGATAGAGTTAAGTAGGAAAAATGTCCCCTAGGATAATCTTCCTGCCTATAAAAAAGAATATTGGTTGAATACTAGCATGGCAATGTTGACATTTGTTTAGCAAGAATGCATACCAACATGCTACACATCTAATATCAGTTCCAGGATAAATGGATTTTATTGCTTGTGTTTCTTTGTGTACTAGGATATACAATATCAGTCTTCTAAATGACAATCAGTCTTCTATTTTGTATTGAGATGTTACTAATACTTTTGGATGATTATGTAAATCACCACCCTTCACTGGTCTCTCCCCTTTTCTTATTGATCTGCCTGAGAATTTTAGAAAGAAATTATTTCATTCTTTTATATCTTGAGGAAGATTGCATCTGGAAATAGGATCAAAATGAGATCTGCTTTGCTGTAGTGTTGTTCAACATCTCTGTCATATTTGTTTTCTTACAGTGAAAGATTTTTTTTAAGACTCAATAGAAATGGTTTGCCAAAATGTCCAGAAAAGCCTGAAAGACACTGTTCTCTCTTTGTGGTGAGTTCTTCCTACTCTCAATCTTTGTTGTGCTGAGTATTGAAAATAGAAGTTGGTTTAAATTCTTATTCAGTGGTTGGCTCGAACTACTTCCTAAGTGTTCACATTGCTATGAACATCAACTCTAAGGGCTGTTTGAAGTGTAGTGCTGAACTCCCAGCTTGAATGTTTTCTAGCAATATGCGGACACTCATCTAAACCTCCACATGGGCTTATGTATCAGCCTTTCTCCCTGCAATGAGGACCAACTAGTTTTCCTCTTTGTGCATTTTCACCCCAAAGATTGTTTGTGCAGCACTCTCTGTACTTTCAGAATATCAGGAACTGCACACAGACAATGCTGCTGTTCAAGGCACACGGCGAGTCTCCTGTGTCCTCCCACTGATTTTGCTGCATTACAGCATATTCTAGCCCATGATATTTTAAGACAGTCGTTTTGAGTGCATAACCGCCAATTTAAAGTGTTAAAGGGATAATTTGTTAATGCTGTGTAAATGAACTCACTGTTCATTTAGCACTTTCACTGGCACTGAAAGCAGCGTGTAAAGATCCCTTTAAATGTCACGTTTTAATCGGGAGTCAGAAATAATGAGTTTCTGATCTTGGCAGGATTTGGGTAGCAGTGAACTCAGGAAGGACATCTATATCACTGTGCACATTATCCGAATAGGTAGGTATTATCGTCTGTGAGTAGAAATCTTACGTTTGTTAGAAGTATGACAGTAAATAAAAGAAAACTGCTTGGGGTCAGCTTTGGGATTTGTTAGATTAGCTATGCTTTTGAATAAATTTCTGGAAAGAAAATGCCTGGGTTTTGATAGAAAAATTACTTTGGATTTCTCAGCATTGTTTTGTGACATTTTTCAAATGTACTGCTGAGTTTAGATGGAGGATATTTTGTTACTATCACAAAACAAAAGTGTCAAATCTGATATGTGTTAAGATGATGTTGTCATTGGGGAGTCCATTCTTCTTCCAAAGAGAGTAATTTCAAGCATCCTTTGTTCACAGAAGAATTTGTCTGGAAGTTTAATGTACCTAATTAGTATATAATATCTGATGTATACCTGAAATTATTCATATAAATTTTGTCTTCTCCCTAACCCCTTTAAAAAGAGGGAGAGGGAAAGAAGTGGAGAAAGTCTTATAATAATTTTAAACCCTGATGCTGTAGATTGATATCAAGTCCTCTAGAACAAAGCAGAAGAGAAGTGTGAATTTGTGTTTGGTATTTTAGGAGTTACCCTCTGGGCAGTACTGATGTGAAGCAATAATCTTCGGGTCTGCTTCTGGCCTCTTAGATACATTGTTTTCTTCATAAATTGTCTCTGTAGTTGCAATAGTGCAGTACTAAATATAACTTCTCTTCCTATTTTTGAAAGATATTTTGGTTTGAAATATAGTCACTCTAACTTGTGCTGAGTTCAGAAATAATTTGTTACAATGTAAACACTGTTTTCCAGCTTTGAGGAATAATTTTTCCTGCATTTTCATGCTGTTTCAATATTTCACCAGAATGTCAAAGTATTGTGGTTTGTTTTTACTGGCAAGGATAGGGAAAAAGTATGCTAGAATCTGATGTAATGTCAGTATGTTTGGTAAGAATAAATGCTTTAAAGAAGAATGAGTAGAATTTTTCCTATTGAATAGTTTTCAAATATATTCTCAGTCGAGTTTATAGATGAACCACTGAAATATTAAAAAGTTAAAATAAGATTTATATGCTGCATGGTGTGAAAATGAACAATTACTCTTTGAGCTGCTGTGATGCATAGGAATATTTGGAGGAGGCATTGCCCTGCAGCGACTGCAACCATAGCCTTTTCTTGTCAGAAATTAAGACTTGGTGGGAAAGATACATAGCTGCCAGAGCACAATTGAATAAAATGGTTAGAAAGAGGGCAGTTTCAAATGCCAGGAACACAGTGAGAAGGTTGATCAATTGTATTTAAATCAAACAGAAAAGGCTAGGAAAAATACTTTATTTCAAATCTGTTTTCCTTGGCTGCCTTCTTTCTTCCTTATCATAAATTATTCTTCTGCCCTTTGTCATCTTTCCTTCCTGTGTTTCATCTCTACTTGATTTTTCTGCAGCTGGTCAATTACCCTCTTGCTAGCCAGTTGCCTGTTTGGAAGCAGCATTTGATTACTAAATTGTAATAGCTCAACCACAACACCTCTCATACAAATCACAGGTACCAAAAGACACAGTAAAATAGTTATCGGGCAGCAAATATTGAAGACTGCCATGTCTGAATTCTAAATTTAATTTGGTGGTGTCATGAGTGCGCTGTCACTGGATATCAGAAAGTGTTGTTTGTTGAGTGGAGGTCGTGAGAGGATGAGCAGTACCTCTGGTCTGACACCCTTCAGGATCGCCACATGTTTAGTGGACTTCCTGGACCGTTTGTTACCCTAACGTGGTATAAAGATGGACCAGATTCGCCATGAGTACCCTTGGCATCGCCTGCTCAGACCTGTCACCATACTGAGCTGGATTGCTCTCTACCTTCCTTCTGTGGTTTGAACAGAGACAGTTCTATGGATTATGCATCAAGGATGTATTTTGTCTTGCAGGACGAATGGGAGCTGGAGAAAAGAAAAATGCCTGCAACGTACAATATAGACGGCCCTTTGGCTGTGCAGTCCTCAGTATTGCAGATTTGCTGGCAGGGGATTCAAAGGATGACCTCGTCTTAAAAGTATACATGTAAGAAAAACTTTTTTAATTAATTTTTAGAAGTATGTTATAGTCGGTTTGCATCAGAAGCAGTGGTGTTAAATGCAGTGTGAGTTAATAGCTGTAGCTCCTTTCTGTTCCAAAAAGGCGTAGTAGCTAATTTCGGGAGGGTTTTGTCACAGTTTGGAAATCTTGGCTAGTTCTACAGGTGTGTTTATGAAGTGGGAGAATACTAAAGGTAAACGTTACATCCTTTTAGATCTTTGCATATGTTTCAGCATTTTTCACTTCTGGAGCTTTCTTTTTATGACAACGTGAAGTGCTTTTAGGACTTGTTTAAACGCCTTGTGCTGCCTAGGCAGGTCGTGGAAGTACTTTATAAATACAGAAAAAAACAAGCAGAGTATCTTTCTCTGAAGTGAAGCAGTTATACAATGGGAATAACAAAAGTGTAAAAGGCAGTTAGTGCTGGAGAATGAAAAATCAAAAATAGATTTTAAAATAAATAGTTGAATAAATAATGGATTTTGGCTGATAGTAGTTCAAAGAAAGTTCAGTTTTCTATTTTTAGCATCACAGTGCGTGTAATTTCCTGCTGATCTTGGGCATTATAGTAAGAACTGGTTTTTGGGATGCTCTGTTGTAAGTACCTAAACCTGGGACACACGTTGTCATGCAGGAAGTTCTGCCCCTCCCAGAGTTAGCACTCAGATCTTGAAGAAATGGAATTCTCTCAGGCAGCCTTTCTCCTCTCCTCTGTATCCTTCTGTGCTGAACTAGAGCTGCTGGAATTAGTGCTGCAGAAAAGCAATTTAGTGTGACAGTGGACATGTGGACTGGCTCTTATTTAGACTCCCAGGACGTGGAATTCAAATAAGTGTTCGGTGTTGGTTAACAAATTGTTAGATTTGTCTGCCTGTTATGTTCTATTCTTTTTTAATCTTGCCAGTTTGTTTTAAAATAACAAAAACAATGGAAGAAGAAATGTCACTCAAAACCAGATTGATGCTAAGACTAACTCCAGTCTAAATCATGAAACGTGATCATGAGAACATGGTCAGCTTTTCCTTATGGAAAAGCAGCTCTATTGTATACTGAAATGCAATTTGCTCTTTCACTGACCATCTCCTGAAGATCGCATCCTGTTTTAAATAACTTTGAAGCCTACAGCACAGATTTTTCTGTCTGCCAAGATTGACTGAGTCTTCTTGAGTGTCCTCTTGAGTGTCACAAGATAGATTTCTGTGTGGTGTAGTGCTGAAGGATAGATCTAGACAGATGATGAACTTGGTCACAGCTGAGTTCTGACCATAATTGCGCATATCTTTCTCCAACCCTTTGCCGTACAGAGCAGATATTTCCATGGTGCCTTTCTCAAATGGTAAGAGCACTCATCCTTTCCATTGAGACAGGCAATTTAATGGAGCATTTTTAGCTCCTATTAGGTTACTAGTTTTGTAAACAAAAGAGGGTTTGTTTAGAGATACGTGGTGAAGCCAGTCTGAAAAGCTTGTGTTCCTATGTCAGAGTTAAGAAAGTTATCATTTTTCTAGGTGCAACACAGAGAGTGATTGGTATCAGATCCATGAAAATATCATTAAAAAGCTGAATGCACGTTACAACTTGACAGGCTCCAATGCAGGTAAGTTGCCACATCTCTGTTTGCATTTCTGTTTCTTAGGGTTTGCTTAGTTTGCAAATGAAGTCACTCTATTTTAGAAGGACTAATGTCTATGAAAGAATAGTTTTTCACATAGAGACAAATATTCATATTAGATTAAAATGATGAAAATGTATCAGATTGCCGTTCATATGCACATTTAAGAAAAAAAATCACTGATTTTTCTTCAAGGAACTATGTAATATGAACTCTTATTCTGTGCTACAGTTTGCTGTGGAGTTCTGTTCACATGTGGGTCTGATCAAATTCTTGATCCGTGTTGCTTGACGTTTCTGCTTCACATTTTCATCAGGAATATAAAATTTGCTTTTGACATCATATAGTAAACTTCAGAAAAAAATGAACTGGGAGCTACCAGTGCGATCTGCATTACTAGTGGTAGCTTTGTGTTCCACCTGAGCAAGATGCAGAGTTGATATTTAAGAACTTAACAATAGTCCTCCGTGGTCAGCTATATGTTACTGTAACTGTCATCAAGATGAATTCGGGTAAGAAATGGGAAACAGCTGACGTTTGTTATCGTGGGATGATGGTTTGACCCATGGGACATGTTGAATTTGCATTTTTGTTTTGTTTTAGTTTGTTGTTTTTTTTTATACCAACTTGTTAACTTTCTCTGAATGCTGTCATCCAGGGACACAATCAAACTTGAAATGAAACCTGAAACGGAAGCTTATGGGTCTGTTGTCCTTGTATTTGAATATTGTTTTGTCTCTGAAATATGACTGTAGAAAAATTTTGTATGAACTCATTTTCCAGGTTGTACGATAACTGTAATCCCTTTCATGTAATAGACCATGCTTCTTTAAGCTGATTTCAAGCATAATGATTATCTTGAAAATGTGTGTTTAACAGTCTTCAGTGGATAACCAAGAAGCACATAAAAGCTCACGTTATTTATCAGTACTGAAGTTATATGTTTAACCATTCCTAATCCTGTTATTTTCTCGTGTAGAATCTAGCCACATATATAGATATATTTAAGGTGTAGAATATCATGCATCTTATTGGATAATAAATATAAAAATCATGTAGTGAAAATATAAGAGCACATTACTGAGTAAGTATAATGTTGGGCTTCTTAAATATGTTAACCATGTTTGTGAAGAACAGCTTACTCTGCCTGTCCATGCAATACCTGCTTAGTCTCCGATACATCACTTATCCTATTTCTTTCTCAGGAGTTCACAGTTAAATAGCCGGTTGTCCTAGGAGACATTGGATAAATTTGAATACTCTTAATTTGTGACTATTCAATGTGAAAGACATGTAGGACATGAGTGTTTTTCCAGGTTACAGGTGGTCAGAAACTAAAGCTAGCAAACTGAAGATCAGTTACATGTCGAAAGGGAGGGGGAGGGAGGCAAAGAGAGAAGAGCAGCCCCGAATTCCGATAATGCATGTGAAGATTTGAGAGGGAAAGAGGAAGTGAGCAGTAACACCACTTTGAATACTGAGCAACTAGAAGATAAACTATGAAAGGTTATTTTCATCGCACACATGAAATTTCTTCCTCTGCGACTGCTTAGCAGCTTGAAAAAGCACTTGCAAGGCTTTAGCAATATGTTCAGATACTTCTGCTGACACCTCATGGAAAATATCGTTGTTACACTACTTTTTATATTTTCTTTGCTGTCTTTTTCTGTAATACTGTTGAATGCCTGGTTCTGAAGCCTCATTAGCCCTGGTCTGGTGCCTCATAGTTGTCAAAAGAGGAGAAAATCTTGCATTACAGGAGACATGCGTCTTTTCTGTCTCTTAGAAACCATTGTAGGTATGAGACAAATGTAGGAATTGAATTTTTGGTTTATATCGCACTTGCCCTTTTCAAATCATGTTAAAAAGACTTAAGAAAGGAAACACAGTAAACAAACATCAGCAAAGATGCTTCAGACTGTTGTCTGTCCTCTAGGCCTGTTCTTTCTTCAGATTCTGTCCCGTACAGTTTCTTTCAGCTCAGGAGATTTTCACACACAGTCTGTAGTTTCCACATATTGTTATGTCCCACTGCTGACATAGTTTATCAGGTAATGCATAATATTCTTCAGAGAAAAAAAGAAAGATTTCTTCCAGTTTTCTGGGGAAAACTAAAAAGTAGCTCAAAACATACTTTCAGTGTCTTTCGTGTAAAACACATATTGCCAGACCAGAGCATTTGTGTTTAGCATTCAAACTCCCACTCCACAAAAAAGTATGTTTTCTACTTCAACACGTGACAGTTCTTATGCACAGAATGCTCTCGTTTCTTATTCTCCGCTTGTGTCTAAAAAAGGTCATATAAAGGCATCACTTCTTAATACAGCCCAGAAAGGAGCAGGGGGGCAGATGTTCATCCCATTTCCTCTTCACAGTGAATGTAGGAATGCAAGGACTCGGTCTCATTGACAATTTAGCATCATTTGCTGGAGTGGGAACTGGAGTGTGTTTTCTGTGTGAATTTCCAGCCTAACAGAGGCTAGAGTAGTGGGTAGTGGATCAAATTCCCGCTCACCACTAGTCTTTGCAGCTGGTGTCAGGTACGAGTTAATTGGAAAACACTTGGTTGCCTAGTGTAGGATATCAAACCATTAATGCAAGGGCCAAACTGTACAGCCTTTGCTGCATTTAGTAGCATTGTTATTTCTGACACTGAGTTTGTAGTATTTGTAGAATAAGTATTATTAGGTCTAGATGATTTCATACTTATTAAACAAAACAGGTTTCAGTAATATGTGGAGTGGAGCTGGCTATAAAAACTTTTTTTCGTGTCATATTTTTTTGTTAGAAGCTAGTTACTTAGGTTTAAAATGCAAAAATCTGTGGAAAAATGTTCCTGCATAGAGTTCGCACCTAATTACATCATTCTTGCAAGGAAAATAACACTTTCTGTATCACTTTCTATTTCTGTATCTGTAGCACCAGAGATCAGTGAAATCTATATTACACATATGGAAAACAGTTACTGGCTTCAGTACCAAACTATATAAAATCATCCTTTATCTCCTTATGGTATATTTTAGATAGTGAAGCCTAGCCAAAGTCATTGCTTTCCTATGAAAGCTTGGGCTTCTGCCAAATGTCAAAATCCCTTTGTAGGGTTTGCAGCGTGGGTCATAGTTGCAGATCTTACTCTTTGGGTGTGACTGTGAAACTATACTCTGGACCTTTCTCGGGACTACAATAAACAAGTAGTATTGGATGTGGGCTGCTTTTCTCTTTAACAAAGCAGGCACTAATGCACAAAGTGCCTTGTAAATTGTTATTGATCATATAATAGCCGTTTCATTTGCCCACAGAATTACTGTCATGAGTGAACCTGTTGATTTTTAAAATGGTTTGAAGTGCATTTTAGGACAAGTGGCAAGAGAACAAGGCCAAGTCTGGTTGTCATTAAATACAGTTTATAAAAAAAAAAAAAATCAAAGAATGCAACACCAATTGTACATACGTAGAAAAGTTATGGATTTCTTTTTTCTTCTGATTTTTAGTATGAATTTATCATGTATAACTTTATATTCTTGCCTATGACACTACTTTTTTTTCTCCAGTTCTTTAGACTTTCAGAAGTTGAAATGTATTTTTTTAATACAGCACCTGATGATGGAAGGGATGTCTAGTAATTGGAGCAGTCTTTTATGTCTAGTGTTTGGAGCAGTTCTTTGAGCTCTGAAGGCAGAGGCCTCTTGTCCACAAAAATTACCCACTTAGAACTGTGAGCAATTTGCACAGTTAAACAGTGATGGTTCTTACTGTAATCCCTACTTAAACACCATCAGCATCTTCAAAGTACCTCCTTAGGCACGAGATCTTCCTGGAGGCACCTAAAGCTAAGGTAGCTTTCACTTCTGCCACTGCTTGAAGTTGAGAGCAGGTGGGTAGCTGGGTGCACCCAGCACACTTACCTGGTCAGGATACAGGTGGCACAGATTTACCTTTCTGAGCACTAGGCTGAAAAAAAATGCTGGAGATGTTTGCTGTTACTCTCATGCCTGTGCTATTTCAGGGAATATATAGATACTCACTGGGTTGACTATAGGAAGTATTTATTCCAGTGTTTGAGACATTCTTCAAAGACAGAAAATGTCTTGGTTCAGACTCTGATTTGGAAAAGGATTTTCAGTCTGTCTTACATGTCCCAGAGGAGCATGCTAATCACTTGGCTTCTCAGACTTGCCTGCAGTAACTATTCAACTTTTATACAATCAGAAAATATTCATTATACCGTGGGGAAAGTGAAAGTGGCTCTGAAGCCTGCCAAGTAGTGCATGATTTTCCTAAGTGTGATCTGTATTCATGTCCTCTTAGTAAATCCTGTAGAGGAGAGATTTAAACCTTGGTCTCATATTACATATGAATATTATCCCTAGTGACTTGTCTTATAAAAAGCATATTAAAAAACTGATGAAAAATGCACAGCTTCCTCTTTCTTTGCCCTCCTTTGAGAAGAGAGACTGAATAGCTTAGTTTTAAGGGGATGCAAGATACTCCTTTTTGCTCTGCTTTTTACTTGAGGTTTCTGACATTCTTGTGTAAGCTCCTGTGTAAATGCTAATTTAGATTCCCTTGTAAAAAGTCTTGAAAAGCTGCGTGTACCTGGTGCAGTAATTCTTGAGAGCAGAGACAAGGATGCACATACTTTTCAGTTGGTACAGCAAAGGAGGTGAAAATCCTTTCAAATCCTATAGAGATTAAATTACTGGTGTAAGACTCTAGAAACATATCTAGGTGCTTTGTACCTTTGGACTGTTGCATGGATTCCATGAGAATAGCAAATGTAGCGGGAGGGTCTTTTCCTGTGCCATTATATTGAAATACTTTGATGAACTGGGCAAGAGTGATGTAACCTAATTGCGTGTTCACTGAATGCAGAGTGGCATGTTCTGTTGTAGCAGTGCCAAACTTACATTGCAACTCCATTGGAAACACTGTTAATTATACATTAACTTTATTTGATGGGAGTGCCTTAAGCTTTAGAGGAAACACATTCAAAATGGTGGGACTTCTCTTGCCACTCTTGGCTCAAGCATGGTTTCTGGCTTTTTTTTTTTTCTTAATATGGTGGCAGTGTTAATTTTTTAGCTGTTGCATAGAGGGTCAAAATACAGCTCTTGAAAAATCTACATAAATCACATCCTCTTGTGTACAATTTAGGTCATAATAAGAATAAAAGCAGAAATTACTATACTGTATCTAGTATTTCTCAGGAACATCAATTTTTAAATATGGTAGAAGCAAGACCTGAATTGGGAGGCTATTTTTAAGACAAATCCAGGTTGTGATTTGATTTGTAAAAGATTGCCTTACGTCTGTCAGCCACAAAATTTCTTTCTTTAAAAGACAAAGATGCGCAAGTAGGTTTTTCAAAGGAATAGTTTACTGTCTGTAATAAATTCAAACTTGTTTCCATGTAGCTGTGCAAAAATATGCAGGTAGAGGGCCATCCAAAGTGGTGCTGCCTAACAAAAGGAGACTGGCCAATAAATGGGCGACAGCATAATGCCCTGGTTGAAGCATGGAGGACTCGAAGCCCGTATTGTTGACAGATGTTTGCCAAGAATCCTGTCATGAGAAAGGACAAACTTGTCATCTTAGGGGGGAAGGTTATTCATCAAGTCATAGCAGCCTTCCAGTACTTGAGGGGACCTACAGGAAGGATGGAGAGGGACTTTTTACAAGGGTGTGTAGTGATAGGACAAAGGGGAGCGGCTTTAAACTAAAACAGGGCAGATTTAGATTAGATATTAGGAAGAAATTCTTCACCATGAGGTTTGTGAGGCACTGGAACAGGTTGCCCAGAGAAGCTGTGGCTGCCCCCTCCCTGGTGGTGTTCAGGGCCAGGTTGGATGGAGCTCTGAGCATTCTAATCTAGTGGAAGGTGTCCGTGCGCATGGCAGGGGGGTTAGAACCAGATGATTTTTAAGGTCCCTTCCAACCCAAACCATTGTATGATTTTAGGATTCTGTGAAGTTAGGTTGGAAGGGTCCTCAGGAGGTTATGTGGTCGAACACCAATTCAAAGAGGAACCGACTTCAAAGTGGGATCTAACTTTTTTGAAGTTCAGCGAGGTTGCTCATTCAAAGGCAAATTTCATTACACTATCATTTTAATTCAACCAGACCAAAGTAAGTTTCATAAAGCAAACATCCTTGGGTTTAGGGAAGTATTGCTACCTCATATGTGTTTTTATCCCCCAGCATACATGTCAGTCAGCACTAAATCTCAGTCAAGCTCAGTGGTCAGATAAGACTCGGTCAGAGAAGGCATGAGGTAGACCAGCCCAGTGCATGAACTCATGGCAACGGAGGCAGCTGGATAGAAACAGTGGTTATGTGCTTTGGGGCAGTGTAAGTCTTCACACGGCTATTTACCTGCATTCAACAGCCTCTTGGCACTCTATTAATATCTTTTCTCTGTGGTTACTGTCAAACACAAAGAAATCAAAAAAAACAGGTGGAAAACCATATACTTAGTCTGTATCATCTTGTATTTCATACAAAGTAAGCTTTGGATTACGAATTCCTTGATTTGGAGGGGGAAGCCTGTTAGAGTGATTATTCACCTTACAGTGGAGAAGCTACAGAGGCCCCATGAAGTCAGATAACTGAGGAGCTTCATTTTTCCACACTTTGTATGATGAAAAGCTACAAGAGATCAAATACAACAGGGAATTGGTAGCTCAGTAGAAGTTTACAGAGCACAGTATTTCTAGGAACAGAGCTGTGGTAACTTAGAGCATTTTCTAGAGACAAGAAGTAGTATGACTGTTTTCATGGCACTACCCCAGCAGTTCACAGCGCTACCCCATTTGGAGTTGCTGCAAGGAGAGCTGCTTCCTGTGAATCAGCATGAGAAATGTCAGATGGGAAACAATGTGCATTCCCTGCTGGGAGCAGCTACGGTTGTGAGCCTCAAACAGGAGGCATAGGCTCACAGTGGAGAATTGAGTGGAGCAATGTAGAGGGCTAGTAGAAAATGAGAAATGACAGCAGGAGTGGTAACATGTACTTGACAGAGAAGAGACAACCGAATGAAGTACCTAATTTTTGGGTAACTCCTGGGCATATGATTAATCACAGAGAAGTTCTCTGGTGTTTGTGTTTTTTTTCAGCAAGGTTCACAGATGTCAGTGGTGCTCCAAAATGTATTTTGTATCTACACGTCACTAACATTTAAACAGCAAGTGCATTTGTTTAATTACTCTAGTTCTGTAACAATGTATTAATCTGTCAGTTTTAATCTTTGTTACATTTTGTGACAAAGAGATTATGTGTATTCCATTTTGATGTGTTTAAGAATTAGTTGTCACTGAAGGCTGCTATTTGAAATACATTTAAAATAAAAATAGTGCTCATATGTGCTTCACTAAGTACACAATGAATTAAGGCATTCCTTTTTGTTCTCAATGAATGCTAAAGCTGAAAGATCGAATGCAGAGAGAATTTTGCACATGAATTGTTGTTCAAGAACATTTGGCCCTGAATGACACCTTTGACATACAAAAAAGCCAGTTTTAGAGCAGGTTTTTAGACAAGGATTTGTAGAACTTTACTTTTTCAAGTACTTTTTGCAGCGTGGATGATGTTATTCAGAAATCTAATGTAAAACCCTTTTCCCAAATTCAGAAATAACAAAATCTTTAATAATTGTAGCCTAATCTAGCATGTAATAGTAATTATGGTAGTTTTGGGAAAAGCTATTAATCCTTAAAGGTGGCAGACTTATAGACCAGTGAGATGTAACTTCGTACATTTTTACAGCAGTTCAAGCTTGTGTTGTTGTCTGTGAAAGTTCTGGCTTTACCAGAAGAACTTCAATCATACAGTTCAAGGTAGATTTTTGGTGTAGTTATTTGTAAGTGTCCGTCATATGTCATGGCTTGTAGACTGTGTTGGAGACAAGGGCTCTAATAAAGTTAAATTCATATTGTGCTCTTGTGTGTTGCTGAAAGACTTGTTTGTAGAAGACAGAATGAAAAATGTGTGGTTGTGATACTGTGAGGGATTTCTTACATCCAGTAGAAGCTATGACTTGCTGTTCACCTTAGTATTGCGATTATAGAATCATAGAATCATTTAGGTTGGAAAAGACCTTGAAGAATATTGAGTCCAACTGTTAACCCAACACTGCCTCCTTTTCTGCAAACTAAAGAGCCCCAATTCCCTCAGCCGCTCAAGACTTGTGCTCTAGACTCTTCACCAACTTCATTGCTCTTCTCTGGACTCACTCCAGCACCTCGATGTCCTTGTAGTGAGGGGCCCAAAACTGAACACAGTATTTGAGGTGTGGCCTCACCAGTGCCGAGTACAGGGGGACGATCACTTCCCTTCTCCTGCTGGCCACACTATTTCTGCATATGATTGAAATGGCACCCAATTTAAACATGGAAATTCCTAGCTAAGGCTACATAATGAGAATATCTGGGTTGTATTTCCATCTTGCAGTTGGGTTATGTCTTAGTAGTGAGGTTTTTATAAGTATTTTCCAAAAATTCATTCTGCTTGTAAAGTAGTCATCTTGACTTGCTTTACTTTATCTACCGAAAGAATAAAAAGTTCTAATAATACTTCAAATGATAAATTATAGAACATATATACATGATTTTAGCTTGTTCAAGGTTTATATTTACAAATTCTTTACAAACGTTACCTGGGCTTTTATGTTGGTGGGGATTTGTTTTTTAACACTGTCTTTAGGTCCCAGTTAAATGCTGACTGTTTCTTTATTTGAAATAAGACACATCGTTGGAATACGAATAGCTATATTTCTAATACAATGGTGTGAAAGCTGTTTGTGTGTCAGAGCTGCACTTCATGAAAGAGAAAACAACAGGCGCTTCCCTGGAACCTTTTGTCTGTTATTTGCACTAGAAGAAATATAAAACACTTATGATCATAAAATTGTGTATTTTGTACACTAATATTCTCGTTAAGAAAACAGTATGTAAAAATGTCATTTTAAACATTTTTGGGCAAGATGATTCATCTTTGCAGTACAACAATGTAGAGTGGAAATGGGTATTGACATGCTGTGTATATTGTTAATAGAACAGGGCACCAATGCCTGTTACGAAGGTAAGACTTGAAGAAATTATTGCTGAGGTAGTTGTCATCTGTATAAGGAGGTTAGACTACATGCTTATAATAGTCATTTGGCCTTCTGGTCATTTAACCTTCATCCTGCAGTGATTCTGGCAAGAAGTACTAGAGGGTCTACCATCTCCCCTGTAAAGAAGTTCCAGGCCAGTTTTCTTGTGATAATATAATGCATTTAAGTGTTTGTTCCATGTGAAGAAGAAACCAACCCCAACATTGCACACTTGAGGGTGTTTCTGACATAAGCCTTAGGTACAACAGCCTTAGGTACAAGAGCTCATGTAATTCATGAAAGTTGTCAAAATTTTGCAAAGGCTGTTATTCTTGCATTCTTTTATACTGATCTAAAAACCAGAGTTTAAAGCTGAGGAAAAGAGGAGGAGTTTGGAGTTTCCTTTGGTAATTAAAAACTTGATTGCAATTACTCTGAGCAAGGCTGGTGAGGATGGAGTCTACCTCTCCTTTTTTTTTTTTTTCCTCTGTCTGCAGACTATAGTTTGTGAGATTTACTACATAGATTTTGCTGTGGCCAAATTGAAAAAGATTTATACAATTATTTTTCCCAGATCATATTAAATCAATAAAACATTTGCTTGCCAATAACATTGTGGAAATCTACTGGTTTTATCTTTGCAGTGGTAATTCAGACACTTTAACCACTACCAGAAGTGGGAACACCTGTACGCTTTCAGAATACTTTTTATACCCTTAGAGAGCTTTATTTGGACAGATGCCATATTTTATTACCTTTCTTAAAATACAAATGGTGCTGAATAGCATTCTGTCTGATTTTTTTTTTTTTTTTTTTCCTGTCGGCTTCCTGAGCAGCTGCTAGGCATTTTCTCCTTAATGTGATCTAGGATCCTCTGCTGCCAGGAGACAGAAGCTGAATGCAAATATTTTCCCCTCCCCCCAAAAGCTTAAATGCAAATAAAGGGTCTGTAAGTGTAATGAACAGTTGCCTTTTGTCATAACTAAATGCAGAAATCAGTAATGCAGGGTAAAAGCTGTTTTAAGGTAAAATGACAGATCTAACAAAAATCTGGAATGCTTATTCAGCAACTTGTCAATTTTCTGTGTTCTCTTTCATCTGAATGATAAAATTAATCTGTAGTGAACTATGGTACAAGTTAATTGTGAGAAATTTCGTGTTCTTGCAAAAGAAATAAAAGCAGATCTGTTTGCAGTACCACACAGAGTTTTGCATTAATATTTTCTAAACTGGAGTAAATAAAGAATAATATCTAACACAACATGTTTTAATTACCACTAGGAAGGTAATTGATATTTTTTCTGAGGGGCAAAGCTGCATTATATACCTAATTAAAGAAATGTGCCACTCCTTCAAAGACTGAATAGTCATTTTCGTTGTTATGTTTTAGCTCCTGATGTTCTAGAAACAGAGAATTTACAGTTACGATGTTTTGGATAGATTGTAGGTCTTATAGATGGTGTAATGGTCGTAGCAGCCACAGTCGGATGCAGTGTGTGGCGACATGTTGCAGTTTTCTGTTTTGCTTTGTCCGTGCACAGCTGTTCTAGCAGGAATGCTCTGATTTTTTCCAAAGCTGACAATTTATTGCCTAGTGCGTGAAATGAGATGAGAAAGACCTGATGTCAACATACATCATCAGAGTGGAATAAATTAAAACTGAAGGATATTACTTTGTTTTGTGACTGAAAATGTATTCATGTTTCCATAGAAGAAATGATAATGAATTAACTTCCTATCACCATATACAAAAAGAATATATCTGCATTTTTTTGATTGCTTTCCTTTTCCTTGAGTGTCTTCTCTGTCTCTCATGGATTGGCTGCTGACCAAATTCTTTGGAAGCCTGCTGCACCTTGACCCTGTCTCATTACTGTCTGGTGATTAAACCTTTGTTTCTAGGAGCAGTAACATCTACCTCTCCAACCGCTTCCTTTCTTCTCCATAGAGATAGCTTTAATCACTTGTAAATTGAGTTCAGTGGCTGTCTAGCCATTATGGTATGCAAAATTTTGTTTACATTTTGGTGAGGAAGGTGGTGTCTTTCAACTAGTTGGTTCCTCTTCATTCCACTTTGTTTTGCAGTGTGCCTGAGGGAGTCCCTCTTCACTTTGGTTGAATGTGCAACCGTTTGAAAATCTGAATGGCTCTTTGACGTGTCAGTATGTTTTAAATTATGTTAGTTAACTCTAGTTGATAGTCAGGTAACTTGATTTATAATAAGGATACAAGCTTTAGTCCCTTGTATAATGTGAATTATTCCATCGTTTTAAAAAATTTCATATGCATGGTTCCTCGGTCATGATGGGTGTCTAGTTTCTTTGGCAAGTGTATTGCATTTTTATAGACCCAGAAACAGGAGATGGTTGTGGCTTGTAACTGGCCACAGGCTTTGTGTTTAGCTGACAACATGGTCCTCATTACTGATCTGGTTTAGCCTGGCTGCACTTGTCTTAGACTGGCTGGAGATTTGTTCTGACTCGTAAAAGCATTTATCTAATGACAAAATAGTAAATTGTATGCTTTATTTTAGCTCTTGCTTAGCTTTGTACAATTGTGTGGTGCAACCCACTTTGGTATATATGTTTAGTATTTAATAGATAGTTACAACATGTAGTTACTCTGTGTAGAGTTAGCTGTCTATAACCCTAGACTATAATGGAACATAGAAGAGTAAAGGCATGTGACTGTAACTGAAAGTCTTATGCCTTGAAAGTACTGGCATGGGATGATACAAGAGGCCCCAGACCTATGAACAGCTCACCAGTGGCCAGTTGCTCGTCATCAAATAGTGTGACCTTGAAAGCAGCATAAAACCTGGATTCACCAAGGGGAAATCATGCCTGACCAATCTGATAGCTTTCTACAATGACATGGCTGGCTGGGTAGATGAAGGGAGAGCCGTGGATGTTGTCTACCTTGACTTCAGCAAGGCTTTCGACACAGTCTCCCATAATATCCTCCTAGGGAAGCTCAGGAAGTATGGACTGGATGAGTGGTCGGTGAGGTGGATTGAAAACTGGCTGAATGGCAGAACTCAGAGGGTTGTCATCAGCGGTGCTGAGTCTAGTTGGAGGCTGGTAACAAGTGGTGTCCCCCAGGGGTCAGTACTGGGCCCAGTCTT
>Ga0065711_1032821_pt1 | contig 26628 bp, 15 predicted proteins | sample Hoacrofraction12_FD_59098 | JGI IMG/M metagenome (GOLD analysis project Ga0065711, IMG submission 59098) | Hoatzin crop microbial communities from Cojedes, Venezuela - Epithelial fraction 12 v2 (version 2) | ecosystem: Host-associated > Birds > Digestive system > Esophagus > Crop | place... | reverse complement strand
GGCCAAACTCTTTTCAGTGGTGCCCAGCGACAGGACAAGGGGCAATGGGCACAAACTGAAGCATAGGAAGTTCCGTCTGAACATGAGGAAGAACTTCTTCACTCTGAGGGTGACGGAGCACTGGAACAGGTTGCCCAGGGAGGTTGTGGAATCTCCTTCTCTGAAGATATTCAAGACCCGCCTGGACAAGGTCCTGTGCAGCCTGCTGTAGGTGACCCAGCTTCGGCAGGAGGGTTGGACTAGATGACCTACAGAGGTCCCTTCCAACCCCTAACAGTCTGTGATTCTGTGATATCCTGCAGCCAGTCAGATCAAGTGTTCCTTGCCTAGTCTATGAGCTCGGTCCATCTGCAAAGAAGACTTTCTACTGCAGGGGAGCAGTGCCCTGAGAAAGGACAAAAGAGAACGGATAAAAGAAAGTCACTTCTCAGCAAGTGATACCACTCTGTCACTCTCTGTTAAAGCATAGATAGATCACTTAGCTGACATGAAACTTGTATTTGGTAAGAAAGAAAAGGAAAGGATGAATGGGAAGCATAACTAAATCCTAAAGAAGCCAGAAAAGAATACGCTAAATGAACGTTTTTGCTGCTCAGTAGTTGCTTTGGTACATAACTGAGGAGCTTTTATGGTCTTTCGGAAGACAATAACAAAAGTTAAGGGACTTCAGATCAGCACAGAATAATGACTCTTTATTACACTTCCTCAGTGCTGAAACACTCTTATGCCCCTCTCAAGAGTCAAAATCCAACAGTATTTCTTCTGGGATATGCCTCTAGTTATTTGACTGGGATAATCAGCTCCTTGAACGACAATCCAGAAAGTCCTTGCTCTTTCCTGATGAGTATTTGTTCCAACATCACTAAGTGGTTCAGAGGGCACACAAAGACAACGATGACCAATATCTCTGCAGCAGAAATGCACATTCCCATTACTAATGTTGGATGACATGAGCCACAAAGTTTATTTTTATGTAAGATTTCACTCAGTCAATGAGGTGGTATTCAGATTTTCATTCCCTTCTGAACTGGAAGGTTATAAGGTTTAGTATTTTGTGACATAGGCTCCACTACTACTGTAGAGCTCTTTGGGAAGCTGTTCTGTGATATTTTCAACCTGAGCAGATGCTGGCACTATTGGAGTTCTCAGAACAAGCCCACTGCTCATAGTGCTCTTTTTCCATCATTGTTCATGTGAACATTTGAGGGCTTATTTGTACTGATCTGCCAAACTTTCCTCTCATCATCTTCTATCCCAAGCCCTTGGATTCTCCACAAATCCAATGTCCAGACTGTCTGCTCCATTGCACAGAAACGCCATCATGCTGAGAGTCATTTGGCAACACCTGCCAGTGATGACTGTGTTTTGTAACAGTCCATTAGCGCAAGGTTCTTAATGAAAATGAAAGCTGGTAATGAAGCCAAAAGGCAGCAGCAGCCTCTAGTCTGGGGAGTGTAATTAAGCTAGAAGAGATGGGGAGACTAAAAAACAAAATTAACACTTGGATAAAGAAAAAAGAGACCTGGTAGTGCATTAGCACTAATGTAGTTATGGCAAACCATCCAGTTTCCTTTACGAAAACATTTTGTTTGAATTTGGTGGACTATTTTTATATTGCTAGCTGATACAACAACAGATTATTGCTCCCTCAGAGATGCAGACATCAACTAGAGCAAAACATACAGGATTTCAATGTGAAGCAATGCAGACCCTCTGGAAAATGAAGGCTATCTATATAGCTATATTATGGTACATTTAAGGTTTGAAGAAGGGAATACACTTAAGTTATCCTCCTCTTAGCTGACATCTCATGTCCACTAGGTATGGAAGAGAAAGACCGGCTCCCAAGATTAGGAACTTCACTTGGTTTATTTTCAATACAATTGTCCAAACTCAGTGGCTCCCATCTTTTCACTTGGTAAAGTACTCTATACGCTAATGCTATAGTTCTCATTGTTAAGATGTTCTCTTTTGATACTGGACCTAGAATATCTTTGTATGATTGAGTGACACCCCTTCAAGGTAATTCCTCTGAGACGACACCAGGGTAACTCTTTTTTCTTCTGTGTATTTATGCTCTGTATGTCCTTGAAGATGGCTTTCATTTCATATATGGTCACTTTCTCAGCATGACGTTTAGCTAGGCCTTTCACTGTTCCCTCATAATAAAAGCCATGCATGATCTTAATCATCAAACCCTTTTAAAATTCTTAGAAATTGTTTGATATATCTCCACCTTAAAGTATTTAAGGCCCTTAACAGTTTGGTCTAGTTGCAGCTTATCAGATCTCTTTACAGATGAATTATCCACCTACTGCTTTATGAAGGATGTCATGGCACTTCTGCAACAGTTATGCTGTTTTCTATCCACACTGATGACTGCAATTCTTCCCATTCTAGTCAAATCTACACATTTCATTAATATGTCATTTCTTCCTGTCTTTGTAATCACTGAGAAAAGCGCTAGACAGAAATGACAGTAACTTCCAATTTGTGTAGCCTTCCCAGTTAATGAAAATGCAGTTGCATTTTGTATTGCTAATTTATTTTAGAAAACTCTTCATGTAAAGCCAAATTTTAATTGTTTTTTTCAAGTAAGATTATATAGGGCTTTTTGTCAAATAATACATTGAAGTTTAGATATATCACAACCACTGTCTTCCTTTCATCCATTAATTTTGTAACTCAGTCCAAAAGTAATCAAATGTCTTCTATGAGTTTTGTTTATTAAATGCCGCTGATGATTGCTCATGGTTCTGTTACTCTGTATAGTTACAGATTCATTATTCTTTATTTTGCTGTCATTATTTTATTGGAGACTGATATGGCTTTTAAGAAACAGTTCGAAAGTTAATTCATGGAAGTGTTTGGGGAAGGGCTAGAATTTAGTTATACACAGAATCTAACTGCTGAAAAGCTGCCATAGCTTTTTATTCTCCTAAGCATAATACACAAGACCAGAAGAAACAAGAGCAGACAAGGAGTAGAGGTTATGTTACAATGGTGATATTATTGATAGTGTAGTTGAGACACATACACAATGCACCACAACCATTAGACAAATGACACAGCCTCACAGAACAAAAGACTGATGATCCCACTGCCTATAAGTTTGGCTAATTTTTACATCTTTCATTATCATCCTATACAGCACAAAGATATCTTGTTGACTTCAGGGTCTCACACACTAGAATTTATAATAGCAAAGGTGTACTTAAAGCTCTTTCTTTGTAGCAATGCCAGGAAGGTGGCAGGAAAGGGTTAGAAAGGGGGGAATATGAACCCCCAGAGCCTTGTGATATAACAAGAGGAAGTGACACTTTCCCTCCCTGAGCAGCCCACCATGCCAACACTTGACAGCACGGGGTCCCATGAAGGGATAAAAAAGAAAACTCCGACTCTCCCTGCCCCAGCACCCTGTGCCTGCTGCCTCCAAACCCTTTTGTTTTGCCCGTGTTGAAAATTCATACTAACATTTCCAAACATTTCCAGCAGTGGCAACAGTCATAACACCAGCAGAGTGCTCTGTCAGCCAGCAGGACAGCCTGCTGCCTGCTTTGGCTTGGACATTGTACCCTGGGAAGACTGGACACCTACAATCAAACCTCATTAAGAGCAGATTGAATAACTGGCTCTATTTACAGCTGTTTATGTGGCACCCCAGAAGCCACCAGGTAAACACCTGAACCTAGGCAATCACTGGCCTGTAACTAGAGCCTTGCCATGTAACAAATACACAGCTCATTAAAAAGATAGATAATCTTGTAATAAGAGACTCTTTAATCAGACTTGTCCTTCCAGTGTTTCCCTCCTTTCTCTAAAGCACTCTGTTAACAAAGTGAAATCTCGATGTACAATGAAAGTTAATCTCCCCATTTCTTGGCAAGCCAGTGTCCCAAATGCAGTAGGGACTTTTTAACTAATACTATTTGCCTGTGAAAGACTAAGAAAATGCAACAGAAGCAAATTCTACATTTTCTAAGAATAATATCATTGCTTAGGCCCACTTCTAAATACGGCTTTGACAAGACTTGCTACACCAAGCATGCTCAACTGAAAGCATGCTCATCTCAGTAGCTGTGCGCCAACTGGAATCTGAGCCTCTGGGCTCTGTTCTCAGCACTAGTAGTTCACCCTATCTCTGTGGAAAATCAGGTAATCTCTGTCCTTCACTGTCGTCTTCTGTTAAGTGGGAAATACTTAGTCCTCTGTGTGACTACACAGTACCTCCTGCTCACGGCTCTACCAGTGTGTCTTGTGTCTAGCTCTGCTGTCTCACCAGACTCTACTTTGCTGCCGGTCCAGAATGATGTGCACTAACCTAACTCTGAGTCCCAGCAATGGGATGGCATCAATGCCCAAAATCAGAGGCACCCAGCGCTGCATTATCGGGCATGGCAAGTCAAAGTATGTCAAAATCAAGGTTTGTGTGGTGGAGCTGTGGGGCAAGACAAAACAGCTGTACTACAGCTCCCATATTCAATCAGGCAGGGTAACATAAGGAGACACTTAAAAATGTGTTTGGCATAGATGTTTGTGATGGAAAGATACTGAGAGTTATTCTGATAAAAATATACTCGGACAAAATAGATTTTTGAATCATAGCTATCCAGCAATACAAACAAGGTAAGATAAACTGATGTACTAAGAAAAAAATCAGAGAAAAAATATAACAGAAATACTGATCTCCAGATGGAAAGATAGCAGAGGATTAGGCAATTGTTACGGAACAGTAGTATCAGGATACTGGAATTCTCATGGAAAACTTATTTATAACTTGTGCAAGTTCACATTCTACACAGCTAAAGCTCTGGGAACTCTCTGCTCCTGTCCCCAATGTGCCCCATCAGCCAAACACACTCCAATCGAAGCCAACAAATCTGCATTAAAACAGGAAAAGTTTAGTGTTAACTGAATTACGTGAAGGGGTAAGGAACAAATATCAGAGACCTTGAAAAAGCATGCAGGAATGCCCATGTAGTAGCTCCATCCAGATTCTTTGTATGGACTCAGCAGGGCACATTCTCCCCATTTTGACTTACACCTCATCTTACCGATGCCTGACCCTTAACTGACGGAAGGGGAAAAATACTCCAACTTCGAACCAGAGTAAAAAGAATAAAGTCAGGGTGTGCCTGATACTTATCATGAAGCAATGACAACAAACATTAACCGGCCATCTCTTGGTCCATGTAACATAGAAGGTAAAGACGATACAGCCAGAGTCACCATTGTGTTCACATTCCATGAAGGACAGGGCTGAAAGTTTTGAGTGAATGGGGAGAGCCCATACAGTGGGGAAATACGAAGTGAGAGCAGTAGCAATAGCAGGACAAGGAAAGTTTCTGCCCTGGTCACTTCTCTAAGGAGGATGTCACACCAGGGCAAAATATGTTAGGTGTTTGTCAGTCACTGCTGCCACAGCTACTGCCTGGGGAACAGCCAGCAGCAGCTCCCAGAAGCTGGAAGGTGTGCAGTGGAGAGCAGGCAGTGGGTTCAGAGGGGAGACACAGCCCCAAGGTGAGAAGCCAGCACCCCAAAAGATGCTTGGGTACAGACTTATTAGTAGGGCTTGTAGCCATAGGACAAGAGATAATGGTTTAAAACTAAAAGAGGGTAGATTCAGAATAGATATAAGGAAGAAATCTTTTACAATGAGGGTGGTGAAACACTGGCACAGGTTGCCCAGAGAGGTTGTAGATGCCCCATCCCTGGAAACATTCGAGGTCACGTTGGATGGGGCTCTGAGCAACCTGATCTAGTTGAAGATGTCCCTGCTCGTTGCAGAGGAATTGGACTAGTTGACCTTTAAAGGTCCCTTCCAACTCAAAATATTCCATGATTCTATGAAAAATAAACTGCCCTCAGGGTAAAAGCTCAATTTCACTTGAAAGCAGGGCTGCTATAACTTACTAAGAAACACTCAAGCCTCTCCAGCAATATTGAGGTTAGCATGGACCCTGCGTGCCACCGTTCCCACCATGCACAGACTCAGCAGGGCACCTGATGGAGCTGTTGCCCATTCCCATCACCCCTCTCCTGTTTCACGGCACCATTTGCTCTCTCAGCACCAAAGCACAATTTGTCTCGGGGTCTTCAGGCAATGCTGCACTGCAAACACAAGTGGTGCCAGAGTCAGGAGAGGTGAAGAACAGGGTTAAAAGCGAACTAAACTCTTTGCCCAGGGCTGCAGCCCAAACTCCAGGTTCCCATCAGCGGCGACATCTGCCAGACCCTGTACGAGCCCAAGCCAGTCTCCAGGCCAGTTCATAGATAAGGTGTGGCATGGTCCAGCCTGCAAGCTGTGTTACCCTTCCACAGTCTGGGATACATGGCCTGCCAGTCCCATGAGGCAGTTCCTCTTCCAATCCCCAAAGGGGGCTGAGCCCTCCATCTCTACCAGCATTGTGTCTACCCCGCTCATTACACAGAGGGAGAGATAATAGAGGGACAGAAACAACCCACCACTAACCACATCTGACATTACTGCTGGATGTGTGACCACAGCATGGGGCATGAGAATAATATTCTATCTTCTTCTTTTGTACTTACTACTCAAAAACCTAGCCCACTTACAGAGTAATTAATTTAGTTTCATGCAACATAAGACAGGAAGGTTAGCACTGCCTCCATTTCACACATGGACAAGCTGAGGTTCACTGTGGGCAACCACAAAAGCCTGAAGCAAAATCAGAGCAACCAAGAACTGAACTGAGGACTTTAAATCTTGTGCCTTAACATTACCTTTCCTTTCTCAGCATGACCTCCTCCCAAGCTGAGATGCTACTTTTCCATATTCAAGGGTATTACTTTCCTCCCTAGAGAGACCTGAAGGCTGAGCTGGCTTCTCTCTTCTTTCTCTTTGCTTAAAGGAAAAAAAAAAAACAACCACATCCACAAACACACTCCAAAGACAGTCTTGTTTAATCCCAGTGTAATTTTCACTGCTCTTTCTTAATCCTTTCACCTGTGAGATAATTGCCAGCATTCTGGGAAGAACTCAATACTAATCATAGACTTGCACAAAAAGAGCAAAGAACCAGATAAAAGAGACTAAAGGAAATCACAAGGCCTGAATTAACCATGCACATACACATGCAGCCCAGACACCCTGCTGAACTAGCCTCTTTCACAATGGATAAAAGGTCCACTAATGGGCCTGGAGGAGAGGGCCATGAGAAGCCATGACAGTAAACAATAGCTTTAGTCTTCTCCTGTGTGTGTTGTGGAATGAGATGACACAAAAATCAAAGAACCAAAATAACCTACCAATAGTAATAACTAGCTGCCTAATAGTCGGCAAAAAATAATGTGTAGGGATATATTCCCACCTTATTCTGTCCAGAAGACCAGTGTTCATGGCAGACTCCTCTCCCATCATTTTATCTGGGACACTCCTCCCAGATAATAGTATGTACGCTTCTACTACCCTTCCCTCTGCTCCCCTTCCCATTCATTCCATTTGCCTCCTCTTTCCACTGTTAATGCCGTACATCCATCCTTCTTCCTCGTAACAGGAAAAAACATCTCCATTCCTTGACTATTTACGTACGCTGTTTCTTTTCCACCTGTCCTTAAAATTCATGCCTTTGAGGAGAAAGCCACATTGTCTCTGTGCACTCCTACGTTCTTTCCCAGCAAACTCCTTTACACAGTACACTTAGGTCACCTCTGCATTATGGGTTTTTTCATTCTGCAGATTTTTGTCACAGAGAATACGTGTTGTTCCCCTTGTAAAATATGATTGTTATTTCTACGTCCATGTACATGTTTATCAATAGATAAATACAGTTTTAATCTTAGAGAACTGCTTTAGCAAGTGGAATCTAATTGGGAGAGTCCTTGGTAGAACAAGCAAGTTATTTGGTGGTTCGTAATACAGATTGCACTGGTGCTTATAGAAACAGCAATGGACAGGAGAACTCTGGCATTTATTGCCTGTTCTCCTCCAGCTCTCTCCATCTCTCTGTGCTTCTGCTTATTCAACTGTAAAACAAGAAAAACAAATAATTAACCTTCTTACCGGACAGACGTGAAGCTGAATGATAATGCTTTGTACTCATCATGTATTGTTTTCGGGACACTCCGCAAGCGTCAATGCAGCAGCCTCCTTGTGCAGTGGTGAAGGGCTTTTGTCCCCACTCCATTGCCGCAGAGGCACAAAGGACCCAAGAATTCGCAGGGAAAGCCAGCCACCGAGCAAGGAACACACCTCTCACTTCTGAGGCCTCTCCATTAAGCATGATGCTATTTAGGAATGTACTCCAAGCATTTATAAGACACTTCTCAGGACAGGAGGTTGGTGGGATGTCAACACGCTACATGCGCACTGCTGATGACAAACAATCAGCACACAAAAAAGTATTTTTCAGGAAAATCATATACAGATAGGGCTGGAAATATCACAGAGGAGAAAAGCAACCACTCAGAGGAGCAGAGGTCATAATTCAGCATCTCTTAAAACGAACTGCTGAGAAGTGGCCAACTGGAAATCCCAGCAAATAGAGCTGTAACGAGCTCAAGGCCAGAAAGAAGGGAATCAGTGTCTATCCAGTGAGCACATCAACAGGAAAACTTCTAAAGAGATTTCAAGCTCCCACATCAGTCAGCTGGCAGAAGAGTCAGAGAGAAAGTGATTCCTGAAATAAATTTCTCTTCAGTTATTTTTGGAAAAGGAGACAAAAAGGAGAGAGGCTGGTACATTGGAAAGCCAACAAAAATCATTATTCTCTATAAATTGCTTTGACATTGTATAGGCAATGACCTTCACAGCAGTACCGGTTTAACGGCATTTACTTCAGCAGTAGCTGATTTCACTATTAAACAGGGTTGCATAGCACAAGATTACACAACTAAATCACTCTTGTAAATATTTAATATCATTGCCTTTCTTTTTTTCCTTTTTTACAAATCACTATCAAAGGCAGAGCACACAGTAGAAAACACATTTATTTATTCTATCCTGGAAAAAGCTCAGTGCTTATGCATTTTATCTATCATGTTCTCCAAATGACTTTGACACTTGAAAGCCCTTGTGATCAAAACAGTCTGAAGGAAGGCAATTTTGCAACCATTTAAGAACTGATTTCATGCACTGATCAACATTTACCAAACTTGCCTCACGGAATAGCACAAAGTTTAACCCGGCAGATTGACAGCAAACACCTGAAGGAGAAAATTAGTAAAAAAAACTACACTGGTTTAAATAGAAGTACCTTAGAAGACAAAAAGAAAATCAGAGATTCTCTCTCCAGTCTTCTCTTCCCCCTCACCAAGGAAAAAGGAAAAAACAATCTGTATTTGGGAAGTCAAAGGGAACTGGCACTAACAGAAAAAAGTCATACTTCTGACTGACAGTACAATAAGTGCATCCACCACATAATATATTCATTCCATTATGGACATACAGTGCAGCACGGCAGGAAATGAAGTGTCCACAGATTTCTCTTAAAATACATCTGTTTCAAAGATGGAGTCAATAGATAGAACAAATAAAGTACAAGAATGTAGCAAAGAAAAATTACTAATGATGTCTCTAGTATCATATCCAGTAACACAAAATTGACTGAGAAATTGAAATGCTAAGCCTGGAATTGAGTACCTCAAGTACAGCAAGTCATTTTTAAAGAGAGCCTTACAATGTGTAAGTTCTGATTTTTACAACTTCAGGAAAAGAATTTTTCCACAGTCTGGCATAAATGCTCTGTCACATTGTGGCAAAAATGATATTCTGTTCAAACTGCAGATGATCAATGCCAGAAAGCGTTCTTTATTACAGTATTCCAGGAGACAAATAACAAAAGTTATGCATCTTTTCAGCAATTTAGCAACAGAGGAAAGACAAATCAATGGATCTTTAGGAACTGAAGAAATTCTGAAGGAAAAAAAAAAAATCAGTAAACTGATGGACAAAAAACAGATGTAGAGAGCAGCTTGCCCCACATGCCTACAGACTTCATTGAGACTGACTGCAGAGTAAGACTATCCAAAATAAATATGTGTAGTTGAAAATGGTCAGCTAAATGTATTATTTGGATGACGGAGCTGGCCAGTCCTGCAAGGCACTGGTGCTTGAAACATGCGTGCCCTTCATCAGAGCTGGGAAATGCAAATGCACGGCGATGCTAGGTGCTGCCCTGGGTTTTATAAAAGCTTGCAAGATCTTTAATGCAGAGCTAAGCGAGAGCCTGTAATCCCTGCGCTGCGATGCAGCAATGTGCTCTCCCCTCACAGGACAAGCCAACAGCTATGCAAGATCCTTTTATCAACATTCACAGGGCTGGAAAATAACTGTTCACAGTTTGATTCCCAACATTACCGAGTGAACCAAGAATTGCTCAGAGAACTGGCAGCTGAATACACACGTAAAAGACAAAGGTTCTTCAGTGATATTTATTCTAGCCAAGTTTTAATATTTCAAGGCTTATAGCAACTAACTCTTTACATAATCAAATGCAATTGTCTGATCCCAGCTGGTGATCAGGACATTCATCATCAACCTGGTCATTATTAATATACCAGTAATTAGGGGGAATAAAGGTGTGTGCTTTATAACGCTGGCTTAATACAATTCCACCATAACTAAGACCACAGCTCCTTTTAAAATACAATTATTTTAACACTCAAATTATACATTTTTGTTACCACTACTAACAACTAACAATCACAGAGCCATATGATTTAGAACAAATACTGAAATGTTTTTTAGAGTCTTCAGTAAAAAGAATTTGGGCAATTAAAAGGAACCGTGTTTTGCTTTAGAAATAATCTGACCCATGAGCAGTTCCCCAATCAAACTGTGATTTGAGAGAAAAGCTCGATTAAAATGCATGCAATTGACAGAATCAAATCGTAAACACTTACCTACATATACTACGTACATTCTTCTTGCTCTACTGTAGGAGAGAAAGCGATATCTCAGGCACCACGGTGTGGTACTGCTTGGCAAATGCTACTGACTTTTTTAATGGTGACAACTGTGTACATAAATTCTCCAAGTACCAGTTCTGTTTAAAGCCTTTCCCCACAAAGCAGTCCTGGTAAAGGACTGTTTGTATTAACTGCCTTGCAGTCTTTTACTTTAACAAGAGGAGAACTAAGATCATTTAGTGAGAATGATCCCGAATCCCTCAGGTTACCGTTGGAACAGTCTCAGGGCCAGATTCTTCCCTGCACTATTTCTATTACATCAGTGCATTTCCTCTGCTTCGAGATCAGTTATACCACAACAAAATCCTTACAGTGCAGTGAAGAACATGGCTCTGAATAACACTACATCCAACCTTTCGGTGTATAAAGCATATCTAACATGAGATCAACACCTCAGAGAAAATCCTGCTAAAACAGAATCTGGGGGCTTTCTCCTTGCAGGTACACCACCGCACATTCCCAGGTGCAAAACCTTTAATTTCTATGGGTTTCACTGGCTGCTTAGAGAGCACAGCACCTTAAGCACAGCAACTTGCACAATAAGTCATCTGTAACACAAATTTCAAAACAGAAAGGCTTCAAAAACCAACAAATACGCTACAACCTGTGAGTGCTGGATTCACACCTGATTCCTTTCTCTCTGTGGTGGTATTTTCTATTATCTTTTCCCATTTCATAGCCTAGCAGTACTGACCTCTATTTGGATACACGCACTCAAAACTCTCAAGGCTCCTGAAACAGATGTGGAAATGAAAGGCAGCATGAGAAGGAGCTCTAGCTCCATGAAAGCGTTGAGTATGACCAAATAAATGAAAGGTGGTGGGTGTCACAGCAACGAGCAACGGTGCACTGCAGAATCAAAAACCAGAATACTGATGTGAGGGAAATCACACACCATTAGACCCATTAGACATGACTTAATAACTGACACAGACGATACTGTGTGAGTTGTATCAGACAATTTGAGAAAGCATGACCTTCTTCACAGTAACAGTTTTACAACCGTTTGTATGGCACGTTATCCACTAATCTCTAGTCAAAATATTTACTATCTGGTAAAGCGCTGCAAATAAGGCTGTTGTTTCTAAGCGCTTACTCTTAATGCATAAGATCCAGCTTACACAGCACATATTTTCTAAACTGTTCTCTGCCATACTGTTATCACTCTAGTCCACAAAAGGGCACAATGAGCCTCAAAACAAGAAACTCCCCTCTTTCACTGGGTTTCGTATTTCTGCAGGGCTGTCTGATGTGTGTGACGGGGGTCTATCCCAGTTCCTGATGGCATTATCACCACTTTGCTGCATTACCATAAAGCCCAGGAAATAAGCTATTACCCACCATCACTCCTCCCAAATGTTATCACAGAGAATCATGCATTCACAAAACAGCATTAACTGTGAGAATTAGAGTCCATTTAAACTGCAGCTGTTCCTTGATTCCTAAATAGGTTCTTAGACCAAAACTTCTCCCTGACTGGCCTCATTACCAAATCTCCCTTTCAACTGGAAAAAGATCACTTTAAAAAATTGTACATTTCATAGATAACACTCCTTTACTGTATTATGACAACCAGGTAAGTAACATTAAAATGAAGAATTTTTCCAAAAATACAGTGGAGGTTTTAGCTTTCAGAATTGTGTGTTGAAATTTTGCCTTCAAATAATCTCTGGCAACAGAAATGAACTTGTAATTTTGATTTGCTATTTCTAGTTTATCTCATTTTAAGAACCTCAAGCTTAAATTATTTAAGGGAAAGACATTCTGTTTATTTTTAATGATAATGCTAAGTCTGCAGTAAGGGCTTTCTTTAAAATACAAAACCTAAATCTTGGATCTAATATACATGCTGGTGTTCCTTTCAGCTCTAAACCCATGCCCTAGAAAAACCCACAACCCTATATTCTGCTATTATCAAAGAAAGCATTGCTTATTATGTTCCATTTTCCTCTCTGCTTCTTTGCTTCTTTGGTTCTGTCCGTTGGAAGGACTCCAGTCTGCAGGGAAAAAACACTGTCAAATATAAACTGAAAAACCTAAGCACCAGGAAAAGGCACAATGTCTCTTTAAGAGTCAACAGTAAATTAACTTGCCCATAAGAGCGCAATAATTAGCAGTTAGTAGCTTATTAAAAGAATGGCAAAGGCCAAGCTGCCATCTGGGATCTCCAGTTTCTTGTGATTGTTATTATGTCAGGATGTGCAACTTGCATTAGCTTTCATGTCACTGTGCTTGCCCTTACTTTACATGTAAATTTTAATGAAAGATACAGCACTTTAAAAATCAGACATCCATCAAAAGTGCTATTAGTGTGCCTTTTACAAAGCATATGGCCCGTTTAGCTACCGCTGCATCTCTACACACCACTGAATGCCTCAAATGAAGAAAACAGAGGAAGAAAAAAAAGCCTTTCAATGATATCAATTAAATATTCTCTTTGGGCAGAGTGAAACCTGAACCTCATAGGAAACAGAAGACTACAATACAGCATCAGACAGTATTTTAGCTCCTGTTTACCCACAACACAACCACAACGCCTTTAACTCTCACAGGAATCATTCTTCTTAATAAAAATGAAAGCCAATGAAGAACCAGCTGTTTATTCACACGTTGGAAAGACACAGTTTTAAAATAAGGCAGAAAGAAAGCATGTAGGAAAAAATAAATTACCTGTTAACTACAAAATACTTAATACGTGATTAAATATTTTATGTATACACATTATTTGAAAACATACATGCTCATATGCACAAACAAAAAATAATTTACCAGAAATTACGTATTTAATGTCTCATTTGTCTGCCTTCATAAATATGTTACAAAAAGGTGTAAAAAGAAGAATGTTTACAAGACATCTATTCCTTTGCATTAGCTGATATTCAACATTTAAGTGACTTCATTCACCAAATCTGCAAAATGTAATCACCTCTCGAATATAAAGAAATAGGATGAACGCCTTGCAGAAATATCCCCCAATATCCTACATTTGAAATTCATCAACCATAAATCATCTCTAATTATAAGAATTACATTAAAATATTTGCTGTTTCCCTAAACAAAATATGAAACCAGTATCAAAAACTCACAAAAAAATGATTCCAGAAGAATGACATTTACATTCAAGGACCCTTGAGTCTATCAAAGAGGTTTTACAGATTGCATATTTACCAACCATAAAATAAAATACTTTATTTTTTAAACAGTCATTGAGAAGAAAGTTAAAACTGAAAGTCACCATCCTTATAATAATGCAGGATTTTTTCCCCACCAAAAGGAAAACCAAACAAATACCACACATATTTTAAAAAGTATTAAGGAAAGGACTGTGAGCGTAGAAACCAAAACCATAAAATATTCACACTGAAAACCCAAATATTAAGATATTTTACAGGGAAAAGCAGAGCTTAGAAACCACTGCCACAGCTGGCAGCATGAATGTAGTGCTGTTTTTCTCCTTGTATAATTTGATATTTATAGAGCACAAATTATTTAATTTGTTACTAATGTTTCACTTCAACATTTGTATAAACTCTTGGCCACTCAGATGGACTTATTCACATCACTCTGAAATCCTAATGGTATTACTGGTGAAGAAGAACTCCAAATTATTTTCCAGATCAGTAAGGTCCAGTCATTTCTTTCTATCCGAGTCCACACATACGATTTCATTTTTTCTGTGCCATTACCTCCTTGTCAATATTATTGAACAACTCAAAGAAATAACAACCTCACACTGCTCACTGAGAGCAATGCTGAACATTACAAGACTTAAGAGACCTGCTTGGGTTAAGAGCAGTTAGAACCAAGGCAGATAATCTGATCTTGACAATGCTGAGAACTACATGGTGAATATGCCGGTAGCCTTTGGTCTACACAGCATGCATTAAAAAATGTCCCACTCATGAAATATGGGAGTAATCTTCCATTTCTCCCTAAGAATAGAGAAAAAACCTGCTTCATGTTGAAAACGAGTGTGCAGTTGTGCAGTTTTTCATCCCGAGTACAGCTACTGATGGAGGGAAGGAGCCCAGTGCCTCAGAGGAGAAGCAGCAGACTGCAGACTGCACGGGCACTACGGAGGTGTCCTGTGCACACCCAGAAACCAGCCATACGTCACTGTCATCCTTTATGTCAGCAGATACATTTGGGACTTTTCAGTTCTTTGGGTGAATCTTGGCCCACTAAATCCAATGTGAAATCTCCTATTGCCTTCAAGAAGACACATGATTTCATTCACTGAAAACAGCACAGTCCCACCAGGAATACACCCAATTTCCTCTGGAGCCATGAACCTGAATAGAAGCCAGATCCAAACCAAGAGTGACGGCAAAACAAAACTCACTACATATATAAGAGAATGGTGAAAGGTAGCAAAAAGGCAAATGATCATTTGCTTAACAAAGGCTGTCAAGAGAACAAGTGATATGGAATGACATGACTACACATTAACTCCAGTTCAATAGCAAATTAGAGTTAGATATTTATGATCCTTTGGTATCATTTACTCGCGGGGGAATGTTGGGGAAATAAATAAACTCAATATAATTGTTCCTTAATTGTCAATTCCTCTCCTGAAGAGAAGTCATATTCAGCCAAATAGAAGTCCTCCCTGCTCATCATACATTTACCTCATCTCTGCAACCAGTTCCATACACCTAATAAAAACACAAACAATACATATATACTCAGTTCAGGTTAAAATGCAAGTGGTACCCAGGTGCTTTTCTGTATCTCGACTACTCCAGCCATTACCCCAGAACACCTACACTTCTTCAGCTTTCCAGGAACTTACAAAAAAAAACCAAAACCCATCTCCTAAACTTTTTAAAAGGGATAGATGCAGAAGAAGCCTATCTACTACAGTGGAAGCAACTATAGAAAGGCTTGTTTCAGATGATGAATGCAGGGTCACAGACTGCTATACATTGTGAAGAGGTTTTATGAAATCAAATACATCATATCCTTTGGCTACATACGTGGCAAGAGACAGAGTGGCTGCCAGTTTTTACTGAAAACTACAAGGATGTCAAAAAGTATGAACCTTCCAGGTACAGTCACCAGAGCATCTGGTACATCTTCTCTGTGAGCTGAAGGCCATGTGTGGGTTCAAAATTATGCTGTCTGAGCCCTCAGAGGTAGTACCATTTTTCATACAGAGTGATGGTTCTCTGACCAAGTCACTTGCTGTAACTAGAGCTAAAAACCACACATAGCTGGGAAATGAAACAATATTTCCACTCAATGACACAATAAATTAAGTTTCAGTGCATATGAATTAATTTGGGACTATATATTATAATCCTCATTCCTACAGGCTCAGCTGTGAGTTTTGCTTCAGAAACGACTTTCAGTTTAGTGCTGCACAGACTGGCTTGCAGCACAAATGCCACCCGAGGAAAGAAGGGAGCAACACGAGCTAATATCACGCCATACAAGACTCACGCTGATCTACACTGACCCTTAAATCACACTAAGCCATACATCAGCTAACTCAGTTATTGGCAGCTGTGTTGAGGCACAGTATGATTTTGTATGGTGTGCTTAAAGCTTCAGGTTCTCACATTTTTTACAGTGTATATACGTGATTCTTACATTCTGTTCACCGGTTGCTAAGAAGATAGCTTGGAGTACAGCTTACGTATTATCCTCCACCACCCAACTTTGGATAGAACAGAAAAGCTATGAAATTAATTATTGGAATATTTTTTCAACCTCAAAACAGAACAAATAATATTGATCACATGATGCACCCCATCACAGAGAATCCAACAATACAAATACAATAGAAGAAGGCAGGGCATCAGAAAGAGGAATCATACAAAGAGAAAGTATTTAATATGCTACTGTGCTCCCCAGAATTCAGGTATTACAGGAGGAGTGATCACTAGACACAGACTGTTTGTGCCTCAAAGGAAAGTCATTATGAACAAATCCCCTGACCTCTCATATCCTCTCAAATTCATAGTAGTACAATTAGTCATTTCATCCCCCAGTGTCTTACTGGCACGGACACACCCAACATCCTCCAATGTGTTCAAATCAAGCTGATCAATAGATCAGATTCTTCAGCAGTGTATTTGTTGAAAAGGAGTAAACCTCAGCATAACAAAACCTTTTAATCTCTCTATCTCATTGGCAAACAGGACAAAGAAATGGATTTTCCTCGAGCAGTGCTTATAATGTATCAATTAATCTTCACCCTTCCCTCTAGCCCAACTGGAGACCCACAGCAGGTTTGCAGCATTTTGCCTTTTTGACAGTTTTGATTACAGATGGATGACTGCTCTCTGCATGCTAACGATAAGTGTGAACCGCTGAAGAGCAAGCTGGAGCCCCAGAGCAGCCTTACATGCCCTGTGCTGTACCGAGCCACAAAGAAAAAGGACTTCCCTGCTTAGCAGCACTGATCACTTACTGTTTCCTCTGCAGCTTTTTGCAACTCAGTTTCTCTTGGAAAAACACCTTTTCGCTAACAGAGAGGTTGGGAAGCAGAGCTGGGGGGAGAAATGACAGCCTGAAAGACCTCCATCGTTGATGGGTACTGGGCAACCCCAGGTCCCGCTTCCACCAACACCAGTGCCAAAATTCCCAGCAGTGGCATCACCCCAGTACAAGAGAGTTGCCAGTAGCAGCTCACTGGCCTCTGATTCTGTTTTTGGCTGAACTGACGGTCTCTTTGCATCCCAGTGTCACCAACTACAGAAAGCCTGACACTGCACAGCCCATACTTAGTGTGAACAGAGAGAAAATAACAGCTGTTAAGAAGGCCTCAAAGTATTCATATTAATAAATATTTCTTCCATAATTCAGCACAAAACAAAAGACTGTTGAGAGACCTTTAAAAGTAAAGGTTTTAAGTTCCAATATGAACCACATTCATAAAAATACAAATTGTCCATTGACAAACAAACATTTTACAAGCAATGAAGTCTTAGAAAGAACGCAATCTCTACCTTTACTTCTACCTACAGACAGGAAGGTGTGCGTCCAGTTAAGAGGAGGAATAAGAGTGGTGTCCGTCATGGAGGAGGCAAAAGAGAAGAGAAGGAGGAAGCATAAAAAATAGAAAATTATGTCACTGGCCATACTTACAAAAACAAGAAAAAAAGCATATTCATGCAGCAGCCAAACCCAAAGTCCAGGGAAAAATGAGAGACACGCCACAGTTAAAGCACAAAGCAAGGCTTAAACAACTGACAGTACAATCAGCAACTGCCTTGTTAAGCCCTTTGGCTTTAATTTGATTTTCTACTGAGAAATGCAAACCCCTCATGAAATAGCATGCCAGTGATATGCCTCTTTCCACATCAAATTCAAAACAGCAAGTGAAACAACAGAGTAGGACAAAAAAAAGAAAATATCACGGTAATATATTTGGTAAACACATTTCACTTACCAGAGCTAATGTATTTGTATATAATGTTGACATTGCATATTTACTCACACATATACATTTACATATTTCATATCCATCATATTTTTAGAGAGTAAATATTTATCAAAAGGGAATATCTGTAGGTTGGTTGGCAAGAAAAGAGAAGGTACTGTTCCCTGATGCGTCATGGATAAATATGTGTGGCTAAAGTTGCCAGAAGCCAATAGTTTTCACATTTTTTTGCCAGGCAAGGGAGAAGAGAAAAGGCTGATGACAATCATACAGGCCTGAATAGGTCATGCAAGTCTTCATGAGCCAGCTGGGTTGCAACTTGTAATTTAAATGGCCAAGTGCACCTGTTTATATAATCCAGAGCTAAATCACAGACTGCTGCAAAGATGTTCAGTGTTACTGAGGTTGAAAGTGGCCATGAAAGCTCACTGTCCTGATCACTCCCAACAGGCCATCATCCTTCCTCTACCAGTGGCGTGCCATACTCAGCTGCATCCTCAGCAACTAGGGCATGCTGAAGGGACCTGACTGCTGGATACTCCTTCACCAAGCACAACCTCTGAGCCATAAACCCAGCTGAACAGTAAGTGGGGACAGAGCAGGAGCTCAATGCTTCCCAGACCTTCGCCAGATGCTCCACACACCAAATAACATAGCCTTGACATGCGCTCATAAAGTGCCCTGTTCTCCTACCTTCTCCATCACATACGGATGCTAAGCAGTACAGAAACTGAAGAGTGAGCCCCAACTTCATTTCTGATTGTTTACTAAGCTTTCATGACCTCAGAACAGACATCTGCCTTGAACTATAGAATGAAAGCTGATTATGTCCTAAGTTTCTCCACAATTCACTGAGATACATAGAAATTGTGTGTTTTATTCAAGCACTTAATTACTCTAGAGCCTTCACAGGCACTACGTTCTACCTTATTAACTCATTGGACTGTCTAACTTCAGGTACGTGTTCACTTCATGGCAAAAACACTATTGTGTACACCTAGTCTAGGAAAGCCTCATCAGGTTTTAGAGTCAAAACTCACATTTCCTCCCCACAGACAAACAGTTGGTTTGGTGCATTAAGTCTTCAACCATTTCACTCCTGCACTCGCAAGACTAGAATGCATCACCAGCGCTGCTAATGCCTCCCTATGTACTCATGTCAGCAAGACGTTGACACTGTCTGAGGAAAACAGAATCACCCCTCTCCCTCACCTCACCTCTCCTCACCAGCTTCTTGCTCCAAACCTCCACACCGCAAAATGGCACTAATCATCCCATCATGGCACAGCAAATACATCTGTAACACCATCCAGGCTGAGGTATTAAAATGTGAACTCTGATACAGGCCTAGATCCCATTTGTAGCCCAGCCTGGGATTAGCCTTGTTCTTTTTCTAAACCTTTTTGCTCTGTGCATATTTGAATATTTTAAATTGCAGACACAGGACTTACAGGCCATTATATGCAATTTTCCTCAGGATTCATAATGAGATAGGATCATGCCACGAGGGCTATTAACATATTTTTTGTAATAATTGCACTCTTAAAAATAAAGACCAACATTGAGGTCTACATTTACTGGGAAGAAGTGGGAGTCATTACAGCTGGCACAAGAAGAAAGAAATAGCAAGATAAAATTGGTGGGTGGGCTGCATGAAAGGGGGATGCATACCTCTTTACTGTCCATGGAATCATTTCATGCTCCCTCTTGGGCACCTGAGTCCCAGGCTGACAAGTAGCCACGGTTCATGGGACACAGAGGCAAAAATGCAAATGGCTTGACTGGCACCCAGTAGGCTTAGTTGCTTTTGTCATGCAAAGCGCAGCTCAGAAAAGCAGCAGAGGCAAAGCTCTTTCATGATCAGTGACTGAAACAACGAGAAAGTCGAAAGACTTACCTTGTTCACCCATCATCAGGTGTGAGAGGCCTTTGAAAGAGAGAGAGAGAGAGAGAGGAAGTAAGAAAAAAAGAACAAAACGGAAAAAGAAGCAGCAATATCCATGCACACTGGTCACAGTCCAATACATCTCGGGAGTGGAGCTCACATACTTGAACTAGACCAAGTATGGGTGCAGCACACAGGGCACACACATATGCAGGCGCTGCTTTCCATGCTGAGCAGGAAAGCACCTGTCATAGGTAGAAAAAAAAACCTGCTGGTAGTTGCAGAACTGTGTTTGAGGTTCATCACATCCCTTGGGGAGCAACTCCAGAGGCACTGTACACTGCTATGGCTAAATGGGCTAGGAAAGCCAAAGTCTGCAACGGGGCTCTGCAGGGAGCATTCGCTCCTCTGAAGAGATGTTGAAATAACTTCTCCTCAACTAAAGAATTAAAATTCAAGGCTGCAGTGGTCAGTGAAAGGGAGGCCATGGTTCCACCACATCTGCTTCAGACAAAACATCTGGGCTAAATGCATACACACATAAAACTATCCTCATTCTTGAACGTGGTGTCTTCAGCATGTATTTTTAGGAGTCGATCAACACTGCTCACACTTAACAATCAGGCACCAGTACACCAAACCTGTATTCATACAAATACTGTTTAGATACTATTGTGCATATATTCATGCCCAATCCACTAAACATGAACTGACCCATTAGTTAATTTTGTCACACATGATATCACAGAACTAACATATACAAAAATCGCGTCCTACCCACTCAAGCCATGAGTGACCCCTTTCGTACTTGGTTCCCTGACCTTTTTCCCTTAGTTGGATTCCTTCTCCACATCCCCTACCTCTCACAGTACTTAGTATGGTCAGGATTTTGATACACACATATACACACACCCACACACACACCCCTTATCTTTAGTCAGTTTATTGACCAAACAGGGCTGTGAGTTTTTTAATTTCACAGAGACTGAAAGGTCAAATGAATTTATTAGAATGAGAATTTTCAACAAGCAGCATGCTGAGTTTGAATTTGTTTATGTTTCTCTCTTTTATATTTTTCCTTTGCGTCTTTGGAGAAATCTAAAATCCAGATCATCCCAAGAATATGTTCACCCACAGAGAACTCCAAGCCAGATAACGGGATTAATAATTGTGCAGTCTAAGGAACGCAAATATCTTAATGTTCTTGAAGATTATTGTGGATTTAGAAAAATAATCAGAAACACAACATAGGTTTAGAGTTTTTTTAGGTTTTTTAACTATAAATAAACATAGCAGACTTGCTATTGTAGAACATATTTCTGGTCTAAATTAAAAGATTTAATTTCACTGAATCGTTTTGCTCTGCTAGTTGAGTGGGCTGAACTTGTCTCTCTATTTATGGCCACTGACCCCACCATCCTTGATAGGCAAGTGTTAGGTCTGTCCAAATGGGCACTTGAAAGGCACTGTAAAAGGCACTGTAAAAGATGAGAAGATGAAGGTATAATTGTTAGGACCTACAAAGCACAGAGACCCTGTAGCAACGGTGAAAAAGGAGAAAAGGCAAGTAGATGGCAGTGCGCCAGGCAGCCGAAGCTGGCCAAACAGGGAGGGGACATCAGACCCAGAGCAGAGACTGGGGTCCCAAGCCCTCAGCCCTTGTACACCGTGGGGAAGGAAAGCCATGGCTAAGAGGCACAGCACCAACAGGTGCAGCTGCTGGGGATGGCAGGGGCCTTGTCCACTTGCTGACAAAGAGAAACCTCCAGAGAGGGTTCAAAGCAAGAGCCTGCATTAAACACCCTGAATCACACCATAAGAAGAACCCTTCTCTCTCCACCAGCCACAGAGGAGCTATAAAAATCTCAGAATGTCAGGAACGTCAACACCTCTTCTGTCCTTATCCCCAGAAGGCCAATGCTATCTGTCAGGCACATCAGTCAAGTGCAGCCCAGAGCCCCGCGCCTGCAGTCCAGGAGTGAGGCACCCCCAGGTGTGCCCACCGTTCTGGTCTCTGCCTTGGCCTTGATTCAGATGCCTGCAAAAGAAAGTCTCCCTAAGAAATGTTCTGACACTTTCTGCTTCTTGACAAATTTGAAATACAACAGCAGTTGTGGTACTGTAGGTACCTCTTGATCTTCTAGTCCCAACCAGACAATGGAAGTAGGGAGATCAATGAAGAATAATGCCCTCCCCTCCTCCTCCTCCAATGCTACTTTCTCCTTTCTAAAACAGGAAAAAAAAGGAGGGTGGTCTTGGAGATAGAGCAGAAAACCAATATTATCTCCTAAGTTGCCCACCGAAACAGACCCTTATTACAACAAAGAGAGCACCAACAGAATTCTAGATTCATCATCAGATAGAATAATATAAATAATGAAATAACATATCAGCTTTTCTCATCTGAAAATTTTCCTCCCTTGCAATTTAAAGTAGGAGTGAAAATGAGTGTATTTATCTCCAGCAAAATGTCATTAACAACCAAAACCTTCAACCATTGAGATCTAAAATCTGTGATATTTGTTGCCTGTGTAACAAAGGCCCCAAATTAGTCACAGTAAAATCAACATGGAAAACATGAACTGACACCATTGTCTCACCTTTACATCAGTTTCAAGATATGTAAAACAATTTTCTAATCGTAAAAGTCAAGTCATCTCAAGATGGCATGTGGTAGAACTTGCTATTGGACTACAACAAACTAACACGGCATCCCACAAACAAATGCAAGAGGTCTGAGAATAGTCCAGACCTGCAGACTAAACCAAATTTTGCCAGAACAGGGGAGACACCTATTACCATGCTATTTGGGTATCAACCATAAAGGTCAGCAAAGCTTCCAGCAGGCTCAGGATGCTAAATCAACACATCAAACCCCAAAGCATGTTATTCGCATATATAACCATTGTTTGTGCCAAAAGCCATCCCATTCCAGGGGAATCCTGTAAGAAAATATGAGTTTCCACCTAAATCCAGGTGAAATATGCTTTCCTTTTACTCTGAGATCTGTTCAACAAGAAACTTTCTTTAAAGCCTCAGGGCTGCAAGCCCAGCCAGCGTAGAACTGGGAAAAGGTTGCCACAAACCTCCATAAGCCACAATGGTCAAGGGGTTGTGTGCTTTTTCAAAAGTAATCTAGTCATTCTTATAATAATCTACTGGCTGGTCACAACTGCTACCCAACAAAAATGGTGGGTAGCAAGTGCTGTGGAAAAGGTTTAGAACAACCTCAGAATAAACGGTTTATCTGCCTGCAAAGAAATTTTATGTCAAAGTCAAGAATCTTGCCATTCCTGAACTTCCAACGTGAGTGACAATAAGTACAAGTGCATGGCTTCAGAAGAAGGCTCTAGACAGGTTTCTTAGATAATGATAAGCATCTGCTTGGGCTCAGCCTCTGGAGCCCTAGCTTCCTCAGACTTTCAGTAGTAACGTGAAGAGAAACTGGCCTGCTTCTTCTCAACATTGGCTTGTTATTAAAATATTATGTCCATTGCTGAGGGCAGACAAACATACAAACTCTGCTCTCTGCCATGATTTATGCCTGCCACAACTGACTCTTCCTATTTAGGTCTGGGAGGTTTTTTGCTACTTCTTTAATCTACTACCAAATCAGTATTATATTCTTAAAGGTTAATATTGTGTCCCTTGATCTCAAAGTAACATTTCAAACAAGTACTTTTTTTAAAAAAATTGTGAACCATCTGCTTGCCATATCAAACTACTAAAATTAAGTGGCTCTAATTGTACAAAGTAGCAAGGGCCAACACTGAATTCTTATGAAGCCAGAAGGACATTTTTAAAAGCAGCTTCTGAGTATAATGATAGGAAAGAGCAATGTAGTTACACAGAAGTCCTCATCTTCTCATTTTTAAGGATTTTCTAGGCGCTGTTTTCAGGGTGGAGGACAAAATGAGAGAAACCTTGGAGGCAGTTTGAACCTCACCCCCATTCCTCCCACCCCCCCTCCAAGTACCACATTTGAGTATTTTGCACTTAAAATGGAAAAATAAAGTCACAAAACCTAAGAAGACTGGGAAAGCACGAAACACAGCTGAGAGTGACAACTGATTGCAGCAACAAAGGAAAATGGACTCCTTTCTCTAGTTAATCACAGCTTGTCCCGTGTTACTGGGCCCATGGTCTGGGGGTGTGCACGTGTGTGGGGGTGTGCCTGCACTGCTGCACTGCTCTGGCAAGGCAAGCAGCCTCAGTATCTCCCTTTTAATGATGCTGCCAGATGATTAGTCCAAAAGCTCCTAATGAACGGGAAACGAGATTGCCAGGCAGCAGCAGCAGCCCAGCTCTTCCCAGAGGCAGGTTTGCCCACAGAGGATCCTTTCCTGGGTATCAGACTCTGTGACCCATTCGGACAATAACAGGGCCAGCTGCAATGTATGTGTGAGGTAGGGCATCATGCCCTCTGGTCCAGGATATACATGCAAGTCCTTTACAGCAGAGCTGAAGAAAGAAATCATGCAAACCAGGGATTCTTCCAAAAATAAAATTACATCTACTCTAGAGAAGAGCACTCTGATGAGTGATGGAGTCTGTTGTTTACACCTCCTTTCCTAATTTCCTAAAACTAGTAATTCCTTAAGAAATAGGCTTTTTTTTTCTTCGCTGAGCCTCCTACCCCAGCTCCATCAGCAGTTCCCTTTTCTAGCTAGGTAGGAAAGCTGACAAGTCCCTCGTCTCTCACGTAGTCCTTTTTAAAACAGGCATCCTGAGGTTTTCTAAAACCCAGAGACCAGGGAACACTCCCTAAGAGTCCCCATGTACCAAAAAGAGGGAATTCCAGCAGGGCCAAATGATGATCTCAGAGGAAGCAGCAAAACCGTTGTCTTGAGAGATGTGAAGAATGGATGAAGAGGAAAAATCATTCTGAGACCTAGTTCAGACCTTTTACCTGCTAGACAGGTCAGCTGTGCCAAGAGGATGACCTGATTCCTAGGCTGCTGGCATACATGGTGCCTGTTTTTTCTAACCGGGCAAAGCAGTAGCACAGGCTGGGGAGCAGTCCTTTTTGTTTGGTTCAGCCATGATACGCACAACAGCCAAGGGCTCCTCACAGACCCCAGCAGTGAGGCCAGCCGGGAGTGCAGTTTTGTTATTGTAGCCGGAGGCCCACTTCCAATCCAATTACACACAACAGCTGTGCTAGCTCCTCTTTTCCATCCCCTTTGCTTCCTCTGCTATGTAATTCCAGGATAGGTTTTGTCATTATCGGGGGCAGTGAGTCAGGGTGAGTGGCACCTACTCTAAGTGATCAAAGGAATAAGAGCATGAGGTAGAAGCCAAAGAGAAAGTCTTTTACCCCAACATCTATGGCAGAAATAGCGATCAAACCATACAATCTCCCGTCCCTCATGGCAGAAACAGTATTCTGACACTGCACATGGCATATTCCTAGAAGGATGCACATAGGGAGGGCTACAAACATGGTGGTGTTCGAAAGCATGAACATAAACATGCAAGTGTCTGCAAAGATAGTCACATGTACAGAGAACGTGTGCAGGTAGCAAGACCTGAAAGTGAAGGTATTTTATGGCTGACTCATAAGAAGATGTGCCACTACAAATCAAAGCACCTGATCAAGTAGGTGCACAAGTTGGGAGAAGAAGAACTGTTAGGCATGGAATAGAATTCTTCAGCTTGGAAAAGACATCTCTGATAATATATATGAAAGAGGTAAAATCCCAGATAATACAGAGCAGGTGAACAGGGAATATTTTTTTCCCTGTTTGTCAGAATACAAGGAGTAGGAGTCACTGAACAAAATACACAAATAACCCGTGTAAAAACAAGACAGAAAAAGTACTTTCCACATTTAAATGATTAAACAATGGGATTTGCTATCACAGGATATTGTGGAGTTAAAAAATATAAACGGATTAAGAAAAACAAAGACTGGACATGTCCAGAGAAAGTATGTCCATGAATGACTGTACAACACCACAATCTGGATGCAGTATCAGGTCAGCAAGTCCTTAAAACAGTGACTACCGGAAATCACAAAGGTGTATCAGGACAAGACCAATGCTAATGTGGTTTCTTAAACTTCTTTCACAGCATCTACTTTCATAAAAAAAAAGCTTCTGGGCTAGATAAATTATTGCTCTGACCCCATTGATTATTACTGCCATATTGTTGCAAATGGGTGTGCAGGGAGCTGAAAAACATTCCTATTTCAGTGCAAGAGAATGCAATTTGGGTACAGTGCCTGTGCAAAGGACAGGCAAGAATGAAAACAACGGTGTCACCTATGAAGAAGAACATAGAATCATGAAATAGAATCACAGTACTGTAAGGGTTGGAAGGGACCTTAAAGATCATCTGGTTCCAACCCCCCTGCCATGAGCAGGGACATCTTCCACTAGACCAGGTTGCTCAGAGCTCCATCCAACCTGGCCTTGAGCACTTCCAG
>Ga0065711_1008927_pt1 | contig 26629 bp, 8 predicted proteins | sample Hoacrofraction12_FD_59098 | JGI IMG/M metagenome (GOLD analysis project Ga0065711, IMG submission 59098) | Hoatzin crop microbial communities from Cojedes, Venezuela - Epithelial fraction 12 v2 (version 2) | ecosystem: Host-associated > Birds > Digestive system > Esophagus > Crop | place... | reverse complement strand
AAAAAAAAAAAAAAAGAGGGCAACCCCCACACTTCTTCCTTATTTTATGCCCATTTTTAATGCCAAGACTCTTCTTCAAATATAAACTTAATATGAGAAAAATCCTGAAGACTTGAAAAATGTGATTTTATTGCATTTATCTCTATAGCTGAAATTAATTATTCAGAGTGTTCATTAAAAATAAGCTTTGGTAAGTGACATTTTAAACAGGCTTTCAGAAGTGATTGCAAGAAAGATGGTGTTAAAGAACAGTGTCTAAAAGGAAGTGTAAAATTCTTGAATGTTTTAAACTGGCATGTAAAAACTTCCAGTGTAGCTCTTGGGACAGTTTTGGAAATGTGACGAGAACCTGTATTGCTGCTAGGCTGGGGGGACAGCCTGCCTTCCACGTATTGTTTGTGTGGTGTGGGTTTTTTAAATGAGTAGTGCTGGCATTGAGAAAATAGGCAGAAATTGCCATTTTTAAAAAAAATAAATGTGCGGGTGCTTCCCCGTTGATAACAGAGAAAGTTTTGAAAAGGTAACTATGAAAGCATCATAAACCCCTATACTCTAGACAGCAACTAAGAACACCAAGCAGGAACCCCCCATCTATTGCCTAATACAGTCTGAGCTTCCCGTAGACATGCACAGCTAGAGTACAGTCTGTACTTGTCTGGGAGGAGGCAGACATCTTCCAGAGCTGCTCAGGGTTGCCGTCCAGCAGACCGCTGGCAGTCCCTGAGGAGCCCCGGTCGTTGCAGCTTGTGCAGTTCCTGTCAGAGGGACGCAGGGTGTCAGGCCCTCGGCTTTTTGTGTCCGGGAAACCTGTGGTCAGCCATTTCATCTGTGCCAGTGGTGAGGTCCAGTTATTGTTAGCTCTTATGACAGTTGCTTATCTTTTCTTTAGGTCTTAACGATGGATATTGCAGCACTTAGTCTTATGTAGACACGTGAATATTCAAGTAAGCAGGCGCTCTGTTACAGCTGAAGTAAACAGAGAGTTGCTGTCATCAGATCTGTTTAATTTGTGTTTCAACAGTTAGCCAAGGAATACAGTTAGGAAAAATAAATGACCATCAGTCACGTTTGAGATGTTGGACCGGTAGAAACAATAGTGGACTGTTTACTGTGGGAAGCAGAGAGACAGAAGAAAGCCTTCTCTAAATTTTCTTTGAAGTTCTCTCCTTAAGTTTACCATGAGCGCAGTGGAAACAGTCTTAAATGTCAAAACCATGCCATAGAATATTGAGTAATGGTGTGGGAATAATGCTAATAATCTCTGAAACCAAATTAAATTATAAGCTGCGTGCTGGAGGCAATTACTTACTTCATGTTTACTGTTGTATGATAGTGTAGACTTAGTGTGTTTTGCTATGCAACACTTTCCTAGTTATTTCCCTCTACATTGCCATCACAAGTGATGGAGAAGGCTTCCTGGTTTCTCACACACTAAATGCTTTTCTGTTGTTTGTTTCAGATTTTTTTTTTTTTTTTGGTGTGTGAAGTGCACACAAGAAGCAGTGTAGTCTTGTCATTATTGCAGTTACAGTCTGTCCCTGCTCTGCGCTGGTGCTCCTGGTACTGCTCTTGGCTCCCTGCCCTCCACAAGCCCCCAGCCCTGGAAGACAACACATGCTTTTTAACAAAGTTTATAATCCAATTTTGCAATAAATACTTTCACATTTTTTTCCTAGGATTATCCTTCTAAAAGCGGTGCATTACCATGTAAGTTGGCTGTAATATCGCTGAAAATGCTCACTGTCAGAGTTTTCAAAACGAGGATTTGGTGGCTCTTTGGAGCTGTGATTTACAGACTTCCTTCTGTGTATCTTGAGTTGATGAATTCTTTATCTTTTTGCCAGGAGTCGTGGACTTTTATACAATTCCATTGAAGCCATCCGTCCACTGAAAAAAATTTGAGTACTTGAAATGGTACAGATGTCAAATTCGATGGATTACCAGCTTTAGCGTTTGATACATAACCGCGACGCTAGGAGAAAGAGCAAGGCTTAGAGGCAGGCTCTGTTTTGAAGTAGACTATTTAAACTGTAAGGCTGTGTCAATGTATTATTTATAAGGTTTGCTCCTTTACATTCCATTTTCCTCTCTGATTTTTGTCTTGTAGTGTTGTCCCTCAGACCACAGTAATACTGAACAACGACCGGCAGAATTCAATTGTAGCCAAGATGGTGGGGCAGGAGGAGCCGTTGAGCAGAACAGCGGATTCTCTGGAAAATATCCTTAGCAAGTTAGTAGCAGTTACGGGAATCCTCCCACTTTGTTCCCTGCTTTGACAGATCAATATCAGTCTCTGCAGCAATTTGAAGTGGAAACTGAGGAATGTTGTGTGTAATGGTGGGGGGAAAAAGCATTGAACTGGTTCTTGAATATTTGATCAGGCGACAGTTCTGCCTAGGGAACCTCGTATCAGCAGTAAAGGGACAGAGCAGTGCTTCCCTCTGGCTGGGTAAGAACGTCTTGAAGGATCTGGATTAGTTCAATCTTAGTTGACAGCTGACAGTTGAAAGTAAGAGTGCCCATAGCTACGCATTCTTTACATGGCTGCACGATCACTTGGGAACATGCCAAGAGCGTGCGTCTAACCAGCTGAAGAAGGAATATGCAGCACAAGGAAGGCTTGTTCATGGACTTCTCCATTGATGCAAATTTAGAAAATGTGCCTCTAGAATTTTTTATTTCTTATGCTATTTTCCTTCCATTTTATTTTGGTGGATGGCTCTAAGTTATAGACAAGAGTACGCTTGTTTAAAGGAATATACTTTTATAGTACATTTGATTTTGTCAGTGTTTTTAATTCCCTCATAATGATGCTATTCCTGATCAAGGATTGTTTTCCCCAAAGTTACGTACTTTTCTTTTCCATAGTGCTGTTCCTGGACGTAGGCAGAACACCATAGTGGTGAAAGTTCCAGGGCACGACGACAGTCACAATGAAGACGGAGAGAGCGGCTCTGAGGCCAGTGACTCGGTTTCCAACAGTGGACAATTAGGAAGCCAAAGTATTGGGAACAATGTCACGCTTATTACGCTGAACTCTGAAGGTATGCTGATCTAACTATAAGGCTTACTGGAGCAGAGTAAATCTGCTGGTGGAATGAACTAGGATTCAGCTGGAAGCTTCAGAGATCGTATCATGGGTCCAACCTTGAATTGTTAGGCAGTACAGCAAGCATCAGATAGGAGTGGATGAATCTGAAAGAATCGCTTGGCTGGTTAGTTGTTTTGTGGGTTTTTTTTCATTTTTACTAGTTTTGCTTGCTATAACAGTGTAGCTTTCTGTTGTAAACCCTGTAAATTAACACATGCAACCCTCAGGATTTCCTGTCACCAAGTTGAAATATTGTTTCAGGAAAATAAATGCCGCCTTTCGGAAACAAAATCTACTTGGCCATCTCCTCCTGTAACTTGCTGTGACAGTCCTCTTGTATAATTCTTATGAATGTAAAATAGTTGTTTTAGCAACTGTAAACAATTTTTATAAGGAAATTAATATTAAAAACAGAGTGTTAACAGGATAGTGTGTAGTGTCAGATTTTTCTGAAAATTCTTTAGGTCTTGGACACAGAAATCAACTGTAGTGAAATTTAAGAATTTTAGATTAGCCGTATAAAGCTACTCTGTTTTATGTGGTTGGATATACTGAAATTAACGTTAGTTGCTATATTTTAACCACAAACAAGATGATGTAAGGGACACTCCTTTTTAGGTGAATACAACATATGATAAGCTTATCTTTTATGATTAGTTTGAAACTATCAGTGATTTTTTTTTTTAATATAGGTGTAATTTGAATGCTAGGCTTCAATTTAATAATTTTCCTAACTGCTTTTTCAAACATATTTGTTGAATAATTACTTAAGTGTTATTCTGGATGTGGTAGTTCACATTTACATTCATGTGCCAGAGACGGAGAAGTTACTTTAGGAAATTAATGCGGCAGAATGCACTTAGGAGCTGACCTTTGTACTTGAGGTAAATGTGTTGTCTTTTTGATCTTTATCATTGAAAGAGAAGGACTCTAACTTAGGAGTTACTCGGTTTCTTCTGCGTGATCTCCAGCCACTGGTAAAAGCAAAAGCATGTTGGGTGTGAACCGGTTAGGATACAATTAGTGGTAAGGATTAATTCCAGATAGCCTGAAACTGAGCGTTTAAGAGTGCATTCAAAGATTCAGAACTGACTAACGATTCAACAAGGTACTTTAAAACTTTGATACTCGGAACGCTTCAGAAGTCAGTCTACTGAAAGTCTCACATACCGGAGATTGTTTCTGAAAATGTTGTTTTAAGGCATCTGAACCTAGGATTCTTTGACTTTTATGGATACTCATACAACATACACGTATTATAAAGAGCTTTTAGGTTCTGTCCTGTTCATATGTTGTGAGACGCAGTTGCTTCCAAAGGGTAATTCATTTTGGGTCAATGGGGAATTAAAGGAGACTGAGACTGTCTGATGAGCTCCGCTCAAAAAAATGATCGGATTGCAGATAGTGCTGATACATCAGCATGAAAATACATACGAAATGTACTCTTCATGGAGTCTGTTAGCATTTCATACAGCTCTGTCAGCTATGCTGGGAACAAAGTTTCTAAGATTTGGAGTGTATTTGTTGTATAGTGACCTTTTTTGACTTGGCTGTTTGGCACAGATTTGCACAGACAAATCTGATGCCTTTTATGCCGTTGTATATGTAAATTTTGAAGAAACAGCTAATCCATTAATGTCTTCAGATCTGATTTTCTTCAGACCTTTAGAACACTCATCCATTAAAAATCTCTGAGATTGATGAATGCTTTGAGAATGAGATTAGTAATCCCTCACACCTACCTCTTCTTGCCCTCGTGGAGATGAGAGGACCGCTGGCGCAGAAGGAATGCTAAGCGAAGTAGCCTGCACTATGTCACAGATATTAAATTATTAATAAAGGAAGTGATGAAGAATAATAGGTCTATGGTGCAGACTCATTTTCTTCAGCAGTAAAAGGCAAAAGTTACAAAACCCATCAGCTTACTTTCATCATCTGTGAAAGAATTCTGAGTGACTTTGAGTTGCTCAACGGAATCTTGATTGATTGTAAAAGACAAGGGGCTGAGAACGGCGTATTTCAGCTCTTACGGACTGAGACTAAACAACAGGTTTTCAGTATGACTCCCATCTGTCTTCTTGTGTCCAGAAAGCAAAACTAAACCATATTTATAGCTGGGCTTTAGCTGACTTTGGATACAGCATTGACCTGTGGATATTTTCAGAATTTAGTCAACAGATTTATATAAAGGCATTGTTTGCTCTCTGCTGGCTCTTTTTAAAGAGCATTTAATCGTGTGTGATAGTTTAAAAAATATTAGTGTTATTGCCCTTCTATTCCTGAAAAATAATTACACAACAACATGGAGCCCAGTTCCCCGTTCCAGTAGTGGTCTAGAATAAAAGCGCTTTTTTTTTCTGACTGCACACTGTGACTTTATTCCATCTCTAGTTGTATATTCCTCTTTTTGCATGTGCCATAAGACATGTTCTGTCTTTTGAGCACCAGTTACTTGATTCTTTTACTTTTCAGAAAACTGAAATACTTGTCCATTTTACAGATGCAGTTAATGGTCTGCAAGATGTTGATCTTAAGATGTAGTATTTATGAACTGAAAGCATCTAGAGATACCAAATTTCTGATTTTTTGTGAAATTTTATGTGGTTTTTTTTCCCCAAATTTCACTTTGGAATTGTCCTTTCAAGTGGGGATGGTAGTAGGAATATTGACACCTAGTGTATTCATTGGACTGCTGTTCTGGAAGTTCATGCAGTAATCTTGCACAACTGAAGATAAAATCCAGCAAGAATAGAATTGGTCAGTATTGAATTACTAGTGTAAAATCAAATTAAAATAGACTAGAAAACTTACTAGTAAGTGGGTTACTATTTTTATTAATGTCAGATTTTTGGCATAGAAAATATCGAGTGCATCCTTATTCAGCCGACTAAAAGTAGTGTTTTTTTCTGTTAACCTGTAGTTTTACCCCATCATTATTAATAACTGTCAAAAGTGATTAGTCTGTTGTTTTGAATGCATATGTTAGAGTGTGTCTTTTCCACTCTAACTTTGTTGCAGCCCAGGTGGATCTGCTGGGGAAATTAGAGAAGAGCAATTGGTATGGATGTGTGAACGGCAGTGTAAGTGTATAACCACGTGCTTTAGACGTAAAAAAAACTTTTCTGAAAGTGGATGATGATTTAAAAATAAGATCAAAGCTCAGAACTCTGTTTCATCACATTTCTCTGGTAAGAAGATATCTCCCTCCAGAAACACTGTTTGAAAGAATTAAACACCAGTGATTCTCTGAGTGTTTAAATGGGGAGGGACATCAACTTAAAACTGATTAATTTGCATCTTCAGTTTCTGGAGGTCTGGATTGGAGCCTACACTTGAATTGTAGGTAAAAAATGACACATTTTTTATTGTACTTGAAACAAGATACTGAATGAAGAAGCCCAGGTCTGAGCTGCTACTGAACTCGTATTTCAGTAGAAGTGAAAAAGCAGAAAGGTCCTGAACCTGCAAACGTACAACCTACCAAATAAAACTCTCCGAGCTGCTCTGTTCTGGTAATTTAAACTGCTCTAGCAATGCTAAAACCGTTACTTGTAGGTGTTGTCTGTAAGGTGTGCTTGACTTAATCATCGCCCATCTCTTCTCTCTTTATTTTTCTGATTTAGGAAAAAAATGCCCTCCTTGTTTTTTTAACGTCATACATAAATGATATTAAAAAAGATCCTGACTTCATCCTAGAGTCATTGTATCAAACCGGAGATCTTTTTGTTGTGTAGTTGTCTTAATTATAATCTTAGCTAAGAAATTCGGATTTGGAAGAGCTCTTGGAGAGCTGCTCCAATTAAATTGAACTACGTTGCCGGTTGTGAAACTGTTCTTGCAGTGCACTTAACTAGATAAATCTCAAGTCTGGTTAACCTTTAGTTTTTCTTCCTCTCACTTTCGTTTGAAACATCAGAGCGATACCGGTAACTCGGTCATTGAGGCAGAGATGCAGCTTGGCGGTTTCCATCGGGAGGTACACCTTTCTGCTTTCAGATCACCGTGGGGGGGTTTCTGAAGTGTGGCTTTTAGAAATTTGAAGTAACCAGCTGCTCCCAAGTCTTGCGAAGACCTCTGTGTGGTGGTTATTCTCGGAATACACGAGCGCGCCTCTTTTAGCAGAAATGTTTTCTGGAGGAAAGAAACCGCCAGACATGAGTTACAGCATGACTTGTCAAACTCAGAAACAAACCATTTTACTCTGCGAGCATCTAAGAATTTGGATAGAGGCTGGTTTGCTGAAAGGTTTTGGTAGATGAAAACAATGTAAATATAATGAAAATTAATGTTTCTGCTGTGTTCTCCTGAGGCACTGTATGCGTTTTTCTTTAATCCAGAGGAAACCTGTGTTTAAAAATATAGGGAACTGGTTCATTGTCCTTGGGTTTTTGTTTGTTTGTTTTCTGTTCAGCATGGATTACACATCTTTCTCATTTAATAGAATAAGAAACAAACATTTATCACTAAGAAGTGTTTAAAGTAAATGTCAACAACTGATAGATGTGTTTTTGCTCTTCAAAAAGTCCCGTTCATTTTTACATGACTGTTTTTTTTACTGTGGTTTTGGAGTACAGCATACACTCAGTTTAAACAAAGTTGTGCTTTTTTTGTCTTGAACTTTCTAATTAGGCTTAAAAACAATGAGCAATTGATTAATGAAGAACATTTTTAAAACATCATCATTTGGGCCCTGTGTCTTTGTGCGTGTTATTTTTGTAATGAACTGTTGTAGATCTTCAGAAACGGTTACAAACATCTTGGTTGTCCATTTGTGTTTGTGAGGATGGAGTTGCTACGTGTGTGAAGTAGTTTATAATGCAGTGACTTTTATCTGTCTGTTCAGCTGTGGTTGGAACGGAGCTGGTGCTTCTCTCGGGTGTGTTGAAGCTGTGCAGAATTGTGTGACTTGAATGCCGGGGGCACCCTCGGCTCTGTAGAGCTCACTGCATGGCGCGTCGCGAGGGCAGCGCAGGGAGAGAGGCCACTCATTTCACGGGTATGGTTTTGGAGTGGGACAACCGTTAAGTTTTATATACTAAACATGCTGAAATTATTATGATTTTTTTTTAATAGTTGCATGGGAGTGTGTATGTTAAATGATGTGAGGCACTATTCTGTTTCCCTCTTCAGTTTTCGGATGTTATACTTCTTACGTTTCCAGGGTGGCAATAGGAGGAAAAGTTTAGTCTTTTATTTTGCGGAGACTTTTGCTGTGCTTTCCAGAATTCTTGTACATTTGTAAAGGTCTGTAGACTCTGAACTGCATTTCCCCAGCCTAGAATGCTAGGGCTGATACACAGTGTCCTTCTTGCACAGAACCTATTTTGCGAATCGATTCCTGAGGCCTTCCTGTCTCTGACGAAGCGGTGCCGGTTATGTGCTGAGTGGGGCCTGGTGGATCGTCTCTGTTCACGAAAACTTTCATCCTGCCATGGTCGTGTTCTTTTGGATTTTGCCTTCCACTGAAAAAAAAAAAAAATAATATGGTGAAGAAGATTAGATCCACACTAGTTTTAAATTACAGAAATTTTAAACCTATGATATTGAGTATCTATATTGTTTTCTGACTTTAATGAATTCTCTCGCACTGGTATGTGGCTGTAATCCTGTCGAGGGTTGGTTTCCAATTGACTAAGCTATAACCTGGCAACTACGCACGCTTTCATGCGCACCACAGATCTGTTAAAAAATATTCTGGTGTTCTCAAATGTATTTGTCTGAACTTAAAACTGAAGAATTTTAGCTTTAGATGAAGAAAAGCAAGTTGCAGTAAGTAGGAACAAGTAGTTTTGGTAAGAATGGTGAGTAGATTTTCAAATGATCAGCACTTAAAAGGAGGCTTTTATGTTTTGAAGAGTTAACATCTGAGATGAAAATAACACTCTCTTGTCCAGGTGCCAGTTACCTTCCATCTTATTTACTGCAAGGCCTCCTCCCTGGCCGTATATTCAGAAAGCTGTTACAAATATGATTTTCTGAACTCATAATTTTAACCCCGTCATCTTCTCCTTGTATCCCTTTCCCTATTTCACGGCACTTTCGTTACAAAGGAAGATCTTGTCCTTTGCCACATCCCGGTCACTGTTTAGAGTTGCTCTGACTTCCTCAGCCAGAGATGACAGGTTTCCGTCCGGTCATGCTTTCAGAGACTTTTATGCTTTCTTCCACTTCCTTGGGAAGAGATCCTCATAACTATGTATACATCGCTGTTCGTAATACTCATAAAATTGTCTTTTCTCATAAAAAAGTTTACATAAAACTTAGCAATAGTTAAGGTACCTTTCTTTTCAGATACTTTCTTTAAGGTACTCTTTCTTTTGGTGATGTCTACCATCTCAGTGTGTTGTCACTGGCCTGCCTCTCTCTAATCTACCTGTTGTCTCTTGCCTTATTCTTGGATGGTAAAATTGCTAGGTACGGGCGTTGTATTTGTTCTGTACTTAGATAATACCGTCCACGACACTTGATCCTGATTTGAGTTGCACTCTTGGGTTTATAGGAAACAGTCAAAAAGTGTGACTGTTGCTTACTTGTGACTTCTCATTTGTTGGGTAACCTGCTTGGAAGTCATCTATAAAAGATCGCAGTTCGTAAAGAACTCTTTCTGATCAGTCTTGAGCTTGCACTAAATAGCAGTTTCAGAATTTCACACTGTTAAGTACTGTTTTGCCAAGAAACATATGCAAACAGCAGAAAGCAAAGAATAGATAATATCCAAGTCTATTTACTAATTTTTTTGATAAATTAGTTTTGCCGTGATCAGGCAGTTCTATGTTTCCTCTGAAGGTGTTGAATTTTATTTTGAAAAACTTTACAAGAACTTGCTCTTCAAAATTTCACGTTAGAATAGTGGTAAAAACAGAATTTGATTTTTTTTTAGGCATCTTATATACAGAAAAATATGAACTTAAGCAGCTGCTTCAGTTTAGCTCAGCAAAGCTCAGATGTTGAATACTTACTGTTGAAGTAAAGAATAAGCTATCTGAAGGCACTGTGATTGTACTTGCACACTTCTCTAGGAGATATAATGAAAGCATTATTTTCTTACTACTAGGTATTGCTTTCAAGACACAAGGGGCTTCAAGATGAATATTATAATAATACTGTTCTTATGCATATTCAGTGTATGGTAACATTTAAAAGATTTAATCTGTGACTTACTGTGCAAAGAAGAGGAGCATCTGTTCCCAAAACATTAATGCACATTGTGTTTTCCTTTTAAATCTTTCACAATAGAGTTACTGTCCTATTTTTAATATGGAAGCGAAAAAAAAAGCGCAGGAGCTCTCATTTTTGTGGTATAAGAATGTCCCATTCAGCATTACTATGCTGCCTTAAAAGCAGATTTAAAAAAAAGGTCTATGCTAAAGCCAAGGCTTTGAAATCGCTAAGAAAGAAACACACTGTCCTTAGCATCTCCCAAGTACGTGAAATTCTCTTGAACAGAGCTCCATGAAAGCTGTTTTTACGTGATATGAATAAAATGGCAAGATCCCTTGATTTAGAATTTGGTTCAGTGAACTTTACACTTGACATACTGACATATGATGTTTGGCACCGTATGTGATAGTTTTGTATCCTATCTGCTTTCTCTACATTCCTCTTACTGCGTTTTAAGACTATCAAAAATACAGAATTGGAAATGTAAACACGCGTATTTTTTGAGGAGATAAGGGAAGACTGATCTACGTAGTGTGTTAATTAAAGGATGAATAATATTTTTCCAAAGAAAACTGTTTAGTCGCATGTTGTCTCTTGAACTTTGCATCTGAAATAGTCATTTTACATAGGAGTGTTTAATAGTGCTCAGAATTTGCTTTCCAAATGTGAATCCAAGCAGCTCTTTGTACGTGGCTCAGACTTATCTGTCCGCAGGATTTTCCAGTTCACTGTAAGATCAGACCTCACGTGGTACATGATCATTTGCAGCACTTTGCTTTTCCTGCCAAGCTCCTTCTGACCAGATACAGACTACGAGAATGAACTTCTGAATACCAAACTTTTTGTACCTTAGAACAATATCGTGTGTAGCTGATGTGAAGACACTGACGAGACTTCAGGAGCTTCGGTGACTTGTTAAAGCCAAAGAAAACTATAGAAATTGATTTGCTTCGATTTTTTTTTGATTATTGGAAGCAAACAAATGAACAGTGGTTCCTTCTAGGTATCTGTCGCAGTGATGTTTGGAATGAACGATCCGGTCCACTGTGTAAAGTTAAATATAACAAAGAGGCAATAAACACGAAAATGGGCAAAATCTAAATTAGAAATCTGATTTTTCTGACATGAAACATGTTTTCTAAGAGTTTAAAAGACCCCGTAAGTCTACAGATTTTAATTTTCTCAATTTTATCTGGATTTTTTTTTTTTAGCAGATCTTTTTAAATTACAGATGATCACATAGTCCTCATTTTCTGCTTCTGTTGAATAAATTCCTTGGCCTTCCATGAGTCATAAAGGAAGTGAATCTCCTCTCTCTCATTAATTGTGTACTAAAATGGAGGCTTTATTTTTATCAAACAAGTAATCTTGCTGGTGTTACGCTGAGACTTCTATGCCCACCATAGTATTCGCTGAGACAAGTACGTTTGGTACTGCACGCCCCTGTATGCCCATATATGTTCTTTCGTGCTGTGTGTTGCCTGTCAGACAACGGAAGAAACTGTGAGTGCAGGACAGTGCAGGATGTATTTTTGGAATATGTCATATAGTGGACTGCTCCTCTATCCATAGGGACTCAGAAGTTAACTGGAACTGTGTCTGTTAGCCAAATCCTTTGTGCCATACAGAAGATTGTACTTGAAGCATGAGATTCTTCTGGCAATCTTTCTTCTATATTTACATGGGAATTAAACTTTTTTTCCCCCACAAGGATAGTCAGGCGAAAAACTCCAGTTGGGTGTCCCGGGTTTCTGATGTTCGTGGGCGTGTGTGTTGTACGTCTCCTTACGCCAGAACTCCCAGCCGCTGAAATGCTGCTGGTGGTGGAAGGAGGTTTTGGTGGACATAGCTTTAAAGCTGGTTCTTGAACCTGTCTTTTGGTACCAGCTTTACATCACATTGCTGGGTTTGTGGGTTAACAAATAGCCTGATTGTCACTCTGTTCCTTATATTTAATGATTGTTAGTTAATAAAGTCAGTGCTCTGTACTCTGCCAGTTAATCGCTACCCCGTGAACTCTTGCAGGGGCAAAGGACTCGGGCTAATTGACAGAAGTTTATTTAAAAAGATGACATTGAATCTTCTACATATCAGCCAAAATATTATTGAATTTCTCTAGAAATGGGAGTTTATTTTTGTAGGTTAGGATTTGGGGGTTTTTTAAGGTGAATTAATTTTCTGCCTTTGTACTGCAGCTACCAGTTGTTTTTCTCTGCTGCAGATGCCAGATCTGCACCCAGCCTGGTCAGTAAAACAAACACAACTGCTCGGAATAGTGGAACGTGTTAATTCAAGCATTTATGTGGGCAGGTGTTTCCTTCTGAGTTTCCGTGTTTGAAAGGCGTGACTGACAGCACCCAGCGAGAGCAGAGCCCGGCTTCGCTGCTAGTCTTGGTGCTAACGCTCACCTGTCAAGCTAGGGGAGCGTATCCCAACGGAAAGCCGTGGGTCCCAGTCGAGTGTCTGTCATCTCCCTGGGTGGGAAAACACACACACATGTCGAGTCTGAAAGCCACAGCAACTCTTGTCTGGTTTTTGTTCTCTTGACACAGGTTTTCTTGGTGCTAACCTTAAAGCTCGCTCGTCCTGTTTCCATAGAAATGCTGGTTTGCGTAGAAGCCCCAGCTGCCTCTTGTCTTCTCGCGTGTCCCTGCCGAAACAGGAATGAATGGTCAGCTGTGTTGTGAGATAAAAGAAATGGGCTTAATACAGTAAAAAAGATTTGAAAGCAGCGTTGAAAAGTGAACTAGTTCTAGATTCAGTAGAATGGAGATAAAGGCAAATTTTCTGATCTTAAAAAAACATTGAAGAGAAGCTAGAAATTAGTCTGTCTGTCATTGACGTGAGCTTCTGAGTACAGAGAGGAAATCAGATAAAAATGTCAAGACTTTTCGCACTGAAAGAAGAAATGATCGAGCCACTTCTCTGATGGTATAATATTTGGCTTAAAGAAACACAAAGAAGTACCTTTCCAGATAGCCCTCAAAATGCATTCAGCATGCAGCAAGAGCATTAGGAAAATGAAACGAAAGAAAAATGCTTCAGGGCAAAATGAAAAAGGTGTGTGATTAACTGAGGTAGATGAGTGTGTGCATTTCTGCTTCCTTATTTTTAAGAAAAGTATGTTCTTTGTATTCGTCCTCCCCAACCCTTCACAATGGTATTTGTGTTTTGGTAGCCTTTAAGGCACAGAAGCAGCTGTGTGGGGTTGTGCAGTGCCTAGTGCAGTCCTGACTCGGTACCTGGCCATTACCATGTCTGTACTAAATAACCTGACTCGTCTAGATTCTATCTAGATTCTACATACAATGCCTGATAATACACGTAAAGAACCATTTCTGTAAGCATAAAAGGATGTTTCAGTTGTAGGAGCTTCAGGCGATGCAGCTTTAATCAATAGTATTTATGTACTTAATTGCTCAGAGCTTCCATCAAACTCCCAGTCGTCTTTTCTCTTTCCTTACTCAGTCTGCCTGCTCCCACACCACACCGCTTGTTCAGAGCAGTTCTGTCTCCCTCCCAGCTGTCACTGCACTGTGCCTTTCCACCAGTTGTTTTTGGGTGCCAGTCTCATCGTGTGTGCTCCCTGCAAAGTGCCAGATGTGTTGGCAGGCCGGCAGGACTTATTTTTATATGCAGTAAGGAATAGTTTAGCTTTTGTGCCATCAGTTAGCTGCAGTGAGACAGTATAGTCATGGTTAACTTTAGTCATGCAAGTTCCACTTAATGCAAAATGATTATGAAGCAAATTCCCTTTCTGTGGAAGCTTTTAAAGCAAGAGGAAAATGCAAGAGATAATTTAATGTGGAGCTTGTGTTCATAGGTCAGAATAACCAGATAGTGCCTTTTTTCCAGGCTGTTAGCAATAAAAGAACAGTTGCATGTGGTAAAAACAGTATGTTCTGGACTCCTTGCCAGTATTAAAAAAGGGGGGGGGGGCACGGAAGAAACTATTTTGCAAGTTGAAAAAATCTTTGGTTCGTGTAGGTTGGTAGCATTTGTGAAACAAGACTGCAGGTGAGAGGTGTTCCATAAGTAGCAATAACTCCGGTGTCTAAGAGTAATTCTGTGAACTGGTAAGGAATTAAGATTTTGATGGGATGTAGAATCATTTACTCAGGCTTCTTAGAATTTCTTTGAAGAATGTACACATTTATCCAGAGATGTTTTTGCTTTGCCAGCTCTGCCCAAATTTTATAAAACAGTCTTCCCTTCAGGAACAGATGTGTTTTCCCTGATAATGTTAACCAGACTTGTGGTGAGGCCGGCCACAGAGGCATTCAAAACAAGTCATAATTAATCTGAACCACCTTATTTTTCAGATGGCACCTGGTACTGTGAGCAGAAACCAGCTAGTGTACCCTAATACATAGTTCAGAATAAAAAGGTTCAAATAATATATATATATTAAAAGCTGTGAGTGCATAAAAAATATATTCAAAACAGAGTGTTAAGTTCTGATTTCAGCAGAAAAAAGTTTGAGGGACCAGCTGCTACATACATCACCAACAAATATTTTTTCCTTAAAAATTATTGTAGTTGGGAATCTGATGTTTGTAATGATGTATCAGTATTGCATAATCTAATGTTTGTTCATACCATCATTATTCATTGCAGTAAAGTCGCACCTGACGTGGTGTGAGTCAACCCAAAGGTCATGTTGGAAAAGTGTTTTTTAGTGTTTGAGTTGCTATTATGTTATGTTTTATTGCATGTTTTTGGCTTGTAGTCTAGTAAAACGCACACTGCTTAACCTATGCCAGTACTTGGAAATAAAGATGCTGCTTGCTCAGGGGTCCCGTTCCGCGTGAAAAGGAAATGCTCGTCTGCCTGAACTCTGTCCCCCCGTCTTGTGACTAGGAGGGTTATGGTAACCGGGAGGTTGTGACTTCGTAAATACCATGAAACTCTGCTTCAAAGGCATTTAATGAAAGCTAAATCCTATAATTGAAGGGCTTGTTCAAATTTTTACCGTTCTGAAGGTGTGTGAAAGAGCAATGAAATGCTGTAAAACTCTAGTGTGGAAGGGCTGAGTGACCCTGAAGTCAGGAAGCTTTGTTTTACTCCGCAAAGTTGAGCAAACGTAGAAATCAAACCCAAATGGTCTGTGTCAGTGAACACTGAAATAGTGCTGGAATGTTGTTCTGTCCAGTTCCTATTAACGTTGTCAAGATTTATACTGGAAATTTTCTTTTGATCTGGACTGAGAGTCTTATCTTTGGTCCTGTGCTGCATCCTTCGCTGCAGTAGGGGTTGGTCGTCCTGATGAGCTCTGTTCTAGTTTCTGGTTAGCCTTGAATCCGCTGACTTTTGGCATTGTCTGCAAAGATTAATTTCAGGTGAGGGCTTGATATTCCTCTTAAAATGAATAGCTTTTTTTCCCACCAAACTGAGAGGCTGGGACAAAAATCAAAAAACTTGTTTGTATGTAAAGTGTGTGTATACACAGGAGGAGTTAGGTATAGTTCTGCTGCTAATGACCTTATATTTGAATAGAAGAGAAAATGTGCTTGGCGGATGATTAGCAATTGATTCATTATCTTTATGCTGGGCCTGTTCCTTGGTGAACTGTGCGTTTAGGAAATAACGTGGATACAGTACATTTAAAGAAGGACCAAAGTTTTGGGCTGGGATCTCTGGCTATGTTTTGAATGGTTGTTGTTGCTTGAAATACTCTTTTTAAGTGATTAAAGAAGTTACTGCTAGCATTGATTATCATTTCTTAAATTTATAATCTTGCTTAGATGCATTTTGATCTTATGCTTTTGGGGGAAAAATGTGGTTCAAAGCTGTTAGCTTCTTGAAGTTAGCTGTGCTTTAATAATGTTCTGGGGTTGCAGTAATCTTCATTTTCAGGGGATGACTAACGTGATGGATGAGAGCACGGTGTGCTCTTTCAGCTGTTGGCCTCTAGGATGAGACACTTTAAAAAACCGTCAGAGAGCACGTGAGACATCTGGACTACTTGCACCAGTTCCTCGTGTAGACCAGAACATTAATTGCAATAACTTTTAGTCACCATTAGTGTTTATTTGAGAATAACGTTTTATCTGTAGCAAATCTTGTGAGCCCATTAGTCATGCTAAATTTTAAAGAAGTTTATGGAGACTATGAAGAAAACTGGAAGAGCTCACAATAACTTAAGAAATCTTGGCTGTATCTTGAACCTGATTGTTTCATTCTGTGCCGCAATTAGAATTTCCACAATCTCTGATTTCAGAGGATTACCCCAATGGGACATGGCTCGGAGATGAAAATAACCCTGAGATGCGGGTCCGCTGCCCCATCACCCCTGCTGACATGCTGCACATCAGTACGAACTGCCGCACAGCCGAGAAGATGGCACTGACGTTGCTTGATTATCTTTTTCATCGGGAAATTCAGGCCATCTCCAACCTTTCAGGCCAGGGGAAGCATGGGAAGAAGCAACTTGATCCTCTCATGATTTATGGAATTCGCTGTGAGTATAATACCAAAACTTTGGAATTTATACTGTGTGGATAAGGCAGAAACTGTCTGCTACTTGCAGTTAAGCTACGTTTTGTAAGAAGGGGGTATGTGTTGTTGCCAGACGGATGTTTTGTTAGCTTTTATTTCGGAAGGAATCCTAATGGACTGGTGTAGTTCAGTTTGTGGGTGCTCACCAGAAATTCCTCGATCTTGAAATCTGAATTCAGATTTCTTTGCAACTACCAGTTGTGAGTGGACCAAGTGTAGTAAATTTGGAGAAATATTACTTTCTCAGATAAAGGAACAAATAATAAAACAAATTACACGTATTTAAATATTGTTGAAGTATTCAAAACAGTATAGTCTTCAGCCTTAGTTTTTTACTTCCCATTTATGTGTATTATTTCAAAAGCCTTGCTAACACTGAGATGGAAGAAATTTGCAATCTCTGCTAAAGGAGAGGTGAAGTATCGTGAAGTCTGGGGATTCATAACAGGAATGCGTATGATGCTAATGTACTTCTGTCTGCTCCAGTGTGCAGGAGTCTTTTGGTTATTAAAGCTATTATGCAGTAATGAACAGATACATGGCAGATGCATTTTTTATTAATTTAAAAGGAATCACATGTGGTTTGCACGTAGAATAGAGTAGCATAGCCACTAGTTTTAAGCCAAAAGAATCTGGGTGTGTGCATCTTGCTCTGATCCCGTGACTTCTAGTAGAGAATTGCTTGGTGAATACATTGAGGACAGCCAAGTCTGTTCCATGCGCTGTGGTGTAAATATTTTCCAGTAAAGGGGGTAGGTGAAGGCCTCTGAAGCATCTGACACAAGTCTATGGCTCCTGTGTAATACCTCTGCTGTGCATGTAAGGAGGAAACAAATTTAAATGTTAGTGTGGAATTAAGGGAGAATTATGTAATGCTTAAAATGACCAACTTCACTAACTGAACTAGACTTTAATATACCAGTAGATCTTGCTGTTAAAAGATTCTTTATAGTCACATCTTATGTAGGCCACCAGTGGATTAATAGAGTGGGAATAATTTGCTATACTAGAGTGTTTTGTGTGCAATTGCCAATCTGAAATGCCAATGAAGGCTTAAGAACACAGCCAGAGAGAGCTTCTTTTGAATGACGTTTGAAGAATTTGATGTTTTGTTTTCATGCCTCTGTTAGGGCAATGTGTTTGATAGTTACATGGAAGAGAATGTGAAGACTGTGTGATGATGAGACTGCTGTGCTGTCTTTGCACTGAACTGAGCTGAGGAAATGCAGTCCCGTGGACCTGCTTTTCTTTCTGATAATTTGCTGGCTATCGTGGGAAATTGATAGGCAGAACTCACCCATTCGGTTTGCTGCTCGAGGCCAGGTTTTGTCTTGTTACTTGCCTGAAGCAGAAGACTTCAGGCTTCTACTGCAAATCTATTAAATATGTGTTTTTAAGGGAGATTATGATTCAGAGTAATTTTGATCAGCAAAACCTTTTTGCCTGTTGAGCTCATTAATGTAAATGACCTTGTTCCACTGTGTTTTTACAACTTAGATTTTTGTTGACAGTAGTTTTCAGAAACATGAAGAAATGATTCTTGCTCCATGTTAAAGCAAATCACTAGCAACCCTTTTCCCTATCCCTTAAATCTGTGAGCACGAATCGAAGAGTGAGTTTATAACTATTTGAGTAGAAAGAACAGGGTTTTGAAAATGTGAGCACGGGGAAGGAATGTCCTCCTGTGGGATTAAGCTCCCCATAATCCCCATAAAATGGGGATTATGCTGCTTATGTGAGGCATTCTGACCGTGAAGAAACTGGATTATAGAAGTGATTGCTGCAGTTGGGCAAGGCCTGCAATGGCAGAAATGTGACAGCAGTGGATCAGAAGCAGCAACGTTCTGAATGACAGGCACAGAAACCGCCCTCTGTGCCTTTGGTGTCGTAAGCATGGCTCGGGAGGTTTGGGATCCAGGTATCTGAAACATATCTTTATGTCTTCACGTTGAATAGCGTCTTGCTTTCTTTCGGGAACCAGCCCATAACAAACCAGGGATTGTCGATGCCTTCTGGGAAAACCACACCCTATGTGAATCTGACCAGAATTGACTTTTTTGTGTGCCTAAATGTTAATGGTCAGTGAGATTTGCTGTCAACAATGACAAAGAATCCTGTGGCAACAGATGAAGAAAATGCATGTAAGCTTGATGAAGCAGCAAATTTAGTATTAACAACATTGGTCCAGAAATTATGATTATATACAATAACCTAATATGTCATCACTGTGAATAATTAAGTTGAAATGAAATTTTATTTAGCTTGTTTATGAATTTGCTGTGATGTGAGTGAGCGCATGGAGAGCTCATAACTTTGGAGGATGAGATCCTGCCACGTTCCGTTCAGTGGCAGAACTCCCGTTGAGTTCAGCTGTGCTGCGATTTCGCCCTGAAGGTTTGTCAGAGAGCTGCTGGGGAGAGCCCTGCCGTGCCGTGTCCACTGTGCTTTACCAGCCCACAGACCGTCTGGTTTTTGTTGGTGAAGTGGTGTTCCATAAAATCTACCAACACCCGAGTGCGGCACTAGCATGGGAGCTCCGTTAGCTGGTTGTCCTGACAATGTGGTTTGTTTTGCTCTGAGCAGTAGTACTTTGATGCATTCCTTTAAACTTAAATGAAAAATCTAATGTCATCAGCCTTGCATTTGCCAATCATAGCTAGAAAAGCTCAAGCCAATATAAAGGGTTTTATTTTTCCTTTTGTTTTAAGTTTCTTAAAGTTTGTCAGTGGAAAGATACTCTTTCCTTTCTTTTTCTTCTAGAAAAAAACACCAACAAAATCTGTATTTAATAGAAAGAATATTTTGTATAATATGCAGAAGCTATAGACAATGAAGAGATGTATGTTTATTAAAAATTCTTGATATACTGCACAAGGTTTACCACAAGAGAGATGAAAGTTTATCTTTGGAAGTATAAATTTTCACTTGTGGTATAAATTTGCTTGTGGGGTGGCAGTGGTATTGAGGAGAGTTTTTGGGCAAGAAACCAAAATGATTTTAGCACACTGTATGTCATTAAGTAGCTCCCTATGAAAAATGTAGACGTTTTCTGGTGAAAGATGATATAAGAACATCCGCAGTTGTATTTTCTGTTACACAGAGAAAATTACAGGTTTAGCTCTGTTGAGTTTTTGTAGCAATCTCCACAAATGAGTTTGAAAAACTAGATTTCCAAATTCAGAATTTTGCATTTATAAGAAGCTTATACAACTTAAACAAAGGATGATTTTACATGTTGTCTTGGAAAAGATTGAGAGGGGATTTCTGGAGTTCATAAAGGAAAATCTATCAATAGTTCTTACTCTTTAAAATAATCTAAGGAATGAAAGCAAAATACCATCTGTTATTTCCTCTTTGTGTAGCTTTGTTAGTGTGTTATCTGTGTGAAGGCCTCTTGGGTCTGCACATTGTGAGTTTTCAGACTCTCACCAATCATTTTTGAACATGTTTGTCAGTTTTGGCCAATTATGAGAAGAGGATAGAAAATCAGTACCTACAAATTAAATGCAGCACAAGTGTTTGGATGGAGGAAGGATCTACAGCTTCACCAATTGCCGTAAGGGAACCTGTGCCCTTGATTTAGGTTCAGAACACCAGAAATCCTCTTTCAGCTCCATGCAGTTGTCTGTTCCTCAATATATTGAAATAACTCTCCTATGAAGGACAGGATTGTTGTTTAAAAAAAGAAACAAAAAAACCCCAAAACCCAAAAGCAAGAACAACAACACCCACCAAAAAACCCCCAGTACCCACAGAGGCGAGGGCAGTGAGGTGAAAGATGTGAGAGTAGGGTTGTAGCCAGCTTAGTACTGTTCAGTTGAATTTTCCCATCTGCTTCCAAGACTGCTTTGTAGAGTGAATTTTTGCTGATTTCTGTTCATGAGTTAACATTTATTTGATGCAGAATAAATCCCTGTCATTTAGATAACATAGGAAAAAAGTGTTAGCTGATAATACCTTATGATAAAGTCTGATTTTTAACTATATGGTAAATGATGTATATTCTGTTTCAAATGGCACATTACTTTTTTTAGATGCCATTAAAAATGTAGAATAGAAAGAAATTGGTAATAAAAGCTTGGTGTTTCTGTTGTGTTGTCATCTTGCTTCCAGTGAAGATGGGAGCACCTTTCTACTGTACTAGTTGAAAGAGGTGTTAATGCACATTAACAGAAGAATGAAACATAGCTATGTCCTCTCCAGAGGACTGTTCAAGTAGAATTAAGCACTGTACTGCTTTACAAAATTCGTTGACATACTACTGCTTGAGAAGCAGACCACCCGCATTTGCTTAATAGGAAACACATTTGGCTCCTTGATTGTGTAATGTATGTCAGATCAGGGTATGTGTGTGTATATATTGGTGCACATAACCCAAACATAACGCAGGTTGGGCCAATTTAAGCAGCTTGTAACTTAAGTCATGTAAAATCTGTGGACCGCAGGAAGTCACTACTGTTTCAGCTTCTCATTTGCCTTTAATGAAAATATTGATCTTAATAGCAATGCAGGATAAACAACAAATATATCGTACTTCTGTCTGTCTTAAGGTGGGTGTTGGTCTCTGTCCCAAGTAACTAGTGATAGGATGAGAGGCAATGGCCTCAAGTTGCATTTGGGGAAGTTTAGATTGGATATTAGGAAAAATTTCTGTACTGAGAGAGCGGTCAGGCATTGGACCAGGCTGCTCAGGGAGGTGGGGGAGTCCCCATCCCTGGAGGGGTTCAAAAAACGTGTGGATGTGGCACGTCAGGACGTGGTTTAGCAGGCGTGGTGGTGTTGGGGAGACGCTTGGACTTGGTGGTGTTAAAGGTCTCTTCCAGCATTAATGATTCTATAATAAGCATCATCGTGCTTTAAGTACTGGAGGAAGGGTAGTAAGTTGCTTCCCATAGACAAACTGTTAGCTCTAATGTTTCTCACCAGTGGATCTGTTTTATGAGATGCTGCAGGCTGTTGCTATTGTATAGAATGTTTTGTGTAAATAAACACTGCAGATACTGAAAGTATGCACTATAAATACAGAATGTATTTAGTGTTTTCTGTTTTTTCATTTTTCCACTTTAAAAAAGCCTTTTGATTGCTGCATTTTTATGAACTAATCCCATTTTTCCTTTTATCTCCTTTTGTCCTTCCTAATCTTTGTATTTTTTTTGCACGGTCTCTCTGTCTTCCTTTCATTTCCTGTTTATAATTCTGAGCTTCACATGTCTCATTTCTGAATATTGCACTAGTTGCTGTCAGAGTGTATATTATGTATACAAGGGGTTAAAACTGTTACACCTAGATGCAGCAGAGATCCCTACACGTCTTGTTTATCAGGAATTGTAGACATGCATCTAGACCTTGGATTCCATCAGGAGACTGCTGGAGAACTTAAAACAAAAATTCAAACTTTTTGCAAATCAGCGTTTTGTCCTATCTCTGTAATATTTTGTCAGCACTAGAAATTTTCAAATTTCCCTAACTTGGGGTTGTTGCAACTGCGTTGCTAGTTGTTGTTTCAGTCCACCCCCTTGACAGACCAGCTAACTCAAGAATCAGTCACGCTCTGGAGGTTTGAGGGGAAGAGGAATGGGTTAGTGGCATTGCTCAAGCTAGTAATTTGTTGAGCATCTCCGATGTTTTCTGTTTACCCCATGCTTCTGTTTCTTCATTATATAGGACATTAACTAATCTTCCAAGCTGTAGTAGTCTGAAAAGAAGTGGTGTGGTTTGTATCCGCATGGATGAGCTAATCTTGTGGTCCCTGGAAATAACTTTTGCAAACATTTTCTTCTCCTAGTAGTAAATACCATGGGTTGTAGTTCTTTGGAAATAAAACATTTGCTTCAGCCGGTTCCGTTGAGGACTGCGGTGTTATCAGATGCTGTAGTGCATTTCTCCTCAACCCCCAGATCATGGCCTAGAGGTAGGACAGACTTCATTTGACAGCTTGAAGGGCTGAGTATAAGCAGAGGAGGATTTGTCCAACTCTGCAGGATTACGCCTGTGGCAGACTGGGGGAGGTGGAGCAGGTTCTCCTGAGCTGTTCAGAACCTCCGCTCTGAATGTGACCGAGCGGACCACACCATCTGACCATTTCGGAAGAGCTGTGCGGTGGTTCGTGCTGAAGTCCGTGAGAGCGGTGACTGCTGTTAGGGGGAGAACTTGGGAAGAGAGGAGAGAGAGTTTGCAGAGATGTTAAACCAAGAGAGTGAGAAGCAAACTCTGGAGAGTTCAGCACGTCTTTGCATGGAATGAAGTGAAAGAAAGCATTTCTGTTGTGCTTTTCTCATATCCAAAAAACATTTTTATTTTTTTTTTTTGTACCACACCCTCAGGGAAGGCCTTGTGATGCAGCACTGCTGCTTCTGCAAACGTGTTGCCTTCCTCAGAGCTGCAAAAGTCTGGCTTCGGTTCCAAATAGCTGCTGCTTTGTGAATCAATTAAATGCTGCCACATGGAGGGAAGTGATAACCTCTTTTGAGGCTAGGCGAGAAGATAATACGAGAACCCATTGAGTTTATCTCAGCACCGCAGTTCTCATAAATGGCATCAATGCTGGCGCTTGCTTACTGACTTTATGTAAGCACTGTAATTTAATGCTGCCTGTTGTTTTCTTCTTTCCTGGGCACTTATGTTTATTTCAATTACTTTCCTGGCCAGTTACGGTTTAATAAACTGAAATAAAGGCAGCAATTTTGGGAAGTAAAATAAATTGTTGGCAGTGCGTTTTCTCTCTCCTTCTCACTCTTCTCTTGTTGTTCTTGCATTATGCAAGCGCTGAACGTAATTTTCCATTCTGGAACAGAAGCAGCTGCTTAGCCTGTCAGTCGCAACTCTGATTGCATGCGACTTGATTGTGCATGATGTGCTGTCAAGCGTTTGTGAGTTCGTGGGCTCTGCAGAAAGAGGAAAAGCAAAGCGCTAGGTCGCTTGGACCATCTCTTTCCAGCCCATGCACAGTTGTTCCATCCTGTCAACACTTTTCCGCTTTGGCCAGACTTCTTTAAAGTACGTGCTGAAGTGCCCTGGTCCTCGCTTCTGAAGAGGCAGCCAAAAACATAAAGATAAGTCTGTGAGTGTGAAAGCAGTTTTCTCAGTGACTTAAATGTTAGTTCAGGAGCGTATAATGAAAAAAGGGGCAAGTTGTGAAATTCATAAGAAAGATGTGCTTGTTGGGAAAGTTATGCCACGAACACAGTAATTCAGTTTAACCAGTGCTGTTATTTTCTAATGAAATTCAAGGGAGTCTTGTTTGAATTTCAGAAGTCATTATGTATTTGTGTATTAACAGTCCCCAAACCCTGAACACAGCAAGAAGTATCAGACCATTTATAATCAGCGTGTTGAGTGTGGTGTCCAAGGACCATCCTTATCAGTGCTGCGTATCCATCCGAGCTACGAGCCTAGGAGTGAAATAGAGGACCCTGTATCACAGTTGTACTAATCGCTGTTTTCTTTGGGCTGATTCCTCCATACGTGGAACTCCTCCAGTGTTAGGACTGTCTGCAGGGTAGTTACTCCAGCGTGCAGCGGTGGTGTCCCTTTAGGGGCTAACTCAGAAGGATGCGGAGCGTGCTTTACTCTCAGCGTCTGCAGGGGAGGCTGGTGGTTACCCAGCGTCACTCAGGCTCAGTCCCTGCGTAAGCAAAATATCCTAATGGACTTTCAGTGGACTCCAGACAAGAGATATTTTCTTTACTATCGAGGGCCTGTAAGTGACAAAATTGAACTTTTACAGTGTGGTTTTAGAAGACATGAAGAGTCTAAGAAAGTGTTTGATCCCTGACGTTTTGAGAGGAAAAGCAGCTCAGCCACCAAACACAAGAATGATCAGTGCAAAAAATAATGTACATTCATCTGGAAAATGCATTGCCGCATTCAGAGAGAGCTGGGATTTCACAAATTCTCGTAAATGGAATTCCAGAAAGTTGCATAGCTTTTCCTTTCCTGCCTTTGAACTTTCTTTTCTCCATTTCACAAGGGTTAAAAAGTGAAGTGAGGAGATGCCTCAAGCTGACTGCAAGTAAAATGTAAATAAATTCCCGCAGCGTTCAGGTTTCTGTCATGCCAGTCCTTTCCAAAGCCACGAGCTCCTTCGGAAGGGGAGAAATTTTCGTTGTTGATTCATAAGTGAGTTTTTCTTGGCGGCACGTGCGGCGGCGTTCGCCATCCAGATGGGCTCCCGAGGCACCGCGGCGAGTGCTTGTGTAACGGGGCGTCTCGGGAAGGGGGTGGTTGAAGCAACAACCCTCCTTTTTCCATCGGTTCTGCTGCCGGCTCTGTCAGACTGCGTTCTGCTGCTGTCTGAAAGACAAACAGCTGTTTAATCAACTTCTCTGTAGAATTGTGGCTGTCAAAAATGACCTGATGTGTGGTTATTGGCAGCGGCTCCTTGAGATCAGAAGCGTTTATTTCGATCAAACGTTCTTGCTTCAATTTAGGTGATTCCATTTGTTTTGAGCATCAGACTTTGATTTCAAACAGTAAGTTGATCCTTTGGCAGTAAACACATCGTATACTTAGGGTATGTTCCATTCCAAAACAGAATGACGTCTGATAAACCTTGTGGGATTGTTTCTCCAGTGTGTAAAGAAATAGCAAGAACTTTGCTTGCTCACTTTGATCATAAATGAATGTTCTGACATTTTGAATGTGCAAAACTAAACCGTAAATTTAACTGAAGGCTTAAAAGCATGATGTCCCGTAAGTGGATTTTCATTATGCAAAAAGAAGGTAATAGTTAGGAGTGCATAAAGTATTTTATTTGGAAGGAGATTGTTAGTGACCGGGTAAGTCAAACAAGCATTGGAGTCTTTAGGTCCTGATCTTCATGAAAACCCATTTCGGATGGAAATGCTTGTGCAGCCTGTATGGAATGCTGCCGTCGCAATTTTCAGCTGTGCAGCTATAGCTAGATGAAGTATGCAATTTTGCTTTCGTTCTGAGACCCAGACGTTGCATGAATATATATATTTTGGGAGGAAATGAAACATGGAGCTTCTGTTTTCAAGGTTTGCTTTATTTGCTGTGTCTTTTTGGATTTTTGCAAGATGTTTTTTAGAGCAAGCAATGTGCTTTCTTTTAAAAATGGGGGGAAAAAAATGCAAGCAAATGTCTCATTTGTCCAGTATCGTCGTCGTGGAGTGCCCCTCATGTAATTTGTGAATTGAGGCAAGTCTGTAGTAGGTGAAATGAAGAACTTTCTGTTTTCAGATTACAGAACCTCTGATTTGGTCTAGGATTATTTTCTTGTGAGGTTGATTGATTCCTTTAGTGAGCTAGACTCTTCATGTTTTTGATAAATGTACTCCGGTTATTAAAGAGTTACATTTATGCAGCTGTAGATATTCTGTCGCCATCAGACAAAAGTGATCAGAAGATCCTTACGGGAACGCCTTACGGCCACCGCTGTGACCCGCCACGCGGAACTCCCTGCAGTCAACGTCTGCAACCAGGAACACCAGAAATGCTCTGTGCCCGCAGGGCTGCGTTCGCTGGCCCCCGTTCCGCCGCGTCTCTTGGGTCTGCGGTTCTGCTCCCCTTTGGTAGCGCTTGGCGCGTGCTGCGAGGCAGCCGGGGACGGAGTGCGGATGGAAACGCCGGCGTTTCATGCCGGAATGGTAAATGTGCGGCCCCACTAGATGGCATTATTGGCGTGCTCATGGCTGGCTCTGGAGGCCAGAGCGGAGCAGGTTCTGCTCCTCGTAACATAGATCAGCATAGACTGGCAGGTTTTCCGAAGGGTGGTAAGGTGTAATATCTCCTTCTCTGGAGATATTCAAGCCCCGCCTGGACAAGGTCCTGTGCAGCCTGCTGTAGGTGACCCTGCTTCGGCAGGAGGGTTGGACTGGGTGACCCACAGAGGTCCCTTCCAACCCCTACTATTCTGTG
>Ga0065711_1032819_pt1 | contig 26633 bp, 19 predicted proteins | sample Hoacrofraction12_FD_59098 | JGI IMG/M metagenome (GOLD analysis project Ga0065711, IMG submission 59098) | Hoatzin crop microbial communities from Cojedes, Venezuela - Epithelial fraction 12 v2 (version 2) | ecosystem: Host-associated > Birds > Digestive system > Esophagus > Crop | place... | reverse complement strand
TCCACAACCTCCCTGGGCAGCCTGTTCCAGTGCTCCGTCACCCTCAGAGGGAAGAAGTTCCTCCTCATGTTCAGACGGAACTTCCTGTGCCTCAGTTTGTGCCCATTGCCTCTTGTCCTGTTGCTGGGCACCACTGAAAAGAGTTTGGACCCATCCTCCTGACACCCACCCTTGAGATATTTGTAAGCATTTATTAGGTCCCCTCTCAACCTTCTCTTCTTCAGGCTAAACAAGTCCAGCTCCCTCAGCCTTTCCTCATAGAAGAGATGCTCCAGTCTCCTCACCACCCTCGTAGCCCTAAAAATTTTTACCACTAATTTTCTGTCTACTCGAGACCTATAGTTTTCTAGTAGAAAGTGTGTCTGAATATTTGATTTTTTGATTTTGTTATCAAACTGCCAGAGAAATCCAAATGTGACCCAAAGTGAAATTGCATTTTACTTTTCTTGCAGAAATGAAAACCCAAAAAATGTCTGTTCTAGGTCAAGCAAAAACCAGATTCTGACCCAAAACATATGTGTCATCCCCACTTTGGGAATTTCTAATGAGAGCACATAAATGAATGTCTAGAAGTTATTCACAAAAGCAGCATGGACTTGCATCTCTCGTGTCCCCAGTGAATACTCTGTTCAGTGTACATGGGCTGTTCTTCAGGAGACTGTCTCAGCCTCTTGTGTCAAACACCAGTTTCTCTTGCATGCAGCTCTTACATGCCTGCTCTGTTTGCCACACATTCAAAGCCTTAATCACTCAGGTACACAGTGTTTCAGGATCACAACACAGTGCTGGTTAGAAATCAACAGTCTCCACACACTGCGTACTTTTGGTTATCCATTTGATCCAATGATTATTAAGAAGATTTAGAAAGACACTGCAGACTGACATTATGACAGCCACTTGCTGGCAGAAAACGCAGATCAACAGGGGAGTCTGCAAAGCTGAGACATGTGTTAAGTGCAGATACCCAAACTTTCAGAAAGCGAGCTCAATCAGCACAGCAAAAAGTCCATCAGCGGCTACATGCAGTGAACCTGCACAGCACTTTATCCCTCCCTGGCATGCAGCAAAGGCATATTTTTTGTTCAGCTTGTCAGGTCTGGCAGTATGAGGAGTACCACTGGTTTCACTGTGTCTTCAGGCACAGGTAAGTATCTGCAGGATTAGGACTCTGAACACCTGCCTTACTACAGTACATGCCTACGTCTGGTGTGTTCACAGACCCCACTGGCTCCCCTTGCTCAGTGTGAGAGAGGTTAAATCCCTGCTCGCTTACTTGAAAGGCCAAAGCTTTTCTTTGTAAACTGCTCGAGATGAGAGATCTGTCACTCTCTCTATTTCATAAGGAGTGGTACTTACTGTGCTCATCTCTTTCGAAGTGCAAGCGGTGTTGTCTGGTTTTGACTGGGTTAACGCTGCCACCGCTTTCTGTCAAGAGAGCTGGTGTAACTTACAGTTTGGTTACCACTGTAAGTGGTTATCTTTGCAAACTCTGAATTCATGTTTTGCTAATATGTACCTCAAAAATTCACAGATTCTGAAAATGTCCCATTCAGCCAAGTAGTCTGCTGGCATAGTCTTGAGAAAGAAGGTGCAAAGAAGAAGGAACTCACTCTCTTGCTCGAATGGGTGATGTGGGTACTGCCAGGAATCATTGCCCAGCTTCTGCCACAAACTGGTGTTACTAGTTTCACTTTTATGATATCAGCATCCTCACTCAGGTTTATTGGTCTCTTTGGTGCCAGAAGAAGGGCTGGATCATTAACCATTTTGCACTCTGGCCTTGCTGCAAGGACTATTTGTCTTACTGTGTGACACCAGAGCTTGACATCCTCCACGTTGCTTGATATACCCAGTGAGGATACCTTATCTCAGCTACTCTGGGCTCCTTCTTTAGATGCTGGCTAAAGAGAAACACACTTCCACAGTGCAATTCAGCTTTTAGTTGAATAGCTGTCACAAGCTGCCTAGCTTTTTCTGTTCAGTTTAGATGTAGACGACTACGTGGGGGCAGTCGTCAATGGTGTAGGACTGGACCGTCGCTTCATTTTAGACATTGACAAAGATATTCTAAATTTTTTGCTTTACCTAGCTCCAGGCAAAAAAAACTTTTAGCAGGTCAGCCAGATAATGCGCAACAACATGCATTCATTTTCTCATATCTGGCTTTGATCAAAACTAACGGATCCTTCCGTCCTCTCCCATCTCAATTACGAGCATCAGGCAATGCCTTCAGTTAGTGTACAGCCTGCATCTAACATATGTGGAAGTTGGGCTGATTTAATCTGAGATACTCACAGAGCAGCGCACATCCCATTTGATAAAGTTCACCACCATGCAAGTGGATTTCCTAAAACAGATATCATCATGAAGTATATGCAAATACGTGGAACTAGCGCTCTGCTATAAGCACACTTTTGTGAGCCAATGTAAATATAGTCCAGGGGTAGCTATAATTTTATTCTGTAGTGATGATGCTTGTACAAGTCTGAAGTGCAGAGATAACAGCTGCACATGTCTGACAATCATCTGATTATTGAGACTGGGTAAAATTTATTGGCTTTACTTCCCTTGTTTCCCCCTGACACTGTACTAGTTGCTTTTGTGATTTTATATTCTAAAGTGGAGGGTGGTAAAGGCTAACCAAAATATTGTGAGTTCTAAAGAAAGCATCTTCGCAACTATTTTAATATCTGATATCAACCGAGATTCATAGCATCATTGATCACAAAAATTTTCATTCGCAGTTATTTTCAGTTACTCAAGTTATCTGGAGCTAAGTGATGACGACTTCGGTGAATAAGTAGTGTTTATATTTGTAGTTGGGTTACAAGTATCACATGCTTTATATAGTTTCTTTTTTAAATATACACAGAAGACACAAAATATATATAACTTTTTTTGACATGAGTGATATCCATACATGTCTTCATTCCTTACCCATGCTCTTTTACTATGTGGAGCCTGTAGCTACCATGCAGTTTGCTGCCTGCACAGGGACCATCATCTTGTGGGTGGCACGTAGCTTTCTTTAGGGTTTTAGTGAAATACCTGCCCAAAAGAAGCTGATATGTGAGTATGTGAGATGTGATCGGTCTGTTTGGGATGGGGACATGAGTTTTACTTCTGCAGGAGTCTGTCAGCCGTAGAGACGCCATGGCACTGCAAGGACCATGTTGCCCTAGAGTGGTTTTATTCTGTTTTGGGACAACTACTGCTGCTCCCTAGAAAGCATGGCAAGCCAAAAAGCTGGTAAAAGATGTAGACACTGAAGAATTTCTGTGCATATTTGAGGGGAGCAATGTTATATGTGGAAACAATGCCTGCTCAATGGATTTCATTTTCAGGATTTCTGGTTATCTAACATAGTGTTGCAGGATGAGCATTGAACTCCTTTGATTTGGTGCCTTCAATGAACTGACCCAGGCAAGATCATGCAAGCTTCGAGGAACATGACAGAGCGTAAAAACACTTGGAAGAGAAAGCAAAGGGCCTTGAAAAGGGATCCTACAACCACTATGGGAGGTAGTGATTTTTCTGCAATCCCATTACTGCACAAGGAAAAAAGAAGCCGCTGGGGCACAGCAAATGCCAAGGCACTGGAGCCTGGTGCGTCTTTTCCTGGTGTAGACTGAGTGGTGATGCTTGCAGGGTAGGTAAAAAAACACACTGCTGGCTCATTCATGTTAGCCCCCACCTATATTTGGCTGTTTGCAGGTGCAATTTTTCCTTTAACCTGTCTATACAACCCTATTAATTAGACCAAGATCAAAATACCAGTGTACCCCTGTCACCTACTCATGGTTTCTACTACCCCAGGGGTCTACCTTTACAAATGACCCAGCTAACGCGGTTTTGCCACGTACCCAGCTGTACAGAATCTTCACCCCACTCCACAGGTACATTTGAAAAAACATTAGCCAGCTCTGATCCTCAAGGTTTGGGACAAAGACTGATTTTTCCTTCATGCAACCATTCCTGTGGTCTCCACAGCTGTTACCGGATCATTTATGGAGGCAGTGTAGCATTTTTTACGCGTACAACTTGTCCTTTGATAAGTCTGGTAAATAGCAATGTGCTGACTTGCTGGCAGGAGTTTTCTCTTAAGGCATTTTTGCTTGTTACTGAGGAACAGATCATTATCATAACTTACATTTTGTACACCTCAGGTGTGTTTTTAAGTGACAGAAAAGCAAGCAAGTTCACCTGCTCTCTGGGCCAGGAAAGACTCACTTAGCCATGCCGACCTGAAGGGACGCAAGAGCATTTGCCACTTAAACATCTGTCTTCTTACAGGTCATGAGTTCCCTGTTGGGTGGTGAAATTAGATTGATATTTCTTTTCATAGAAGAGCACAAATTTTATGGTGCTTCTAGTGCTACAGTCTCACTGGCTGTTAACACTCGGCTGCCATCTCTGAGTGCTGGACTTCCCTCAGCTTGCACGGTCATTTGTGGTGTGCAAATCTGGGACTGTACCAGTAGGTGAGGATGCCCCTGATGTTTAACTCATTTTGAATGAGTGCGGATGGCAACAGAGCAACGGGCTGTCAGGTTGCATCACTCTTCCTGTACACCCATGTCACCGCGACAGGCCTTGATGGTCTGTTCACAACCAGCCGGCGCACAGGAGTGTGACTGCATGCACATGCATGTTCAGATGGGTTCACTGCACACAAAGAGAGGTACGTGTTACACCAGCAGTATGCTAGAGTGAAGCCTGAATGCAGTGGCTAGTAGAAAAGGGAGGGAGAGCAATTCTGGCCATTTTGAGAAGGAGAGGTAGCTGGATGCTACAGTAACATGTGTACTAGGAAACATAAGCAGAGGTGCCATGAGGATAAAGAGGATCAGAGAAGAAAGACAAAAAGGAAAATGAAAGTCCTATATCACTTCCTTTACATGACATTGTAATGTATTTATATAGGAATGGGGAAGGAGAAAATAGCTTGCAGGCTACTGAATAAAGGGCCTTGATATTTTTTTAAACATCCCTGTGTTAGTTTACAGTATAAGCAGCCAGCATAAAAAGTGGATGTGGTTTCAGTGAGCAGAGCTCATCCAAGAAATAAAAGAACAATGTTTACTCAAACGCAATGAGCACATGACTGTGCAGATTCACAGCACAAATTTCCCAACATCTTGAGAGCAGTGCTGAGAAACAGCACCACTGCTTTGCTGTGACCCCAGGGAGAACATTTTCTCCTGCCACAGTGTAAAAAACTTCTGATTCAGGCACTGCGCTGTTGGCCTGCAGGGAAGGGTGAAGCTGATGCTGGCATGTCTCCTCTCCAAGGTCCCCGTGTGCCCTGTGAGGCTGCCCAAGGTGCCACCTGCCCACAAGTGGTACCAATGAGAAGTGCTTTGTCCACCTGCAGCCCAGCGGTGCTGCTGCTCTCCTGCCGTGCACTGCCCACCTCCCATCCCTCTCCGCCCTCCTTTTGTTACAGTCCCGTGGCCTCACACAAGCCACGCCGCAACGTTTTTCACTTGTCCTTGACCTCTGGATGCAGGGAATTAGCCACAAGACAGTTGGTCACCCAAGAGCAATCGTTTAAGAATAGAAAAGCCCAGACTCAGCAGTGACTTGACATGCTCACTTCCACTCCGGCTTTTACTGACATAAAGCAGAAACAACTTTACAGAGGGGAAGGATGCTACACCTTCTCGGAAATCCGAGCCTGCTCACAGTGCTAGTGGGGTCTTTAGTCAAAGTCTAGTTTCCCTCCCTTTTGGCCAATACACTTTTGTTACAGATTGGAGGGTGGGGAAGGGATTAAGACAGAAAAGAAGGGAAAGGCTTATGGTGTCAGATGTGTGTGGCAGGATTGGTACAGAACAGATAAGGCACGGGTGCCCATTTTGCTGAGGGGGTATTTTCTGTGCAGCACTTGAGAAAGACACCTCTTGTGCCTTCTGCTTTTGCTGTACTGCCTTGTGCGTGGCCTAGCCCTTCAGAGTGATCCCAGAGTCAGCCCTTTGTGAAAGGTTATGCTCTTTGTTTGTTTTTCCCCATCAGCAAAGCGTAAAGGACAAGGCTTGCACTTTTTTTTTCTTTCCCACTAGCTTCCTGCTCTCCCAGCATTGCATTCTGTCCTGCTGCTGGCAGGACATCGTGTTATTGCTACGGCAGACCAAATGCAAACCCTCCAACATAGTTGTTTATCATTTAATCATATTGGGTGCATTCAGCATTTGTGAAGGGCCCTGAGAAATCACACTTACATTTATTAGTCTCCACTGATTTTGAAAAGGTTTGGGGCTGAGTTTACCTGCTGGCATGTAAAGAGTTACACCATTCCCTTTTACTCCGGTGAAGTCTTAAACAGGGCCTCGCGGGGTCAATGCCAAAACTCCGCTCCGGGCAGGGGCTGGGGAGAGGTGCGGGAAGCTAAGTTAGGACAGTATCCTGATAGCTAGAGGACAAGTACCAGCTCTTTCCAAGAGCAGCTTCTTATTCCATGGTACAAAGTGCTTATAAATAAACTCCCAACAGCAGCAATGCTTGCAGACAGAAAACAGCTTCCCACCTAACACAGTAACTTATGACTAGGACAGCATCTCATTATGAAATTCAGCTTGGCTTTTGCTCATCTAATGCTGCAGAGCCCTGTTTGTGTACAAACTGTCCTGTGTTGTTGCTTTCTCTTTAGAGCAAAAGGGGTTTTGGGCAGCTGAGGGGAGCAACAGAAGGAATACTGTGAAAATTGCACAACATTTGCACCGTTGTTTGTCCCTTTGCTTGAGATCCCTGTGAAAACAGTGTCTGCTGATGATCTTGAGAGGAAGAAAATAAATCTTGGTTTCCCTTTATGCAGGCACCCAAGGAAGGTGGTGCTTGTTTGGTAACATGCTTTCTGCAAAACAACCCTCTGCAACTTCAGAAGGCACTGGCCACAGAAACTGTGCGGCTCAGGGTCCTGTGGCAGTAGGGCTGTCATTATTCACTTCCCAATAATTGTTTTCATTGCTGACTTATCAGGCACAAAATGCATTGCAAAAGCTGGAATCCAGCATACAAAGGACCTTCTCTGAGTATTTGTTTTCTGCTCTAAAGCCTTCTCAGTTTGGCACCCTGGCATTGTGCAGTAGTTGCTGAACCCACCCACTGGGTAAGTTGCCTGACTACCATGTGCTGGGGAGCTGTTTGTAAATGGGAATTTGGTGGTTAATCCCTCCATAGCTACAGTAACACCCTGCTGCCGTTCTGTGGTATGAACTGTAAAGCTGCCACTTTGCCCGCGGTGAAGGTCCGTTTACCTGTGCTGAACTGCCTGTGTTTGCACGTGGTCCTGGTGCCCACCCAAGGCTGGTCACACCAGGTCACTGGAGAAGGGAAGCACCCGCCGCCCTCCCAGCTCACCCTTGCTAGGGGAAAGCGAGTGGGAACAGCGACAGGGAAGAAGGCAGAACTGTTTTCAAGGAGCTTTGTGCCGTCGAAGATCTCTTATGCTTGAGTATACTCGTATAGCCCTTGAATTTCCCAAACATACTCTACTAGAAAAAAAATATGAACTGTAACCTGACACTCAGTTTAGCCAGTGTGCTCTAACAAATCCGGATCGGTGGTCCATCAACTTCTCAGGGCCCTAGCAGCGTAAATCTTTCGCCTGCACAAAATCTGCTTTGCAAGGAACCTTCATGAGCTGTGCTGTGATGTTTGCTAGCATGCAGGTGGCACAAGCTGACCTTGTGGCTGCACACACGTGCATATTTACAGATGTGAGATTATTTAAAGATTGCCTGTAGGTATTTGCATGTGTTGCAAAAAGGCACAAGTGTGCATGCAGTGATTCTTTTCAAATGCGCATGCAGAGACCTTTTTGAAAATGTACTGCTACGTGCAAATAGCACTAGGATTAGAGGCCAAGCTCTGTTCTCAGCTACGGAGGAATAAATGCATGGTACTTCCTGCAGAGATCCACAGATTGTCCTGCAGAAAAAGTCAAAGTATACATCCTTTAAAAAATGGCTTAATTCCTGCAAAATGTGTAGATTTATTGGAATTTCTTTTCTTGGAGACAGGTAGCCTGCTCATCCTGGAAATGTTGAGTGTACATGTGACTTTTTCTCCAAGAAGACGGTAGAAGTACTACTTGTCATTTGGAAACTAGGGTCAGAATATGTATATATACTCTTTTCTTTCATCTCACTTAAAAGGGGCTGAAAAACAAGAACACAGCAACAACTGTCTCAAAAGAGGTTTTGAGTAGTAAGGTTATTATTTCTGGCTTTATGGTCTAATTGCCACAGGTAGAAATGAAGTGGACCTTATTTCCCCTGTGAACAGCCTTATGAAAAAGCACTAGGTGACTGACACATATGTTGAGGTTGTTGCCTTATTAGTGACCACGGTGGGTCAAGGTAACCTTTTTGACAAAACACATTTTAAACCCAGCAGCGGCTGATCTTCAGTGAAGTGACCTAGGACTGTATTTTCAAAAACGAACACCAAGTCCCATAAACAAGAGCACATGTGAAAGCTGTGCCTTCGTTTGTAGCCACTGCTCCCAGAATCACAAGTGCAAATCATTTTCATGCACGAATCAAGGCTGAAAACAGGGATTTGTCTGTGGGTAAACCTCATTTGCACACAGGATTATGGCTACTTTGGTGGGGAGTTTTCTGTAGTGCTTAATTTCTGTGAATCAAACCAGAAAAACTTAATAGAAGCTTTTTCAGGGTGTGAGAACAGTATAACCTCAAACACTTCTCAGGGTCTTTAAGGTGTGCCGCATGCATCTGTACACAAACACACGTGCATGCGGTTCTTGACCTTATTCTACGTTTTTAAAGAGAAGTTGTAGAGCTGTGAGATGCGTCTCCTCTCATACATCATCAGTATTTTTGCCCTTTGCTCTCCATAAAGGTGATTCACACTGTATCTGTACAGCCATAGCACTGCACCCCGGCAGCCAGCGCCTCCGTCAGAGCTCACAGGCTAAAATTTGCTCAGCAAAAGAGCAGCGTAACCCTATGGTCTGTGTCCCCTCCTTGGAGAAAGGCTCTGTATTGACACCACCTGCGTGTGCTTCGACTTTGCCCTGCCTCTTGTGTTTGCTGGCATTTGGGAATCTGCTGCAGGGTCAGAGAGCAAAGCTGCTGTCATCAGAGTCATGAACTCTCCTGCAGCGAAGGCCAGCGAGCCCTGAGTCGGGAACACAGTGTCAGAGCCAGATATTTATTTTTTCACTATTCCCCATGCCCTGCGAGTTTCCACTGGCAATCGAAGTGTTTGCCCTTCAGGCTTTCCAGTCACGCTATTCAGAGAATTAACGTTGACATGAAATGATAAGACGGGGGAACGTGGCTACAAGGCTGTTACTAAATGGCCAGTTTAAGGAGCCTGCAGCTCCTGGCAGTGATGGCTTGACCCTGCAAGTTACTATGGGCCGCAATAAACCTGGTTTCACAACAGAAAGATGGGAAGACCTTCAGGGACCTGTCTCAAAAGCGCTTGAAACAAACCACGTGGATTGCTGTAAAGGTGCAGTCAAAAGTTCTCCTGTGAAAAGAGTGCAACAATTTCTGATTCTCTACTTGTTAAACTACCTGGCTTTCTGGAGCTTTTTTACCTCCCTTTGACAGCTAGATCCTTCCTTGCACAAACTTTGTGTTTCATGCAGAAAATTGCAGTCCCCATTTCTGGAATGTCAGCTGGCTGCAGAGCAGGACTTCTTACCGCTCTCATGGCTTTGACTTTTTCTCTCAATTTTCTGACAGGCTTTGCAAATGGTAAGCAGTGCGTTTCAGAACCACTAGCGCAAGCGAACGCCACTGATCTTGGCTCAGGGCAAACTCTCTGCAGACCCACGTATGAAATCTTTGCTATACTTTCCCACACTGCATCTGATTCTCGAATTAAAGCTGCCTGTTTGCACAGGTTTTTACACTTTTTTAATTACTGTGCTACCTGAGAATGAGCTGAATGATCATCTGCTTCTGCCTAGATAGCTAGAAAGGATTTTTTGTCTTTGCTTGTAAGAGGTACCATGGATGTCAACAACTTCATACATCATCAGGCCTCTCAGCTCTCAGAAGTTTATATTGGAGCATTAAGTCTCTCGATTGTCTGCTTCTGTAGGTGAAGAATAATTGTGTTTGTAAATGGAAGGTTAGAGCTGACCATTTCTGTATCTGTACAAATGTATCTGACTCAGAAATGTGCTTCATGGCTGGTGTGTGAGTTGAGGCTTCAGAAGGTGTTCGTGACTCACCCTGTCAGTGAGCCTCATTCATCTGTGGTCTATTCAGTGGCAAAACCAGTGTAAGCAGACATCAGTCCCTACCCGGACTGTTTTTGCCACTAGCTACCTTGTGCTGCACTCCAGCAGCTCGCTACCAGTGGTGCAGCTGCAGCTGCTTGGGAGTGAGTACTCTGGGCTGAGTGGACTGATCTTTGTTGCACCCACAAGAAATTAAAATAAAAAAAATACCTCAGCAGTGCAAAAAACAAATGGAATTAAATTAATTTCCATAATCACTTCCAATACATCCTTTCTATGGAAAATAGATTTGTGACGTGAATAAACTGAAGATCACATATTGTGATAATATAGATTAAGGTATGAATAAAAAACTCAGGTAAGATGAAAGAAAATAATGTGCTATTGCTATGGTTCAGAGAAGGAAAAGGTGTTGGAAGAAGGTGGCCCAAACAGCGTCACTTTGAATACTGAGACCTTTTTCTGCATGCTGCATTGCAGCTGCCACCTTTACTAGCTGCACTGGTCCCAGAGAGCGTTTTGTGGAGGGTGAGTGGTCCGAAGACTGCCTGATGATGTTCTGCACAAAGTGATCTGATCACAGGGTGTTGGCTTCTTCTCCCCATTTCCACCTCTGTAACTAAAAATACTCTCCGTAATTTCCTAAAACTATTTTTCCATGGAAGTAATTGCAGTTGCTGCTTTATCAGCAATTACACGCATGACTGTGAACTGGAAGGGAGCATAGACCATAAAGACAAGGGGACATCAGCTTGTTAAAGGCAGAGTGCCTGGTCTGGGTGTCCTGCACTCACCTGGGACCACGCCACGTTGATCAGCCACAAGCTCGCTTCAGGTCGTGGGAGTTTCGCTTCCACAGAGGGAACAACTTAGGGCTGCACAAAAGCATTGTAAACAACTTTGAGAAATGCATCCATAAAGTGACACCTGCTTAAAAAAATTACAACTTCTGTTGGTATGTTCAGCAACATCTTCTGGCTGACCTTCCGCAGAGCCTCAGGGGAATGACTGTCAAATTCAAACAGGTTTCTCTATCCAGCTGCCCCTGTGCCACAGCTGGGGAGAGGGAACAGTGCGTACCTCTCCTGGCAGCTGTCAGTGCCCCAGCCAGCAGCCCTGACTGCCAGAACCATTACTTCACAGGCTCCAGGAGCTGAAGTAATGACAAAACCGGAAGAAGAATATGACTTTTTCACCAACTCGGTTAAATAAGAAAACACTGCCCTGTGATGCTTTCCAGGGCTTCTATTTAGGCAGAACCCATGTTCGTGCTGCCTTCCTGCTCCTCAGGAGGAGAAGGAGCTTGATGGTGCTGCCTGGGAACCGCAGAGGTCGGCTTGCTGAGTCATGGTGCATGCTACAGCGCCTGGTAGACTGCAAGGCTGGACTTTTGCCTGTGCTTTAGCCACTCCTCTCGGGCATGACAGGTATGTGAGTTCAAGAACACAATGGGAAAGAAAAACCTTTGTTAGTCTAAGACAGGGAATTTCCTCTGAAGCCAGTAAAGCTGGACACTTTTAAAAATGCAGTGAGGAGTTAGATGAATCAGTTAGGTGCCTAACTGTGTCTAATAATCTGACTCCAAGACACCAACTCCTGCACAGCCACCAGGTTTCTGCAGCCTTTGATCCCTATTGAGAAGGATGCGATTCCTGCATAGACTGGCATGACCACGAATTGGAAAAGGGAGTGTGCTTTCCACACCATCCTGGTGCCCTTGGCATTTCTGCTAGGCAGAATTCAGGGGTGCCTGAGAATGGGCAGGCAGGACAAGGCAGGAGGGGAAAAAGGGAAGCCCCCTTTATTTTTGCTTTTGCTGGTAGGGTTGGTAGTCTTCATCTGCCCGTTGTTTCTTGGGTGGGGCCCAGGCTGCAGTGCGGGTGCAGCGCAGTGGGGGTGTGATGGGGATGCGGTGCAGAGGGGATGTGATGCGGGTGTGGTGCAGTGGGGATGTGGTGAGGATGCGGTGCAGTGCAGATTCACTGTAGTGGGGATGCGGTGAGGTGGGGATGTGGTGTGATGGGGATGTGGTGCGGTGGGGCTGCAGCATGGTGGGGATGTGGTGCAGCGGGGATGCGGTGGTGATGAGGTGTGGTGGCGATGGGTGGGGATGCAGTACGGTGGGGATGCCATGGGGATGTGGTGGGGATGCAGTTGTGGATGTGGTGTGGTGGGGACGTGATGTGGTGAGGACAAGGTGCATTGGGGATGCAGTGGGGGTATGGTGCATTGGTGATACCGTGGGGAGGCGGTGGGAATGTGGTGGGGATGCAGTGCGGCGGGGATGTGGTGTGGTGGGGATGGGTGAGGATGTGGTGGGGATGCTGTGCGGGGGGTATGCGGTGCGGTGGGGATGGATGGGGATGCGGTGGGGATGCTGTGCGGGGGGGATGCGGTGCGGTGGGGATGGATGGGGATGCGGTGGGGATGCTGTGCGGTGGGGATGCGGTGCGGTGGGGCGGACGCGGTGCGGGGGAGCCGCCGCCAGCTGCCAGCCCCGACTCTGCCCAGCAACCCGGCCACGCTCCATCTGCCGCTCCCGTAATGAGCCGAGCCGGCCTCTGGCACAAGCCAGCTCTCGTTCCCCTATTCACCCGCATCCCCCTTTCAGCTTCCTATTGTTCTTCCCTAATGGCCTGACAATGGGCCTGCCTGTTGCCTTTACAGCCGCGCTGAGGCCAGCCGGGGGAAGCCGTAATCTCTGCTTCAAATTAAAGGGACTCCTCTGAATTAATAACGCTGCCAGGAATGCGCTGCCTGATACGGGGGGGATGTACAGCACTCTTCAGCCCCCGGCAGCTGTGATTAGCCGGGGCTTGAAGTGCCCCGCTCCCCCCCCGCCGCCCCCTCCCCGTCGCCAGGGTTGCCACATGGCCCGTCTCTTGCTGCCTTTTCAAGCCCCCGTGCCAATCATGCGGCAAAGATGCCCCAGATCGGGTGACAGATGGGGCCGGGGTAGTCCTCGGCCAGCCCGGGGCACGGCTGATGCCTCCCTTCGGCGCAGGTGACCCTGCGGTGGGGCAAGGCAGGAGATGGACCTCCTGGCTGGGCTCCACGCCTGTACCCCAGACCTGCGCTCTGGGGGGGATGCCGACGGATGGCCTCACAGCTGGAGGTGCTTTGTGGTCCTCCCCGACCTGGAGGGACGGCTAAAACCCTCGAGGAGGGGGGTCTGGCACACAGGGACCCCCCTGACAGCCAGCCTCAGGGGTGCTGCGGGGAGCAGCCTGGCCGGCGGGGCTGCGGCTCGGCTCTGGTTTACAGATACGCCAGGAAAAGCACGTCCTTGTTACAGGGTCATGGGTGTCCCCGGGCCGAAGCGATCATAGGATCCTTCTAGCAACAAAGATAACGGTGGTGCCAGCCCAACAACCTCTTCCAGCCAGGGAATTTTTCCTTCCAGCAACAGGGGAGACAGCTACAAAGAAAAGAGGAGAATAGCTCTGTGTTTCGCTTGGTAACGTTCCAAGGCGAGGACAGAAAGATCACTGCCAGATTTATTTCTGGTAGGTTAATCAAGGCGTACTGTTGAGAGTCAGCACGTCAGAAAATGGAAATCTTCTAAACTGGGCAATTCCAAAGTCTGTGTGCCTGAAAAAGAGAGACCCTGCAGTGTCCCCTCCCGGGGCGATGGCTTTGCATCTAGCTCTGACCCTGCACAAGGTCCAGGTCTGGTGTTGGTGCAAAACTGAGCTGCTCCGCAGCCTGCCAGTCACAGCTGGGGATGCCACCGGGGCCCTGCCACCCTGTCTGTCCTGAGCGTCCCTTTGCCCTCGCACACACGACAAATTGTCCTCTCTGAGCGGTGTGAGAGAGATAAATCCTTTCGGCCGCTCCATTTTTTGTGCTCATCGAGCTGCCCAGCGTTAGAGGTCGCAGCTCCCACATGGGCTGATGCCTCCTGCCCTTGCTGGACGCCTGGACTGCTTTGACAAAGGCTGCTGCTGCGACTGGGAGGAATAATGGCTCACGTAATGATGGCATCACTGAATACTTCTGCATGCTATTCCTCCTCCGTAAATCCCACAGAACGTTTCACCAAAAACGCAGGCTTCCTGGCCCAGTTTCCCTATGCGGAAAGTGGGTCGTGGGCCAGCAGCACCAGCAATGAAAGGACAGGTCTTGCAGGCCACTGCTGAGGCACGTGCTTGCCAAACCCTGATGAGCGCTAAAGTTTTGTCCATTTTCTTTCTACCCAATGCCTGCTATTTCTGTTTTGAGACACCTGTTTTTCACTGCGTGTTTCTTGCCACCTGTGGCCTTGGTGGCTCTGCATGGCAGTAAGTCAGGATGGCATCTGTATTTGCCAGACTGGTAGCAAAACACATCCCTTTGTGCTGTCTCTGAGTACTTTCGGAAAACTCTCACTGCGTCCAAATGATTAATGTTGATGTTCCCCACCCAAAACAAGCTACCGTTTATTGCAGATCCTGGTTCATCACTACAGGGTTATTAGGGTCCCTGAGGTGTCTGTATGTCTGTAGGTCTCTGTGATGTGGCATCTCCTTTGTTGGTTAAATCCATTGCTTTCTATGGATTTGCTAATCTTGAAAGCACTGACACGCTGCTGTGTCAGACCCGCTCATAGCCGAGGCACGTGGCCTCCGTCCAGCATGCAAATGCGTGGAAATGCTTTTGCCCTCTGGCCAGCAGCGCTGTACCCAGCAGCCTGACACCCTCAGTGTGCTCAGCAGGTGCTAAGCACGGGGCAGGTGTACCATATGCCATATGGCCCGCTTAGCGTAGTGTATCTTTTAAGTCCTTTTAATTACAGGCCAGGTGAGATAAAGCAAGTAAAAATACGTGTAGGGAGCAAGCTGGGGAATATAGGCAAATAACACAGAAGTTGTTCCTTATCAAGTAAAACGACTAAGAGCGGTGGTGTAAACCAAGAGCTGTCTGCTTGACTGCAAAAATGTTACGGCGATGAAAGGTTTGGGAGGGAGGCTTCTTTGTTCCATTGCTTGGAGAGGAAACTATGCAACAGACCTCTGCGAGAGCAACAGATGAGACGGTCACTTTTTAAGTGCTTAGTCTTTGGGAACGACTGCATGCAGAAATCAATCAAATTTGCACTTAATGATTAGCCAGGAGGCTGGTGAGACAAATACACGCATCCTTTAAAATAGTCTACATGGGAAAAGGAAATCAAGCAGTGCTAAATGTTTGAGGTTTTTGTGTATCCTCACCACAAGACATGAGTTTGCAAAGTGAATTTCCATGAGAAACTCCTCCGTGTTCCGGCAGGCACTAACACAGAGCAAAGCGGTATGGTTTTTGTAAAGTTACACACACCACGGTACATGAGAAGAAGCAAGCACATTTACCTGACTGACTGGGGTCTGTACTTAGTAGGTTTGCAAGCTCGCTCGCGGCAACTGCACTGGCTGCGGTATTGTGCAACTGATCATTTGTATGCACATTTGCCACTGTTGCAGGTACAAATTTGGCATGAAAATGTGCATGTGTTTGCGCAGATGCAATTATGCTTTGCATTTTTCTGGTCCTAAATAACCACCTTTTTCTTCATCTTGATGTGAAGCAGTTGTGCCTTGCACATTGATGCGGCGAGATCCCCAGCCCAGCCGCACGTACCCGTGTCCATCCCCACTTTGCTTTAAAATGCTGGCCCCCCCCTTGCCACTTGTTGGAAAAGATAAAACCGTGATGTATAGATCTTTTCTCCCACTCCAGATTGTTTACGCTGCTCTCCCTCCAGGACAAAACTTTCAGACAACTGGTGTGCAAAAGAGGGGAACGCGCGAACCACGCGCCGGGCTGCTGGAGGCTTGTCCCTTTCATACCCCCTAATTTTGCAGGGAATTGTTTTGGCGGTGGAGGTATAATGCAGCTATCCAGGGAGTCCTGCCCTTTGAAGCCAGGCGTTTTGTTCTGAAATCAGCCAGAGTTCAAGCTCATACGTGTGTGGAGCTGCGGCGGGGGAAGGCAGGGCTGGGTTTTCTGACAATGCCGCATTTCAGAGCACGTGCTGCCAACTGTTGCCAAAGGCACATATACGTAGATATTACTTCTCCTCGGCCCCGGCGCTGCCTTCCTCATTGTTCGGTGTGGGCAGGCGGCAGGCCCCAGCTGACAGCTGTGTGTTGCGTGTATCGCTAACAGCTGCCTTTTCCTGGGGGGAAATTAAAAGATTAGGGGGATGTGGGCACGTGCTGGCTTCTGGAGATGGAGACAATGCTTGATTTAGGGTGGAACTTGTCTGCAGTGGCCGACAAAGGCGGTAGGCTGGAGGGAGGCAAAGGGTCAGAGGGGGCTCTTGCTTTGGTGGAGACAAAAGGAGGGAGGAAGGAGAGGAGGAGGAGGAGAAGTGAAAAGCTGCTGCAGCGGGGCTCTGAAAAGGCCGCCTCGGTCCAGCAACAGCTGCTCCTGCACAAGAAATTTGAGACGGTCCTTTCACAAACACAACGGCTGGCAGAAGAATAGGGAGGCCACACTTCACCAAAAATGAATCGTTTGCAATTGAAAGGGAGGACTGAGAGCTCCTAGTGTTTTTAAAGTCCTGCACCTAGAGGACTAAGAAATGATTAGTCAAAGTACATCACAGGACAGGAGAGAAGTGTGCCACAGACCAGAGGGGGAAGTAAATCCCTGCACCGCTAATAAAAGTTTATACAGCAGCTATTCTCCACAAACACTCCGTACAGAAGAAAGTATCCACGTATGTATGAGTGTATGTATATATCTACCGTGGCGTTTTGCCAGGCTGCTGGCCTCGAGCTGAAATCTAGTTTGTTGGTGCAATTGGAACAGTTTGTTTGAAATTACTACGAGTTGCACCTGCTTGAGAAATGACAAGACCGCTCACATCAGAAGTCAGCAGAGCCGTGCTGAGCGTGCTGGTGATCTGCCTCCCCGTGAAATCACTGCCCCAGATACTGCTTGTCAAAATCCCCTCCAGGGAGGGCAACTCAAATGTTTTGTTAATACTTCTGTCTTGGGTGAAAAAAAAGAAGTCGCACAGGGAGTGGAGATGAGTTTCCATAGGAAAGGCCTCTTAGAGCATCACCCCTGTTCCTTCGCAAGGTCGAGGTGTAGACGCTCTGTGTTAGATATTAGCATGAATATATGATAAATAAATATGAGTGTAGTCCTTTTCCAGAAGGTCCCGTCTAGTCAGTAAAAACAGGCGGCTACCCATACAGTGAGGTTTACTGTCACCCTCCTCCACTGTGCTGCTTTTGGGCAGGACGGTGCTTGAATGCCACTTTGAAATCTGCACATATATGTTTACTGAATTTTTGGGGGCTGTGGTGCAGATCCTCTGTTAAGGTAAATCTCTGCAGTGACACTAAAGCTTTCTCCAACAGGGTCAGCAGGGTTTGCACAATTCAGTGGCAAAACCTGAAACTTTATACTCCTCAGATAACTTTGAAAGCAGACAAAAGTAGTAGGAAAAAAAACAGCATAAAAGTGGCTGATGATGGCCCTTTAGGCATTGACACAACTTCAGTTTCTGAGGTAATTTACTTGAAGAAGTCTGTGGCACTTTGAATACAAAAGAGTGGCTGAACTGGGGGGGATCCCCGTGTTCACAGGTTGGTTGCTGACAGGGGCGGCTCCTTGGCTCTGGGTTGTGCCATGTGCAGAGGAAGGTTTGGTTCCCTGGACAGCCCACCCTGTCTCAGCAGTCATCTTCTGCCCTCTTTGGAGTAGAGGACACTGGGTGGGATGAAGACTGGTTTGAACTGGTTGGATCACACTGATATAGAATGCCCCTTTTAATAGTGGATGTTAGATCATCATCAGTGTGATATAGCATGACACCTTCAAGGCAGACATTTTTGTAGTTATTGTTCAGAACAGGATTCAAGCCTTGCCTGGAATGTACAGAAAATACTGGCAGAGGGGTAAGAATCCTGTATAACACGCAGAAAAAATCTATGTATCAGAATAAAAGTGTCTTTTTTGTTTCATGGGATTACTGGCACCTTTTTTCTTATTAAATAGAAGCATTAGTTTTGTTTACAGCATGCATTCAAGCCACTGTATTTGCATTTTAGACTTTTTCCAGTTTTCTGTGAAAAGATTCAATACGGGTCAGCTCAATAAAAATATGTATGTTTGTTTTCACTAGGATTATGCCATTTTTCCTGAATGGTTTTCAGCTCCTCCAGAGGTAAAAAGTTGGACTGGTGATAAATACCAAAGGAACTGTATTCTACGTAAGCATTATGCTTTTTTCCACACAAAACAAGGACAGCAGTTTGGATGGCAAAACAACATGGGACAAGGTCTGAAAAATGTACTACAAAGCACAGAGAAAATGTGCCAAGGATGAAAAAATGATGCACCGGGAAACACTGTTGATGTAAGGATGTAAATTTGAATCTTGTTTGAACTGGAGATGCAAGAGTGTCCTTTGATAATTATATAGCACATGCTTCTCTTTGACCAGAACATTACAGCTGGTGAGACACCAGTGATGGCAGTGGAAACAATCCAATGTAAAACAGGTGTAAAATGATAGTGTGGGCCACAGTCACTGTGTAGTAAAACTTTAATCACTCTTGGGCATCAGACACAGGTGCCAAATTAATCCTTGACAGTTTGCCAAAGTCACAAGTATGTCAGATTTTTGCTGTGGGGAGTAAAGTGCTGTAATCACTAGTTTCAAACAAAAAAAAAGTAGCTAAAGAAGTTTCAATAGTTCAAGAAATTGTGAGGTTGATCTTCATGATGTTAACCTGAGAAAATACTGGGTTTGCTGGTTGTCTTGGTGTCCCGTCTGGCCAGCAAGGTCTGAGGCTGTACTGTGCTCTCCGTGGTGTTTACACAGTGCTCATGTGCTAGCTCGTTCAAAGTGCAAGCTCAGGAGCTTGAAGTAGTGGCCGGTCTTCTGCGAAGCATTAGGAACAGCAAAAAGACCTGTGTAAACACTGCAAGCTGCAGAAAGGACAGGGGACTAAGGAGACGGTGCCTTGTGAAAAAGATCGGGTTTAGTGGTGAACATCAAAAAATGCAGTTGACCTAGCAGCGTGTTCTGATCTGAAGAGGGGTTTCTGTCTGGCAGCCTGTGTCCCTGCCACATGAGCTCTATTTGGTCACAGCAAAAACAAAGAAAACAAAACATAAAACCTAAGTGAAGAATCTGCTGGGAATAGCATGGAGAATAACAAACATTCTTGGCATTAATGAGGTCTCTGTCTTGCCATTTAGAGGGGAAAATGTGGTAATACAACAGTTTCTAAACAAGAAGAGAAAGTGGTGATACCAGTTCATAAAACAGCATCTTTTCACTGCTCACTTCCTGGATTTTATGACACAATTTCATTCATACTGCACAACTTGAAACTGTTCCCTCTGTACAATGTGGAGAGGCATGAAAAGCAAGCTCAAAGCCAAAACCTTTGGAACAATTTGTTTTTGAAACGTGAACGAGGGGATCGCTGTGTTTACAGCTATCTGTATGCAACAGATAAAGTCACACTATCCTGCACTCATCAGGGGAAGAAGACGAAAAGTGAAAAAAGGAGACTAATTCATTAATGCTTTAGAATGACTGACTGTCAAGTGTTCTTTTTAGAAGAAGAACAGTGTCCTAGGTGAGAGTTTTGAAGTTGGGGACTGGAACTGACATACGCGCTGTACAGCTCAGTTTTGTGTCTCCCCTCCAGAAGTGTGTTCAGCTACTTAACTCTCTTTGAAATATGAGTTGGAAGTCCCTAGATCACTTCTTTGATTTGTTCTCAGGGCTGACCATCATCCTATGATGACCTGCAACAGAACCTCTGCTCTGGTATCTTCAAATGTACTGTTGAATCCTCAACTTTTATTTTTCCCATCTCTAATGGTACTCCTACTATGCTGTGTATATCAGCTTCAGATTTAAGGAGTCTGAGGTGAAAAATGCAGTCACCATACAATTTTTCTTCCATACGCTAATATGCAGAAAAGGTAGTAAGGCTTTGTTTAATGTGAAGTTAATTTTCCTGTGGACTAGGTTTATTCATTACTAAATGACATTACCGCATTACCGCTACAAACAGCCAAAGTCCTGGTAATTAAGAGCAGACAGTTCTTTACAATGCGCTGCAGAGACAGCAGCAATTCATCAGTGACATTTGCAAATTGTGGCACTGTGTGCTCCTTGCACAAAAGGCACAGCTGCCTGCAGATAACATCAGTTCAGCAGCGATGGTGTCCCATTTGTTTTCTCTCTGCCTCTTTCTGTCTCGTTTGGGGAGCAGGTGAATATCAGCTGGCTCAATCTGCTCGACCTCCGGGGCTGGTCTTCTGGGAGGTGCAGCTCACCGGGCTGAGAAGCTATGCACTCGTCTGCCTTGCTGATTTGGGCAAGCTTAGTCCAAAGGGTGTTTCTCCTCGTGTACATTTTAGCTCCAAGCTCTGGAAGAGCTGTGGGAAAATAATTACACACACGTGTACAGACCTTTCAGGGGAGTCCCATCGGTTCATGCTATTCGTGCTTGTAAATGTTTGCAGCCCTGGGCCGAGGGTTTGTGACAGCTGGGGGTGTAAACAATGTTTCCTTCAATGCTGGCTGCCACGGCAGCGAGTTTTACTTAATGGGTGGTCTTCCCTGGCTTTTGCATCTTAATAGATGTCATGTAATATGACAGTGTGCATCATTATGTGAGCTTCCCCTGGTACTGTGTGGGGAGCTATGATGGCCACATCTGTGGAGATCCTTGCATGCTACCCTTGTTTTTCCAGCTTCGGGTTAGCACGGAAAGTCAGAAAGGAGAACTATGGTAGGAATGCAAGTTGCAGTGTGTGTATTATGGGCAGTGAAAATGACTCTGTTCTCCAGCTGGGTTGGGGTATGTTTGGGATGGCATGTTGCACTGATGACAAGAGAGCAGTGAATGTTCGAAGCAACTTGTGCAGAATAGAAAGTCTGAACCCTACAGCAAATCTAACCTGGTGCTACATTGCCCAGCATAAGCAACAGGAAAGAGTGCAGAGGGGTGGGTGGCAAGACTTCTTATCTGCAGTGTTAATTACACATGCGTGGCCATGTGTGATGAATGGCATCAGACTGGTGTTCATTTTTCTGCAGGGAGGGAACAGATGGTGAGTGGGGACTCTGGGAGCAGGTGAGCACATTCCCCCCATGCTGAGTGGATGCTGAGAATGTATGCTACTTGACATCAAGTATTACCGTGCATTTTAACACCGGTAGCTTCATTCTTTAAATGTATGGAAGCCAGGGTTTGGTATGGGGCTGGAGCAAGCCATCCCTGAGGGCACGATGCTGCCTACCAGAGCTTGGTACCCACGGGTCAGGGGAGGGCAGTGGGCGAGGACCCACCGGGCTGCCACCACACTGTTGCAGTGCACGCCTGTAAGCTGCAAACTTAGCCAAGCGCTTCTGATTGTGCGGTACGGTAGCCTGTGGTTTGAACACCCACTGTCAGTCATGCTTTGCCAGTGACTCTGGAGGAGCTCCGGTGACTCAGTTTCAGTGGAAACTAGCTAACTAACTGTTGTAACGATGATAAGCATCATTATGTGTGTAGTATCTGCTTGAACTTGCCACAGATAGAACTACCCACCTCTACTTAATCATGGATGAGGAAAAAAAACCCTCATAGAGAAAACACAGTGAAGAGCACTCAGCCTGTAAAAACCAAATGCCAGTTGTAACATATGCACAGCTACCGTGCGTGGAAGTGATAAATCATTCTGGGTGAGGCATGTATTAAGCTTTGTGCAAGTTCCCCACAGAAAAAATGAGTTACTGTATGATCATGGGGAAAAAAAAAAAGCCCGTATTCAATACCAAGGTCTAAAGAACCAAGTTTTCTGCTTCTGGATCACACAGAGCAGGTTTAGATGTCTTATGGAAATATGAGAATAATCTCCGGGCAATCTGCCTTTCAGTACAGAAAAAGAAGCAGGCACTGAATTCCCTGATTTCTTTGTTCCCAAATATAGCAAATGCATGTTTCTTGAGGGCACTGACTTTGTGTTGGCAGCTATTCCCCAAGTGACATTTTTGATGTGCTTTTGAAAGGATTGAAAATGTGCAAACCCTGACCTGAAATTCCTCACATTTTCAACAAGGAGAGGTAACTGCTTTGAGTAGTTGCAGGCATGAATTATTTCTGAGATCTGGAGACACTCTAGACAGGAGGAAAGCCATGCTTTCTGGCTGGGAGAAATGCCACTGGAGTGAGAAGATAAGTTTCTTAGTAGCTATGCTACTCTCAGACCTCCCATTGCATGCTTAGGCTGAGCCTCTGACTGGGGATGCCCCTGTCAGCATGGTTCACAGCCTGAACTTAAAGGCACCTCGGGGATGCCCCTGACAGCACGGTGAACTAAAAGACACCTTAATTTTGCCAGTGTGAAGAGGAAGTCCTAGGCTGTAATGGGAAATGATCAGCCCACAAGACAGATCCTGGAGACAGCGAAAGAGAAAGTATCTAAAATGAGCTCTAGAAACTCAAAAGCTGATAGAAGGATGCGTGGGAGAACATTGTCTTGCAAAAAGCCTTATCCGTTGCAATCCCCATGAATAAGATGCTATTGTTTAATAGAAGATGGTTACAATTAATATTTGAATCTTAATATTGAAAAATACGATATCTCAGCTTAAAGAGTAGCACTAATATGTGTGACAGTCCATATGCATACATTTAGAGTTTGAATGAGTTTGGTTTTGCTTCAGCCTAAACAGACCCCATTTTTGTTTCTTGTAAGAATAGATATATTTTTCAAGTAATGCCTAACCTCCTGTCCCTATGAATTTAGTGACAGCAGCGTTGTACCCCCTGCTTACTGTATTACAGCAAGATAATGTGGTGGCTCAGTAAAACTGATTTGAAAAACTAGTAGTCTTTGGTGACAGAATACTAATCCTGACTCAAGTAACAATTTTTTCCCTCAGGTATGTTTACCAGAACCTTTAGGAAATTTGGCCATCCAAAATTTGCTGTGATGTTTACGTGTATAAAAACTTGCGTGTGAGACACACCACTGAGCTGCACCGCTAGGGTTTTGTATACGGGAGTTTAAGAGGAGGTGGGAAAAAAGCAGTTTACAGCTGTGATAAAGAACTGTGTAATCCACAGCTCTCAAATGTGGACCAAACGTAGTGTAAACACCAAACAACTGGTCTTCATCACTCCCTCGTGCTGAAGAAAGGGAGTTGGCACGGAACATGTGCTCTGCGTCCTCTAAAACGCATCTGGATCCTTTCTCTAGTGAGTCTGAACAGTGCAAGGCCTCAGGTGAACTCTGTGTGCTGAGGCCAGCGACTGAGTTAGCTCCACATACAGCTGCTGGAAAACCCTGATTTCTGTCCGGAGTTAGACCTGACTCGCTGGGTGAGCCCGAGCGCTTGGCATGGGCTCAAGGGACTTCCCACGGGGAGGGACAAACTTCTACCTGGGTGCTGCCGGGCTGGGGACTTGCCCAGGATTTTCTAACTTTGTTTTCTGTGAGTTCCTGTCCTAATAAATACATACACACATACACACCCTGGGTGCCCCCCACTCCCTGCCCCGGGTCAAAGTAAATGCTTTTTAGAGGAATGTATTGACAATGTCTTTGCAAGCATCAAAATTAAGAGTTTCCTTCCTGCAACCTTGCTCTCATTTCTTCAGAAACCAGGCGAGGAAAAAAAAAATCAAGAACTTTTGTCTGCATTGTCCTAACCCTGCTGGTTTTTCACCTCTTGTATTTTTTTTTTCCCCTACAGAACCTTAAGCACAGCTGGGAGAAACTACATTACTGCATGGTCTTGGGGGTGAGTGTAGGAGAAGAAAAGGGAAGACAGGGAAAGTGTAGAAGACAAGACACAAACGCTGGCCTGGGCAGTTTTGACCCTCCACCGATCATCCCGCCACCTGCAGTGGGCCCCAGTGACCACGCGTGTCGGCTGCGCTGCACAGGTTATGGGTCGGAGATAACTTTGCCCCTTCCCTGTTCTCGCATATTGCCCCGCTGTGGTTGGACTCTAAAGGCTAGCTTTTTGGCTTCTGATGCTGCGGCCGGCCGGAGGCCCACAGGCATGGCGCGGGTGTGTGCAGTGAGGGGGTGCGCGCAGCTGGGCGGAGGGAGGAGGGAGGCAGCGTGGCTGCGGGCACTCCGTGGGCGCTCGGAAGAGCCCTGGCTCCCGCTCAGCAGAGATCTGACGAAGGCCGTGTGCCTGCAGCCTGTGCTGGCTCATACCTCCGCTCTGCAGAAACGCTTCAGCCTGCTGCTACGTCTAACGAGGCCAGAGCAGCTACTGGGGGACCTGCCTTGCTGCCCTGGGGCTGCAGTGGCAGTCCCAGCTAGAGCACGGGAGGAAGGAGGGGTGACGGGGGGAGCGTACCCTGAGCCACTGTCATGGCCCCTGTATGCACATGGGGGAGCGGAGGAACAGAAACTCTGGGAAAATGGTGGTGGTGGGGAAGGGAGGTTGCATGCACACACCTGGTAAAGTGCTCGGGGAACGTCACATGTGGAAGCTGCAACACTGTCTGAATACGACCACGTAAATACATTATGCCTGAAAATAACACAAGCAATGGTTTATCATTAATTACCATTACAGACCACTTCACAAGCTGCGCTGCAAAGTTAGCAATCTTTAAGAAAGAGCGACTGTATGTATCTGGGAATTCCCTCTTTTCTCCAGAGCTGTTCTGATGTTTCCTTCAGCAGCTCAGCATGTCCCTCCTTCAGTTGCTCCATGTACTTCTCTGTGAACTTGAAAGTCTTGCTCGGCGATGGCTCTGTCTGGTTGAGCAAGGCAGCTCTCCTGAGCCCCAGGCCTCGCAGTGGTAGAGGTTTTATAGCGTGCTGGGTGGTGCTTTCTATGACGGGTTGCATTAGCTTCTTCTGAGGCACGCCGCACCCTGCCCAGTCCCGCAGGGATGGCCAAAGCCCTAAACAGCAGCTCCCGACACTGCGGCAGCTTCTGTGTCACTCGGGTCACAAACGGTACGACGTTAATTTGTGCACACCAGAACTTGCAGCTTGGGCTGTCACTAGGCAGCGGGCGCAAGCCTGCCCCGCTGCTGGGGGTTGGCATGTTGATGTTTCTGCTCCCAGTTACTTTATACGATTGGAAGGTCTGCTGTTTCTTAGCTGAGTTGTAGCCCTCTTGAAGTATGAGTAATGCCGATTCTCACCGGGCTCTGCTGGGATTTCCAGATTAGCGTTAATGCTTTTCTCTCAGGGGGTGCCGTTTTCTGAGGTGGGTGGGGGAAGATCTGTCAGCGGCAGAGTTTTTCTTAGTCACTTCCAGGAGACAGGACTGAAACTGGGTGAAGGTTCATGCTTGGGCCAAAACCCTGTGGCTGGAGCTCCTCTCTTGCAGTGTCCGTGCGGGAGAGCCATCCCTGCGACTGTGCATCGCCTGCCATCAGGGTATCGGGCAAGATCTTGGATGGTCTAGGATTTATTCACAGATGGACCTGAATCCCGTTCCAAGTAGACAGGAGAGGAGTTTTTAGCCACCCTGCTGGTCCCCTGGAGAGGAGGACCAGTTGCAGGGAAAACTGGGGATGCCAAGAAGCTTCTGCTGGCCAAGGGCTGAGCCCTGGGCTGGGGGCTGCAGAGCACAGGGAGGACTGCATCTGCCTCTTTTTTGCGGTGCTGTGAGTGAGGGTAGAAGGACCCAAAAAGTGATAGTTTGGTTTGGGTTGCATTTGCTTCTGGGAAGATGCTTAAAGTTGTGATCCAGAGAGCTGTAAACTTGGTCTGGATTTTAAAGCGGCTCATATCATGTGTTCCCAAACACTTTGTGTTTAGCCATGGTGAACTGACTAGAAAGCCAAAGAAAGGCTTGAGGTGAGGGACTGCAAGAGTGAGGAGTAGTGAGCGATGGTGGGTTTACTGTAACAGGGAGAGGGCAAAGGCAGGGCATTGGTCAAAAAAAAATGCATGGAGTACCAGTGGAGCAGCTGTGGGCATGCATAGATGAGGGGATTGCTCCATGTCTAATTTGGACAATGTAGAAATTTCCCTGTTTTCACTGCTCCATTGACTACTCCTGAGACTTCCCATTTCTGCAGTGAACTCAAAGCCACTGTGAGGGTAGCCAGTACTGTCCCCGTGAGGGGGATCACAGCGAGAGATGGAGAAGGGACAGAGCTATCCACAGCCTACAGGGAAAACCACAAACTTTGAACTTTAATAGTAGAAATGTGGACACCATGGGTGGATAAAAGCAGTTGCTTCAGATAGAAAGGTGTCATGCTGTTAGGCAATGGGTAAGGAAAATGACTGCACTGTCTTCTTCCATAGGGTGAAACACAGGGGATGTGGACATCAGACTGGACAGAGAGGCACATGGTGGAGACAGGGAAGAAGAAGTGTCTGGATGAAAGGTTTGGCAGCAGAGTGATTGACAGGTCCTTGTATCTACCTGTCCAGGTTAGAGCAGTGTCCATACCCCTCAGGGAAGACATTAAAGAGAGGTTTGGAAAAGAAGGTG
>Ga0065711_1006769_pt1 | contig 26633 bp, 20 predicted proteins | sample Hoacrofraction12_FD_59098 | JGI IMG/M metagenome (GOLD analysis project Ga0065711, IMG submission 59098) | Hoatzin crop microbial communities from Cojedes, Venezuela - Epithelial fraction 12 v2 (version 2) | ecosystem: Host-associated > Birds > Digestive system > Esophagus > Crop | place... | reverse complement strand
AAAAAAAAAAAAAAAAAAAAAAAAAAAAAAAAAAAAAAAAAAACAAAAACCACAAAACACCTCACGGTCACAAAGATGAGACCAAAAGGCAGACTGGTGAAGAAACACCAGAGCACTTCCGCGCTGAAGACCCTGAGGACTGGCTGGCCTCAAGGCATGCCACGGTGTCCAGGGCAAGGACTGTTCTGGAGGCAGTGATGTCAAGCATCACAACCGGCTGTTTGTTTTCAGGGTCCCCTTTTTTTCATTCTGCAAGGTTTCTGCCATTCTTGGAACCGATCATCAAAAGTAGCAATAACACATGGAACCGCTTTTATTTTCTGTTAGACTTTGAACAATAATATAAATTTTTCCCAACTGTGACATATAAATACTGTACTTTTACTGCACACAGAGACAAAACAAACACTAAGGTTATATACAAGCCTAACTCATCACGTAGTTAGAGCCCAATGCAGCTGGGAACACTTTCGGCCAACAGTGGATTACAAACCACTATAATATATTTTTAATTATAGGCTTGCTCTGATCTATAAATGCCAAAGGTAAAGAAACATAAAGAGGACTTGTAGGGGACTACGATAACAGCTCATTTAGAAAAAAAATCATATTTGAAAGTCCAGTCAGGCTCGACAGTTTCAGACAGACGTAAAGGAAAAACTCCTACCTTAGATGCCAAAATAACATCTGTCCTATTCTCCTGTTGGCGAGTGCTCTCTCTAACAGAAACCTGGAGAGCGCGCAATCAAGAAAAGGTTCGTATTTCAGGACTTGCACAAGTTGAAGCAGATACTGAGAGAGCTCTTCATCACTAGAAGGAGGTACAGGAAAGCAGTCAGTAACTAGCTTAATGACAGTCCAGAATCCAGCTGCATATGAAAAAAATCTGTCGTTGTCGGATATATCAATGGCAAGCATGTGCCCCAGTTTTTCAGTCGCATGGAGAAGGACAATAACACACAACTTAGTGCAACTGCCAGCTTGATCAAATCAGCAGCAGAGTTACACCTCTAACAGAATCGTAAGGCTCTCCAACTTGTAAGTGAATACCTGGCGTTCTGTCATGGGCTTTTACAAGATCAAGATCTCAGCCTGAGTGCTGGGTTAAGGAGCCGGGAGATTAATCATTTCAAATTATTTCAGACTGGACATTGGCTCCCTTTGACCACTCAACCTCTGACTGAGGAGCTGGACCTTTGGAACCACATGAAGAACCACTGTAACCTCGCTGTTAGCTGCAGCGGGCATGGGCAAGAACGGGGAATAACTGTACACACCTATGAAAGTCACCCAGCTTACCACGACGGGGGAGAAAAGTGTTCATTCCACTCAAAGCAATTCAATTTATGTGGCTTTAAAAATTACTACCTGTCAGTTAATAGGTGTTAATTTATTAAGATACACCTATGAAGCGATCCATTTAGCCAGAACATTTTGCCTGGGGTTTTATGTTTATTTGTTTTGTGGTGTTTGTTTTTTATTTTTTTTAAATCATACCAACAACATACAGGTTTTTAGAGGACAAGGAAAGGTACAGCACCCTTGAGAAACCAAACAGTGCCCAAATCAGTCCTACTTCAGAAATGCAAATTTAAGTATTTAGCCACATTTCATAAACATACCTTTATACCTTTGAAAAGCCTCCATGTTAAATACTTCAAGTAATATTCTGACATAATAAAAATAATTCCAAGAATTTTCAATAAAATCCTGTATTCCCCTCCCCAAAAACCCTCTCATACTCCACAGGTACGTCACTCTAGAACAAATGTGAACGCTCCTTGACATTTTACATTTGAGTATCTTTTCTTCTATGAAAGGCCTGCCGACTCCAAATTTTCTGCCTAAGATGGAAGGTGAAAGAGTAGAAATTCTTCTGTCCATCACTTGAAGATTTCAGAGATACCAAGACTGAATTCTTTCATTCTCTTCATCTTACTCTGAAAAACTTCAGTAACTTTCAATCAATGTACTCTGTTGCATTCATTTTAGCCAATTTTTTTTTTATTTCAGCTAGCAGGATCATCCTCAGGTTACAGTTTTTACCAGCTACCTTCATCAGACTTTTTTAAAAAAGCTGAAAATGGATTTCTGACACCCATCTGAACACGATTTAGCTTCAGAGCCAGAATCAAGAATTCTGGAAATAATTCCAGATGTAATGATTCAGTATTATTAGCATAACCCCGAAGCTAAATTGCTTGTTTGCATTTGAAAGAAGTCAAAATATTCTTTTTTATAACCCAAAAGTCTAGCCTTGACCATTAAAAAAAATTAATCATTAAACTATTCACCACAAAGAATTCAGAATTCAAGGACAGGAAATATGTGGTAATGCTGCAAATGATAACGTTATACAAATCTTGCCCTAGGTCACACTGAGGAGCAAAATTATATGTGATAAAGGAAGAACTGCAGATAGCAAAGGCTACTGTGAAGAATAACAAAATCAGTAATTCACTGGTTTTTTCAGTATATGGTACAGCTTACATTTCTACGAAATGATACAGCCAATACCTGACAGAGCGTGAAGTGGCTGGATGGCAGTTTTTATCGCATTCCACTACTGCAATATTTTCTCCCTTTGTTTAAAAAGTTCTCATGTTATCTTGCTCTCCCTTTGTCCAAGAAAGGGGTGAACACAACCCGCTCCGGGACGCAGGTACACGGAGTTCTCTTAGCAACATGGAAAACAGTAATCACTGAACACAAGATGCCAGAACAGGGTGGTTTTATCTGGCTGCCAGCGTGCTCATCTGGAAATCAGACTGCTTTATTTGGCCACCTACTCACGGCAGGCATGTTTAGATCTTTCCTCTTCAGCTTCTTTTTTCCCAGAAAACCAAACAGAATGGAGTTTTTCACCCCAGATGTCTTGCCTGCTGAAGCAGTAGAACATACTCACCTCATCTGCTTTAGACAGCCCACTGCATATTCCCTGACGTACTGGTCTGGGTAATTGAAATCCAACAGTTCCAGCGCTTCCCGAGGCAGCAGCTTGGGCCAGATCTGCAGGAGAGCCTGAAGCTGGTTTAAAAAGATGACTATTAGCTTACAGGTAAAGCAACTGCGTAAGAAAACAGATGGGTCTGGATGGGGTGGGGTGGGGAGGTGGGGGACGAGAGAGGGAGAAATACTGCTCGAAAAAGGGCCCACTTCTGATTCAGTTTCTTACCCTTTAAAACGATCTAGTTTTTTTTTTTTTTTCCCCTGCACCAGGTCTCATTTACACTTAGTCTGAAAAACCTGTTCCATCACACAGACACAACGCACAGTAAACAAAAATTCGGTAACCCCAGATAGGTATGTTTTAGAAACAAAGTTTCAGTAAAATTTAGACAATGTTCTGTAAATGCTCTCATAAATACATAAACACATTGGTAATGGTAAATGTTTTCTATCAAAAAAGAAAAACTGAGGTTTTTGTTGAGAGGTATCTTTACCAAAAATCTTCACCCACCGCAAGTGATGGAGCCTTTTCCCACATGCACTGTCAATAGTAATGAGTCTGAATTGCAAATCAGGTTAAATATTAAAAAAAATAAATAAATAATAAAAAAAAATATCCCCAATACTGAAGACAATGATGTGGTGGGAAAAAATTACAGAAAACACTAGTGTATCATTTTGGACTACCAAGAACAACAACATCTAGAGGTCTCAAAATAAACTGGTTTTATTGCATTTTAACGAAGCTACCTGCTAAGCATATATTTTTAATAATATGTATATATGTATATATTTTATGACTGAAACAGTACACCATTACTCGAAATACACAAGCTTGAACGTGCAAATGCAGTGTATCACCAGCACAAGATCTTTCCTCTCTGTAGGTTATGAGTCATAACTCATGATAAAAATGCTCTTTCCTACAAATTAAAAAGAAAGGTATTTCATATTTAAATAGCAACTTATAAAATCTGAGCGATTAGGAAGATCTTATCTTCCTCCTGATTTAGTAACCCTTTCACACCAACAGTGAAAAATCTCTCTCTACTATACGTCATAGCTCAACTAACGCTCCCAGCTCAAGTACGACAAACACGCACGTGTTCACAGCGCTGCGTAAACACCCACGGGGCCCGCTTCTGAACCGCCTCACCTCTGCAGGTTTGTGAAACCCAGAAGGCAAGAAATGGGCACAGATCAATCACAAGGCAAAGCCAGCGGCCATCCTACAACTCCAACAGTGGAGGGAACACCCAATTTCATGGGCAAATACTGATACGAACACGTAAAATTAAAGATGTTTTCCAATGCAGATGTCCTAATTCCACAGAAACATACATGCAAAAGTCTATTCAATCCACAGCCCGGTATAGGTCAACGACACCAGTCCTTACTACCTGCTGCTCTGCTCACGTTCTGCCCTGGAGCTTTAACCAAGAGCCAAGTGCAGCCCCACCAGCTCCAGGCCCCAGCGCCGCACGCTTCTCGGAAGAGCGGGTGGAGGGACAGCCGAAATACTGGTTGCGTTTGGACAAAGACACTTGCACCATGGAATGCCCTCATCTGCTTTGGCAACAGAGAGGTAACTCGGAAGAACTTCCAAGCACATCTCCTTGTGAAGAAATTCTACATTTCAAAATACATGTATCGAGTTCTTAAAATTTCTCTGCAATATCAAACGTGTTAAAATGCTGCACACACGAAATATCACGTGCTGCTCTCACACAGTCTGCAACTCCTGACGAGTCGGGAGAGAACGAGGAACTTCAATTCTCAATAACAATCCAAAGGTTTCAAGAACACTTGAATTTGGCCTTGGTGCGTCAGTATTTTTTCTATAAAGGAATAATCAAAATTTCTTTCCTAAGAAGACAAATTTATATAAGAGACAATACAATTAACCACAGGCCAGTGCTGTTACTCTAGTTATTCAAGTACTTGAAAAATTAGCTGTCCTTTCTCTAATTCCCATTAATGATGGTGTCACTTCACTGGAAGGGGTGGGTTCTTATTTTTTAATAATGGCTAAGTTCTGCTTTGAGAATAAATACTGCCCGTGAATTCTGCTAACGAGTTCTGCCACCCTGCTACTCTGCTGAGCAAGGTTATGGCAATAGCAAGGGCAAACACCATCACAATTCCTTCGGTGCAACTATTCTACCAAAATACTGCCATATGATGAGAGCTTGGATGAAATCTATATGGCAAATAATACAAAAAAGCCGCTTTAATGCGCTGTACGTAACTTTGTGGACTACTAAACTAACCGATTAAAGATGGTCTGCAATGAAATGTAATACTTCATTTCTAAAAAAAACTTCTTACTTTTGAGCTGCATTAATAGAAACAGGAATATAGTTATTTAGTTCATTTTTTTCATTTTTCTTATGAACAGCTGGTCTTTGTTGGGGGGTGGGGATGTAAACATTTCGGCTTAAGTGTACTTTCAGTACTTTACTGAAATACTCACAGCTATCAATAGGCATTAATAAACCTTCCAGCACCAAGGCACGCATGTTGTAGCAGCAGCAATATTGCAACATACAGCCAGTACTATATACATTTGATTTTAATGAGACATAAATTATCAGTCCTGCTAATTTCAAAATTCATAAAATTCATGAGGCTGTCTTGCCTTACCTGAGCAGGTAAGTCATTGGAATACTGACATGTCTATGTCTTACAGAAATATTTGGCATGTTTCAGGATCTCATTTTTCAGATAGACTGTTCTTGCTGCCAAAACCAGCACTGACAGAAACCACACTATTGTCTATACATGAGCAAACGTAAGTACCACATTCCTTCCACGCAGTACACAGTAACAAGCAAGATGACTACATATTTTCAGCCATCTGTCTAAATAAAATGCTTTACATATTTTTTTAGTATTCCCAAATTTAAAGGACTTTGAGCTGTCAGCTAATATCCATGCTCCAAATAACTCTTCAAAACTCGGCTACCAACGGCCACACTTGACAGCCCCAAGCAAGCAATCAGAATGCCTTTGCCAGCACATATTTTAATGAGTGAACAAACACCTGCTTATATTTCTACAGTTTTTGTATTTCCAGACAACTTTTAATAACAAACAATAAATTCAGAAGCACTAAAAGAGTTACTAAGGAACAGAGGATTCTTGCATGTGAAAAGACAAGCGAGCAAGGACTGTGTCGGTGCTACATTCTGTTAGTGTAGTGTCCCTGGCACAGACAATGGGCTGCAATGAAATTCCATTTCTTTTTATAAGTTCACAGAACATACAAATCGAGCTGGTAGGAAGGATGGAACAAAATAAGCTCTACGCTGGAGGCAAACTAAAATTTTGACTGGCTGGATAATCACAAAAATCACAGGATGAACAGAAGGAAGTCGAGTTTTCATTTCTTCCATGAAGACCTAGCTTGTAACAGGCGAAGGTGTGGTCACGCAGCCAAAACGACGAGAACGCAGAGTTCTGTGCCACTAGTGGGTATCACACCTCGCTGAAAAATCACGTCTGCCTCAGTGAGGCCGAACTGCCCAGTTGGAGATGTGGATTGTTGCAATTAGCCTGTATAAATAGTTGCTTTTCTCCTCATTCAGAGGTCCTCTGAAACACGTTTTGTGTTTTGGTTTTTTTTTTTTTAAGATAAGTTCTTGCTTATGTGTCCAGGCCACAGAAGGCATACAGTGAAATTTGGTTGATACAGTAGCACCATTTCAAAACGCCTGTACTTGGGAAAGAAACCCCATTTACCCACGATTCGACTCCAGTATTTTCCGCACCTTCCCTGCCTTTCCCCTTACCTGAGCAACATCTTCAAGTTTGTTCCATTTTAGAGAGAGCAGCAGTTTTGGCAACGATTGTGGAAAATTCTCACGACAGTCATATCGCAAAGTCCAAATAAGATCCATTTCATTTTCACAGAGTTGAGATAAAGGATCTCTTTCCATTATTTCTTTTAGCACAACATAAAACTTCTTACCACCTCGACCCTAGAAAATGAGAAATATGTAACTTTCTGATACATTCAGTAACATTCTTACATTTTAGCTCAAATACTAGAAATCCTACACCAGAAACAACACCAGATAAAACTCCTGAAACACAGAGGAATGGCTACTGTGCCTTTCTTTCAGATTTCAGATTTTTTAAGCTGCAAGAACTGCAACTCATAGATTCAAAACCCAGTGTACAGAAGTTTCTGAAAAAGTAACTAAACTTCAGAGTTGATGGCACTAGATGGCAATATTTCTATTTTCCAGCTCTAACATGCAGAACCTCCGTGCAGCAGGCATATACTTTCCCCTTTTGCTTTTCAAGTGAGCAAATTTAATAGATACATGTATGAAGATTTTTTTTTTTAATTAAAAGCCAAAACCCACTTTCCCAACAGTAAGCAAAGGGAAGCACCTTTGCTAAGTATACAAACCCATATTTTTTTGTCTTCTAATCCAGACTTGTCTTTTCCAGACATTCTGCTCCGGTTTCTCTCTCGGAAGCATTAACATTAGTGCTGACTCTGTAAATGCGTTTGTACGAATGAGTCTTCGCACCGGCTCCGTCAACACCTCCTGCCCCCAGCCGTGCCCCTACACTAACGGCAAGGGCAGCCAGCAAAGCACGGCGTCAGCAGCAACAGCATGCCCTCAGTTAACGGGAGACAAAGGAACTGCTGCTGCAGGGGAAGGGGCAGTGGGCGAGGGGAATAAATGAGTGTCAATGCATATTCTGAAAAACAGTATGGCAGGCTTCAACTGCCGAAGCCAACTTTATCTTCACAAAGCTGCAGAAGTTTCTACATCATGTTAAGAGGCAGGCCAAAGGTCCTTACATCAACAGAAAGTAAAGCCACAAAGGAAAGGTGAGAAGAAATGGCAGGCAAAACCAATTTGGAATCACAGCAGAAACAACCAGCTCTCATCAAATAACATGCCGCACAGATTTCCCCCCTAACAAAAAAACCACATCTGCTGCACACACAACTTCGGTTTGGCTCCTTCTAGAACTGGTAAGTGCCTGAGCACTTAGAATAATTATTATTATATATTAATAAATTACATAATATAAGAATTATTAGAATAAATTCTTTAGGAGTGAACAGACTTTAAAAACCTAGTTGAATTGCAAGGCTTGTTTAGTAAAACTAAGTGCATATTCTGTTTCCACATCAGGACAAGTAAAGTCTTGACAATAAGGTGATTCTTGTATCCGAACACGTTAATCTTGCAAATTAAAAGCCACAATACCATCATGCTGGCACGCTGCTGGCTAAGATCTCCAATGATTTGCACACTAAGTTGTCTGCACCCAAAGCAGCAGTGAGTTGTCACTTTTCCTGAGCACTGTAGAGACTTCGTGTTGTAACGGACACATTTTTTTCAATTAACTGCTTCATTCTCATAAAAAATGCAGTTATAGTTACTGTTGATCCAGCTGGGCTTTCACCATCTTAAATTGCAATCTTCTGCATTTTTGTATATGATACAAAGAAAACGCCTTCCGATTTTGGTGATCTTCTCAAAATCTGTCCTCAAGTTAGAACTATCCAATTCCTCACGAAGAGCGTGTAAGTATCATATTTAAGATATGTCTTATAGATCACTGACCATTTTTGAGAAAGCTTATTTGGAAACATCTGACAATCAAGCAAATCATCATACTTCATAGAACTGAGCAATTTTCCAGCAATATTTTATGAAGCCTAGGAATGTTTTCCAGATCCAGATCTAACGTAAAACTTAGCTGTGCTCTAAATCCATACAGTATGTAAACCAATTGTGCTTTTTGACAACAAACAGCCAAGAAGTCCAAAACATGTTGGGAAAAGTGTATGTATATATACCCGAGTTCTAAGGCAGTTCACCAAAGTGAATTATAGAAGAAATCAGAGCCAGCAGAAGTGTCATTATTTAGGCAGCTGACTTATTTCGAGATTGATGTAGAAGTTAAAAACCGAAAAACTCCAGGAAATTAATTTTAAAATAGTCTTTAGCAGATGCTTACCGTCATTGCAGCATTGTCACTGCTTCTTGCAATCTCAGCTGCCTTTTCAAGTATCTGCAAAAAGGTATTTTCAAATACATTAGATTTAAAAACAAATCTGACTGTACTGAAAGAGTAAGTATAGTGCAAACGAAGCAGACACGGAAATTTTGTTATCTTTTTGATAATTACAACACTACTATTTTGTATATACAGTGGTATAACATGGACTTCTATGCTGTGTCTCTCTTCTAATCTGCAGGACTAGGGAGATCAGTAATAGGAGTGCTCATGACTACCTCCATTCTCTTCTTATTCACCACTCCTGGGCTAAACAGTCTTCCCCATAGCGTCGTTTGCTGCTTCTGTTCGCATTTCCTCCTTATTTTTCAGTACAGCAAACCAGTTCCTCAGCTCTGAATTTTCCTTCGCTTTCTCATCTCTACTTAGGCCGTTTTCAAGGGCACTGCTTCCATGAGTCATACCTGCTACCCACAGATCCACACTTCTAGCCCTTTATTTCAGTGTGAATCCACAAACTTCATCCTTTCACTGTCCGCTCAGATCCCCCATCTGATCTCAATTAGCATTTCCAGTTACTTCTCTAAATCCAGGATCTTCCCTTGTGTAACACCATGAACAATCGGCTTCCAACGAGAACCCATTTAATGATAAAGTGAATATTCCGCCAACAAGCTCTCAGCACCAGTTAACGTACAGCAACCCTCAGAAGCAAGGACTGCTACTGTTGTTAACAGCAAACCAACACTTCCCCAGAAGCTCAGCCACAAGATACTCGTGCTCCCCCTTTTTTTTTTTTTTGCCTTCTGAACATTCTGCTTAGTTTTTGAAGTTCATGTAGTAAGTCATGATGCGTAGTTAAGTATAGATGTAAATACCGTTCTTCAAACTATGCTCTGCATGCTGCCACAACCAACGGAGATGTGTTGGGATGGTGACTGCCTAAGTCAGGTAGGTGTATCTACAGCTGTCAGATGCTGCTGCTTTGCAGAACAGTTCATAAAATGAAATACCAACTAAGAAAGAAGTCTAAGGAACCGCACCATCTCCCTTCCCTCAGAGGTCTGCCTCTCACACCACCCAGGAATGCCACACCACCCCCAGAGACAGATTCAGCCAGACTTGTATTGTCTTTACTCAGGCAATATGAGAAACAATAGAAGACTACAATAATCAGAGCATAAACGCCCAGCAGCTAAAATCCTTAAAAAGGAATACTAACTTGTTTTATTTCTTCCTCTGTATGAAACGCTTATTAGTATGATGTATGACATCTGCTGCTGGGGTACAACACTCTTTTACAGACTGTGAGTAAAAACATGCATAAACAAAACCACAACGTCCTACTCCTCTGATTGATGCTTGCCTCCTCGTGCTTTTTAGAGTTACTCTGTTTGCAAACAAACTTCGAAAGGCCCTGCAAGTCCAGCTTTGTTCAACTGAACCCCAAGGCCTCAGTGCCAGCTGCGCTGACCGCTAACCCGTCCAACACATGGCTCCCGCACCAGTCCCCAGTTCTCTTCTCAGCTGGCCAGGCACTTCTGCTCACCCAGCCAAGCGGGTTGATGCTACCATCAAAAAGATTCATCTGTTTTTGCACAGTATGTTTCTCAAAATAAAGATCTGGCATCCAATTCTCCATTTTCTCGTCAGAAACAAACAACAGCACTGGGAAAATTAGAAGCAGCCACACAACAAGCAAGCCTGATCTAGACAATTCTGAAGAGATTCTCAGCTGAGACAACTCCAGCATCTACACTGTTGCCCCTGACTCAACAGGACCTCCACCACCAGGCTCTCTCAGAGGGTGAGCATCTTACTCTCTTTTCCGAGGGAGACATTTCAGTATAACCACAGAAATGGAATGAATTATCAGAGAGCTTAGAGCTCCAATTTTCCCAGTGATACTGCAAAATAGTTTCTGAACTCCAGGGAATTGCTAGTAGCAAAAGTTACTGGAAAAAAAATACGAACTGCTTAAAAAGCACATTTTGTAGCATTTCCTCGAAGTTGAATGCTTTCAATGAATGTTTCATCACCAGCTCTGCAATCATTTTATAAAGCTGCTCTGTGATTTTCCTCTATCTGATATGCAGGATTTCTCAGGTACAGTTCAAGCAGGGGGCAAAGCCACAAAATAAAAAAAGCCAGCAGCCAAACGAAGTTACAAGGGACGGTGCAGGCAGTCCGCCACTACCTTAATGTCAGAACATCAGGTAACTTGCTCAGTAAAATCTTTTGTCTGCATTCGCCTCCGCATTTTAACACACTGAAAACTTGGTACCACAGGTGCAAATAAAAGGTAAAAAAAACCCTTCTCTTTCTATTTGATTTTATTTTGATGAACCTTAAACCCAAAACCCATCTTTGATCAAGCTGATACAGCTTCATGGTTTCTGTCTTTTTGTTGATGCCCCTCAAAGGTGCAAAACCCTCAAAAAAAAAAAAAACAGCTGTTTTCTCCAAGTCATCATTAACTTTCCCAAAACCAGAATTCAGACTAATGTATGTAGGAGTCAAATCTTGTTTCTTCAATGCATCATTAGCTGTTTTAACACTTAATTATGTGTTTCCTGCTCTTAGCTTTAGATGCTGGTTTGTGAACATCTTGCTATCTAGTGTTCAGGCTACAGACATTACCACCTGTATTCCAAATATACACGTCCTTTGTAGACAGACATTCTCATCCGTATCTGTAGAAAACTGCAGGGCAACTGAAGTGGATTTAGTGCAAGAGCAGGCCTCGTGCAATCCCTTTTCATACAGTACTAAGAGTCTATTTATCCTTACAAGGATTTTAGCTCCTAGAGGAAAGAAGCGTCCCAAAGAGTGAGTAACTTACCTTCGTACAAAGAAATACCAGACCACAGGCAAGCACAGTTTGAAGGCTTCCAGAATGGCAGGTAAGTTTAGCTTTTCGTAAGATGGTTGATATTGGAAACTGATTGTACTTCTGACCCTCAAGACACCATGCACGGAGCATTTGTAAAAGTATACGTCTTCAAAATACTATCTGAAGACCCTGAAGTCAAAGCACTGGCACTGTCACACAGCGCAAGGTTAAAAACCTCCCGTATGTTAACCAGCAGGCAGGAGTTCGGTGGAAAAGGCGGTGTGGAAAGGAAAGACGAAATAGCTGTTTACACATCAGCCTTCATCCCTGCTCTTCATGTCCCATCTTACCTTATCAAAGGGAGGGTAATTAATAGGCTGCTTTGAATATTCTTGAAATCTAATGTGCAAAGCTGTTGCATTTTCAGTGTAAGGGTTAGTCTGGACGGTTCCCATCGGATTCAACATTTCTTCAAGTTCATCTGAAACATTAGATAGAACAATTAACATTACAGGCCAGGCACGCATTAAAATTAAATGCTCCGCAAGGCAAAGATGGCGCAAGAAATTGCTTACTGTACACAGTGGACAGAAGCACGTTTTGCTGCACAGCACTTGCACTACAACGCACTGCATGTCCAGCACAAACAACCCACACCTCCTACGCTCACAGCCGTTCGATCACCACCCAACGAGAGACTGGTTTTCTCTTTCCAAAATAAATGTTAACAGTCAAGGGCAGCTGAGATACCCCTATACTGCACCCACTCCCAGTAAGATCTGCAGCTTCTGTACACCAATACAGACATTGCCTCTCTATCAAACAGTACAAAAAAGAGAGGAGTTTTACGCCAGATCTCTTTCAGCACTACAGCCAAGTGGACACAGGGTTGCTCAGGATGGAATGAAGAGTGACACGGAGATTTCAGCCACTCTTACTAACAAATATGAACATGAGGGAAGGACGACTTAAAATCTAATTCACGTATTTTGCTGATGCAAATATTGTCACATACAATATAGCTTATCTGTTCAGTTTAGGACGCATAGCACAGGGAACCAAATGAAACCTAAACTGCCTCTTCAAAACAAGTACAATGTAGTAAAGAGATTATGACGGGAGAATTGGACGTGCATACAACAAATACTCTACTATTTGACACTACTCTTCTTTGGTCTTGTAAATATTTAAAGTCCAAATCTTAAAAGTTAAACGTTACCAGGAAATGACGACCAGCTGTGCAGTACCAGTTCTCCATTCTTCAGCTGTCCTTTATAATCAAATACCATGGTATTTACCCAGGCTACAGGATAATGCTGTTAAAGGAAAGAATTTTGCATGGAAACCAAGATGCCAGTGGACATTACTCTGCAGCAACCACTACAATGTAAGTAAAACTGAGAGGGTGGGGTTTTTTAAGCTGGTGATCTCTTTCAGAGCAGCAGTTAAACACGTGCAGAGTTGTCAGTATGCGCTCTAGTACCACTGAGGACAGTAAGACTTCATTTTCAGGGGGTCACTCTGCCAGTGTAAAAACGCACACTCCCCCGAACGTAAGCCTAGATGCTGATTTTTTCATCTTTTCCCAATCACGATTCATATAGACTTCAGAACAAAACTGACCTTTTAAATCACAATTTTGCAACCAGACATTTGCCAATGGCTTACAACCAAAATTTTCATGACTTTCTCAGTGCCCGAGAAGCACAAGCAGGTTTTTTTTGTACCAAGACGTGCAACTCTTAACACATACGCTCTTTTGAATTTTTTTTTCATTTTGCATTCTTGAACACTAAAGTGAGAACTATGAAAGATTTCTGAACACTTCTTCCAGTGTAATTCAGAGGTACACAAGAAAAACCAACGACGTAATTACCACTTTTCCTGCTTTCCTAATGGTTTGGTACTTGGAAGGATTCATTGCCTTGGTTGACTTTTTAGTTTTCATCTTATCCATCACAGCGTAAACTGCAAAGCAGAGCCTTGCCATTCTTGGTAGATCGCAGATGTTTATTTCAAACTCTAGTGCTTCGTTCCAGACGTGGTCACTTCTCCCAGATATTTCCGTGCTTACAACAGTTTTGCAAAGGAGCTCCGTACCGTGGAAAAGACCAGCCCTCACGTGAACCTGCAACGAAGAAATGAGAAATTTTAAGCTTGCCACAGAACCTACAGAATTCTGCATAGAACATTATGCAGAACATATATGCATTCCATCAATATTTATATCTTAAAAGAAATACTCATTTTTAGGTTTTAAAATGAACCAAACAATTCTTGAGAACAAATTCTTTTTATTTTGCTATTCATGTTCCTGGCCAAATCAAAATACATTTGTTTAATGTTGGCTATCAATGTTTCCAGTACTGAATGATTTATATTACCACACATGACTCGTAAACACAGCTCATTTGTAGTAACAAATACAAGATATGGGTATACAAATGCTTCTACCTTAACCTAAGATGGAAGGAAATTGTAGCAAACAAACAACTACACAGAATGTAAGACTAATTTTCTGAACACAAGTTCAAATCTCCAGGCAGAATCAATTTGTGCTTCTAATTCAGAAAAGTTTTGGGTTTTTTCAGCTTAAGAAAAAAAATTCATTTTCTACTTAAACTGCTTATAAAAATGTACAGAGGGAACACTGCTGACTGACATCAGAAAGCATCTGTAGTAATAACAACAACAATGTACCTAATCCCCAGGAATTCTGTTTTAACACCCAGAAACCAACAAAACCAGCTAGCTTGAACAATAAAAACAGGGAACAGGAAATGAGAAGGGCAAGAAAAGAAATAAGCCGGAGTTACTGGCACTGAAATTAAACACATTACAGGTCAACGCGAAGTTGTGGCTCATTTCTGCATTTCTGTTTAATACCATATGTACACAGCAAACCGCATGTTTCCAAGCAGCCATACTCCTGGACAGTTTCAACAGAATGACAAGGAGGTCTTTAATTTTGTTGCCTGAGCAAACAATAGAGAGAAATGCATCAGCTTCTTTCAGGTGACCTTCCAAAATACCTGTGTTTAAAAAAAAATACCCAAAACCACCACAACAACAACGAAAAAAAAAAAACAAAGAAAAAAAGAGAGCGGGAACACCACAAATGCAACCCTTTGGCCAACACCAAAAAGAAGTTCTCAATGTTATGGTTAAATGTACAAAATGTGAACTGACATTTCAGGTTCCCCATGCTCCTCAAACAACCTTTCGAACACTCCCTTTAAGCTATCCTATTATTTCTGAGCACCGTAAGGGAAAGGCAGAGATGTTTAAAATTTGGTACAGGTTTCAGTCAAAAAATAATTCACCCTTGAACTCCCGACTGACATAGACAAGATCTGTTCCGGGAGACAGCCTACCCCTCCCTGCTTCAAAGGAACAACAGGGTGACTGGCACCGAAGCAGTCCCAGTCTCAATGTACCTTTCTTGCCTACAGGAACTACTGCTCAGTACTAAGCTCTCCACTGGCAAACCAGCTCAGATAAGCTTGTCACTGGCAAACTGCAACACAGTTTAAACGAGTCACGCTAGCAGCAAGCCTGTCTCCAGGGATTATTCCGGGCTGAAGGCGGCATCGGCAGCGCCAGCGGACAGGCTCCACATAACACCCATTCTGATCACCCTGGACTCCTCTGAAGCCGTTGCTACCACCGCACGAGAGACTGCTGCCACAGCATAGGCACCGGCAGAGGTACCAGGCCTCAGAGAACACACCGCTATGGGTTACACGCCTCCTTCATGCAGCTGCCATCGCAACGTCCGTTATTAAATTGACTCACTGACTTACATATATACCACTCCCATTTCATTTCCAGGCTTACAATCAACCACTGAAAGGAGAAGTTCGGTTTAGAAAGCTACATTCACTTGAGTCCCGGACACAAAGAACACTGTTATCTATTTTTGGCACACACAGCTTCACCACTGTGAGTTAACAGCAACGTGAACGTCCGTGAAATGCATCACATGAAAGTGATCTTAAGGAAATATCTATGTATACACAGTACACATGTACAAACCTACACGTAACAATATATGTACACACACACACACATCTAAAAATCAAAATTCTTGTTGATTATGTTTACAGGGGGGTTTATTTCTCTGTAATTAAAGATTGCAGCCTTATATTCTCCAAAAAGGAAATACTGTGGTTGCTGTCAGAGAACTGATTAACATCGGCTGGTTCACAACCTTCGTGAAACAATTCACCAGATGGGCCTTTATTAATTCCCTTGGACAGTCACTGTACGTTCATCTGTATTCATAACCAAGTTCCTTGGCTGATTTAAAAATATCTTATGGAAATACGGTTACGTCTAGTGTATTATCTGCTTGTGCTTTAAGACCAGAAACAGTAAATATTCTAAAATCTGCCTGTTTCAGTTTGTTGTTTGTTTGTTTTCAAACCAGGAGGTTAAATTCTTATTTGCATAATTTTGAGTGTTGTTCTTTGACTTGGTATTGTCTGATATTATAACTTAATATGCTACCACACTTCCCTGACTTCTTTTACTTTATTCATGTAAAAAGCATAAGTGATCAAGTAAAATTTGATAGTAACCAACGTCGTATTGTTGGAACACACTGCTATTTTGCTTGCCTTTTGGCTAGTTGTGATCCTATGATTTCCAGTCCTGTTAACCTAAGTTTTATTCTATTCATTCTGACACTCCCCTTTTACTAATGAAATGGTATGTACCGATGATGCAGCCAAAGAGCAAGACAAAAAGAAAAGCAATTTCAAACGTCATGCATTTGGAAAATTGGGTGTCAGACAGCTGAATGAAGTCACTTGTGCTCTAGGTGAAGACACGCAACCCAGCTCACATTAGCGGAGCGCTATCCATCGGACAAATGTGTTGCTTCTGACTACAAACACTGCGTTTACAAACCCTGTTGGTGGTTTCAGCAGATGGATGAATACTCAAAGCACAACGAAACGAAAAGAACAATGGCAGTGAACTCAACAGCCTTGGAATCAGGAGTAGAGAACAAACACACTCTCCATAGTGACAATTCCAGAACAGCGCAGACAGACAATGCAGGGAAACATGCACAAGCTTGCAAGGTTACTACAAGCATTCTTGCTCTTGGTTAGCTACAGGACTTTAAAGTTTTCAAGACTAAAAAGCATTCAAAATACTAAACCATATTTAGACGTTGGGGCCCCAGGCACCGACATCAAAGAACTGTCTATTTTCCCTGTTCCTCCTCAAGCTTACAATCATGTATTTTCTTCTTCCTCTAAAAACATACTGAAATTAACCAAAAGTCACTTTTTGTGAGTACGAAAAAACCCAAACCCACTTGACAGCTATGCTGCTTCTGAAATCCACCTTCTCTGTTCCCTTTTAAAACCTCTGAGAGCCCACGGAATGCAGAGTTAAGCGGGTATTACACCTAGCTAAACAAGGCTTTGGACAACAAAAAGGGAAACAGTCACAGTCACAGCGTCTCCGGCAGAAAAGCTGTAACGACGGCTCATTTCGCTATGTAGTATTGCTAATACACAAGGAGGTTGCAACAATAGTTTTGAAAGAAAGAAAAAAAAAATGCACTGAGTATCCTGAAGAGAGCATCAGAACAGCAAGCTTCAACGCCTAATCGAATTTCGTCCTAATCTACAGGACTGGCTATGTAATTTATTGATTGCCAAACAAAATAAAGGAAACAAATGGTCTTCTACCCCACAGGCAAGTGTCTTGTAAAGTCTTCAAGCAGTTGTGCAATCCATTCCCACGTGTTAACGGCCTGTGGTCTGTAAAGCAGCCAGCAGCCCAGCCATCTACATTTTTACAGCAAGTGATACTACAGCGTTTTTCGGTGGCATGTTTAGAGAATAAAAGACAGGCTGTACAGAAGCATGCAGTCCTTGCTTTGGCACACAGAGAATATATTCCGGACTACAGAAATACCTTACGTTCCACTGAAAAATATTTACTATTCAACCTGCTTCTGTTTGTCAGCTGTGTATGACAGTTCACTTTGAATAAGCTCATTTCACACCAATATCAGTACTCTACCGATACTGTCTTTAAAAGATCAAGTACCATATGAACTACCCATAATTATTGATAATGTTCTAATGCACACATCCAGCTTCAGACAACAAAGCAATACTTTAGCAGTAACAATACTACCAATATAACTGCGAATAACTAAAAACGCTTACATTTTTGCTGAATTGAAATCCGTATGATTCTGAGTTCACTAAACATTGAATATCATTATCAACAGAATGTTTTCTAATACTAGATATGGTTACTTACTTTGGCATTTTCTTCTGTATTTAGTTTATTACCCTTTAACAGAATAATCTTGAAAGGGTTGGAAATATCCCACACACTCTGAAAAAGGAAATAAAGACACGAGTTCACTCTTATTCAGTGTAGCATATTGAGATCTATTTTATAAGCTAAGTATTTTAAGTCATAAATACAAACTAAAAAAGACGCATTTTTTGAAATATAAATGTGAAGTCTTGAAAAATGAATTGGTTATCATAACTACAAAAGCATACAAAATGCCCTAAAGGGAAAAAATTTAGCACAAACACTCAGCTGAAAAGGGGGTAGGGAGGGTGACAGAAAATACCTTGAGCACTGCTTGCTGACAATTGCCAATAACCCTTCCGAGGCAGTGTTCCTTCTGAATGCACACAGAGTGCACGACAGAGCAAGCCTGGCCACGCCTCTGCTGTAACTGTGCTGTAAGGCCCTAAGCTTCGCAGTAAAGGAAGCACCATACTAAAAGAAAAGCTTGATGTGTATTACGGCAAATGTTGCCACCGCTGAAGTGGCAACACCACACAAGATATCTGGGCTAACCCAAGAGATCACAGACCACTGCTGCCCAAGCTAGTGGAGCCCACACGATATGTGGAAGCTGGAGAATCCAGGCTCTCTGCACTAACTGCTCTAGTTGCTGGTAACAGATTACTACCCACTCTTCTGGGTTGTGATTAAAGGTAGAATCAATCAGAACGGAAAGGAGATGGTGCGGGAGGAGGAGGATGGATGAGGCGAGGGAACGTAAGACGTGTCCAAGAAGCCTCAAGGTCTGTCATTTCTCCTGTCAACTTTCTCACAAGCAACCTGAGGCTCCGAGCAGACCCACGTGACCTACACTGGAAAACAGCGATAGCAGCACAAATCCCAAGCATTGTGATTCACATTCCACGAGTCACTGTTCCTTCTGGGCGTTAGATATTCTCCACATCAACTTACAGTTGTTGTTCTTGTTTTTTTTGGTGGCAGAGGAAGAGGAAGGTTGGATGATTTTCGGTTTATGGCAGCTTCTATGGCAATCATCTCCTGCTCGCACATTTTCTTTATGGTGCAACACTCAACTAGAGTCAGCTGAGGAAGAGTCCTGCTCATCACACAGTTGCGTATATACTAAAAGCCCATGGAAAACAGTTGTTATCAGCTAGCAGACTATTTCTACAGCAACTTTAAAATCAGAAAAACAAATAATATATTACAAAGATACAAAGGAAATGTGTGCATGTCTTTTACAAATGGAGAGGGTTGCAGATGTGAGGAGGAAGCGTATTACTGTTCAGCATAGCTGATCACCCAACGGCACGGGGAAGCAGGGTCAAATTCTGGCCATGGCACCAGAGAACTGTTACAGTGAGTTCCAGAGAGCTTTATGTACCTGAAACTGAATTAATGGGTGATCACCAAAAACATATTCCAGCCTTCCGCTAACTTGCAGCACATAGTCAGCAGGATCAACTTCCTCATCTTCTTTACCATGGATAGTCAAACGTTTTCGGATTGCCAGCTCATTCAGCTTAATGGGATTCATGTTAGGAGACACCTGAAAACTAAACACATCCTGACGAAACACAAACAGGAACACTGAATGTGAAACTTGTCAGTCAGGCGTACAAGGCTTAAATCCCAGCATACGCAGTAAAATCGGTGGAAATACTTCACTGTTAAAAACAGTCGAATACACAGTTACTGTCTACATCTTCAGTGCAATCAGAGCAACAGTCATCCTAAACGCTGCAAAATGGTTAGCTGCCATTTAGGGTAGCGGAAGTACTTTTAAGAACACAGAATTTATCTAATTGATTCAAAGGTGATTTAAAGACTCCTAGATGAGGATATTGATCTAGAAGCTTGTATTTTAGAACGTGAATGAGGCAGACAACAACGTACGCATACATTTCAAGGTACTCCACAGTACTAGGTGTGTTAATTTGTCTTCTTTCTGGCCACTAGCAAGTCACCCTCTCTCTAGGTACCACTGTACTCAGAAGAAAAAGAAAACTTCAAGTAGTAAAGCAGAAAAAACGTTAATGTAATTTACGTACAAAAGCACCAACTTATTTGGAGGAGTGCAGAAAAGGGGTAGCAGCCAATCATAGAATCATCAAGGTTGGAAAAGACCTCTAAGACCATGAAGTCCAACTAACACATGTAGCATTCGGAATACTGCATGGAAAGACTTCATTTTCACAGAAAATTTTTAATCAAACAAACCTTTAGAGGTCATCTACATATTTCCAAAGTATCTCTAATTTTGATGCATTCTAAAAAAGTAACGGTAAGAAGTTACTTTTTTAAATTAAAAAAAAAGGTTTAAATTCATTTAAAGTTCCTAATGTAAAAGGTCTTCTGTGAAATCTTTCATTTCTTTTAATCCACCACATTACACTCTGCACACGCGTACTTGCAAAGGTTGATTCAACGAGCTCTGGTTTTTCATTTTGATTTTTTTTTTTTTTAATTTATTTACACACACTCCTGAAGATGTAAGTATTCTAAAAGCAGCTATTTACAAATGTGAAGTGTTGTCTGGCTCACATTCTTTCCTGTGCTTTATTTGTATCGAAGTTTACTGGTAAGAAGCCAAGCTGCCCTAATGGAAAAATCTAACTCTGTAAAGTCAGGCAAAACTAGTTTTGTACTTTCTCAGTTTCTGCATGGTTCACAATAGCTTCCCCCTTTCAGAAAGCTGCCAAACCGTGAAGGCTTCCTTCTCCTATCATAACTGGCCGTGGGTTTAACAGGGAATGACACTTTTTCTCCCCAGGAAGCTGGTGCTCTACGACGGCTGCCTTACTTCCAAACTGCAGGTCTTTACACGTCTGTCACAGAAATGGGGATCAGCCTCTTTCTCTTGCTCCACAGAGAAACCGGTAGCTTTTACAGCTCACCCTCACATTCTAGACAAAAAGTATTTTAATACTCCTTTCTCTCAATCTTTCAGCGCTCCTACCGAAAGGACACAACAGTCCCCATACCTTCCAACTTCATTCTCCTGAGATGACACTAGTACTTAGTGCAAGTAGTGAAGTCTGGAACAAAGTTTACTGCTCTAAACAGCAGCTCAGAATTGAACTGTTAATAGCTTTGAAGGTCAGAACTGGCAGCAGAAGCATTCCAAACATTTGAGGTGTCAGCAGCCTAAGCTATTGCAGTGGCAGGCAAACGCATTCTTCACCAGCATGAACTTTTGCACTGCTTTTGTGCTGTTATCATATGCATACATATACACACAATTATAATCAAATGCTTACAAACACAGAGATATCCTCACTCCTGAATGACTACAAGTCCTGTACTAGGCCGAAGAGGACTGGAAAAGGTGTTTGTCTTAAAAACACCTATGCATCCAACATCACCTAGTGTAACTGATGACCAAGTTCAGTATTCACCTGCGCATTTAGCATTTCCAGAGTCAGGTATGATTGTACCTTTTTTTTTTTTTTTTTTTTAAGTTAAAAAAGATAGTATCAGAAATAATATAGTTTTGTAAATAAAATCAGATACTTATTTTTTAATGATTCAGCTATCAACTGGGTCAAAATGGACACCAAATATAGCCCAATATATCTACACACATGCGAAGTTTTAAGGTTTCCAATGCTGATCCCTCACTATTATCCAAAAGAAGACAATGCAAAAATGAGTAATGGGAATGCTGGACTCAAGCAGAATCACAGCAACATCAACATCAAAGAACTGAAGCTACATCATTTTAGGTGGAAACTAAATGAGTTCTTGTCTTAAAAATAAGCTATGGATTTCTTAGCTGAAACAAAAAGGTAACTGTCTCAGCTAGTGTTTTATTTGTCTATATCTATGCCTAGCACAGGGAATACTAGTTGCTCATTTTTAAATGTATTGCTCAATATAATTAGCAGATTAACGCCAAAGGTGTTCAACAGTGAATCACACACACAGAGAAGTGTGCTGAATGCAGTGCCTCCCAACTCACCGGCATCTCCTGAGCCTAAATTGGATTGCTAGTGAAGCAACACAGTAACAGTTGGCCAAGAAGTGTCCCGACAACTCTGAATTGTTTTCTGTTTAAATGAATATGAAATAATATAGAATATACAAGTTGTACATCTTGACTTCAGAAGTAGAACTGTAATTTGACTTTAGAAGTTCAGTTCCCAACTGTAGGTTCACGTCCTCACTTGCTTTCAAGAGTCAAGGATCCTGGTGGAAGAATTTGCATTTTAAAGCAAACACTATAATGTTAGTATTCTATTTTATTTACATCCTTGATCAATCACATGCTAATTCAGCTTGGGATCAAGAACAGTACATGAAACGTGATGAACAACCATTCCTACCTGGCAGTTGTCAAAATGAACAGCCACTACAAGATTCCCACTGTAGAGTTTATCCTGGAAGCTCTCGGGGATAACAGGTTCCTGTTCGGGTGGGTAAGTGTGCTTCAGCCAGTCCATCCAGGAGAGACCCACAAGTGACTGAATCTTTTCCTCACTGATTCTCCGCATTTTAACTCGGAAGTCATTCACTTCAGGATCTTGTAAGGCATCGAACTCATGGAGACCTGAAACAATTCAAGAATGCAAAAGCATACATGCCTGTAGCAATAGTGCCCATGTGTTTAGTCTCCCACTCAAACATTTATTATCTTTAAGTTAAGGTTACGTAAGCAGTTGTCTTCAGACATGCTATCCAAAATGGGTGCTCAAAAGCGAGCTGGGTTCTACGTCGGCCTGTACATCAGTGGACTTCCAAAGTTAGCTGCACAATTCCCATGCAACCTGGCATGAGAGTTTAGTGTCAGCAGCAAGAACCAATGCCTCTCTTAGGTACTATTAAACGGAAAAGCAACCTCACCCTGAGCTGAAGACAGTTTGGAAAGTTTTAAGTCTCTCCTCATGAGAGCAAATGCAAAGAAAGCACAGCAAATGCATCACAAAGACCACAGAGTGGAAGAAGTGTTTGCAACCTTTTGGGTTTTTATCACACAGAAAGATGACATCATCTTTTTTATTTTGTTTATAAGACAAAAAAGAAGGATAGTGCGACTGTAAATAGATAAATTTATTCTTGAATTTTCCTTGTGATTAAAACCTTCTACTCAAGTCAAAATGACAGGACTGAAATTTCATCCAGCCCAAGACCAGTAAAGTTCCTTTTCCAAAATATGTAAAGAGGGAATACACAGCGGAGAGTCCACACAGATGTGATTCTTCGGTACTTCAGGAAGCACAGGGCCTGCAAGCGTTTCTTTCTTTTCTCCTGCACTTTGAAGGACATTGTCCAAATTACACAAAGCACTGAATACCTTTTGAGAATAAAACACTAACTTTAGAACCTTCGACAGGAACATGTTTTTTCTGCTGCCGAGGTACAGAACGGGGGCTGCGTAAGGACGGATCTTGCACAGCTATAATAAGGAAAATATTCCATCAAAGAACGTGAATCTCTCTGAACCTGTCCGAATCTGTCCGAATGGTTAAACTGGCTAACTGTTTCCATTGTCAGCTTTAAGGAACAGGCAGGCAGTGTGCTGCTGAAATCTAAACAAAACCTGCAGTCTTATTTTATAAAAGAGCTAACAATGGTTCATTGTTTTAAACCAAGAGGTATGACCTCAAACGACCCTGTCAATCTTGATTGTATAACCAAGCAGAGTAGATTTAAAAGCTGAAAATTCTGAAATAACATCAAGAACAAGTTACTGTGAAACCTTTAAAAATAGTTTTTCATTGTTTGCTGAAAATCAGTGCCACAACTGAGAGCAAAACCAAGAATCATACTGTTGGGCAACTCAGAAACCGTGTATAACAAAACCGTAAGAATTTCCACCTCCTTCTGTGTCACCAGTTTGCTGTTAGGCTATTTATGATAACATTTTTTAGGGATTATGCTTTCCTTCACTTCGTAATAATAATATAGATTTTTTTTCCCCTCATCTAGTAAGATAAAATTTGCTCTTGATTGATGTAGTAATAAGATACAGTGCCAAAATACAACACAAGAAAGTAGCTTTCAACAACTTTCAAATGTTTCATCTTGAGTATTCAAATTCTTTTAAACTACATCACTATTAGTTTGAGAAAGGGAAATTCTATCAGGCAAATATGAATCTCTAACTTCTTTTCTTTATTATTTTTCCACTGTTCTCGGCCCAATTAAGACCCTCATACAAAACAAAGTTCACCTTCATTTTCAAAAAAAAAAATTAAATGTAATTACCTTTGCCTATAAGGACACCTATTTTGGAATCCAACTTCTCTCCCGGATCACAATTCCTTGTCACTAGTTTAAGGACAGGAAGAAAGGGTCTAACATCACAAAGTCTCCGTGTTTCATCCTCTAGTTCTTCATGTACAGCAGTCTGATTCACGCATGAGAACATGTAAGAGTCAATCTCCATGAGGAGATGAAAGAGTGGATAGGCATGAGCCTGCTTCCATAACAGCTGCAGAGAAAGTAAAGAAGTAAATGAAACCAAACAATAAAGCATGGATGTATCTTACGGCACTGAAGGGAACATTAATTTCCATTTATGTTCCCAAAAGAACTTAAGAGCAACATGTTTTCTAACTTAGTTCATTTTTATCCCTATATACCATTATATATTTACTTTGTCTTGTGGTTATTTTTAAGCAGCAACTTGTGTGCATAAGTACACCAGCGGCAAAAGCCACAGCGGGACAGGTGCGGGGAGGTGATGAGCGAAGGGCAGCACTAGCCCTCACCTGACGCCTCTCCTGGGACTGGCCCAGTCCAGTCCCCTCGCTGGGAAGTGGCAGGGCTGTGGCTGTCACTGCGGTGACAAAGCACCCACTGATCTGTGAGACAGATGTTCTTGTCCCTGACCAGCGAAACGTCACTCTCCTCCATCCATTCCTACAGCTTCCTAGCAAAACCCTTCTCCCTCAAGACACACCTATACTTACACTTTCTGGTAATTATTGCAATATATAGACAACAAGTTCCAACTATGGAACTAATTCCTGAATAAAAAATTCGCTGCTGTCTGCAGAAGCTTAAATTTATTTCTAAATTACTGGCAGGCCACTAAGACATGCAAGTTGCCCCCAGAACGGTAAATAGCGCTTTACTGAATGGAATACTTGAGTAGCAGCTCACACCTTAAGTAGCACCAATGTATCAACTGATACAAAGAAAATTATTTCTATAAACAAGTGACTACTGTCAGACCGAACAGGCATGAAAAACAATGTACTTCTTTACCAGGCAATGCAAAGGAATGAGAAATCACACTTTATTTTCTTTTAGCAGTTCATTACGCTTTAGCAGCGGATTACTTGATGTTGTAATTCACCCACTACCTAATTCCACAGTAACTTGCCTAAATGCCCGTACATGGCCACTAGCTGACGAAAGGTCAGCAGCTTATTATTTAATATCCATGGCTATTTCCTTACATGCTCCCCTTCCTTCGATTTGAGTATTCCCTCACTTTTCAAGTGATGCCCTAACAAGGCACTTGTACACAACCTTTAAGAAATGGCATATATAGATTTTAAAGCATCCATCTTTGGCGTCAATCAAAAGAGCAGGAGCACAATCTGTGACTTCTATATTAAAAATCAAACTAGACACAGCGTCTTTTGTCTGCACACTAATTAGAGAAATGTTAAACCAGTGTACAACGCACTACTGATGTGTTCAGAAGATTTAGATGTAGCAATACAGTATTAATATAGAGCTATTAGAGTAATCTCTGCTGAAGTGTAGCCATCGGCAAGAAGCCATTTCTCCAAACCCTGCCGTGCCCAAAAACATTTCAAACCCCCAGACACATACACATCTTTATCAATCAATCAGTTATGCACATGCCTTCAATACACTATTTTTTATGCCTACTCACATTCGTTACTTGATTTGCCAAGAGGTACATAAATATCAGAAATAGCACTCATTCAAAATATAAGTTAAGTTAACTGGCTATTTGGTATTACCTGTTTAATATGAGATATGGTTGCATCTCGAGGGACATCCAGGTTGATGTAGATTCCAGTGGGCAACAAGAAGTCCACAGATATTGAGCCATCAGCACCAATCTGTGAATCCACTGCCCAGATGTCAAGGCTGTCTGTCACGGCAGGAGGCATTATGGAATCTCAATAATATCATAACCACATGGCCTTCGGGGGAAAAAAAAAAAATTAAAATTCAGTATACTTTACCTTCTATAATTAGACACACATTTTAAATCCTTTGGAAAGTTCACATAAGCCTGCCTGTACAGCTCAGCTTGCAAGTCTGCGGTCTCAAATGGCAGTATTACAAACACATAAGCATAGTTTTACTCATTAATTCCATTTAGTACACTAAAAGCACTTGCCTGGTAAAGCACTGTTGTTGAGATGTTATATCATTAAGACAAAGCAATAAGAGAAAAAACTAACTAATTAGAGGTTAGCTGAAACAAAGTTAGAAATTTACTTCAGATTTTCTCCAAAACTACTTACCTCCACAAAATACAATCCAAGCAAACTTCTTGGATGAAGCATGGCAATATTTAATGAGGAAACACAGGATCAATTTCATAATTTTGTTTTTGCAATCTCCTGTCAATTGT
>Ga0065711_1004710_pt1 | contig 26633 bp, 24 predicted proteins | sample Hoacrofraction12_FD_59098 | JGI IMG/M metagenome (GOLD analysis project Ga0065711, IMG submission 59098) | Hoatzin crop microbial communities from Cojedes, Venezuela - Epithelial fraction 12 v2 (version 2) | ecosystem: Host-associated > Birds > Digestive system > Esophagus > Crop | place... | reverse complement strand
CCCCCGAGCGGCCGGGCTGAGCCCTGCGCGCAGCTCATGGCAGGAGTGAGCCGTGCCGGGAGCCGCCCGGCTGGAGGAACGGCAGCGACACGAAGCGCTCCCACTCCTCCTCGGCCAACCACCCGCGTAGTGGGGGGAGATCGCTTTCCCCATCCCACAGCAGGGCTCCCACAGCCCCCCCGGGGCCCCGCGCAGCGCCCAGCATGCTGGGGAGCAGGACGAGCCAGGTCACAGCCCCAGCGCGCCTGCCCAGCGCTCACAGGGCTGTATTCCCCTTGCCCAATGTGCCAGCGCACAGATTGCCATGAGGTGACGGTACTGGTAACTGTAAGTACAGTACTGGTAATTCATCCACTGGTAATTAGTGCTGGTAATTCATTCCAGCAGAGAACTGCAGCGCCTGCTTCATTTTAACCAGAAGTCAATGGGATTTGGGCGCCTGCGGTACTGACAGGGTGTCAAAGCAGCTTCTGGTGACAGGCTTGGAGCGGAACCCAAACTCGCCGCAGTGAACACCCCCCCGTTTCGCAAACGCAGCCGCCCAGCGCAGCCCTGCTCCTGTGAGCGATCCCGGTGACCCCGATCCGGGGTGGGGAGGCTGGCAGGGCCGCGGGCAGCCGGCCTCGCAAAGCACAGCACGGGCTGGGGGGATCGCGGGGAGCACGCTGCCACGCGCCGAGCCACCCTCTGTTCCGCTTCCACACCCCTGCCTTGTGGCTTCAGATCCGGCAGCGAAGCGTCGCGGTTAGGAGACGGCGCCCAAATCCAGGGACTGCTTTTCCAGCTGCCGGATGAATTACTTCTTACTACGGGAGGTTTTCGTTTCTTTTACGTCTCTGGAGCACCGAGCAAAGCCCGTCCTCCACCTCAGCCAGTTGAAATCTTTCTGTCTCCGCTGAAATACCTTCTAGCCGCTGCAGTACAGAAGGATTAAACCTAATTTATCAGATGCATCTCGATAGCAACAGAATTCATTTCGTTCGTGGAGATGATGGAAGAGCTTCAACAGCTGCATCACAAGTAGTTTTATGTATTAAAGCTTTGTTGGAGCCTTCAGTGCCTTGTTTAAAACAAAACTAAACAGATTGCTAATTGAAATTTGGGTTCTAACTGTGGGTGATAAATAAACAGATGGAACAGTCAACATTGCTGGGAAAAAAGGGACAATATAGGACAGAAAAGTGAGTAAAAACAAAAATATGCCTACCTCAGCCAAACAAGATGAGAGGAGGGCAAACAAGGAACTGCGTGTCTTTGAATTGCGCTCAGACACAGTTTTACTGCTCCGTACCCTGCGGAAAGACTCCGCTATTTCAAGCACTGCCGTTCCCACCAGCCCAGCATCGGAGCATCTCCAGCCTTTTTTTATCCTACGAGCAGACACCACGTACGTTCACACCAGCAGAAGCAGAGCGGCCCCTGCACTGCGCTAGCTCCAAACCGGAGCAGCACATCCAGTTCTCCCCACTTCAGCAGAGCAACGGCAGTGCCCAGACCGCAGCCACCGCGGGCATTCAGCCACCACAGCTGCCCTTTTCGCCCCAGATATTTCGACTGCTACTCCACAAACCTTCACAAAGCCGGTTTGCCAAGCCTAAGACAAGTTCAACCTGATGCTACTCAGAAGAAATGTATGACATACACGAGTTGTTACATTTGAGCAGAATTCTGTTTTCTTGTTGCTGCTGCAGCCCTGCCGGCTGTTCATCCTTGGGATGCCCCATCCAGCTGCTACTCGCCATAGGACAGCCCCGTGGCACCCCCCTGGAGCAGGGCTGGATGTGATGGCTGTTATAGTTGCTGCTCACACAACACACAAAGGTTTAATACCCAGATCATGGAATCGTTAAGGTTGGAAAAGACCTCTAAGATCATCAAGTCCAACCATCAACCCAACACCACCATGCCTGATAAACCATGTCCTGAACTGCCACATCCACACGGGTTTTTTTTCAACACCTCCAGGGATGGGGACTCCACCACGGCCCTGGGCACCCTGGTCCAAGGCCTGACCACCCTTTCAGTAAAGAAATTTTTCCTAATATCCAATCTAAACCTCCCCTGATGCAACTTGAGGCCATCGCCTCTCGTCCTATCGGTAGTTACCTGGGAGAAGAGACCAACACCCACCTCACTACACCCTCCTCTCAGGTAGTTGTAGAGAGCAATAAGGTCCCCCCTCAGCCTCTTCTTCTCCAGACTAAACAGCCCCAGCTCCCTCAGTCGCTCCTCGTAAGACTTGATCTCCAGACCCCTCCCCAGTCTCATTGCCCTTCTCTGGACATGCTCCAGCCCCTCAGTGTCCTTCCTGTAGTGAGGGGCCCAAAGCTGAACACAGCACTCGAGGTGTGGCCTCACCAGTGCCGAGTGCAGGGGCACCATCCCTGCCCTGCTCCTGCTGGCCACACCATTCCTGATAGAAGCCAGAATACCATTGGACTTATTGGCCACCTGGGCATGCTGCTAGCCCAGATGTTTTACAGATTTAAATCATTCACACAGTGTGCAAGCTGGATCTTCATCGCATACTGTCCAGCCAGGGACCCCCACTGCTTTTCCTTTGGAGAAGAAAGGGACTGAGATCTTGTAGCATCTCAGCTTTGAAGCTGATTAATTTCTAGGGGCTTTGTCCTTTCCACTGCTTTAAGCACTTAAGCCATGCAGTTGAGAGCGAGCAGCACATGGCCTTGGGCCAGAGGGGAAAGAGGGGGTTCATCCAGCTCTGGGGCACAGGAGTGTTCCCACACCCAAGTAAAACCTCTCAAAGCTTTGTCAATGAAAAGAACACTGCTGAATAAATGCTTCGCAGCAGCTTGCAATACCTGTGTAGGGTTGCGTGGCTCGATGGGCCAGATTGTCACTACTGTAAACCCAAACAGTCCTTTCGGAACGGGAGCTGGCAGCAAGTGCTTGGGATGGAAAGTCAATGCCAGGTACAAATGGCATCGCTCTGCAAACATCCAGGGAAGTGGCCCTTTGGAGCTGAGATTAGTGAACGCTGAGAGTCCACATTCATTCCTGGGGCAACTCCTGGCTGAGCTGGACCTTTGTTGAGCGGAGGGGCTGCACAGACGCCGGCAGTGAAGCTCCAGCACCCTCACACACAGCCGAGAGCTGCTGGAGCGGTTGGACACTGCGTAGGCTCAACCTCAAACGGGATTTCAGATCCTACGCCTAGATTGCACAACAGAGTGCCTTAAGGCTAGCAAGAGCCAAAAAGGTGTTCTTCATTTGCTTTCTTAAATCATCCTTGCAGCACAAAATAACCCGATGCATTTGCTAAGTGCCAGATGAATAAATTGCCTAACGTTTCCGCTTTAATCCACTGTAATCACTTCCCAGAGCACTCTGAAAAGTGAGCTGCACCTTTCCAGAGCAGCTGCGCTCCTAATTAAAAGGCATTGTAGCAAGAAGACGACAAAACGCAATTCTGGTTGGAAATGCCTTGCTGCAGAGTTGGAGGGCAGCGCTGAGCTGCGAGGAGGACGCAGCAGCTGCCTGTGCGGCGAGGCTCCTGGAGAGAGCATTAGGAGACGGCTGGCACTCAGGGCTGCCTCTTGGCTAAATCCCCGTTTAGCAGCTTGGCTCCCAATCCTCTGTCGCTGCCCGGCTGGCCGGGTCTATGCGGCAGGAACATGTGCTTTCCTCAGCATGAGCGCAAATCAGCCGAGTGCTGCAGTTCAGTGGTCTACAGAAAGAGCCAACGCAGAGGAACACGCAGCGTGAGGGTGTTCCGGCAGAAGCCCTGGGTGCCCTGGGTCCCAGCACTCCTCACCATTCGTCGTGCGGCGCAGCCGAGTCCAGCACTGTTCAGGCACAGGTTCCCCACTGTGCCGGGAGCTGTGCAGGCAGCAGAGACGCGCGCTCCGTCTCTTCAGCTCCAGGTGTGAGAGGCAGCAGTCTGATTTAAAGAAAAGCCCTAGGAACAGTGAGAAATCATCATTTCAGGGGGGATTTTCTAAGCTCTGATTTATGAGCGCAAATGTAATCCATTTGCAACGGGGATGTTTCCAGTTTATGGGCGCTGCCAAGCTTAATCAGACCAAGTTGTTTGACACTTCCCAGCCAACAGCCAGGGGCATATGCTTACGAGCAAGGTTCAGGCAGGCGGAGGAGGTAGGGAACTCGAACACTTCTTAAATCCTTCTGTATCCGCATATCCACGAATCTTTATGCTCCTATTGCTCAGTGCCGCACAGCCTGTTACGGAGCAAAGCCAGCCTGAAACAGGTTCAGTCGGGTGGGAATTTGTCATTTTCCATTGGGCAAGAGAAGAGCAAAGATGAGAATTTTGACTCCAAACCAGAGATGTACTGTTTCCATGAGGTGGACACCACAGGATTACAGTTTATCAGTCATTTAGATGCTGCCTGGTTTAAGAAGTTAATCAAATCAGAGAGCAATAGTTTCACCTATATTACCAGAAATGTTTTGTTTACTACCATTGGAATGCTTCGCCACTTACTGAAACCCAAAGTCAAAGCCATTCAAACTAAAACAAAACCACATTCTTGGGGCAGCGTTTGCTTTAGATAAAGCTACATTTTCTGGTGAAAAAACCCTTCCAACTAAAAGAAGTTTCACCCAGCTTTGCCTGCAGTGATCTCTCCACTGTGCCAACACCACTAAGCACAACCCTGCGTCACAGTGCCAGGCGATTTAAAAGCTGCAATCCTCCTCCCCTCTCCGGCAATTTCTTGCACTTACGCTCTCTCTAGTCTTCTTTGAAATGCCTGTAAGAAAAAGCCACTTGCGTCACTGGCTGTTTTTTTTTTTCTAATGCCCAGCACAAGTCATTGGTAAGTCCCAATGTGGGCCTGGATGTTACGGAGAGGCAAAGCAGAGACTTGCTGAGGATCAGTCTTTGCTACTGCCTCATCTCCGGCTTGGGCACCTTGGCTGTTAAACCTCGGGGCGTATAAAGGACCCGGAGCCTGTTCACGAGGGGTGACTGTCCTTTCGTGCGAGGGGTGAAGTCTCCAGAGCAGTAGCATAGGCAACAGAGGCAGAAGGAGCCAGCCTCGGGGGTGCAAGTAACTCGCTCCACAGGACTGGGCTTATTTATATTAACTGTGAAAATTGTCAAGCAAGTCCCATGTTCTCACCTAGACGAGCTGGGTGGCAGAGGAGGACTGGCTAGGCTTGCATGTGGAGTCGCAGGGTGCTTGGACAGAGGGGAGAGCACAGACTCTTTGTCCTCGGCGTCGCCTTTATGCACAGCTTGGGGTCTACCTTGCACATGGACAGTGCCATGGTACAAATTTCTGTCTCCTACCCCGAATTCTCCTCCCGATGGGTACGTCACTTCCGCAGCCCCGTGGCCCAGTGAGTCTCCATCCTTCAGGCCAGGACAGCCTCACACTAGGTGTCTGCACGCCAGAGCCTGGGCTCCTCTGGGAGCTACAGTGGAGTCACCCAAGCCAGTGCTGCCCATCACACGTGAGCTGTGACACTTACTCACAGCGATGGCTGTGGCTGGAGAGTACCGAATGAACTGGAAGGAAGTACAGTCCCTTCCTGAAAATATCTGACAATTTCAGAACAGGCCTGAGCACTGCAGAGCTCATTTGTACAAGTGCAGCCTCCTCCCAGCAGGAGGGAAATTCAGGGGCTTCCCTCACACTGAGAACTGACAAACTCACAGTGCTAATCTAATTTGAAGATATTTATCTAATTTGAAGACATTTATCTAATTCCAATAAATTTATCTAAGTCTACTGCTTGTGGAAGCCTGTCAGTCCAGCAGGTTTTATGGCCCGACCTCCCGACCACATTTCCGCAGCAGTGGAAATGCAGCTGACTGCAATGGTACTCGCTGTCCCCACAGGTCTGCCTCGGAAGCACAGCCCATCCCGGCAAGCAGGAGGTTCAAGGTCTGATGGCACAGATGTCGGGGAACAAAATTCTGGGAAAAAAAGGAGGTTACTCCTTACAGCTGCTCACTGAGCCTCTCTGCTTTTCTGTGCATCTATCACAACAGAGACTGTCCTGTGTCCTGGGGGCAAGTCCAACACAAAAAAGTCACCGGGGAGCAGCTCGCTTCTGCTGCTCCAGCCCTGGAATACAGCCAGAACACCTGGCAGCTCTGCCTTCCCCAGGCACACTCACCACACCAGACATTTTGCACTGCTGAGAGTTTTGCTCCCCGTTCAACCATTGCCACAGAGTTACTGGGTTGAGATGCTTATGCCATGGGAGCCTGGGGGTGAGTGGGCCTTCCCGTGAGCATCTCTCTCCTGGTGGGGATGATTTACACCATGTTTCCTCCACTTACTCAGAGGAGTAATAGGGCTGCAGGGTCACACTACTCATCAAAAGCATTAGCACTCATCTTCTCCAGCCTACAAACCCATCTCTGCCAGGCTGGAGAGGGATGCTCTACAATTACAAGACTGCAAGAAGACAATCAAAAGAAAAGAAAAGGTTAATGAAGTACTAATCACTATAGATTTGCAGTACATAATGCAATAAATACCCATTGCCATTAAATGCAGCAGGGCAAAGGTGTCTAATCAATCACATCAGTAATTTAATTTTCTTTCTAAATATTAATTTAATACGATCAGGACAATGCCGAGAGGTGCCAGAGGACCCATCTGTAGCCTGAGGAGCACGGCTGGCTGAGCAGCTACAGCCTCCGTTCCACCGCAGATCGGCAGCCACGCTGCTGCTGGGCCAGACCCTGCCGAAGGGGCTTCATGAGGCTCCACTGAAAAGGCCACACTGGGGAATTTGGAGCATGGAGGGATAGGAGGAAAAGCCAGCACAAGCTTGAATCCTGGATCCTTTCTCTTGCAGGCTTTTACTTGTTTGCCTCCAGCCCAAACCCCATTTTCCTGTAGAAATTAAGCATTTGGTGGAACAAATATTGATTTTAGCAAAAAAGCTGTTCTCAATGCTGAAAGTTCTCCCAAAGTGAGAAATGTTCAACAAAGAAGTCTCAGAGCTGTCATAACATTTCTGAAATCCCCCAGAAGAGAGGGAAGAATGCTCAGATTTCTCTTAGGGAGATGAAGATGAAAGCAACCCCCTACAACAAGGTGTAGGTCCAGCCTCAACGCAACATGGACGGCAGGATGGTGCTATGCTGAAGCCCAGGTAACTGCCAAGCATCGCAGGGCACTTCTGATGGTGCTGGACAGGCAAGTGGCTTGGCTGCCAGTACAGGATGAGACTAATTAAGGCTGTGATCCCCTGACTCACACACACTAATGCCTGTGGATAGATCTCTAATGCCCTCAATTCATGCTCATTAGCACAGGCAGCAGAGACAAGACAAGCATGTTATGTCATCGTTTGACTCCTGTCACATTTCCCCAATGACTCTGATTACTTTTTAAAATACTTATGCTCTTTCGCTGAGGCAGGATTGGCTTGCCCTGGAAGCTCTGTACCCAGCAGATTTGCTCCCAGCAAAGCTCCCACACGTGGCAGCGGTGAACTGATCCCCAGCCCTTCCTGGTGCCCTAAGGAAAGTGGAATTCCCCTGGTACAAGCTTTGAAGGCAGCAGCTTATCCTCCTCTAATTTTCAACTTGACTTTACATCTCAGACTAGAGATAAACTGAATATTTCCTCATCACCTTTGCATGAGCAGGGAGAATCGCATCAGTAGACATGCGAGTACGTGGCTGTGCATCTCCATGCATCAACAGTCGTACTCCAGTTGAATAAGCATAAAACATTTTTGCAGACAGAAGCAGGCATTTTTTCCTGTAAGTCAACTAGCAGGAGTGACAAAAATAAATATTTATGGACACAACCTTCACTAATCAGTACCAGCTGTATTTATACCAACACTCCTTGTCCCCAGAGGGTGGCTTCAGCCTTCTGCCCTGCTGAGCCTCCCTTGCCCTTCTTGCCCAGTGACCCGATGGCGACAGGGTGGTCAGTGGGGCCACAGCTCCCCAGGGACTCTGGCCAGCTGGTCCCCAGGGGCTGCCCAGCAGCAGTGCCCTCAGAGAGGGGCAGGGAGGGATGTGAAAGAAGCCTTCATGCTTTGAAACCCCAGGGCAGAGCGCTGCTTTACAGCACGAGTCACAGGCACACCTGCTCCTCTCCAAGGGGACAGAGTTTCTGCCACCAAGCTCAGTGCAGGCTGGATCAGGCCCATTCACTCTTCCTAGCAGCAAGCTGTTTCCACAATCACTTTGCAAAAGCTACAGAGGGAGGAGACCTGGCCAGGAGCACAGGGGACAGCCCAGAGCACCCTTGCTAGCCCCCAGCCACAGATTCAACTCCACAGCACGTCCAGCCCATCCCACTCTCCTGCTTTGTTTCCCCAGCTGGGCTGTAGAATAGATGGTGGTGCAGCATTGAGACCTCCACACTTCTGCTGTCCTCCCTTTAGCGCTGTAGACAGCACCAGCAGGAACCTGGGGAGGTTTTTACTGCAGGACCTCCCGGGGAAGGGCTGAATTGCTTTTGTTACAGCATTTCAGATCTTGCATATCAAAGCAAGGAAAGGAAGAAATAACAGAAACCTGGATGGAGTCACATCTGCATTAAGAGAATGTATTTACACTAGATGGCATCTGATCTCATCATTTTAGATGCAAAGACGAAAGCCAACAGGATTATTATACTGAATGATGTTATTCTTCTACTAGGAGCTGGCTTTGTGGCCTGCCCCGAGCTCCCAGCAGCAGTAATGCACGAAGCGCAGCTAGCCCAGCAACCAGCGCGCTGCTGTGAATGCTAAACACCCTTTGCATAACCCCAGTCTGAATCTCTTTTGAGATGCTGGAGTACCCAGGTTTGCTCAGCCCAAGCTGCTTCCCAACAGCCACTTTCAAAAGCTAAATCATGCCCAGCCTGTTTGCAGCACCAGGCTTCATCTACCCTGAAGAACAACCTCTCCCTGTGGAAGCAAAGGGAGTTCGAAGGGCTCCGTCCATCGCTGATTTAACTTTGTGCTAACAGGCAGCAAAGCTGATATGGAGCCATAACATGGTTAATTCAGAGGTACAAACCACCCACCCTGAACACAGCACTACTTCAAGAGCCAGTCAGGTATGCGAGGAACACTCCAGCTCTGCCACAGAGACACCAAACCCAACGGCAAGCTCCAGCCCAGTCACCCAGCTGCTTCCTGTGAGGACACGGACAGCTGAAGGCACAAAAAAGCAGCCATGGTCCTTGCAGTGCCAACACACAAGCAGCCCGAGGACCTGCCCAGAGGCATGCATGGATGGAGGGCTTGCAGGAATTGCTGCTCCACACAGCACATGGAATCATTCAGTGACCTGCTCTGAGGGAAGAGGGAAATGCTGCCTGCGGGGAAGGGGAGAAAAGGAGGCTCAGCCTCAGGTTTGCTCCTAATGCAGCACCCTATCTTCCCCCTGACATCAAGAGCCAAAGACCCTGGAGGTGGAAGCTGGTCTCAGCTAGTAACCAGTTCCTGAATTACTGGCCTGAACCTGAGCTAGAGCTGCCCACCCCATCCAGTTTCTGTCCCTAAATAGTATTAATGAGATTCCCATCTCAATAAAAGCTGGTAATTGCTAGATAAAAGCTAAATGAGGAAATGGTCCCTCTGCAGGTCAGTAGCAGAGCCAGCAACAGGTCTTAGCCCAACATCCTGGTCCCTCACCTGGACGATTCTGCCTCTTGGAGTCTACTCTGGGCTGTGGAAGAGTTTTCTGCTCCTGGTAGCTATGCAGCACCTTTGCAAGGAGTCTCAGAGTAAGGTCACTGTCATGCTGCTCTGAAGACATTTGTAGGGAAATTGTTCTGACTCTCCCAAGCACAGACAGTCATTGCTGCAGCAGGAGGCAACAACTAGATTACATGAGATAATTTAGTAGCTGACATTAAAAACATCTCATTTAGCCTGGAATAAAAATATCTTCATTCAGCCTCAGATATATTAAAAGAACTGAATTCACAGTAAGTTTTGAATAGCTGCTCACCTGGACAATTGGATGAAGGCTGCCTCCTCCAAGCCAACATCTCCCAGTCACCACGTCCTTGCTGGAAATCAGGAATGACAGCAGGGACTGCCAGAGTAAATGAACTCTCATGTGGCCTAAATCTTCCTCTTTGGTACAACAGATTTGATTTTCCAGCCCTCCTATATGAATTGCTTTTCACCTTTTTCCTGGTGTGGGCCCATGGCCTCCAGCTAATAGAAAGAGGAGATGAATTTTGCTGCATCTCAAGCAGCTGTTGCTCTATTTTGACTTAATGCTGTGCTGTAAGCAGAGCTACGACTAAAGCGATTGAGTTAATAGTATCCTGAGCGAGACAAGCAACAGGGAGAAGAAATGTAATGGGATGCAGTGAGGAGGGATATTTTAAGCACTGGTTTATCTGACAAATTCTGCAGTTACACCTCCTGTGCTTCGCTTTCCACTGCAGCCCATCAGCAGGCAGATGAAAACAATTTTTACACTGCATAAGTAGAAGAGAAGCAATCAAATCCTTGCTCCTAGTGCAAGACTCAACTGCAGAGGTGCCACCTCTGTAACCTTTGGAGACCTTCATAATAAAGGAATTATGAAAAACTAAGATATAATCCCTGTCCAGCCCCATTTTCAGGGCAGCAGCTGCTCTGAAGTATTGGGGATTAGTTCAGGCAGCAACCCAGGAGAATCTCATCCCAGGCAAAGCAGCTGAAGGGTTCCTGACTTTCAGCAGTAGAACCCAGAGCTCTCTGTGCTTACTGGTGTTACAACACAGGCCCATCCCCCCAAAATATAGCACAACTGCAAGGCCCAGAGCCTTATGTGGCTTTAATTTGTGAATCCTCATCTCAGTGCCTTTTTTTTCTCCTAATATCTGGAGCTGAAGAATCAGAATTTGCAAAATCCCCCTGCCATGGAGGCTGCCAGCAGCTGAAGATGCTCTTGCTCTCTGTAACTGGCCAGCTAGAGAGGACTCCTCTGGGGGTGGGTGCACATGTGCTGACCCAGCTCTCCGCTCCCACCACACTACCAGCAGAGCACTTCTTTTGGAGAAGAAATCAAAGCACCTGATCTTTAAAAAACCCTGCTCTGGATCCCAGATCTGTACTGAAGTCCACACAGAGGCAGGAGTTGGCACACAAAGGGTAGTCTCCATTTACTGTTTTCTGCAGCAGCTCTAAGCCAAAGCCCCTTAGCACCCTGATCCTTTAGATCCCTTCCAGAGGTACCCTGGTCTCTTTAGACCACCTGGGTCCCCAGCTCATGGTTAGCATTGCTCCCATTGCTAACCATGTCTGAGTAACTCCTAATTCTTCTCCACAATGATTTGCTCTGAGCTGATACTTTACAGGTCAGATGCTCCTGGAGGTCATGGACAGAGACTTCCAGCAGTAAGGAAGTGTAGGACAATCTCACCTGGTATAAAACTGCGATAGAGCTGCCTCATTTACACCAGTTAATCATCTGGCCTGATGACCAGACCCCAGAGAATTGCAACAGTACAACTGTAAAGGCCTCAGGAAACCGAGCTCTGGATGTCCATGGCCTGCAAGAAATGCTAAGGTACCAGATCAAGCCAGAGGGGACTCAACTGTCCTGCTGGATTGGCTCTCTGGAGCTCTGTGAGGGAAGCCAGAGGACATTCAGCATGTGCAGCTGGATATTAAACTTACAGTGAGGATGTCTGGGCTTGTTTCCCAACTTTGAGACTGGCAGTTTGAAAGCTCTGTCAGTTCACCTTCCCTCCTAAGCCTGATTTCTCCTTGCTCTACACCTTACGGAGTCATTTTGTACCTGAACAAAGTGTTAACTCAACCAGAACATCTTGCTCACTTACACGGTTGTCACATTTTAACATCAACAGAGGAGTACTTTCAGCACCACTTAATGAGGCTTCTCTATTTTGCATAAAAACTTGGCAATAAAATTTGCCAGGACGATAAAGGAAGAGAGCTGCCAACTGACAGGCAGGGAGCGAGATAGCCCGTGCTGGACACCCTCCTCTCCCCTGGCACAGGCAGGAGGGCTGTAAAGGCAATCACCCTGCCGCACCAGGGCTCCGGCAGCCCTTGTGCACTGGATTCACACCCCCTCAAGCTTCCCACAGCCCAAAGAGGGTCTGTGCTAATGCTCAGCACCTGCCCAAGCTCCAGCTCAACTCCTCAGGCTCTGTGGTCATTCAGGAGCTTGCTTCTCCCCAACTCCAGCACCCTGTGCACAAGCCAGCACAGACAAGAAAGCAGCAGAGTTAAGAACATAACAGTGTATTTTCACTAGCAAAAATTTCTTACTACTTTAAAAAAATATTACATTTAAACAGGAGCTCCCTACAAAGCTCCAACTCATCCAGCCACCAAAACCCAAGGCAGCCACAACCACCACCCTCCTACCTGAGCTCTGCCAGGAGTCACTGGCTACTGCCCTCCCCTCTTATAACCTCCAGTCTGTCTTTCCCAGGTGCTCTCCTTCTACCAATAAACACTCATCAGGGTTTCAAGTCTTCCACCACCTGAGCTCCTTGCTTTCCTTAGTAGGATTTCTGTGGGAGAAGGTGCTGCATCTTGAGGGCTGTCAACCTATTGAATGAAAAATTCCATGTAAATGAGCCATCGGTGCAGCTGGATGGCCACTGCTCCATTGCTGCGTGGCCAGTGCTAAATGTGGAAATGGTTCCAGTTCCCTGGGCTCACTTAGCTCAGAAGCAGCTCTCAGAGCTGCAGAGGCATCTCAGATAGGGTGGTCCCCACCTGTAGCTTGCAAGGCTTTTACTATGCCATTAGGGATGCAGAAGCATGGAGTGCCCGATGCCACCTTGGCTTCCCAGCCTCCCCGCTTGCTTCTCGGAGTGTCCGTGGCCTTGGTGGCTCAGGACGTGCCCTGCCTCCCCCAGAGAAGCAGACCGTGTGCTTCCCTGCACTGGTTCCGAACAACAAGCTTCCCAGCGACAGAAAGTTTGCTGAGGTTTGGCACAAGGAGCCAGCGTCTAAATGAACTTGTCTCTGAGGGCGGCCAGCGCTGTAGCCGAGGCTGCAGCTTCGGTAGCAGCACGCGGGCTGGGCAACGCAGCATCCCGCAGCTCCAGGGGCTGCGCTCCTGCAGAACGAGCCCTGATCCGCAGGGGTTCAGCACTGCGTGTCGGGAGAGATTTCCTGGTGTTTCGTCTAAGCAGCGTTTTCTTTTCCCTGGTGCAAACCAGAGAATTTAAGTGGTAAATTAGATCCATTTGGGACACATAAAAATGCAGACAGATAGGTGAGGAGGTGTTAGCGTTGTTGACCTTGGACATTCTGAATCGCCATTTATTTCACTGCACACAGGGGACTTTGCAAGGAATATCACAAGAAAGGCTAGGAACAAAAAGGCAAAAGAAAATCTTTCAAGCTCTCAGTTGTCTGTGTCTTGTTCTAACATGGGTCACTATGCCCTTCCGAGCCAGCAGCAAGTTGTAGAGGACTATTTTTGTCAAAACCGGCATTGCAAACACTGTTGAACTTCCTTTGGCCTTCCAAGAACCAAATCATTTCCCCGATTTGGGTCAAATGGGTCAGGGACACATCCTCCAAAACAAGGATTGTCTGTAGTGTTGCACGCTTAACCACCAACCTCCTGCACCACGGACCTTCTGTTTTGTCCAAGCACCAGACTCTGACCATCTCTTTCTCCTGAAGGCACAGATAGGAAGCCCAGCGTTGCAACAGGCTCAGTGCTTGCTGTTGCCATAAACAGCAATCCACAGCAGAGCGAAGCTCACCTCAAAGTTGTCACTTCAGGACAGTGCAGGTGGAAATCCCTGGCGCTATGGTATTGTGGCACAAGAACAACAAATAGGACCTTTTTTTTGATATATAGCTTACAGTGCTTCAGAATATATTTGAGAGAGAAAACACTTAAAGCCCAGATTTAAGTAGAAAATAGCATAAAAGTCAACGAGGCTAATGATCTGACAAGGAACATGCAAGGCTAATTTAGTGCTTCTTTCAGTAGGATGCTTGATTTAATAGGCACCAGAAAAGCATTAAATCATGCAGGTGCTCTTTGGTAAAAGCATCTGTAACGAGGCTGTGGTGGGAAATTCTTCATGAAGTTGAAGAAAACAGAGATAAGGAGAAAAACAGAGAGAGGATCTGGTGAAAGAAGAGATGGCAATGGGAACTGGCAAGGGGTCACTTGCAAGGAGCACAGGGATGGAGTTCCTTCAGGGACTGATTTTGCTTAATAACTCCTTAATTACTCTAGCAAAAAGGCAGGACTGTGCAGATGAGGCGTCTCCCCTCGCTTTGCTCCTCTTTCTCGCTGTGCTCCACCTGGCTGCGATTGCCCTGGGGTCTCCACCCACCGCTTTCATCGGTTGGTTCAGGAGATGTATTTAAGCTCAGCCCTTCACTCAGGTTCTGGGTATGATGTGTGGGGGTTTGTGCTTTGGTTTCTTGGCTGCTTGCCTGTGGACTTGTCTGGAAGTTGATGGATTGCTGGCTAACCTGGAGCTTCTCTCTTCTTCCTGTGCAGGTACTGTAGCATCGCACCTCCCTTGGTGCAGACACTGCTCTCTGCTCCCAGTTCCTCTTTCCATGCACATCAACCTCCTTTTGCTGTTCCCTGGCAGTTGCTACCAAAGCTGTAGGAGCAGCCTTGCACCCTGAGGAGCTGTGATGCTGTTGCTAGTTTCTATGGTCATGGATGCAACTGGGTATGGCAGAAGGAGGTGGTGTGTAAATACCAATAAACCATGGTGCAATGTGGAAGGCTCCTGAGGCTGGACAGAATAACAGCAGTAGTTACCAGACAAGAAGAGACAAGCCAAAAGTGCATTAGAAATGAGGTGTTGCTCCACAAACTTCCTTCTTATCCTAATCCTGAATGTAGAGCTCTCTTATGCAGAGTCTATGTTGCTTGTGTTTGCCTGCAGCTGCTTCCACAGCTGGATTTGGTTGTAAAGAAGAAACTCTGGGCCATTGCTGCTGGGACGAAATGCTACCCAGCAGCCTGCTAGCTGAGATTGCCGCTTTGTTGTGTGTCTATACAGGCACCAGCAGACAGATGCTGTCTCCCCTCCTGTTTCTAGTGGCAAGGTATTTTGTGTGAGGTGTGGGGTTTCACTTTTGCTGGCCTCCTGTTTTCCCAGAGAGGTCAGAAGCTTGCTCTGGCTGGTGGTTAATGTCTGGAGCAGCCCATGGACTGGACTCTCCGCTGCTCCAGTGTGTAGTCATGGGATGGTGACAAAGCCCTTCCACAGCAGCAATTGCACTTCCTTTATTTCATTTAGGTGGTATTGGATGCTCCTTTTGAATAGCCAATATATGACAAATAACCTTTTGTTTTCACATGTAGTTACAATCTTTGTAGTCTCAATCAATAAACACAATGAGCTTGAACAGTTCAGTGCTGCAAGTTCTTTAAAATCATATTCTCCATGAGAGACAGCAATCAATAGTACTTATTCCAGTTTAACAGTGATTACACAGTAGTTATTGCAGAAAGTTGCTCGCAATCCAGAAGGGGGGCCCTGTTATTTTCTTGTGGTGTATAGTGCATCTGCCTTGCTATATAAATATTAGTTTTTAATTAGAGAAAATGCTATGTGCTTGTTTAAATACCAGTCATCATTCATAGGAAAGGGATTTAAACATGAAAGTCTGAGCATTTTGTAATGAAATATGTAGCTGACTGCATAAGGTATCTCAATTAGATATAAATCATTCAGTGTCAGCCCCAAGTTACACATAAACTGTAAATTAGAGGGAGAGGAGGAAAGGTATGTACATGCACATATATGTACTTTATATATGAGATATTTGGGTTTGATAACAAATATCTCTACTAAAAATGGTGGAAATCACACAGAAAACCAATGCATTTGGGAGCTAACCCCCCTTCTATGCCAGCACATTACATCCACCTGAAATGAGGACTGCCAGGGAGTTTAAGTTGCCTGTTATTAGACAAATGTATCTAGCAGATAGGGATGTACCTGCTACTTCAAATCTTATCTGCTGGAGCACTTCAGAGAGACAAACTTCATTCATCTTGAGCAGTATCCCAGGATTTAGGTCTCCTATATCAATAAACTTGGGCCAGAACTGAAGGAGTAGTTTCACACATCACAAATGTATTTTTTGGTAGCAAGACCAGGTTTCCTAGGGCTATGGACAGGGTGTCTGTGGTGGGAACAGGCAAAACTTTGATCTAATCCCCTTCGCTGGGCTGGCTGAAACGAAGCTGGAGTTTGGACTCTGCCAGAGTCCTACCCAGGAGCAGAATGAGACTGCAAAAAGAAAATCCTCATGTTTTTTTCCTTTTTATTGCAAATTCACTTTATTGTTTTTTTATGTTGGGCAGAACAACCAACCTAGTGAGCAGCGTAGCAGGAGCTGTGCTGCTGGTACCAAGTAGGCTGGATGTACGCTGCTCCGCAGGGACTACTTCAGGCTACAGCGAGAGGCGGGTCATGAAATCAATGTGATTTGGATATAAAGAAGCAGAGACTGTCTAGCACAGGATATTGATGGGCTCTGCCTCTGTTTATTGTTAGGAGGTAATTCAAGGCTCCTACACCACTCGAGGCTTGCTTAGACCTTGGTCTGGGGTATGGCTCTGCAGTGAAGAACCAGTAATGCAGAGCTAATTTACTGCCAAGGCTGCATCGCTGAACGAGGAAGCGTGTGACCTGAGAAAGCAGGGGTCTGTCCGCCGTTATCTAGCGTCTGCGGCTCCCCAGAAATGTGGGGAGTGTGAGGACTGAAAGACGGCCGCTGTGTCAATCAGATGTGCTGCAGGAATCGGAAGGCAAGATGTGTGTGTGATTTGCACACAGCTAGACCTAGAAGGATGTCAAATCAGTGCTAGATGCTAATGAGCGTTTTCTTTCTACACAAAAATGGATCCGTGCAAGTCTTTTGAGAGTTAACATGTAAAAGTTGAAGCCAAATACCAGAAGTAAATAACTGTTTGTTAAAACTGCAGCAGCACCTAAAGGTCCTAGTGCAGGATTTGTCCTTATTTAATGCTTCATGTATGCAATGAAGATGTGAACAGTCTGGGAAGAATTTTTATTTTTATGTATGTTTGACCTCCACTGGATTGTGCTATTTTGCTATGTCAATCAACCAGAATCTCCCACTGAAACAGATGTGGGTAACTCAACCAAGCATCCTTGCCTGAGAATACAAGTATCAGTGAGGTCTTACCACACCGAGACTTCTGTCTGCTCACACTGGCCACTCACCAATATTGTCTGGGGCAGAAAGGTTACTCAGCACAGAAGTGAAAGGCTGCAAAGGCTGATTTTTTTGGCAGGGTACAAAGTGTAGGTGTTTCAGACTTTGCTTGTATACTGATGTCACTGAGACCACGGATTAATGTGTGACAAACTAAGCTGTCACCGTTTCAAAATGCTGCAGATATGTGGGCGGGTGAATGCAAGTCTAAAAATGATGGATCTGTGCACCAGAAGTGGCAAACTTATCCCTCAATGAATCAACTGCTCTTTCTTATTTTTCCCTTAATGTCTGCCTCTGGATGCCCAGGCACAGCCTTCTCATCTGGAAGCAGCTGCTGGGATGCACATTGCTCCAGTTCTGTGCCTCGGGGTTCATTTCACGTGCCCGTTGCCTGAGGATTGTCCTGGATGTTTTGTGATGCTGCTCAAGGTACCATTCTTGAGTGCATGCAGTTTTACTGGTATAGAGATGCCTCCACTGTCAGATTCCCTTCTCTGTGGCTGTAGCTAGAGCAGAATGAGCATACTCAGCTGTATTTGTACTACTAAGAATGGGTGTTGATTTAGGCACGATCAAGTCTGCACGGCTCTGGTGTATGGGCAAGGCCTAAGAGGTTTTAAGATCTCACCTCTTTGTATGTAATTAGGAGTTAGGAACTCTATTCTGAGAGTCCCACAAGTGGGATTCTCACTTAGTGGCACTTCGTGTCATCTGTAGGTGCACAAATGGTTTTAAAAGCCTGGTCTTGCAGTGTTTGAATATTTCAGCATCTGTTTGGAAAGATAATGTGGGATTATTGAAGGCATCTAATACTATTGAGTCCCTTTGGCTAAGTGGGAGACCCTCTTAAAGCCATTGAAACTCCCACTCGTGCAAAGTCGTGGGGTCTGTTCATGTACAGAGGTGGATACAAACAGCAGTACTCCAGCACTGCCATCAGAACTAATCACTGAACTCTGTAATTATCTTCTTTCTGAGCCTAGACGTATTGATTGCAAAAGGAGTGAAAAGATCAGTCCAACAGAAGAGCCTTACGTGGGGAAAGAGCAAGCTCGTGCATACTGGCAAAACCCAAGTGATGCTTTTAAAGCCCTAAGTAAAGAAGACTTTATAGGAGCATTGTTCTGCCCCAGGCATTAGGATTGCCCATGAAACCCCCTGAAATCGATAGGTTTTGTTGATCCATGCTGTTGGGGCTTGGATCACCTTGAGAGTGAATACAGAGCTACATCGCAGCTACAAGGATTCTGCTTGTCATGCAAATGGCCCGGTGTTGCTCTAACAGATTGCATCCTTCCCTAAGTAATTGCCTGTGTTCATATATCACGTTATTGCTGCAAGATGGATTTGTAACTTCTCTCCTGGGATCCTGTGTCTCATCGCTGGCAGACTGCAATAACGGATCGCTCTTCCCTCCACCTCTGTCCTCAGTTCCTGGCAGCAAAGTGGGGCTGCAGGGAGACCTGTTGGGAAGGGCTGGGGAAACTGGATCCAAGGCTGTGGCCCTTCCAGCGCGGATGTCCAGGAAGCAGCAAGGCACTTTGGCTGTTTGACCTGCAAATTCCTCCATGGGAGAAGGGCTGCAGTGACTCAGTGACTCTGGGGATGGCAGCAGAGCCGAATTATTAAGGAACTGGATGCTGTTCTACTAGAAGATGCTACACAGAGGAGTGATGGGTCTTCCTTCCAGAGGTGAGCCTCACCTCTCCGGAACATTGCTGCCAAGGCTGGAAGAGGACAAGTTCTCTGACCTGTCATCTGAGTCTTTCCATGTCCCAACTCCACAACTTCTGCAATGTGCAACGGGCTTTGAGATACCCAATCTGCCAATATTTCTGGATTCCTCCTGGCCCAGAAATGCCTCTAAAGTCTCCTGGGAAGAATGAGATAGTGAATGGGGTGCAGGGGGAGCTTTGCTGCAGTTCCCAGTGGGTGTCAAAGCCCAAAGGGGTCACAGGCTGGCTTTCCTCTGACAATATCAATGCAGTTCAACAGTCAGCATGGTGCCAGCTTAGCCTGGCTCAGGCCCTGGATGTCTTAGTGGTCTCCTTGGCTTGGATCTAATTTTTGTTACTGGCTGTAAATTATTCTCAAATTAAAGCAGTGACCTGTGGCTTAGCAATTTGAATTGGATGGCTGGACTTGCTTTGACTTATTAACAGCAGCAGTTGGTGCTTCTTGTCCCATATGTCTACATGAAGACTCCTGCTCAACTTTTAGCTTCGGTACAAGGAGCACAGAGTAGCTGTGTAACTCCTCACACACTGGAGAGCCTTCTGGGGCAGAAGGGCTTGGAAGGGGTCTGTTATCGGCTGTTTCCCAGCGCAGATCAGAGTTGGTGGGAGGGACATGTACAGGGGGGTTCTGGGCTACAGCAATACCTGAGTGCCTTCCTACAGAGGTGCTACAGTTGAAGTACACTTGAGAGCACCCAGGAGATACCTGGAAGCAAAATATGCCCTGGTCTGCCCAGGGACTGGTGTAATGTAAGCCCTGCTGATGCCTTCCTGCATGCAGATGGTGACTGGGCTTAGCAGAGGACTCCAAGTACTAACCTCAAGCCAAAGGGCTGTTTCTCTGCTGCTGTTTCTGTGCCTGTGTTTGGCATTTGCAAATTATTGCTTGAAATGTTCCTTTGTTATAAATAGCCTGCATCAGAGGCTGAGGCACATACTTGTTCCCTCTTAGCCACGCTCATCTGCAGCTCCTTGGATGTGGATATGTGCACTGCAATGCAACAGCAGATGGTTAATGAACCTCTCCGGACAAAAGGTGCAATCACCAAGGCAAGACAGTAACTTGCCCTTCCTGTGCGTGAGCAGTGCCCTTCTCGGGGCTTGCTCAGTGTTTCCTTTCTGGGCTGGGAGATGTGAGCAGATGACTTGTACTCCATGTACAGAGTTACTCATTTGCGCCTCAATGGAAATGAGAGTTCAGTTCCCAGGTGTGGCTTGCACCAAGTGAGACTTGGGTATCTGATGCTCTGATGTTCTTCAAACACTGCAGCACAGTGAGCTGCTTTGGACCCCTGTTACTGCTGGTGGGAACGCAGCTGGATTCAGCTGGGCAGTAAGTAATCGCCCAGAGTCTGCATTCAAAGGGTTGTGTATGGAAAACTGCATGAGCAAATCCAGGGAGCTGAAGGCTTTGGGATGTGTGTGTGGGGGGGGAAGTTCACAGCTCAGTGTATCTTGCAGGCTGTGGCTTGCTTGATGCTGGAGTATCCATGTTCCTTTCCATGTCCTTTATGCCCAGAGCAGCCTCAGCTTGTCCTGGGTCCAGGCTCTGTAAAGTCAGTCCCAAAGCCTTCTGAAAAGGACTGGATAGTACACGGGGGTGGGGAAGGGTGGGAAATTAGGATGAAAAGTGCCACATTACTTGTGTCCAAGATGTAAAAGCCAGCAGCCTTCTCCTTTGTCTTCTGCATTGCCAAAATAGTTTAATCCAGTGCTGTCTGGCCTTTTCCTGGGTATTGATCTGTGCTGGAGGTTGTTATGGTCCTGTAGACAGCCTCACTGCTTTTCAATGCAAAAAAACCCCAGGCTACCTGTATGTATAAGATCATTTATTGTTCTTGATAATCAGTTTGTTACTGTGGTTATTTGAGGTTAATCATACTATTAATGTCCTGAAATCTACTGAACTGCAGTTTCATTACGTGGAGCCCAGACACGTCTCCCATGCCCCTGCCCATAACACAGTCGGGCAGATGACTGCAGCCTCTGCACTAGCAGCTCTGTAATACAGAGAACCAAATGGCCTTGGGCTTGTTTGGTGGTGGCCAGCTGCTGGAGAACTTCTCTTGGCAACAGAAGGCTTGACGCTGGGCATGAAGCGTGAAGCTGATGGATGAGGTGGTGGAAAAATAGATTGATTTTATTTTTTCCCTGCAGCTAAGAGCTGTCTGGCAAATCACAATGGAAACAAGTGGGATGGTGTAGGGTTTTGATCTGGGGCGGGAAGAGCAGTAAGAGGACAAGGGAGTAATTCAGGTAATCTGGGTAGACTTGATTCTGCAATGAACTGTGCCTTTGATAATTAAGAGTCAAAAATGGGTATACAGCATTGCCAAAGCAGGCCAGCAGCCTTTGGGTCTTGTCTGGCAGAAACATCAGGGAGGTTGTGCTTGCTGTCATTTTATTTCAGGTCTTTTCCCATAGCCCCGCACGAGCGGATGGGGCCAGTAAGCACAGGGATATAGAGCTCACATTTTCAAAGTCATTTTGACTAAATATAGAAATTGGTTATTAAGATTTTTTCCATGAATTTTGTAAACAAATTAGTTCCACTAGGTAGCTATCTGCATGCGTAGGTGCTTATGTACCTCTGAAAAACGTTACTTGAGGAGCTATTTGTTGTCTGGCTTCATGCTCCAAACTGCTGAGCTGGGAGTGAGGAACATTCCCTTTCCTGGGGCTGTTCAGAGCGTTTGGTTGAACTTCTGCAGTGAAGGGTCTATCGCTCCACTGACTCACTATGGAGAAAATCTGCTGCGTTTAGCAGGCAGGGGTCCTGTAGCTGACTGACGTGCGCAGTCCTGTGAGGAATCTGCACATCAGCAGCTCTCGTTACACTTCTCAAGACCCAAAGGCAAGGACGATATTTGCTGGAGCCCCAGAAGCTGTCACCTGAATGCTTTCCAGCATTGCTTTTGTTTGGATGAACAAGTGTTTGAGAAGGATCCCCAAGCACCCACATCATCTTCCCTTGTGCCCTAGAAATACTCCAGTTCTCCACAGCTGCTTGAAGCCGGCTGGCATCACTGCTGCAGTGTTTTGTTACTGTCACATTTTTTCCCTTTCTCTGGAGCCTGTGATAAGTATCAAAATTAAACTGAGGCCTCAGACATATTTGATACTTCCAAGAAATATTGATAATAAGTCTTACACTGCAGTGTGTCATTTATTCAAGCATCTCTCAAAGCACCAAACAATCTACATATGCAGGGCTTAGCATCACTGAAATTTAGCCACCTGAAAGCAGTGGCTATGCTGTGGTACACAATGACATTAGTCACTGGTTTGGGGTAGAGAAAGCTGAACTGAAAAGGCAAGAGAGACCTTTTATGATAGGGGAAAACAATATTGACCTGTGTGTTTCCTCCCAGTGGAGCAGGAGTAATGCTCTTGTTCTTGCAGAAGCTGATGAAGAACTGGTCGTTGCTCTCAGTCAAAGATTTGGTGTTTGCCATTGTGGGAGAAACTACTTCCTAGTGTATAACAGGACCTGCTTTGGTTTTGCTCTAAAAATTCTGGCCCAGCCAGCCTGTGTGCTATATGGATGTGGCCGAGTCCATGGCAGCTGACAGAGCTGTGGTCCCTAATGCAGGGACCCCCGATGGCTTCACCGGCATCAGACACGGCAGCAGCCGGTAGCTCGGAGGCAACAGCCTTATGGGGAGTGCTCAGTCACTCATCAAGCAATGAATTAAACTCTCCAGTCACATCCCTTGCAAAGGACACTGGGCCTCTGATTAAGAATGGACACCGGTAGATGCCAAGGAAACGGGAACGGAGATTTCCTTTGGTACACAAAGAATTAATAAGCTCTACTGACATTTCACCACAACAGAAGAATGCATAAACAGAGTCGCCAGCTTCCCTGACTCTTATGAAAAGATCCTGATTTCTGTGAAACTGAGGCTTCAGTTTGTTGCTGTAGGTGCTGAGGGAAGGGTGGGTTTGTGGCAGGTACCAGGGATGGGGCCCTGCAGGAGGAGGTACCTTGCAGCAGGGCTGTGCTGCAGCCCAGTGGCACCACCATGGCTTGGTCCTTGGCACCATGCTCAAAAGGCAGCTGGTTAGTGCTGGGGGGACGTGTTCATCACCTGGGTTGGTGTGTGGGAGCCCAGCAGAAAGGGCTGCAGCACAGCTTGGTGCAATGAAGAGCTTGGCTGTAGGAGGGAGTAACCCAGGATAGGACCCTGCTCAGTGGGTGAAGCTCTGGGAGCCTCCAGGCTGCCTGGCAAACCATTGAAACAAGCCTAGCAGCACACTAAAGAGCACGCTTTTCCCAAAGAAAGATAGTAAGAGCTGGCATCAGAAGTACAGATTCTTGAAATGCTTTTAAAAAAATCAATTCCTACAACACAAACAGAAGTCCATCCTTCTGGTGTAATTCCATCACTGCAGCTGGGTTACTCCAGGCTTTAAAATGTCTTTGATCACAAAGAAACACCAAATGAAAAATAAAACATTCTTTCTTATTTTGGGGTACTTGGGCCAAATCCTTGGTGCGGGTCAGGTATAGTCAAGCGGTACTGACTTGTGCACCTCAAGGCTTGGTTGATTTTTCTATGTAAATTTTACTGCTGTGTTGTGCTTAGATTTCTAATACTCAGTTTATAAATTTAAAGTATCCCTCCAAACTATGAATCCTAATTAATAATTGTTCATTGGTAGTCTTTTAATGATCAGACAATGACCATTTATCATCAACCAACAGCTGCATCATCTCCATGCCTCAAAGCGATGTTAATGAATTAAACCTCAGCAGAGAGAAACCAGTTTTGTTCCCAGGCATTCAACACAAAACCTTTTTAAAAGAGTAGACGATTGCACAGCATAACAGTTTAAGTCAGGGAATGGAGAATAATAACATGTTCAACTGAAAGTACAGGGGAATTTAGAGAGGAAAAATGTAATTACCTGGTCTGGAAAGAAGCCAGACACAATGTTTAAAATCTCATTTTTACGAAATGTGTCTCAGAATCTTTAATGACTGCAGGGTCATAAGACATGGCACATGTTTTCTGTGTTTGGAAACTAAAAGAAGAACAAAGACAAAGGAAATATGTGGTTTTGGTTTTTTTTTTTTTTTCTTATTCTAGAAACATCTTCTGCTATTTCAGAAACCAGTATGATGCACGCCTGGAGTTGTGACCCAGCGTAGAGCAAAAGCAGAAAGACGAGAGACGCCACTCCAAAATGGCCGTCTTCAATGTCTGCAAGAAAAAAAAAGCTTTTGGAAAAAGGAAGAAAATCAATCAAGAAATGTGTTTAATTTCACTTTTGTTACTGCGATCTGCAGAAACAGTCGAAGAAAACCAGAATGCTTTTGTTTCCTTCAAGCTCTGCAGGCCGGTCCTCGCATCCTGGCCAGAGCTGGCGTGAGCCCTGACCTGCTCCCCCAGCCCAGTGCTGCTCCTCGGGCATGGGGACTTTTCAGATCCCGACAGCCTCCAGATAGAGAGATGACGTTTCTAAAATACTAAACTTCTTATATTGCTTAAATATCTTAGTGTATGTCTGGCCAGAGAGGCCGGAGTCTTGGCGGAGCAAGCGGGGAGGCAGGGAGCGGGCAGGGCTGGCGTGCTTTGGGCGATCCCCCAGCCCGGGCAGAGCAGCGCAAGGGAAAGTCGTTTCGTGCCAGAAAGGTTTCAGCAATTTATTTTCCCACGGTGGGGGAGCAGGACTAGCCTTAGCCTTCGAAAGATGTTCTTCCTCCAGTCTTCGCTGAATGTAAGGCACGTGAAATTTAGGGTTAGTGAAGTTTACGGTGTTAAGAAATCGATGCTGGACAAATACCAAGCCGCTGGTATCAGTTTCAGCTATAGCTGCTTTTTCTGTGACGGCGAGAGACAAGCTCACGTACAATGAATCTGGAAGGAATAAAAGCCAAGTTTGGAAGTACTTGTGAGGCTAATTAATTAGTTATAAAGCCATTGCCGATAGAATTAAAGCTGTACAAGCAGCTCTCTCATTCATGCAAATACAGCTTTGAGAATTGGAAATTAATTTTTTTTTGCAACAAATGAGAAGTGATTTTTGAAAATCTTAAGTGAATTGGAAAGTTGATCACACAGTGTTTAGATTCACATGTGTTTCATGTGACACACACCATGAGGTTTCAATCAGCTTTTGAGCAATCTTACACTAAAAAGCAATGCAACCGAACAAAAGGTGGTTTTAAATACAAACCAGTATTGCCTCATTTGTTAACCGTCAAAATGAAATCGCTGAAAACTCGTCAAATGTTTTTGGTCAGCCCAAAGCTGTATTTTGCAAGGGATTTTTGTCTGAAAACTTAGTGTGATCATAGCCAGCGTATTTCTGGGGGCAGAAAAGGGCATCGACATCATCATTATCTTACAGACAGCAGCAGCAAGTCTGAAATTTGCACTCACCCCGCAGGAAAATAACACCCTGGTGCCCGCTGTGACTGCGGGTGAGCACTGAGCCACTTTCAGCTGCTCTGCTGCAAACCCTGCTCGATGCCTGGCATCGCCTTCAGGGCATCCTGCTGCGGGGTGATTTGTGGGTCCAGCTCAGGTGCTTTAATTAGCAGCAGATGAACATCCCTGAACAAATGGCAGCAGCTAATGAGGATGGTGAGTTTCCAGATGAGAATGGGATGGAGGTGTCATCTGAGGGCTGCAGGAGTCAGTGGGAGAGTTTAGTTTGGTGGCTGTTACAGAGGTCTAAGGTGAGGAGGGTGGGGGGCCCCTCAGATTCGGAGCCAGATGAGACAACTTGCATCTTTGGGCCACGTCTCTTGCAGAGCAGCTTGGATCCGGCCCAGCTGAAGCCCCCGACCTCTCAAGGCGCTGTGCTGTATTTTCAACCGGACCCGCATTTTCTGTCCTTTCCTTTCTGCGCTCACCGATAACCAGCGCAGCGCCTGAGCCCCATCCCCGGCGCCGGAGCTGCCCCGTTCGTGACGGGTGGCTGAGGATCAGGTTTGCTGGGTTTCCCTCCTGCTGGCACAGAGCCGTGCCGGACGGCAGCAGCCGACGCCATGGTGGCTGTTCCAGCTCCCCGTGCACAAACCGCCAGTTCCCAGGCTTGCCTCAGACCCCGGGTTTACTGCCACAGCTCTGCTGCTCATCTTTGCTTTTATCTTTCTTTTACTGAAGCAAATATAGCACTCGATGGACAGGCCCACTAAGCCCATTTGGTTGCTGGGCCCAGATGAAGGTCACCAAGCAAAACACGCGTAATTCCAGTTCAGCGCTATAAATATGCACCTGATTCATTGTCCCCTGTCCCTTCCATTGCGGGGGACGGGAGAGGCGTGCTGGCAGCCCCCCCATGCCTCCCTGCGGAGCTGTGACTCACTCTCATGGCTCTGACGCTTCATCAGAGCAGTATTATTCGGTAATAATTGTAATTTATGCTCCGAAAGTATCGGGGGAGTTCAGGGCTCCCCGGGATGTGGTGGCCGAGGGTCGGGCAGGGGTGAAGTAGGGGCGTTTGCTCGGAGTGGGGGGGTCTGGCTCCCCTGGGAGCCCCTGGAGAAGACGCTCCTGGGTGATTAGAACCTCCCCCGAGCATCGGTGGCTCCGTGCCCGGGGTGGGACCGCGCGTCCCCCGCACCCAGGACCACCGGCACACGCGGCTGCCCCCAGAACCCTGCCGCAGGGGGCGTGACCCTGCCGGCGGAGGCGGGGTTAGGGCGTGGCCCTGCCGGCGGAGGCGGAGTTAGGGCGTGGCCCTGCCGGAGGAGGCGGGGCGGGGGCGGGGCTCTGGCGGCGGAGGCGGGGCCCGTCCTGACGCGGTGACGGCGGCGGCGGC
>Ga0065711_1032818_pt1 | contig 26634 bp, 11 predicted proteins | sample Hoacrofraction12_FD_59098 | JGI IMG/M metagenome (GOLD analysis project Ga0065711, IMG submission 59098) | Hoatzin crop microbial communities from Cojedes, Venezuela - Epithelial fraction 12 v2 (version 2) | ecosystem: Host-associated > Birds > Digestive system > Esophagus > Crop | place... | reverse complement strand
GAAAGTCGCACTCAGAGAATTATGGTCAATGGCCTAAATTCCAAGTGAAGGCCAGTGACCTGAGTTCCTCAGGGGTCAGTACTGGGGCCGGTGCTGTTTAACATCCTTGTTGGCAACATGGACAGTGGGATTGAGCGCACTCTCAGCAAGTTTACTGACAACACCAAGCTGAGTACTGCCGTCAGCACACTGGAGGGAAAGAATGGCATCTAGAGGGACCTTGGCAGGCTGGAGACGTGGGTCTGTGTGAACCTCATGAAGTTCAACAAGGACAAGTGCAAGGTTCTGCACATGGGTCAGGGCAATCCCAAGCACAAATTCAAGCTGGGCGGAGAGTGGCTTGAGAGCGGCCATGAGGAGAAGGACTTGAGGCTACTGGTTGACGAGAAGCTCAACATGACCCGGCAGTGTATGCTCGCAGCCCAGAAGACCAACTGTATCTGGGGCTGCATCAAAAGAAGCATGGCCAGCAGGTCAAGGGAGGTGATGCTGCCTTTCTACTCTGCTCTGGTGAGACCCTACCTGGAATCCTGCAAGGAGCACTGGAGCCCTCAGCACAAGAGAGACATGGACCCGTTAGAGTGTGTGCAGAGGAGGACCATAAAAATGACCAGAGGCATAGAACATCTCTCCTATGAGGAAAGGCTGAGAGAGTTGGGGTTGTTCAGAGTGGAGAAGAGATGGCTCCAGGGAGACCTTATAGCAGCCTTCCAGTACCTGAAGGGGCCTACAAGAAAGCTGGAGAGGGACTTTTTACAAGGGCCTGTAGTGACCGGACAAGGAGTAATGGCTTCAGGCTGAAAGGGGGTAGATTTATGTTAGATATAAGGAAGATACGCTTTACAATGAGGGTGGTGAGGCATTGGAACAGGAATAGAAGTTGTGGATTCCTCCTCCCTGGAAGTGTTCAAGGTCAGGTTGGATGGAGCTCTGAGCAACCTGATCTAGTGGAAGGTGTCGCTGCCCATGGCAGGGGGTTGGAACTAGGTGACCTATAAGGTCCCTTCCAACCCAAACTATTCTGTGATTTATGATTCTTTGAAACAGTATTGCAATATAGCTTTCAAAATACAATTATACTTCACAGGATACTAGTTTGAAAAGCATGGAAAGCAAAGATATACACTGAGTATGGAGTTCCTGCCAGCTCCATCCAATTTCCCAGGTCATCTTATTTCTACACATTTTCCATAGCACCATTATATGTCATCCCAGTCATGCAGGAGAGAAATATCAACCAAAGTCTGTAAGTCTTCAGCTAGATGAAGAGACAGGATCTGGCAGATGGAAAAAATGCACAGGCACACACACCCACATGTACTAACCAGAGAGAAGCCTTAGAAGAAGTTACATATCAATACAACGCTAACTGTCTGAGAAACATCCATTATTTCTTCACATGGCCTGACTAAGATTCAGAAAACTTGACTACTTTTACATGAGATAACAGAAAAATCAGATAAAGTACACAAACCTCAAAAAGGTCCCTTTTTAATTTCATTTTTATATATTTTACCATGAATACTGTATAATTATATTCATTGCTCCTAATTACAATAACATTAGATGGTTAGGAATGATGACCCCTAAAGCCTTGCATTAAACTATTTTTACTTCCTCATGTGTTACTTAAAAGTTAGTATTACTACCAACAGAAAATTGATCTATTTGATAAATAATCATGTTATGGTTTCAAATAAAAAAGTGTATCAGGAGTTAGATAGCAATTTAACTTGTCAGTCACACTAATGCATTATTTTAAATTAACAGAAATGCTTTCAATTTTTTTCTAAATGTTCTTCATTTGCATTCTGACCGTTTCCTGATGTTTCAATTAGTTTTGTTCACAGACGTGTTCTAATGAGCATCAAGTTAAGAGCAAGGGTTACTAAAATTTATGACACTGTTACTCAGCCAACCCTTAAGCCCTGTTTAACTTTATAATATTTCAGATGACTTGATGTGTGGAAACAGATAGCTAATTCAGCTACTGTTACATATGTACTTAATGAACATAATGACATTTATGGAACTCGTTAGAATTTTTAAAATGAAGTATTTTCTGCTCCAACTGACATTATGCCAAAACTGGAATATTTTGGAAAAAAACACTGACTTTGATGAAGTTTTGACAGGTTTATTTCTAAACTCTAGAATATACTTCCTGGGACGTGAGCGTAAAAGGTGGAATACCTGAGTTTCTTGAGCCAAATCCAGATATTTTGCCAAAGTCCATTTTTCACCAAAAGATTTTACACACTTGGCTTCAATCCAAAGTGACATAAAAAGATTTTCAAAGCCAGAGAACAACACATATTCCCCACTTGGCTCTAGCTCTTTGTTGACATTGCCATCATTGGTCTGTATCAGTCTCTCTGGCTTCATAATCTGCTCATAATTTATACTTCTTCAGTTGTACTGTGGTTAGTTGGAAAACCCTAAAAAATTGTGTTGGAAATGGAAGGAAGAGAGTATTTGATGGGGCAGTGTTCCAAATTGCTGTAAACTTTCTCTTCAGAGTAATGGCTCTGAATTTTTTTGCCCTTAGGATGAAGGATAAGGAACTGGGCTTCTGACAGAGGAAGAGAAGAGAGAACCTGGGATGGGAGCCTGGAGAGAGTCTGCAAGGCTGGACTGTGGATCCTCCTGATCAGGAGAATAAAAGACTGTTACTCTTGATGAGAATTAGGTAGTCCTTGCTTTTGAATATTCATTGAATATTCAGTCAGACACATTCTTACATCTTCAAATGCCTAAACGCATTTAATAAATCTCAATCTAGGAGACAGAAACAGGTGTATTGCAGAAAAAAAGAAGTCTTACAATAAAGCAAGGAAGACGGAACCTGATTTGAGAAAACAAGGGTAATTGGCGGTTCAGAGGGGTCAGGCAGATCAAGTCAAAATTTCAGAGGGACATATCTTAAATACAGTTTTATGTAAATGATTTGGAGACTTTGAAATTTCGGGAAAACAGAGATGGGGATCTTACAGCAATGGAAGAGGGAAACAATGGAGATATGACAGTGTATGACAGATGTAAGCATGGATGTCTCAACAGATAAAGAACAGATTAATCACAGCCTGGAGAAACAATATGGATGTGTAAGCAAAGGAACAGGCGAAGATAATTCCTAGCTAATAACCACGAAAATAAAAATGAGCTGGAAGAACAGGATATGGTAACCTGAATACTTGACTTGCTGCAGTCGATTTGCTGTTGCTTGTGCACTTAAGGAAGGACTGTGAAAATTCGAATCATTTTCCCACCCACTTGGAACTCCAGGAAAAAGATAAAATGTGACATTTTTTCTTAAAATGCACTTTGCTTTTTACATGTATGCACATAAGTAAGAGCTAGCCAGGTGCACTCTCATTCAACAACTAAATTCAGTACTCTCCTGGTATGAATTAGTACTCTATGTTCAGTTCAAATGCCAACAAACAATGATCTGATTTTCTAAAATGAAAAGCGAAAGATGTCTCAGAATAAATATAGTATCCTATGACTTACCAAGAATCATATGTTTATCACAGTGCTGCCAAAGTACAGAGAAATTGTAAATGGTTTCAGTGATTTTAAATTACTTCTGGGGCAAGCACCCAATCTCAGAGATCTGAAAATCGAGCTGTTTAAAAAGAATTATCTTCCAAACATAATTATTTCATTTCATCAAGCTGTACCAGTAGCATGCCAATCTGAGATCTAATCTAGTGGCAGCCTTTGGCCTTATACAGTAATTATAGCACAAAAATGTTTAAAATTGTTCTGTCTAGTTAATCTAGCTAGCTGTGTTAACAGCATAGGAAGGTATACCTGTGATACTTAAAAGATTACAGGTAGCTATTTGACTATGTAATTATCACTATACTTGAACTGACATGACAAATGGATTCTACATTTAACCAGCAAAAGAGTTCACGTGCATTCTACCAAAAGCCCCACTACCACACTACCTTGAAGTTAATTGGACATCAGATTCTGGCACAAAATTTAAAAACTTTCTTCGTCTTCTCAGTGAGTTCTCTTAGATCTAAGGAGACATAAAAAGAAGTAACAACTTTTCATATTTCTCAGGTATTTTATGCTACTTGTCTAATTTGCCAAATGTTAGCTCAATTACTTTTTTAAATAGCTGAACAATCAGCTGGAGTATCTATAGACACTGTTACAAGAATAATGACTAACAGCTAGGTTAGATCAATCTGCACTGTAATTCAGATATGGTGAGCATGTATATATATGCACACAAAGAGATCTAGTAGATGATACAAAGAATATGCAAAACGCCATGGTATCAATCTCCTGTCTTCCGTCATATAACTCTTCAGCTACCATAAAATTCTCATCCTGTAAAGTTTTAGAAAACATTAATTGTGATTACTCTTTCAGCTATCTCTTTCCTGATTCCTTTTATTTTATCTTATAAAAAAAGAAATTATTTCTTTAAAGAGTGTTACAAATAAATAATCCAGTCTCAGACCACTTAGGTTTTCATTTAAGAGGAAGGTGAAATAAATTAGTTTGGTCCATCATGACATCTATTTATCTACTGGACAGCTTTACAGTACAATACAATACAATTTTGTTTATGGGGTATCTCATAATACTGACATCAACAAAATTACTTACAGTGAATTTTAAGCACATTATCATAACATACCCATTGACTAAATTAGAAAAATATCTTTGCTTTACTTTTTTTTTAGAAATACTTAACAAAGACAGATGTGGTTTATCCTGAAAAAGGGAATTCTAAATGGCAGGATGACAATGAGACACCACCAGTTCATCAACAAATATCTCTAGGCAGCAGTTAACAGGTGCACTCAGCTTGCTGGGAGTTATTATGATACAAAACGCTCACAGTAAGCATCGTTCTCTATTGTCCCACAGCTTGGGAAGACATATGACCATAATTTGGTTGGTATCCAAAAATTAAGATAACCAATTTGGTTAAACTCTTTGCTTACTATTACTCAAAGCAATTTCTACTGAGGGCAATTGTGCTGGATTCTGCACCTGGGATGGTGTAATTCTGGATGTACTTATAGACTGGGGAACAAGAGACTGACGTGCAGCCCCGCCGAAAGGGAAGTGGGGGTTGTCATTGACGGTAAGCAAGCTCAACATGAGTCATCAATGTGCCCTGGTGGTCAAAAGGGCCACCTGTATCCTGGGTGCGTTAAGAACAGTGTAGCTAACCTGTCAAAATACATTATTATCCCGCTATACTCAGCACTGCTGCATCTTCGCCTCGAGTACTGTGTGCAGTTTTAGGCTCTACACTGTATGAAGGGTATAAAAATATTAGAATATATCCAAAGGAGGGCAATAAAAGTGGTGAAAGGACAAAAAGGCATGACTTATGAGTAGCGGCTGAGTATACTAGGTTTGTTCAGCTTAGAGAAGAGTGAGGGGTTACCTCATTTGCTGTCCACAGCTTCCTCATAAGGCAGAGCAGAGAGGGAGGTCTTGATCTCTTAAATATATGGTTTAACTTTTAGGTTGCCCTGTGTGGAGTCAGGAATTGGATTTGATGACCCTTATGGATCCCTTCCAACTCAGAATACTATGATTCTATGATTATACAAGGTAGCAGGGAGTGATATCTTAATATAGAGCAGAGCAATAGTAGGCCCCAGGTATAATTACAGAACTCTAAAATAAACTGTAACTGGGAAATAAGATAGCTTTCTCTTGATTTTGAGAATTAAGAGTACTTCATATACTGAGAATGATGTGAAGTACCCAAGCTGCTGTATTTAAACACTGAACTCCACAGATCAAAACAGCAGCAAAAACAGCAGGAAAGCAAGCAAAAAGTACCATTATAATAATACCAAGGTCTGATCTTGATAAATGTATGTGAATTCTCAGAATCACACCTTAACAAAAGCGTAAAAAAACCCACCAGTTGCTGTAATACACTTTTTCCCTCTAACATTCTTACAGTCTAACATTCTTGTTAATTATTTACAAATGGTATTTAGTACTCTCTATTTTCAAAACAAAAGTGAACAAAAAGTCACCTTTTCATACCAATTTCTATATACAGGACTTCCACAGGATACCACCAGGCTGTCTGGGGGGTTCCACAGAGCAGCCATGACAGAAACAGAAGGAGGTTTAGGGAAAATACATAGCTGAGCAACATCATCTCCAAAATTTGCAGATCAGTAAGATTATGAAGATATAGTTCCCTCCATTAGATTTGTTAAGGTTTTTCTTGCTAGGTACAGTATGAAAAAAGCTAGAAGTACTTTATTTTCTAAGAGTAAATGATGTAGAGTGAAAAGTCAAGTTTAGCGATACCATAACTTTATTCATGGATGTTTTGGTCCCTCTGGTTACTGTGGTTATAATGGTCATCCATTATGTCTTAATCTAAGTATTGCTGAAGCTGGGAGACTCCTTTTTCTTTAATTCAATCTGCAGTAGGCTTTTAGAACCTACTTTTTTAATGGGAAACACTGAAAAAGTAAATTTTGGCTCCTGGAAAGACCTACTGGTAATTCAGGGCTGAGCAAGGTAAATTCACATTTTTTTATTTACTGCTGTCATTAGGTGATCCATTAAGATCATCAAGATTAGACTGTATAGCAAGCAATTTAAAATCGTGTGTGTGTAATACTTAGTATCCACATTCAGTTCTCCAGCCTTTGGGCTTACTTTGATGCCATTATCCATGAGATATTGGCTGCCTGTCTGTGAGCCCTGCTTGAACTTCTTGATTTTGTATGAAGAGGAAGTTAAAAAATCGGTATATCAGCTAGTACATAATAAGAAACCTAGGACAACCACACATACCCTGGCTTTGGTCATTATTTGAGATTTTCAAAGACGCAAAATACTGTTAAGCTTTTTAATCAATCATTTGGACTGACAAAGTCAGTGTCATGATGCTCATGATAAGTCTTTGCCTATCAGCCTCCAGACTGGAGGATTCCTACTGACAAATGCAGGCATTTCTGTTAAACTGCTAATATGGTAAAGAAACAGAGGCTACAAAATGTACACCTTAATCTGATACAGAGACTCTTAATTCAAAACATCTACATCAAACATAAAATAAACCAAATAATGACACCACTCCATGTGTGACAACATAGTGGCTGAGCTATTTCAAATCAATATGATCAGCCTTGATTATAGGAACAGCCAGTGCAATTACATCCCAAATAATCATTTTTTTTTGCTATCAAAACCACAAAAGGCAAAGAATTAACTTACTGTAAGACCACCACAAAAGTCCACCACAAATGTGAATGAAAAGAGAGCAAAGTTATTTACTAATTTGAATGATGGAATATTTTGTAGCTTGTTCCGTGTCCACTCTGGTATAAAAATGTACTGAACTTCCTCTCTTTCTCCTGGGACAAGCTAGGGTATCTCTAGGGTTGCTCTTCCTTACTCCTACTCTTGTCCTAGACTCTCCGTGACTGTTGATGGTGAGAGAAGTAAGTCAATGCACCCTCTTTAATAGCCCCATTCAACCACTGCTCCAGCCTGTTTAGCTTTGCACAAGGAAAGTAAACCCCAGGTTGGCCGGGGACAACTCTAACTACGTTCAGTCATTCCTGCCATCAATAACAGGGTCCCTCCTTTTGGAGAGGCACACAGCCAAAATAGTAGGAGCAAACCTGTAGTGTCACACATGTAAATTTGATCACTTCTTTCTCTCTAGCCACACCCCTGTATTACATATCTATAGAATATTGATAATAAATATTCATATATGACCAAATCATCAGTGAATTGTGAATTGTTCAATGTGAGTTTGAATCATTAAAGCTATTCTGAATAGGGAATATCTTTCTGCATTTTTCAGTATTTCTTTCATTGAACTGTGCTGTAGTGACTTTTTTCTTAAACATTGCAACTTCTCATTTTTCAAGCTTTAATTTGAAAGTCATTTCATTCTGGGCAGGGGACAGAGGAGACTTTGGAATGCTGCTCTGCATGTGTTAGCTGGTGTTTCTTATCTGTATGTCAAGAGTTTGCTGATTCTGGAGACATAGTTATTTACTCTTCAGAAAGATATTTTTCCCAGACTCCAGCGCAGGCTTCTTGTTAGAGTTTTACCAAAAGAGGATAACACTCTATTTTTTCAGCACGGGGAGCACCAAAAAATAAAAGCATGATGAAGTTTCACATTTTTTGATGTCTTAACTAGCACCATAATTTTCCTCTTCTCTGTAATGATAACCGTTAGGAAAGTCATCAGTCACAGATAGAGTAAAATAAATACTACCTTTCAAAAGGCAAAAATTCAATATAGGCAGTTTAAGAATTAAACAGCATTGGGTAGTATCTTTTCCACCCTTTTTGCAGGAGAATAAATGACCATAGAAGTTACAAGTAGTTGAGAAAGTAGCACTCTGCTCTGCAATTAAAAATGATGGATAAAATGAGAATAGAACTGCAAAGCTGTCATTTTCAGATATTAAAAAGACAAGCTTTTATCTAGGCTAGCTGGAAAAATCATTTGCTCATCTACTTATTCTGCTTAGATGTCAAAAAAATAAAAGCTTTATAACATTTAAACTTTTAATGATTCATAAGAAATAGCAAACGTAGGCCTAGTTTTCCTTTCATTGAATATGATGAGAATTTTTATCTTTAAATTCAAAGTAAGTAGACTTTGACTCTTGGTTTTAAAAAAAAATAATATTTCAGAAGATGGTAATATAAATATAGAATAACGTGCTACATTTCTGGTGACAGAAATTTGGAGGTAGAAGTAACACTTGTTAGTAAATTTGGACAAATTTGTTCTTATCTTGTGCCTTCTTCCAGTTTCTGGCTTTCTGAACAGTTATATGTCTGTGAGACAGACATTCAGTCTCTAGGAATGAACCACACAAGGTTCTCCTTAAAAAAAAGGCCAGGCTCAACTTTCCATTTCCCCATTAAGCCTGTGTTAGGCTTACAGTTGCCTAGGGTAAAGGGGAGAAAATTCTCTTCAGGCTGTGACCTTTGCAGTGGACTAGGAGAGTTTTGAGTTTTTTCTTGAAAGCAGGGTAATTCCCTAGTTGTGCACAAACACTTCAAACGTAGGGTCACTGCTACATATAAGCAGCAGTGAAAAACCCAATTCCAAAATTCATATTTTTTGAGAAGAATTGGTTGGTGAGAGCTCACCTGCCAAAGTACATTAAATGAACAGCTTGTCTGTTAAAAGGCTGCGCATTAGTATGACAGTTAAAGAAAGATCATAACAGATGGGAGCTCTGGACTGGGTTTTCAGCTCCTGGAAGCACCACGGTTACACTGGAGTTAATAGATCAATGTAGTTTTCTACATGTGAGGGCCTGGCCATCCAAAGGCCTTAAAATATGTGCCAGGGCTTGGTCTACCAAAGCCTTTTTGCAGCTCTCCCAGCACAGGACAAACTGTGCAATGTTCTGCAGAACTTGTTAAGTGCAAGAAAGCCTGCCACACAACACTAACTTGATTAACGTGCACGTCATAAAGAGCTGCCAGTGCACTACTGCAATAAAAGGCAAGAGTTTCTTTCTTAGAGGGATTCTGTGCTGTACTAGCAGATAACTGTTTACCCTTACTGCTTGGTTGTCTGCACCATCATCACTGAGATGTGCGTTGAACTAGATGCCACTGAATATGGCCCTGTCGCTATGCATTCCCAAATTCCTGAGATATTTTAATGATATTAAAAACTACTATACTTATCTACATACTTCGCCTCTCTTTTTCCTGTAAAGGAAGTTAAGTAGTATCTGTGTCAGTACTAAACAAAAAGCTAGGAGCCATTTGTAATCCTGACATTATTGTCTCAAATTGTGAATTATGACTCTGCCAGCCGTGACACTATCAAACCACGTGTAGCCATGGTCACTACATCACCATAGCTCTGCAGCAGCATCTTCCTCAGCCATACTAATTTTATACCGTATTTCAGATTTTTTTCCTCAAGAGCAAACTTAATGTTTCCACCTGCCCTTTAATCACTCTGGTTCGTATCAATCTTTGTCAAAGAACATTACAACAATAATATATAACTCTAGGGAACACTGATATTATGTAAACTGCAGCATAATACTTTACATATTAAATCCAATTTTTCAATTTAGCTATTCTCTGTCTGTTTTACTTGGCTTTAAACTAAACAAACCACCAGTGCCAAATGCAGCAGTTGGAACTGGCCACCTACAGCACAAGATTAAGGAAATGAAAAAATGCTGTGTGTTTGTTCTGAAGCTAAAACCTCCTTGTCTCCAGCAAAGAAACTTCATTGATTATAAACCACACTGCTTTAAATTAAATAAAATGGAAATATAATGAGCTATGGTGAGGTATAGTTTATTTAAAACTTTTCAATCACATAAACTCTAAGGGAGGTCAATCTTCTGCTAACAGAATTTTCCAGGCTTCTCTACGAAGAAGTTCGCCTGTAAACATGACAACTTTATTATAAAAGACAATACATGTAGTGAAAGGGAGAGGAGGTTTTTTTAGTTCATAAGAGGCCCTTTTACTTGTTCAATTTTACCCTGTCTGTAAATAACATCTTCTTGACAGTGTCACACCCTTTGGGGCTCTATGGAGCAAAACCCTGGTTTGCCTCTGCAGTCAGACCTCCAGAGGCTTCAGTCTGACCATGCATGCAGAAGACAGGAGCCACATGTTTCAGTGTCACCCAGACTCTGTCAACATCTCTCTAACTACTGTAGCATGAAGCAAGAACATAACTTCCTCCACTTGCTCAGACACAAAAGGTGACCTACACTGAAGATATTATTCTAATTCAAGTGAGCATGACCAATGAGAAATGAACACCAACAGATGAGAGAAAAGGGACAACCTCCAGAGGCAGGGTGGCCCTGCTGTTTGTTTCTTACAAACAAAAGTACATACTTCTTTCTGAGGCTTGCAAGCTCATGTTATTTCTAATGCTTATCCAGCCATCTAAAACAAACAAAAATTAAGCTGTAAATTAGTTCAGAAATGTAATAGAGAGTGATATAACAATCCTATCCATCTTGGAGTCTTTATGACACTTTCTCAAGTACAGGTACAGTTGGTTGGAGGATATAGCTGTCTAGTTAAAAGGATGTATGTAAACCTGACATCTATTAAAGTCAAAGAAAATAATTTCATTACAGTTTGTGTGCTGGAGAACACCAGTAAGATCATGGATGCTTCTCCTTGAGGTCTCTCCCACTCCGTCTGATTTAAACCCAATATTTAATATCTCATCCAGTATACATTTCAGTGCTGTCTTTTATGTCCACTGAAGGAGTGCAACTGAAGACTCTTCACAGTATTCAACTCCCTTGTAGTGAAAATAACTTCTATTTTCCCATTTCTTTTAAAGCTGCTTGACTTGCATAGTTTATATTACTACATACTTGTGTGAAGTCCAAGAGGCCTGTTTAAGTTACAAGTCAGCTCAGAGAGGAACAGAAGCATAGGAAAATAAAAACAGTACATACTCAGTGCATACTGACTACTAGGAATAAACAGGTCACTCAAAAATATATAAAATGAATCTCAGCCAGAATATTGGAATTTAACCCAAATTATAACAATTTTGAATAAGCAATTTTCAACCCAATTCAAAAGTCCGTCTTCTTCACAGAGCTCCTGCCTTCGCTGTAGCTCATGATAAAGTGGTAGAATATTGGGTAGATGCTGCTAAGCCTGCTATTTGTTTCAGTTCACTGGTTCCATGTGTGGTAGCTTGGAAGCTCAGGAGAATTCAGTGGATCCTGATTAATAAGTGAGATATCAACAGGAGTAAAGGGGTGTGTGTAAAATTAGGAGAAAGAAGATATGCTATAGTAAAAGGTCCATAAAGCACTAACAGATCTTGGTTTGTCGTGTTCCTCCTGAAGATAAGCAAGTAAAATAGTTGTGTTCTCTCTTAAATGACTCTTGCAAATAAAAACATCAAGATTCGGAACTCGTTTCTGAGAGAGCAAATAGCAACAGACCTTTTAAGAGGTCTCAGAAGGAGGGCACACTGCATGGTAGAGAGTGATGTCAAGAATGACAGAGAGAACGATGTTAAAATGAAGAAAGACCAAAAGACTGAGAATAACCATCACTAGAAACGTCATGGAAGTGAGTTAGGAGTTAAGTCTTCTCAAGTCAGCCAAGAATTACTGTTCAGACTATTGTGGAAAGACTTTTTAATACCCTTTGCTACAATAATAGAGAAAATTAAACTCTAGTCATTTTATATTTAACACATTCCCATATTGTTAGTTTTATTCACAGAGATGGTTCCTCTATATATTTTACGAAGCTCCACTCTAGCAGATTGGTAATTGTGGCTTCGGTCCAACAAAGCATACATAAAACTGAACCTGTGAGCAGTTGAATGGATTTTAGTGAGGTATAGGTATGTTTAAGGTATTCATATGCTTAACTGCTTTGCTGGACTATGGTTTAGATGAACAACATCTCTATATCACCCTATCAGCCTGTCCAGCAATGCAATGGAGCCAGCAAAAAGTTAATGTGATTGTGAATTCATTGGAAATAGGGCATGCACAAGTGTATGAAATGATCTTGTGGAAGCATTTGTCTGAAATTAGTTCTTACTTTTTCAAATTAGCTCATTTTTCTGAATAAGAGAGCTGACTATTCTGTGCAAAAATGAAGAAATTAAATAAAATGAACATACTGAGTTATTAATCAAATTAATAGGTGGCACCAAACTGCAGCTTAAGAGCACATCTGAAAGGAAAAAGGCTGTTCAAAGATCAAACACAAAAGTTTATACATTTTATTAATGGCAGAAAAATAATATTATTTATGTTTTTATTAGTCCTGAATAATAGCATTCTAATTAAAATTAGTGCCTGTGAGATTTCTTGAATAGTATTTTAGCAACAATAAAGAAAACAATCCACGTTTCCTGTAAATATTTTACTGCACATTAGAAATAATTATCAATTCATTTACTTAAATACCAGGCTTGTGGTACAACAGTCAATAAAGGCTTGCACTATACAGCAAATAAGATTTCAAAACCTAAGCATGATCAGAATGCAGGGATCTATACCAAAAAATCAGGAAATTGTGTTGAGCTCAGCTGGTAAGATTATTCCTAAGGATTTGTGCAGCTCTGAACCACTACCCTACACTGGCAGCAAGAGGTGGGTGCTGACAGAATGCTGTGGGACCTGGAACCTTTTGAGTTGCCTAACCAGGCTATAGACTCACCCCAGTGAAAGGAACAAGTGAACATTTGCAGAACCACCTGGGTTATTTAGGAGGTTATATCCCATTTCGAAGCTCCCTGGGTATTTTAGTCTTAAGGAAACCCAAATACACTTAGGCTAGAAAGGCCCAGATTTTCTGAACCAAAACAAACGTTGCATGAAAATTCAGGTAGGTGTCTCAGTACACTAAAATGCACCTCTGTGTGCACCTGTGGCTATGGGCTTCGTAAGCAGGTTATTTCATTTAAATTTTTCTCTTTTTCTTTTTCTCCGTTTGAGAACATGTTTCAGAGGCTGCTGAAATCAATTGAAAGCCTTTCTTTATGTCAATGATTTTGAATATTATTTGTGAGAAAGTCATGCATCATCTCAGTTTGCACACAGAAAACTGAATACAAGCACTACATGTTTTTTACAGTCTGTACCTGAGTCAACAGACTACCTAATATCTCATCTGAGACCTTCTCTAATCCGTCCTGCACTAAACAAGATGAGAACTGAAGTTTATCCTTTCTCATTGCAAAGACATCCTAAGGGCTTTAGCTTTTTAGGACATAAGCTGTGCACAGAAGCATCATAAATATGTCTTCATGATTTTAAGTACAGTAAGTAAAGAAGGCAAAAGTTCACCCTGTTATTGGTTTTCCTCAGGTAACTAGATAGGGAATTTACCATAGAATTTCTTCTATGTATTAGAGTAGGATTGTGGTAACCATGATACAAGAATAGAACAGAAGCAGGGTGGCGAGTATCTTTAGACAAATAGTTAGAGGTGGAAAAATACCTGGCAAATACCTGTGCAAATTTGAAAAGGAGCAGTAAACCTCCAGCTAAGTAAAGATTAAAAGCAGTTGTTCCAAGTTCAATATAAGAAAGCTAAGCAGTTGCACAATTTAATCATCTCTTCTCCTTCTTTCAGAGTACTGTCTTTTTCATTAAGACCTTAGCCTTTGCAGCAGGGTGCAGAAAGAAAAGTCAACCGAGAACTGTGGGGAGCTAGTTAAAATGAAAGCAGGGAATATTAAAATGTCCCATATACTCAATATCTCTACTTAATCCATGGATTTATTCCCTTTGCATCCAGAAAAAGGATGTATTTCTATTTCCTAGGCTTTGGTCTGAACATATTTTCTAAGTGTACCATGAGGACCAGGACTGAGAATTTGCAGGTTAACTAACTCTTTTATGAAAAATAATCTCTCACGCACAACTGAGTGTTTTCATTTTTTGTTGATTATCTGTCTGAGGACATTTCCACGCGTAGCGACTGTATATTTTTCGCTGTCATTGCTGTCATCTGTTCATAAAGTGGATTGGGTAACCTTTACTTTGATTTGGGATGCCCGTGTGCAGAATCTGTGGAGTGTGGCAGTCTTGCTGTAGTAGACAGGTATTGTTATAATTGTGAACACAAGGTGGTAAGATTTGCCTTGTACACTAACAGAGCTGGACTCCATTCTGTTTCTTGGCCCACATAGGTTTGCTTCTAATTTGAGTATTTGTGAGGTAGAAGCACAAGGCAAAGAAGTATTTGAAAATTAGGGGAAAGCTGAAGAGAGCAGGTTGTGGGAAAGAAATTTCAATGGTGTAATTTTTAATGACTATCCATACTGTTTCTAGCATATTATTTCTGACAGTTGCAGTTGTGCAAGTGGGGATGGGTATAGGTTACAGATTTGCATTTTTATAGTAGTTAGCTTACCTTCTTTATTCTGTCAAGGCTCTTTTCATGATGAAAGTTTGGGATGGGAGTTTAAAACTATCACCTCTTAGAAGATATTTTCTGGAGTGCTGGGTTTGGGGTTTTTTCCCCTCATGAGCACAAAATGAATTTTGTTACAAATATTTTCAATCTTACCATATAAATCTATTCTATTTTTGGTAGCGTTTATTTAAAAAAAAAAAAAGACATATCAGGCCTTGACCCTAAATTCCAGAAAGCTGTGTGAGAGTAAACAGAAAAAATATTTTAATATTAAATTGAAATGATAGAATTGTGTGTGCATGATACCAGTCATTGCAGGCTAATGTGAAGATACCTACATTTTTCGTATCCTATTTCAAAAGAAAAGTATTCTAATTTTTCTTATGTTTGTTCTGTGGAATATTTTCAAATTTCAAATATGTCCTAGCTTAAAGTACACATGCTGAAAAGCTGGCATTTTCCTATCGCACAAAGATCTCAGTTTTGTTTAACTTTAAACTTCAGTAGTTAGGTACCCATCAGTCTTTTTAGCTGTGTTCATATTCTTAAAAAAATTTGTGGAGCAGACTATTATTAAATATGTATTACATACTTAGAAAGAACATGATTTTCTTCCCATCCAGACAATAGTAGGATAGACAGTATTTAAACAGATTTTTCCTGTAAATATTTTCCTGTGATTAAGCCAAGATAATTAGAACTAGGATTGTCAAAACTACCAACTGACTAGTTTATAAAACTATGTAGGGCAGAAATTAGTAATGTGGGAAGTAAACAAAATATTTACATTCATCAACCTGATGGAAAAATAGTGAAGGTATGGAAGAAAGTCTGGCTGGCCTAGAAAAAAAAAAGGCCTGTATTCTGTTCAAGTTACTTAAATACAGTTTTTCCAGTTTTACACTCATAGGTCTAAAAATATTACTCCCACTATTTTAAGGAAGAGTAGGACTGTCATCTAGTAAGTACCATGTGGAAACTTAAAGACAATCTTCACTCCAAAGAGCTTGGTATCAAAACAAGAAACATAAAATGAGAGAAAGAGGAAGGTAGATATGTTGTCTCCACTGCACATGGGTGAGGCCAAGACACAGACAGACACAGTCTGTCCATGTGTGTAATGACTGCTGAGTTGGTAATTTACGAAGAATCACAGAACGGTAGGGGTTGGAATCAGCTAGTCCAACTCCCCTGCCAAAGCAGGTTCACCTAGAGCCTAAACAGAGTTACAGGTTAAGGATGTGTGAAGATGAAATCAAATTGTTTATGTCAGGCCCACACATTAAGGAGGAAATTTTCTAAACATGAACTTCAAAACAAAAATTGACCTCAGATGACTTTAGATAAATAGCCTTTGAATAACTTCCCTAAACACAGGTATCAGATGCCATTGAGATATGTCAGGGTATCGAGGACATCTGCAAGGGGCTGGCAGATACAACACAAGGCATACAGGAAATCTAGGCATGTGGATCAGCAGTAGTGTGGCAGAAGGGGTGCCCTGCACCATCTCAAATGGCTTGGACATCTATGTTAGGCAACAAAAATAAACCCTTAACTGAAAAATATTTATTAGGCATGTACATTTATCAGGGTGTCTCTATAATCAGTAGAATGAGATAATCATCTTCAGCAAGATGAACAGCTCTCTCGAGGTACCACTCTTTCTCCACTGACTTTAGAGAGCACCTTGGCCAACTGTGAAGAAGATTCTAAAGAAGATTCAGAAATAAGTCAGTGATTTTTTTGCATATGACCTTTCAGACTTTTCAGAAAGGGTATCCTGGCCAGCCTTGGGGAAAAAAAAAGCAGTGTTTTTTATTGCCCCTTTTTTTGTTTTTTTCAATAATCTAATATTTATTTTTTAATTTTATTTTTTAAATCAAAAGGTTTATTCACATGGTTAAAAATGGTAAGCATACAAGAAAAAATCAGCAGCATTCATTATGACTTTATCAGAAGGGAAATTCACAGTAGACCTCGGAAAAAATTTATTCTCAGTAACAAAGCACCAGATTTAGCTTAGAGTACCCATGATTTGGAACAGCAAACCAAACATGAAGATGATGTTGAAACTGCTTTAAGTGAGAAATACATTCAATTCATTAAATAAAAGCCCTTAGAGGAATTGCAGCTATACTGTAGTGTAATCAGTTGTGGGTACTTAGAACTTTTCAAGGTTGGAACGTACATGACCACTTTCATATAGCAGTGATATAGACTGCTTCAGGGCATAGGTCCTCTGCACTAATTTTTCAGAAGATCCGAGTTTATCTCCTTCTGACAAAACACATGTACTTCACATGGGACATTTCTCTTCTGAGGTCTGCTTTTTGAATAGGATCTAATTAAAAAGCATACCCTGTCTTGCTTTGTATTCTGGCTTTCAGAGTCCTGTGTGGTGCTTGTCCTCAGGCACCCCTGATTCTGACACATTTCAGTGTTAACCTTGAATGAGCACTTTAAGATGCCTCCAAGAACCTTTTGCCTATACCTTCCTCCATATCTTACAGCACAAAGGAAATTTTGCAAGTCCAGGTCTGTTCCTCATCACTTCAGAAAGTATTTGTCATTTGGTGCTCTCCCTTTACATGTTGCCCTTGTTGGTATTTTCCATCATGCCATACATTGACCCAACACTTGATGCCTCCCTAGTGTCTCATCTACACTTTGAAATTCGCTGCCTCCTTTCTTAAACAGGTAAGTGACTTAGGTTTCCCAAAGAGTATGTGTTTCTCAAAGGTCTTTTTCAAGCCTATACTGATAGCCTATTCTGAAATAAGTAAATGTGTGAGCATTCAGAATTTGGCTATAAATGTTGAAATCATTGCATTCGTCTTTTCAAGGTTTTGACTCTTTTACCACCCTGACATTACTAGAAATGTTTGCCTATTATAAACACTTGTTGGCTGTCAGTGAGAGTTTCAGTACTTCTCATCAGTTTTAGCCTTCAAACAATAACTTTGATGAATGCAATTTTATTCATTTTTTGTAGATAGATCTCCTCTGTTCAACCCTAAAATATTACACTTCACTTGGAAAAATCCATTCAATTGTGATATATCCTGAGTTTCTTAAGAATGCTTGATACATAAGGAAATTCTACACAGCAAAATAAATGACACTCAAACATGAGAACTATGATCACATCTACCAACAAAGACTTGGTATGAATGTCTTCATCTCAATCTTTTTATCTGGGTTGAAAACCAAGAAGGTTAATCAATTTGTGATGCTGCCAAGAACACGTTTCTCAGGTGATAGCCATATCCACAAGCATTCTCAAGAGCGACCCCTGAAATCAGAAAGAAACCAGAAAGACTCCCTTCTGTCACCAACTCTTCCTGACAGGTTTTCTTGACAAGTGAACACATGAACATATTTTCACAGATGTTGTAAACATGCTCAAAAGTTTTGCAATTAAAAGATGTATCTTTAACATGTTTAGAGTCTTTCTCCTTTCAGACCATATGCTCTTAAAGTTACAAGAAAAAATGCTATGTGACAAAATTAATAGGGAGGCTGCTGGTGGCAAGAGGGACATTCAGCGTTAATGTGGTTGTTTTTTGGATGCCAGCCTACCAAATTAAGTGGGACATTAATTGTTAATTTCATTCAGACATGAATTTCTGAATTCTGGTGATCTTCTGTATCTTTTTAGGCAAAACCTTTCATATGCAGCATGTTGACAGATAGTCACTTCCTTTAACCTCACTGTTTAGGCCTCCCCTGAAGGTCAAAGAAAATTTCTGTCAGCTGAGGGGAAACATGAGGGGATTAGCTTGTTAAATATACCACTAGCAAAATTAAAAAGACACCCCAAGGAAAACTTCAGAGGTCACATTTTTCAGTTTGGCATCTCCTTGTAACCACATGAGTTTGCTATAAGAGAAGAGGCAGCAGCCACTTAAAACACAATAGATCTGAAAAGCTAATGATCATTCCATATTAGCTAGACACATCATGAATTTAAGAGGTCCAAAGCCAGCTTCTTTTGTCACAGGAGATAACAGACTGTGAAGCCAGGTCCCCCCGATTTGTTTTTGCTTACCTCTCTAACAGTGTTTTTTCCATGTGGAAGAAAGAGCTGAAGAAAGTAACTGCCATATAAAATGGAGAGGAGGCAGAGGATTCTCATTCTTCTGGGCTAGAATATCAGAACTTCAGAGAACGGAATACTGTCACAGAAGCCTGTCTGCACACTTCACATTTTCCTCTTGGCTTTGGATGAGAAAAAGTTGTCATTATACTTATGTTTTTTTACACATTAAATATTATTTATTTCCATTTATGCAGTTTACATTAGATTTGTAGACAGATACATACTGTCTAAGCAATGCACAACAACCTGAGGGACCCGGGGTTATGGTGACTCCTTTAGCAAGCAATAAACTTGTAAAGATTAGGGAAATAAACTGTACCTGAAAAATCTATTGAAGGATATGGTTTGTGTTTCTTTGAATGCCTTTGTTTTTATTACAAAAAACATCACCAATACCTGATAGAAAGCACCACAGAACAGTAGTGAGAGCAGGATTAAGGTATGCAAGTGTTTATTAAAGAAACACTTTTTAGAGGAGAATTTATACAGTTCCATAGAAGGAAATTCTAGGCATTCCGCCACCCTCTGTTTTAAACTATGACTAATGTTTCAGTCCTGAGTCCTAACATTCCTATCTTTCACAAACAAATCAAAACCAAAAAGGTGGCCTAACACCTCAGGAACATGCTATTCTATCATCCAGCTTCAACAAACTGTTCCTTTCACCCAGTGGGATTCAAAGCAATACTGAAAGCCAGTGCTCACATTCGTGTTTCTCACCTTTACACATTGCATCCTCGTCCCAGTGGAAAAGGCCAAGGTACTTCCCAGCTTTTCTGTGTCAGTCAGGGACTTCCTGGGTGCAGTTTTCTGTGAGTGTTATTTCTGGACTGTTTATAGAAATGATAGTCAGTATAATACAAAGACCTGAGTCAAGCACCTTTAATTCAGTACAGATACCCTCTTGCTGAACACTTGCATAAAAATAATGTTTCTCCTCAATTTTCACTAAGGTTAATACCAATAAAACTGCTTATACAATTTTGCTGTAGCATCTTGGTTACTTGACAGGAAGTGATAGCACATTGGTAATAGTTATCCATACTTCCAGGCAACAGCTCTGCAAAGTCAGTATATTCTGTATGTTCCTGCATCGCCACTTTTTAAAATGCATTGTTAAACTGAATTTAAAGGTTTCGGTTCATGATGTCTGTCTAACCATGGTGTTTTTTTTCTTTTTTTTTAAATGGAAATTACATAACTTTCCTCCTGCCTGTTTTGGGTTTCACTCATTCTGATGTTGTATTTGTTCACAGGACAATATCAAGAAAGATCAGATAGATGGATGACCTGGCTCATTCAGGGACTCTTTATCCTAAAATAGAATTTGAATGCAACATAGTATCAGGTGTTGATGAAAACACTGTTGCTTCCTTCCACTTTTATTTTGCACATTTTTAAAAGTGAACACAGTAGTATTCTATCCTCTTGTCTGCTTTTTAGCAGTGCTTGAGCCTGCACACCAGCTCAAACTGATCGCATGAGGAAGAGATACATTTACACACAAAGACCAGAATCCTTATCTTGAGTAAATCATTGCGGGTTTAGTGTTGATGCTAGATAGCAATTTAGGATATAGCTGCTTCTATCATCAGATAGAAACTGTTTCAGCAAGATGCATATGTTACACTTATACCTACTCCATGATCACTAATTCACCTCCTTCGCTTTGGAGAAGTGAAAGACAAATTGCCTGACAGACTTGGGGGGGAAATGGACATGGGAGTAACATGGTACCAGAAGACCAAGAAGTGCCAGAGTGAGCTGGCAAATAGGTACCATGAAGTAATTCTTTAATTATCTGTCTTGAAAAGCAACACTGGTGAAGTCTGAATATCATAAAGCCCTTACTGCAACTTCTCTGAAGTTGATTCATTTGGTTTCTTATTGAGCTCATTCCTCAAGGCTAATCTACATCTCTAATTGTGTTTCATGTGCTTTGAATATAATTTATCTCCTTTTTTTCCTACCGTTGCATAAAATGATTCAGTAGTTATTTTGCAGCTTAGAATAAATACCCTGTTTACAGTATTACAGTTAGTTTGTAGGCGGAATCCATTGCCATTCAGGCAAGAAACTGAAAACTTAGTCTTCAAGCTCAGGGGTTTAGAGGTGAAAGTTACCAATTTCCATATCATTCTGGGCAATATTGAGACCCTTATGTTCAAATACACAGAGGAGTGGGAAAGCCAGAAGAATTCCCATCCAGCTGCATGACTTCTGTATCCTCAAGCCAGAACTGCAGTCCTTCTTGATGAAGAGCTAAGACGTCTGTTAATTTAACTCTTACATAGGTGAACTTGTCAAAAGTGCCAGAGAGACTTCTGCCCTGCAATAGCAGCTGAACTATCACTTAGTAAACTGCATATGCTATCACCTTCAAAATGGTTCAAACACTTGAGAAAATTCTTAGGTCTGGAAGCATGTACAGGAGTAGATCACATGATACCAAGATGGTTTCCATTGTGCTCTGAACAAAAATTTGACACAAATATGTTCCAGAGGACAAAAAATCCACTTCTTAAATGCCCAATCCTGGTAAGCTTGTTTCTACTCATGTAGAACCATGTTCTTCAGTGACACTTACCAATCTGAGCTGTGAGGAAGACAGTTCTAGACTTGTTTACCCTGTACTAATGTCAGTGAGATGTTAGAGGAAATCATCCATCTCTAATTAAACAACAGGACATTACACATATTGATAGGGTATAGGGCAAGTTCCATTTTTTTGATAGGAAGGTTATACATCTATCTTAATCAAAGCAACACACTCTCAAAGAGGGTAAGGAATCTGTCCTTACCAGACCATCTGTCTGTGTTGGTCTGTTAGTACTTCTCCCTAAAGACACAGGCTTTTCAGACAGAGTTTTTCTGTCCTGCCTCTCACAGGGACTGCTTATTTTTAAATCTCATTACAATCCTATACAGGTGAAGCACCTGTGTGTACTCAAAATTAATTTATAAGGGATAAAATGAACGCTAAGGAATACTCTGTAGTAAAGCAGCCAGCTCTGAGCATACAACAAAATCAGTGAAGGGAAACAATGTTGAAAAGAGACTCTTTTTGGTTTAATGCCGTTCCTATAAAGATGGTACTTTACATGATAGAAGTATACATTTATAAGAATCCAGTACACAAACATGAGACATATCTACACATGGAAGTCACAGAAAGATGTGGGTAAGATGGGAACAAAAGACTGTGTTTACTTGTATGAATACAAAACAGCTTGCAGCTGAAACCAGAAGGAACATCAGCTCAGGAAAGTAATTTTCACTGTGCTTTTCTCCCTTCTGAAACAGATCAGCTTTTGAATGTGGGTGAGGTGGTCTAACACTGGGACTTTTGTCTTCTAATGGCTTCTGTCTAACTTGCCCATTACTGAAGGTGAATTCATTGTAATGATATGGTCCAAAACAAAAGGATTAAAATCTGTGAATGTTCCAGCCCTGCAAGAAGTGATGAAATATCACACAATATACACTTCAGGACAATCTATTGCTTTTAATCCAGGTACAATATGTTTTTTTCTCTAATGCACACATACAATCCCTCTTTACATTCCTTCAGCTTTTTTAGAGTGATGCCATATTAATCTGCTGAAGGTCAAGCTGAGAAAACTGATACAACAAAGCAAGTGTTCTTAGGAATTGCGTCACATCATGTTAGGCTCACTGATAAATGGGCAGTAGCTGTAGCTGGAGGTACTTACCAGTTCATGAAATTCCCTCACATGTCTAGTATCTTATCTCAGATTATGTACTACTGGGCTCAATTTAATATTTTATACATTATTAGTGTGTAATTGTTCTTATATATTTGGACATTAAATGCAGAAGTAGTGGGTGTAACCTGAAGCACAGCTCTTTCCCTCTGTTACTTCCCTATGATTGGCCACAATATAGACAGTCGTGGTTTATTATGATGGGTAGTTATTTGCCTGCAATGACTCATATTTTATCAAGAAGCAAAATCAGAATTTGTGTCTCTAATGCATTGTTTGGGGTTTTTTTTCTCTTCTTAGTGTCTCATTTGTAACTTTTCTTTATAGCTTGGGAGTTTTGTGACTCAGAGAAGCGCTAGAGCTTTTGTCTACATATTAGAATACCCTAGCTGAAATGTTGGACTGTGTTTCTTAAAAGCAATGAGAGAACTAATAGCTAAGATAATGAAGAGGGGACAGATTTACACATCATTTCTTCCCTGACTGCTTCCGTCCTTCAGGGGAGAATTTGCCACACCACCAGACCATTCAGCAAGCAGCCTGAATCTCTTACATTTCATAGTGTAACTACAAGGAGACTTGTGTCATATGGCGGTCTCCCCATATTGGGTTTGCTTGGCAAAGTTTTGGTAGCGGAGGGGCTACAGAGGTGGCTTCCGTGAGAAGCTGCAGGAAGCTTCCCCCATGTCCGACAGAGCCAGTGCCAGCCAGCCCCAAGATGGACCTAACACTGGCCAAGGCCGAGCCCATCAGGGATGGTGGTAGCGCCTCTGGGGTAACAGAGTTAAGAAGGGAAGAAAGTTGCTGCACAACAGCAATTTGCAGCCAGAGAGAGGAGTGAGACTGTGAGAGAAATAGCTCTGCAGACACCAGGGTTAGTGGAGGAGGTGAGGAGGTGGTCCAGATGCCAGCGCAGAGGTTCCCCTGCAGCCCGTGGAGCAGACCATGGTGAGGCAGGCTGTGCCCTTGCAGCCCACGGAGGCCCACGGTGGAGCAGATCCCCACCCACAGCCTGGGGAGGACCCCACGCTGGAGCAGGGGGAAGCCCGAAGGAGGCTGTGACCCCGTGGGGACCAGTGCTGGAGCAGGCTTCTGGCAGGACCTGTGGGGAGAGGAGCGCAGGCTGAAGGAGGTTTGCTGGTGGGGCTTGTGACCCTGTGGTGAGCCCGTGCTGGAGCAGGCTGTGCCTGAAGGACTGCACCCACGCTGGAGCAGTGCATGAAGAACTGCACCCTAAATGAGTGATGTACCTTGAATTGCTTGAGGAAGAAAGGAATGAAGGATTCTACTTCTTGTTACCTTTGCTTTTCATTCAGTTTTGTATCTTTTGGTTTTGAGTATTTCCAGACATGAAATGAATGGTTGCAAAGGTGTTGTGATAAAAGCTCTGGACTGATTCTGATTTCTTGACAGGGACCACAAGGTATCTCATGGGAGTATTAAAAGGAAATGTGAAGCAAGTGAAGAGATTTCAAAGCAAAATGAAAAATGTAGGAGTGAAAGGATTGGGCTTGTCTCGAAGAATGGACTGTCATAACAGTTCACATACATTCAGAGCAGTTCACTTCAGTGGAGAAGATAATGTATGTTATTCTCTGTACTGGGAATGGGATAAAAAAATAATATCTAACACTTCAATGCATAAGATGCAAGCTAGCCTGGAAAATATTTCATCTGAAAGGCTAATTGTTATTCAGCTACACTAAAAACGTCATGGGATCACCATCACTTTAAGAAGTAGTTCGGCAAACGTGTCAGAAATGACATTCATCCTGACTTTAGCCTAGAGATGAATGGGATAAACCCTCCAAGTCTTTTCTAGATTCATACCCCAATATTTGAAATTGATCTTACTGTTAAAATATAATACAAGAACTTAGGACTTAGCTGTGGTCAAATTTCCTTCCCCCTACACTAAGGACCTGAGGTTCACTAGTTTACCAAAATATTGTGTAAATTTATTTTAATTCTCTAATTTCATGAGGGCCTGATCCACAGTGGTATAGGCAAGACTGGAATTCACTCTTCTTAAAAAAATAGAGGGGTAGGGGAAGAATTGTCACCCTTGACTCACTGAGAAGGCTAATAAAAAAAACCCCAATATTTTACGTTCAGTTCTCTGAAAGATAGTTTATTGTGATTATTTTTCAGTTCTGAATTCATTTGATACAGCAAATCTCATAGGCACAGAAGTTATAAGTGAATCTATTGCAAGATCAGTTCTTGTTCCAGCTGTCCAGTTCCAGCTCTGGTTCAGAGACAAAACTACTGCATAAACTTCAACTTTCAAAATCTTATTTAGCTGGAGTGGATTTGACTTCAGCGAAGCTATGTATGAACAAGTCAGTATGCGTAACGTATTAGCAGACAGAAATAGCTGAACTTAGATGATGCAGACGCTATTTATGGAAAATTAAGTTACATTAGTAGCTCGTCTGAGAGCAGCACATATTTTCTATTTGCCAGTTCATTTTGATGTGAGAGAAGCAAGACTGGCTGACTTTTAAAGACAGAAAGAAAGGCAGGCCAAGGTTCAGTAATGGCACAGAACAGTAAAAAATATGTCTTATCTAGTAGGAGAAACTTTAATGGTCACATTTTTAATCCTTTATTACCGGTCTTTGTAATGACAATGCAATGTATCGTGATAACAGTTAATGATTCCAAAAGGAGCGGTACCCATTGTGCTGGCACTGAACAACCTGTGCAAATAAAGGTTTTAAAAACCCTTGTTATCTGAATCTTGAAGACTCTACTGTTGAAGAAGACTGCAAAGATTTGAACAAATACCTCATAGCGTATATTTTCTTTTGGCCATTGTCCGCATTCTTCCTTTGTGACTAATATTACTAGCAGGATTACTCTTACATGAAGCAAACGGACAACATTTTTCAAGACTGACACCTACTAAATGCAAACAAAAGATAAATGACAAGAGTGCAATATTTCAAATCAAAAAATCTAAGGTATATATGCAGTTTTGTTATACACCTTATTTCTGCTGAAGCATAACATTAAAGGCTGGCTACTGCTTCTGAGCAAATTCTAATTCCTTTTCGGTGTGAGCCTGCTAAGGCAACCTAGATTGCTCAATATATTTGCTTCTGGGTTTATTCCCTGTGGCAGTTGTTCACAGAACACAAGGCAGACAGACATCTGAGGACTTTTTTTCACATAGAATACACCAGAGCTGAACAGCTGAGAAGGGAAAGCATTAAAAGTTGACTTCAATGGGAATGTTCCTTGATGAAGGTGAAGATTTGACCCAGAAAGGTTTCAGTATGTTTCTGAACAAGCTGAATTATCTTTTGTGCTTCTCAAACAGGGTCATTTTAAAAAAAGTGGAAAAGTTTAGCTCCCAGGCCACATCTTTGAATGAGACTATTTTATGTTATACCTTAAAAAATGTCATTCTATTTTACTTGATATTGTGAAATGTTAAACTCTAAACAAGAGCTGGCCGTCTTTAACCCTGCATTTTGTAAATGTACTGCAGTATCCCTGGCAGTTACTCACTGCCTAGAGGTTTATTAATCCTGAACTTACCTCTTTACATGCAGCTCTCTTGAGTCTTTTTTTTGCACAGTAAGGACACATATTTTCTAAGCAATTGCTTTAAAATTTGGGCCTTATACTTTCATAACAGACTACTGGTATTGCACACAAACACCACAATCAAAATGAAGATACAAACTGCATTAGGTCACGAATAATGAAGACCTGTTTCTTCTGCCAAAGTTAAATTGTCTTCATCTTGGCTCTATAACATTCTTATCTATGAAAATACCATTTTCATTATTCTGGAACATTTTTAAACTACTTGCATTATCACAGCTTCTTTAGGATTATTTGATCACTATAGTTTATCTAGAGCAGCACTTAAAAACCATTTTTATAACTGCTGACATA
>Ga0065711_1032817_pt1 | contig 26634 bp, 11 predicted proteins | sample Hoacrofraction12_FD_59098 | JGI IMG/M metagenome (GOLD analysis project Ga0065711, IMG submission 59098) | Hoatzin crop microbial communities from Cojedes, Venezuela - Epithelial fraction 12 v2 (version 2) | ecosystem: Host-associated > Birds > Digestive system > Esophagus > Crop | place... | reverse complement strand
TCCCCTCCTCAGTCCCACTTCTGGGGGAAAGGAGGCATAGTGTTGTGATCAAACGGGAAGCTCTGTTACCATCGCTGTACACTCATACACTCATACTATTCGTAAAGTCGGCACCTTTACGGCGACTAAAAATCTGTAGACTATGTTACAGAACACAAATGTACACTCTGATCTAGGTCAGTAGTCCAGGCCTGAAGCCCAAAAGTAATTTGATTTTCACTTCCTAGTGAAATCAAAGGGGAATAAACTTCTTCAGAAAATGTCAGTAGTTTCAGATTACGAATGTTTCAGGTGTCATTCTGGCTTCTGATGTTCTTAATTCCTTCCTCTATTCCCTGCTATCTCCTCACCCCAAATCATGCTGCTTTGTCATCTTAGTTGTGTCAGAATAAGAAGTCAAAATATTTTTCAAACAACAAAAAACCCACAACAACAACAACAGATCAAAGAAACCTGCTTTTAATGTTTTCTGAAAGCCACTTTTCTAATTTGTTTCTCAGCACACGACCCATAATCAGTTATGCAGATGTAACTAGGAAACTGTTATAGAGGGGAGAACTATGTGAAGATGAGGACATCGGAAGATCTTAAGTGAGCCGTGACACTTAGAAGGAAAAGACAGAAATCATCAATGTCTGACCGAAAGTTTTAAAATCTAACTAGATACAAAAAAAGGAAGAACAGCATAGATTCAAAAGGGATCTGTATTTAAGAAGTAAGAATACATAGTTATTTTCTGCATAAGCCCTTTTGATAAGGCTTTTTACAAAGTTATTTTTGAAATTGTTTATTTTCATTTGAACTACTAATGCTTGTGGAAGCAGGGGCAACTGTCTGCAGAAATTTGTCCTTTGTTATTGTGACATCACCTCTGTTTTAAATAGCTTTCTGCAGTAATAGTGAGAAGAAGATAACCATGATGCATTGCCTTAAGATTCCAAATGCCACAGCTGACACCAGTGTATTCAAAAAAGCAGGCAGAAATCAGTATTTCTTTTGACAGATAGGGCATTTGCAGGGCGACTAAATGTATTTGCAAAATACAAGGATTTCACAGGTGGGATTTTATAAACTTTAATATTGACATCTGACAAGAAGCACATGAAAAAGTTTCAATGGAGGGTGGGGAAACAGCTGCGAATGTACTAGGATCAGGAGTAGTTAACGCAGCTAGCAGTTCCTCAACAGAACTGCTGGTACATCTATACGCAGTGTCACTTACTCCAAGATGAAACCTACGGGCATAGAGCAAGTATTTCATTACATTACAACATTTATTCCTTTTATGACTTCGTGTAACTTCTACCTACAATATGCTAGTAATGAATGATTAAAAAAATAAATACCCCCCCCAAAAAAAAACAACAAACCAAAATATCATAATGAAACTCCCCACAAAAATCACAAAATTACTTCTAGCTCCTTGCTGGAATTCTCAGCAAAAATATTCCATTTAGAAAGCAGAGAAAGTGCTGAGATCTCCAGGTACCACCGAGCAGCCGTAACACTGAAAGACTGAGGGGCAGTAACAGTGAGGTCAACTTTTGTCTCCTTGACTTATTTGTTTGATTCTTCAGACTGTCCAGACACAGTGAGTCCTCTTTTTTTTTCATTATTCTCTCAGATTCTTTCTTTCAAGCAACACTTCCACTTTCAGTCTCCTCTGAGAACACAGATAATCCTGTCCTTTGACTGGGGCCTTTTTTGGCTCACTTGGGATTTGAACAGGAGGCGTAAGGCTTTCCTGTTGCTGCATCAGTGTACAGGTTACGTGTGTGATCTTCTCCAAATTCACAATTAGCCTGGCCTCAGAGGCCTCTTGTGCTCTTGCCCAAGTAGTAGCACACTGTTCCAGGCCTTGCAAATTGCTTTGTTTAAGAAAAGAAATTGAGATAATTCAGTGATCTCTCTGGTACAATCCTGTTAAAAAAGCTGAATGTGACAAGGTTTATTTTTGGGGCGGGAGGCAGGGCCTCTGTAGGAGAGGCCAGGGCTTCCCTGTGCTGGACACAGCTGGTTCCAGTCAGCTCCAATGGACCCACCACAGGGCACAGCTGAGCCCAGTCACCAAGCTGGTGGTGCCTCTTGGGGAATGTATTTAAGAAAGAGTAAAAAACATTGTTTCGCAATGTATGAGAGAGAGGAGTGAAGAAAAAGTGTGGAAAAACAGTCCTGCAGAAACAAAGGTCAGAGAAGAATGGGGTGAAGGTGGTGCTCTAGGAAATCTCCACCAGAGATTCCCCTGCAGCACCTGGAGAAGACCGCTGTGAAGCAGGTTGGCCCACTCCAGCCCACGGAGGACCACAGTGGAGCAGACAATTGCATTGTCACATGGGTGAACACCATGGTGCAGCAGATGTATGTGCCCCGAGGGAAGCTGCAGCCCATGGAGAGCCCACACTGGACCAGGCTCCCGGCAGGAGCTGCAGTCCATGGAGAGGAGCCTGCACAGGAGCATGTTTTCTCACAGCATGGGAGGAAAGGGTTCTAGTTTTTATTTGACAATAAATGAAATCAGTCTTCCCCAAGTTGAGTCTGTTTTGCCAGTGACAGTAACTGGTGACCATGACAAATTTTCCTGTCCTTATCTTGACCTACAAGCTTTTCTTCTTACTTCTTCCCCCTGTACTGATGAGGAGGGGGAGTGCCAGAGTGGCTGGGTGGGTGCTTAGCAGCTAGCCAAAGTTAACTCACCACACTCGTTTATTCATAGGCTGTAAAACTTCATTTTCTGTCATATCAGAGCAAGTAACCTGTGCAAAAGGAGATGTATTGCACAGCTTTTTCTGTAGCGATCACTGCCCTCTATCTTCTCCCTTTCTGTTTTCTAGTGTGCTCCCTTCACAGGCAGCTTCAGTCAAGTCAGGGCTATAGCCATCCACCTCCAGGGAAACCAGAAGGTCAGAAGAGCTTCTCCTCAGGCCTGATCTTGTCAGGTTCTTCCTGCTTTAAAGGGTTTTGTTCCTTCCACTGTCACCAAAAAAAAAAAAGACAAGTGCCCTTTGTTAACTTCAGCTGGGGTGCTCTGCGCGTTCCTCACACATCATCACATCTATAAATGATGCCTAGTAGTCACACTTTACAGCACACCAATACTTCCCTTCCCTTCTCACCTTTTAAAATACGGACAGCTTCAATAAGGTCCCTTATAAATAAATGAAATGATTTAACAAAATAGAAATTATACAATTGTGATTATTTATACAGAGTTTTTATCAAATTTTCACTTCACCAATCTGATACATTTTATTCTCATCCAAATATCTTTTAGTTTTCTGATATCCTATCCCCTTAGAACAAAGCAAGAGGGCTCCCTTTCAGTAGGCTTTTTTTTTCTGAGTCTGGTTTTTTTCTGTGAAGTATACACTTTTCCCATTTTGATCTAACAAGAAATCCTTTGAGTTTATGTGTTGTTAACAGGCAATGACCTTGGAAAAGATTTGAAAGTTATAATTGACAAACTATCAAAATGAACTCCCACTGCAATGCTATGGAAAAAATTGCTTATGCTATCCTTAAGTCTTCAGAGAGAGGAACCGTGACTTACAGCTGGACAGGTGATTATTCCTCTTTTATGGCTAGGGGAAAGTGAAACACTGTGCCAAGTTCTAGAATCTGTTTATTATAAAGGATGTCGAAATACTGAGAATACAAAATGATTTAGGTACTAGATAGAATGCTTTACATTAAGTTAAGGAAAACAACACTTAACAGAACCTTTTAAGATAGAATTGTTTTTCAAAAACATTAATAGCTCATATATCTCATTGTCATTGTACTGCCAAAAACATAAATAATACGTATGAGTGAAAAATGATCACACAAATTCATGGAGTACAGGTCTGTTTCCAGGTATTAAAAGCAATAATTGGTGTGAGTTCTTTGCTCTAAGAAGTTCCAGAACTCTTGATGGCTCTATGAGTGTTCTTAAGTTTAGCTTATCCTCAGCAAAACTGAGAGAGAGACAGAGATAATGGCAGCGCACAGTTATTTTCACAGGAAGTATTATATATTCATGATTACTTTAACTCCCAGAGAAAGTCAGCACAAAACCGACTACCGCATTCCCAAATACAAAGAAGTCTAACTTTACTACTGAAAGTCAGCCACTCTAAAACTGTCATAAGTAGCTGATCTTCCACCTCCTCATGTCTTTAAATAAAGACTGTATGTATCTCTAAAACCTATGCTTTAGGCAAACATAAGTTAAATGCAAGTATTAGTTTCATTGGAGCTGTAAAATTAAAGGAATATACAGACTTTTGACAGGAGAACAGAACAGTTATATTCTGGCTTTATTTTTACTAAATTATTGTTACAGCACCTAGAAGTCCTCACTGATTTTCTTAGCATAGGAAGAAAATTTAAAAGCCAAGGCAAAAATAGTGAAAGAATAAGATTTCTAGTTATGCAACTCTTTTAAGGCGAGGTTTTGTAAAGAATCCTTAGTTCAAGCAATGCAAAACAGGATCCACTACACTTACTGGAGCACAATAATTAATTATTTCTTGTTTTCTGAATGTCTTGGTGTAGTAAATCTTGTTTGTACTAGGAAGGGGATGACTGTCCCTTTAGGAAGGGGATGACTGTCCCTTAAGAGAATCCACCTGGCATGGCACACTGGTTCTGCTGGCAGGGAATTGTTCTGAAATTCGGTCTCTAGTAACTGACCTAGAAAGGCACAGCACTTTGCTGAAGGCACACTACTCCCTTATCCAAATCTGGGGGTACATACTGACATCTGTCTTGGGAAGCGAGCTGAATCTGCCTAAGAAATCCCAACTTTCCACATATCGCATCATGTAACTTCCAAAGTCATAATCCATAGCTTGAAAAAATCATGAGGGAACACATTTTAGCAAATTGATAAAAATAGTGAAAATCCACTATTCTTCCAAATAGTGTGTCAGTTCAATGTTATTTTTTAAAACAAAATCTAGAGGTGCATTTTAGAAGTTAGGAATTTTTTTTTCATTTTCCTACAGAAAGTATTATTTTTTGCTAGTCCTCCTTGGAAACTCTGAATAGAAATAGAAAAAATTTTTTCTTCATTACACTTCAAAAATCTATTTCTATAAAAGTGATTCAAGGCAAAAAGAATTTGTGATGATATATTTGTTTTTATTTAAGTGAAATTTTGCTTTATATCAAAAAAGATAATCATAAAGTGGACTAATTCTGTATGTAACTAACTCATGAAAATCCATTATGCGGGGTAAAAATATCTACTAGAAATATACATAAGCTATTTACAAATCTATCTTTTGACATACTTGTATATATGTGGTGCATTATACGGTCTAATTCCTGTGAATACTTATGATATAAAGCCCCAAGGACCATTTGCTGTTTGATTTCTTTGTAGACAACTACAAAGTCATTAATTGTAAGGGAAGACTTGAAGCAGAAAAAGGTAGTGGCCTTGAACATCAATAAAGGGAGTGGACACAAGCATCCTGGTATCTGCGAGACAACCGGATTCCTGGTGGAAGTCACTGACTTGTAGAAGGTCAAACCAAACAGAGTTTTAAAACTTGAATTTGATTGAGTTGAAAAGAAAGAGATAAGAAAGAAATTCAAAGATAGATGCTGCACCACAAAAGAAAGATGCTTTCAGGAGTCATGTTTCCATTCATTTAATGATAGGCAAAATTATTCTCAGGTCAAAATCAGAGGTTTTTGTGATAAACAAGAGCCATGTGGTTAAGGATTTGAATTAGAATAAAAAAGAAGTAGACAGAAAGGAAATAGATGCTGTAAATAAATGCTTTAGAAAAAAATTCATGTGTTAAACCAATGATTTGTACGTACAAAATAAGGTATGTATATGTTTTTTAATGCGCCCTTAATCTAGATTTAAAAAAAGACTAAATTTACAGTATTACTTCATAGGAAATGTACAATTTAATGTTTTAATGTGATTTCAGAGCTATGCAGAACAGCCATGGTTTAGTGCATCAGTGTGAAAATATACATATATGCATTTTAGTTCCTTTCAAAGATATTTTACCATAGTTTAATTTATTTAATTTATCATAAATGCAACCACATGATGTAATTGCGACCGCTGTTAAAGAGACCAAAAGGCCCAGGTTTCCTTTGTTAAGTTTGAAAAAACACTTATTTTCAACTGTGTGTTTCGTAAAGTTATGGACTTTTCCATTCACATGTGAGTTTGAAGTGCACTCTTATTTTGGGATAAATCTCAATAGTATTGCTACCATGTAAAGTCTGAGATTGACATTAAGAATTGAAATGAATGCTCCAGATGCCTATTTCTATTTTATGTTTAAGGAAACTATAAATGAAATGTATTTTTCCTGTAAATTTTTTGTTGATATTATCACATGTCTATATTGTTTAATTATTAACTTCCCAAAGCTTTTCCTTTTGGTGGATTAAATATACATACAACTTTTTGTTGAATGAACTGAGAAAACCTATTTCCACGTTTCAGAATGTTGCTTTTATCCAACACCATTCAATTCAAAATGAATTCAAAATGACCAAAATCTTATGCTTTGAAATTTTGGATTACGAACAAAAGCAGAGGAGAAAAACAATAAAAATAAACATATTTTATAGACATCAATACAGAGCAGGAATATACTGGATCCGTCTGGCCTAGTATTCTGTCTATAGTACTGGCAGAGAGCAAGTCACTTTAGGAAAATCATGTGAACTTTGCCACTTTCTGCAGTTTATGTCCCATGCATCCTCCCAGAAAGCAGAACTTTCTAATCAGACATGTTTAACAGTACCTCCTTGACTGATTCATTTATCATTCATTTATGGACCTATTGTCCATGGCTTGCCTAGTTTTTCTGAAACTACTCACCCTGCCTCTCCCCCCCTTCTGTGGCAGCAAGTTCGAGAGGTTTTCTGCTTTCTCTGACAGAACTTGTATTTCTTCCAAATGTTTCTCTGATTATTTTCTTTTGCTACAGAATTTGGTAAAGAAATTTTCCATTTACCTACCACTGTCATAGTTTTCTAAACCTTTATGATACTTCCCTGAGCTTTCTCCTCTTCAAATTGAATAGTTTCAGCCATTTAAATGTCTCCTTACAAGGCAACTATTCAATTCATAACATTTTTTTGACCTCTGTAGTGTCTCTGCTACATCGTCCTCGAGATGCAAGGTCCAGAACTGTGCACAGTGCCCAAAAAGTGAGCCCACTCAGGTTTTATAGAGCACTGAAATCACGCCCTCTGTCTTGTTCCCTGTACTGTTCCAGATCATGCCCAGCATTTTCTTTTTGCTGTTATGCACTGTGACTACACATTGAGATGACAATTTCAGAGAACTGTCAATGATTGCTCCAAGTCTTCTTTCCTGAGTTGTAACTGAAGGTTCTGAATTCAGCTGTAGGTAAGTATTAGGCAATTTTCCCCTAGATTATTATCTTACACTGAAGCTTATCCACCACCTTTTCACTTTCTCCATTTTGTGAGGTCCTCCTGGCATTCCTCAAACGCAAAGAGTTCTCTTGCTATGACCCTACCCCATTTGAGTGTCCATTTTACACTTTCACCATCAAGCAATCCCATCAGTGCCCTGCCTGGCTTCCCGGTTTTGATAGATGTGAAGAGATTTTTACAAGTTGGAGTATCCTTTACAGGGCATTTTCATTTTCAATTTGTCTTGTAGCTTTTGAACTTCCTGCCAACATTTGAACTAGTGTGTTTAATGGATTTTTCTGTTCTTCCCATGTGGGCAAGCTTACAATTTGTTAAAATGCCATTTTTTTCCCTGTGACAGCCTTAAATTTCCTCCTTAAGTCACTCAGGGGCTTTGGACCATTCTGTGTTCTTGAATTGTGGCACACATTTTACCTGGGCTTTTAACATACTATTTGTTTAATAGCCCCTAGTCTGCTTCTAAGTTTCCTGTGGTTTGGTCTTGATCCTCTTACTTGACAATGCGGCTCATTTTTACATAGTTTCCTCTCCTCAAATCGAATGTCTCTCTGTTGGATTTATTTGGCATGCAATCCCATGTTACAGTCATAAACCTAGCTGTGTTATAGTCACTAACACACATAATCTCTGTTGTTAACACCTCTTGAGCCAGATGCTGGTCTTTTCAGAGGCACAATGAACATTAGTCAGTTCTGTCATTCTGGAATAATGGTCTTCTAGACTTGTCAGCATTTCCCAAGCATCTAGTTTAAACATCCCCCTACAACCATTTTAATTTCCATTCAATAGCCTGGTTCCATGATGGTAAAGGTGCAATCTATTCTTGTACAGGTTCCTCCAATTTCAACAGGTTTTCCATTTTCAAATGCATCTGAATTGCTTTTGTCTATACCAGTATATTACTCATATACTGGGGCTGAATATCCGTCTGCCTTTCAGGTCTCACATGGAACAGGCAGTCTTTCAAAGCAAGCTAAATGCATGTCCTAGACTTCAATTTCCCACCCAGTTTGAATTTATAACCTGAAGAACATACCTCCTACACTTTCCTCCACTACCGGTTATCAACACAGGTCACAATTATTGGTTCCTTTTCAGTACACTTAAGTAATGTCTCTACAGATATTGTGAGAATCATGATCTTTCCAGATGCAAAGCAGGTTACTTTGTATCCAAGGCTTTTTTGATGTCGTAAATCCAGAGACCTATGTACCTAATAACTGAATAGTCCTCGTTTGTAAGATACTCTCTGTTGCTAGAGCGTCCTTTATGCAAGAGCATACTGTGGTATGAGTTGATAGGCTTTTCTTATGTAAGACATCAGAAATATGCCTATCAGTGGAATGTCCTCAGACAGTTTATGACTTTGGAGGTGAAACTCCTCTGCAACATTCCTGTAGGTCTCATCCATTTCTCTACTTCTCCAGTTTCAAGTCTCTACTTTTCTATTACATATTCATTTAATAGAATCTCCAACTCAGTCACTCTTACTTCAACTTATTATCTCAGAGCCAGGAGGTCCCTGAAGTGTTACACACACTGAAATTGTCCAATGGGTAGGTAATTACAGATGTTTTGCTTTGAAGAATAAGGTGGGTATCTCCATCTCCTACTGCGCTTTGATTTACCTATCTGCATCTATATCATAAAATTATTTTCTGGATTAGATTTGCTTCTTTCAAGAAACTACTTACCTTACTCAATCCTCTTTAAAGTAGTTAGGAATAGGTAAAAATACCTGATAGCGTGAAGAAGTCTCATACAGGCACAAACAAGATCATCCAGCTCATCCGAGGCTCTTTGTACGTTCACCGACGTTAGCCACACATGTATATGCTACATATATACAGAGAGAATTCTGCAAACGGGATTCTATTCTCTGTTATAGTCCCTTAAGACTCAGGCATCAGTCAGTGGAGTATTGACTCACCAAAAAAATGTAGATGTTCATTTCAAAATCAGATGAACAGCTCTGCTGATCTCACTGAATATTCACTACATTTTCACTGACTATAATAAGTGCGTAGACAACTAGTTTTCACAAAGACACCTCAAGAAGGGCAAGCTGAATCCTACTGTTCTTCCCAATAAAGCCACAGACAATTACATGGCCGTCAAGTCTCATGTCTCTTGTGCAATCTGTCCAGTCCTGGTGAATAACTGCTTATTTGCTTGGATGAGCAGAATATTGTTCTCCGACTTCACATGTGCATCGGCTGTGATGCCTTTCTGTAGAAGATCAGTTGGTTTTCCTGATTTCACCCTTGTTTCTATCTTTTATGAAAACAGAGGGAAAAGACCAGTAAAACCAGAAAAAATAAAATAATTCTAGGACGCAGTTTGATCACTGCTTTCTATCAGATACAAACAGAAGCACCAACAAGCTGAATATCCTGCACAAAGGCTCAAAATGCTTTTTGCTCTCTTTTTGATAGCATGAGACAGACTTAGCGGAGCACAGAAGAAGCACAACTGCCAACAACCTCTCTTCTGTCGTAGCAAAAAAAAGCCAAAATAAGTAAGAAATAATGTCTATTACTAACCATGATTACTATTACTGACTATATTAGCAATCTATGTTTATCTGTATCAGAGAGAAAAGATCAATCATCGTTATATACATTCATCTTACATTTTCAAATATACGCAAATGTCAAAGGAAATAATGTGTGTTGCAACTAATTCATATAATGCACGAATTTTTTCTCTCTTTCTTGAATGAATGAAATGCATAAATGAAAAAGCTATGAAAGCCACAGTAGATAGGGCAGGTCCAATATCCACACTCTGTATTAGATATGAAAAAGTTATAGGCTATATCTATTAATATATATAGAGAGCTTATTTTTTTTTTCTAAAAGTATTAGACAAAAGTCCTGGTAGTGTATTTTCTTCGAAACTATATTGCAACACATGCAGAAGATGAAAAAACACAATATTAAAAATAAAAAAAATCCAAGTACATGTAGGGAAATACATATATACACACACAAATACATTTTACTTTTAAATTGGTTATTCAAATCAGCTTATTTGCTGATCTTGCCCGGCTGTGCAGTGCCCACCCAGCCACTTTCTCACTCTCCCTCTTCAACAGGACAAGGGAAGAAAATAAGACAACAAAGCTCATGGGTTGATAAGGATAGAGAGATCACTTACCCACAACTGTCACAGGCAAAACAGACTTGACTTGGGGAAAATTAAGTTACTGCCAATTAGAAACAGATTTTTGGACAGTGAGAAACAAAGGCAAACCTACACCCACTCCCTCTGCCCCCTTCTTCCCAGGCTCAACTTCACTCCTCAATTCCCAGCTCTCCCACCTCCTCCTTTCACAGAATCACAGAATGGTAGTTCACCCTGAGAAATGCAGGGCAGGTGGGGAATGAGGGTTCCAGCCAGTTCCTAACAGCTCCTCTCTGCTGCTTCTTTCTCCTCACACTTGTCCCCTGCTCCAGTGTGGGTCATCTCCACAGGCTGCAGTCCTGCAGAGAAAGCCTGGTCCTGCATGTGCTCCTCTCCATGGGCCGGCTCCTAGCCACATGCTGCGGCATGTGGTCCTCTATGGGCTGCATTGCAGGTATCTGCTCTGGCATGGTCCTCTCCATGGACTACAGGGAAATACCTGCTTTACCATGGCTCTCTCTAGGGACTGCAGGGCAACCTCTGCTCCAATGCTTGGAACACCTCCTCCTTCTCCTTCTTCACCTTAGTGTCTGGTGGGTTGTTTCTCACACTTTTTTTCCTCTCACCTTTATTTGCTGAGCAGCATTTTTTATACTGTCTTAAACATGCTTCCACAGAGGTGCCACCAATGTGGGTGAGGAGCTCAGCTGTGTCCTATGGTGGATCCACTGGAGCTGCCTAGAACAGGCTGTGTCCAGCATGGGGCAGCTCCTGGCCTCTTCTCACAGAGGCCACCCCTGGAGCCCCATCTCCAAACAAAACCTTGGTACTTACACCCAATGCAATTGCATAAACATTAACACAAAGAATTGTATCTTCAAGTGAAGAAAATATTGAAGTGTATTTACCTGGATCAATTCCTGATTGTTTTTTTAAACAAAGGAACTGACTGATGTTATTCTAGAGAAAAACAATTCTAGGGCATGACCCTACCTTGATTATCCAGATATGCACACCCCCTACACAGTCAGAAATCCTTGCTGATCACTGTAAGACTTGCCTAGGCATGATATATGTCTGAGCAGAATGAATGCAGTGTAGCAGCCTTTAAAAATATGACACCTGCAGCATAGTCTAATGTGGTAATCACACTGCATGCAAATATAATGAATATCAAAAAATGAAGCCATCATTCTGACAGACTTATCTGTCAAATGTATATGTATATTGTTTCTTTCTATGAATTTCTAATCTATGTATTTTCAAACACCTCAGTATGAAATGTGGTTATCTTTTGAATATGATTTTATGCAGTTGTCTACAGGTCATTTAATCTCTCATTCTCTTAAAATGGAGGAAAGTGTAAATCATGGAAGTTGCTAGAGAAAATATTACCCAAGGGTATCCTGTATTAGCACTGGCAACAGCTGATAATCACACAGATATGCAATATTATATCATGATGCACACTCTGTTGAGCTGAATTACATTTTTCCTGACTTTTTCTTTCTTTAAAGGTGGTTGGAAGATAATATCACAGCTATATTCACTCCTTGTGTGAGACTGTCATGCATTTTAAACAGAAAAGTTACAGACCATACTTTAAGTAATATGAGGTATCTTTCAGTTATTTGGTACTTTTAGTTATATATAACAAATCATGAAAGGTTCCTACATGCATACATAAATTAAAAAGTTGTTTGGGTAATGTTTTGGAATGTGTTTTTGACAACTCAGAAGCACAATATTAGAAGCCAGATCAGCCAAAGGGAGGCAGATCTCATGCCAGATTTTCTCACGAGACCAAGTACAGTTAAAAGGATCATATCCCAAGATCTGATTAAACTCCCTTTGACACAAAACCTGAACAAGTCTAAACCAATTCAATACTTTCTCCAAACTGTGTCCAAGATTCTAAGAGCTGTTTATTGTTACACCAGATGTAAGTCACCTTCTATGAGCTGGTTTCCTGACCATGGGAATCTTCACGACACAGACTCGCACATACAGGTGCCTTCTTATTCACAGCCATTCCCCATGATAACGCAAAAGTTTTCTTGAACTTAAGAGGAGGAAGTGGTCAGTGTATTTTGTACGCTATGGTTTTATATCACAGAATTCTACAATTACCTGGATTTTGAAATTTTAAACACGAGTCATGTCTACTTTCAGTGTAGAACATTGCACTTTGAGGTTTACTATTTAAACATGCAGTTAAGCTACAGCCAATGGGGCTTACAATGCACATTAGGCAGTTACATCATCCATGCTGAACTGAGGGATAAATGATTTTCAGGTAGTGTTGGCTCAGCTTGCTGTGGTTTTTCAAATTTATCATTCACACAACACCTTTAAAGTTCTTTAGACATTTTCTAAACGGTCTTTTTTTAATGCAGTTTCACGTAAATAACAAATAACGAGCTTTTCAGAATGGATTTGAGACAACTGAATTTCTGTCATGCATTTTCAATAAACTGACCTATTCAGAAGTTACTTCAATAAAAATGAGTTTCAAGCAGCATATTACCCTTTCCCCTATAATTAAAATTTGAAGACATACATTAATATTTATCTCACATCTTGAGCTCGTCCATCCTGATTCACAAGAGCATTGATATCCATCAATGAGATCTATACATCTGAAATACAAAATAGCGTTACTAAGATTAAGCTACATAATTCTAGATTCAGCACTAGTAGTATCACAAAGGAAGGGGTTAAAAGGGATTTTAATAGAAGTGGCATTACCCAATAGTTGCTGTGCATTTAAAAAAACCCTGATAGTGCTTATCTATTGTCTAAATTAACTGAAGCAGAGAGTCTTGCATCTCCATACAAAGGGGTCAGTTCCTGATAGGGGCTGGGAGTTGCCTAGAACTGGTCAAGACCAACCCTGCTGTATGGACGGGAGCCAGAAGAGAACTGAGTTTGGCAGAAACAAAGGTCAATCAGCGAACACGGTGATGAAGAGGATGAGCCTTCATCTTGGGACACCCAACGACCACCACTAGGAGGCACTGCGCAAGCGCAGCTGGGAGGAGTCTATGGAAATTACTTCTTAGAACCAATTATAATATGGAAATTATTTCTCGGAACTGATTTTGATATGAAATGAGGATAGATGCATATGTATAGGTGTATTGGGAAATCTAATGTATATGTAATATTCAATTGTATAAATTGAAGAGACAAGTTGCTGCTTGGTGTGCACGACTTTGGTGGGACTACCCTCTGTGCTGCCCGGTGCCGAATAAACATACCTATTTTACAATCATACAGATTGTGGAGTCCGCTTTCTGCACGTCAATCATTCTATACATTTCAAAACAGTAGTCTGATGTAACCTACTGAAATCCATGGCACTTCTGATTGGTTTTAATAATGGGTTTCAAATGTGTCTATTATGGGTCCTGAGGGGTTTTATAAGGATATTGATTGTCGTATTAGAAGACATCTTGACATTTCAACTTTTTGGCATGTTAACAGCTAAAGATTCAGTTTTAAGTATATTAAACTCTAATTAATCCACATGTACTGAAAACTGGTTTATGCTAATGAACAAAAATGAGAGAGAAATTGACATAATGTAACAGTATATTACATTATCTTAAGCAGGCAACTTGTACTCTCACTTTCTGGAAGTATATAATTAAAAGCATGTTTATCAAGCTTCTTGTATCATTAAATCTTAAATATTGTTAGTTAGGTACATTATCTTGGAGATAATAATAGTTAAATAAAAATAACCACCTTCCATGAAGACAAGGATCTGGCAAGCATTCATTAACGTTGATCTCGCAGTTTATTCCAATAAAACCTCTCCTACAGTGACACTTATAGGAACTGATGTCATCAATGCAACTTCCATTGTTGAGGCAAGGAGCAGACGTACATTCATCTATATTTACTTCACATCTATCACCTGTGTAAAAAACAGAAGATATAACCAAGCTTTAATTTCTAAACTCAAATCAAGTAACAGTTTATTTATTAACAATTTCAGATCAACTATTTTTATTTACATACATTGTTTATATAGCTCATTACATTCCTCAATAAAAAATATCCCACTGGAACTACCTATAGGTGCAAATGCCAGAAAGTACGGTTATATTGCAATACAGTACAATGATCTCATCTGTAGTTATAGCAAGCCAAGAAGTCTTTTAGGGTCTTTCCAACGCTGCTGATTAGCAACAAAAAAGTCTGCTCTCCTAAGAAGCCTTACTAATTTAAACTTACCAAATTAGTGAGAGGACATATTAATGAAATTGGTAGTATTAATGTACACAGACTGCTGCTGGTTTTTGTACTACGTACTTTTACTAAAACAATGTGACTTTTAAAAACTCAGTTTCCTCGTTTCAGTTACTTAGAAGGTGCAAACATGTATTTTAAGTGCTAAAGGTTCTCATTTCAAATTTAGTAATTTGCTTTTGATAAGGAGATAGATGTGACAGCAGTAATAATTAAAAATAGTTTTAGTGTTTTATGATTTTTTAAGGCAGAAATTTCTGATCTTGAAGAAAGCAATCCCTAAAATAGCTCTGTTCAGGTTTTTTATTATTTAAAATTGTTATAAATAATATATAACTATTTATATAAATATGGAATGTTTATAAATAATCCAGTGCCATTCATTCCTGCTCCTGCCTTTCACTGCTACCATTTTCTATCCTCTGCATAGGCGTAATACATCCACTAAAGCAAATAAACTTGAAATCAAGTCACATTGTATTTCAAAAAATAATATCTTGCTAGTAAGATATTTAAATATTAGTTCAGCAATATACCAGTAGCAGACTCCAAAATGACCTAATGAAATTTGATTTGACTATAATCAACCCATTAGAAGCTTGGCTGAGATACTGCAATGGCTGCAGCCATTCATTTGAAGGGGTTGACACATATTGATATATTGATTCTGAAAGACAGATTAAGTATTAATGCAATCATTGATAATACTTCCTTATTCATACATGCTTCTATTACTACATAATCTATTGAGAACAGACAAATTATAGTTCCTTTAGATCATTAACATCTTGTAATTAAACAGATTGTGTTTTACACTCCTGACCTACTCTGATTTATGCTACGCTGATCTGCTGCCTCAATACCACTGAATAAATTTTTGCCTGAACAGCTCAATGAATGTAACGGTAATATAGTGTAAATCCATTATATGACTGTGGGGAAAGAAGACTCTGTACATAAATTTAGTGTGTCAATAGATGATTACAAAAATTACGTTTCAAAAGACAAGATGCATTGGGAAAAATTTATTTTATATGTTCCTTTCATTCCTAGAAAAAAACATACAATTATAACCTTGGAGAGTTTTAAAAACAGGAATCATTGCAGTATATTTTTTTTTAAATATTCAGAATTACGTAGTCAGACTTACCAAACTGCAGAGAAATATTAAAAATGTACATTATATAAAGAGATTTTCCTTTTCTGTAACTTGAAGACTTAAACTAGATATGACTTAATATATTTAACAGTCACAGTAAAAGGGAGCATGTCAGTAGAATGCCATAAAATTGCAATCAAATCTGCAACTGCTCTTAAAAGAAAATAAAAATATTCAGCTAGTTCCACTAAAGTTCCCAAAAACTTGCTTGATTAATTTTCGAAAAAAAGGATAATGAATTTAGTAAAATTCTGATCGAAGTGCCAAATTAGAACTAACCATACATACTATTAATACAAATAAATGGTTCTTTCACGTATGGTCTTTTGTAAAGACCTTCATACCTCCTCTCGGACAATCCAGTAAACTATTCATAATGAATTAATGAAAAAATAAACCTTCAGAATAACTACATAAATAGAGGAAAGTAACTATTTTTAGTATTCTAGACAGGGTATGCTTATGCAAGATTAAAAATTTGTAAAATTATCTTTCTATAAATATGTAATTTTGTGGAAATTACATTGGGCAGAATATATCTGCCCATTTCCCAGCTTCTATATGGCAGTGAAAAGAACAGAATTCAGATAATATTGCGTTAAGGAAATCAGAGTGCAATACATCCCACCTAATTTTAACTATTGTAAAATTAAGCAGCTAGTTTATAACAGGTGTCTAATCTTGCTTTAAAACGGATAAAAAGAGAAGCAGCTTCAAAGAGTGATCTTTCTCATGTCTTGAACACCACTTACCTTGAATGTTCTAGTGGGGGCAATAACTGCAGAAGGAAATTACATGAGTAATTTGCACTAGCTGCCTAGTTTTTAAAGGACTAAAATAAGGGGAAATTAAGCCTATTTCTAGTGTCAGCTACAAACATCTTGATCCATGTAATGCAGCTTGCTCCACATTTTCTAAATCTGCAATTTCTTTTTTTGTAGTGTGTACAGGAGTTTTTAGAATACCAGCATGTCATGGTTTGGCCCCGGGCCAGCAACCAAGGGCCACACGGTCGCTTTGTCGCCCCTCCCCCTGCTGGGGTGGGGAGGAGAATGGTAAGAAAAAGGAAAAAAACTGGTGGGTCGGAATAAGGGCAGTTTAACAGAACAGCAAACGAAGCAAACAGTAACAACAGTAATAGTGATAAGGAGAATATACAAAACAAACAGCGGAAGTGCACAGAGCCGCTCTCACCGCCCCCTGCTGCATGCGCTCCTGAGCCATGGCTGCCTTCCTGTCGCCCTGCTGCCCCCCACCCAGAACCCAGTATGGCAGCACGTGGTATCGAATACCCTGTTCTGTTTGGCCAGGTGGGGTCAGCCCGCCTGGCTGGGTCCCCTCCTGGCATCTTGTGAAAATTAACCCTGTCCTGGCTGAACCCAGGACAAAACATGAGTCTTGAAATAATGGTTCCTTAAAGAAAGTTCTTCTCAGCCTCCGTTCTCCCTCTCCTCAGAGTTCAACAAGAACATGTCACAGTAGTCTTCCTTCATTTCTATCCAAATACTGTGAAATCCTGTACATCACCTTTCAAGGCAATCTTTGCTTAAGAGAATGCTTAACATCACAAAGTGTCTTTAATCTCCAAGTGTATCTCATATACAAGAACAAAGATTGATGAAGTAACGTCCATGCAGGGAATCACATTGGAAGCTAGATAAATGCAAATTTGTGCTTAGTTTCTTTAAAAAACAGGCATCATGAGATGTAATTAAGATTAGAGTCTGCCAAGAAAGACAGAATCTGATGGAAAGAACAGAAATGCCTTGTAGTGATATCTTCATATACTGCCCTTACTAGGAAAGCTTTAGCAATATTAATAGACAAAATGGACTTTTAGTCCTGCCAGTGTTAAAAGATTCAGACATATGTAGAGAGTCGAAGTCCATTTTGTCATTCCCACCCTAAAAAGAAATTTGTGAGATTTGCTGTGAATATAGACTATTATCATTACAGTAATTACTGGTACAATAGGCTTAAAGATGAAAATGAATACACATAACACAGGAAAAATAATTAAGTAAAAAATAACTAAATAAAAAGAATGTAATTTTAAACTATTAGTTCTAACAAAGAAAATAACTTGTTCATTAGTAGGAGTTAGTTCAAATGTTCTTGCCAAAATGCACCAAGTCAAAATATTATTGATAGTTTTTATAAAAAATAATTTACATTCAGATGCTAAAATTTGTTCTTTAAATTCAACACCCACATTCTAATGCTCTCTGAAGAAATCAGGCCAAATACGTCCCTGGCATTAATCCCTTAGCATCACTGGATTAATCCATTCAGATATGAATAAACATTTTCATTTAAATTATTTCCAAGAGCAAAACCTATTATATTTGTAATTTGTCGCACTGTAGACACTAAAAGGCTGGTCATCTTTCATGGCTGTAACCTAGACAGTGTGTCATTCTCTGCCAGTGTGACTGTCATTTAATTTGAAAGCTGCCTTCTTCTTCAATCCTTGTTCAAAGTATGAAAACTTTGAATAAAAATAATCTTGCTGTATTATAATCATTGTAATACACCCAAACATTCTGCAAAGTTGGTGTGAGAGATAGACCATAATATCACAGAACTAGCAGTTTACTGAAAACATCACCCGTAAACTGTTTCATAGCTCTGATTGTGTCAGATGTGTTACTGGGCTGAGGACACCTCTAGGAGCTCTGCTTTACAGATTGCACTTACCAAGTGAGTAAATAATGCCTCCACGCAACAAAGAAAAGGGAAAAGTACCTCACACATACGAGGTTTGGGGGATTGTTGATATTCTCTGTAACCTGGGGGCTCCCCTGCATGTCAGAGTGTTGCGGAAGGCAATGAGGTGTCACAGATCTGAGAGGACAAACATATGGAGTAATAACAGTAACACTGAGATGAAAAGGAGACAGCTATTCTCCTACTCCTTCAAATCATCCATTCATGGGAAGAATCATGGAGCGATTCATCCTGCGTGCGCTCACTGGGCATGTGAAGGACAACCAAGGGATCAGGACCAGCCAGCATGGGTTCATGAAAGGCAGGTCCTGCTTGACCAACCTGATCTCCTTCTGTGACCAGGTGACCCACCTAGTGTAGGAGGGAAAGCCTGTGGATGTTGTCTACCTGGACTTTAGTAAAGAACTGGCTGAATGGCTGAGCGCAGAGAGTGGTGGTGAATGCAGTTAAATCCAGCTGGCGGCTGGTCACGGGTGGTGTTCCCCAGGGCTCAGTTTTAGGTCAGGTCTTGTTTAACATCTTTATTAAATAATGATCTGCATGAGGGAATTGAGTGTTCCCCCAGTAAGTTTGAAGATGACACCAGGTTGGGTAGGAGTGTTGATCTGCTTGAGGGTAGGAAGGCTCTGCAGAGGGATCTGGACAGACTGGATCGATGGGACGAGGTCAACTGTATGACGTTCAACAAGACAGAGTGCCACGTCCTGCACTTTAGTCACAATAACCCCATGCAATGCTACAGGCTTGGGGAAGAGCGGCTGGAAAGCTGCCCAGCAGAAAATGACCTTGTGGTGTTGGTCAACAGTTGACTGAACATGAGCCAGCAGTGTGCCCAGGTGGCCAAGAAGGCCAACAGCATCCTGGCTTGTATCAGGAATAGTGTGGCAAGCAGGAGAAGGGAGGTGATTGTGCGCCTGTACTCGGCACTGGTGAGGCCACACCTTAAATACTGTGTTCAGTTTTGGTTCCCTCTCTACCAGAAAGACACTGAGTTACTGGAGCATGTCCAGAGAAGGGCAATGAGACTGGTGAGGGGTCTGGAGAACAAGTCTTATGAGGAGTGGCTGAGGGAGCTGAGGCTGTTTCATCTGGAAAAGAAGAGGCTGAGGAGAGATTGCTCTCTACAACTACCTGAAAGGAGGTTGTAGTGAGGCAGGTGTTGGTCTCTTCTCCCAGCTAACTAGCAATAGGACAAGAGGCAATGGCCTCAAGCTGCATCAGGGGAGGTTTAGAGTAGTTATTAGGAAAAATTTCTTCACTGAAAGAGTGGTCAGGCATTGGAATAGGCTGTCCAGGGAGGTGGTGGAGTCCCCATCCCTGGAGGTGTTTAAAAAACATGTAGATATGACACTTCGGGATATGGTTTAGTAGGAATGGTGAAGTTGGGTGGATGGTTGTACTTGGTGATCCTAGAGGTCTTTTCCAACCTATGATTCTATAATTCTATGAATCAGTTTGTCTCGTACCTTAATAAAGAAAATTCAGTAGCCTTTCCAATGCCCTTGTAGTGTTCAGCCCACTTCATTAATTGGGGATGCTTCAGCCTTTCTTGAAGGTCATTTGCACAATTTCGCATCTACATTCTAATCTAGAGATTGTCACATCTTCCATCATGACTTTAATCTTTTCAACTGCAAACCTAAATAAGAAATTACCCTTCTCTGCCTGCAAGGTTTTTTCTCATCAGCTTCAGACCCAACCTAGAATCTCCCCCTTTTCTGACCACTGGGCATTTATTCTCAGACTTCTTTTAAAAAATGATTATGTTTTTGCATTTCTTCCTTCAGAAACACATCCCCCCAACATCCAACTGAATATTTAGAAGCTCTAGTGCACTGTTATGTTTTGGATGCGGCTGGCAACAAAAGCGCCACGCAGCTGCCCCTCCCCCCGCTGGGGTGCGGAGGAGAATGTGAAGAAACAGGCAGAAACTGGTGGGTCGGGATAAGGGCAGTTTAACAGAACAGCAAACAAAGGGAACAGGAACAACGACGATACAGATAGGGGGAATACACAAAACAAAACAGACCACACAGCAGAGCTGCTCTCCGTGACCCTCGTGCTGCCCACGCTGCGCTCCCGAGCCACGAGAGAGTTCCCACGGCCCAGCTCTCCCCCACCGGAACCCAGCATGGCGGCACATGGTATGGAATACCCGGCTCTGTTTGGCCAGGTGGGGTCAGCCTGCCCGGCTGTGTCCCTTCCTGGATTCTGGTGAAAATTAACCCTGTCCTGGCTGAACCCAGGATATGCACCTAACAATCTGAAAAAATCAGATCGTAGACTTGATCCTATAAGTATTTTGGCATGGGAAAGGAGGAAATTTGAAACAGAGGTGGGTCCTAGAAATACTGTTTTTTTGCAAACTCTCCTAGTCGCAAAACTCCTCAGGAGCTTCTTCCTTTCAGTAGAATAGGTCTGAAAGAAGACACTGTGAGCATAAAGAGAGGTCATACAACAAAAAACTCTCACTTTTGTGTGATCTCTTAAATGCACAGGCATTCTTAGCTATGGGCTCTCTTGAAGTCTTCATCGTACTACTAACAAGAACAACTCTAGTTTTTCTACACATCTGTACATTTTGCTAATGACTGATGTGCACAGGCCAAGTTCTGTGGTCTATGCAACATACATAATGATTTATTTATCTTAAAATCATTCAGCTATTCAGATTCATTACTTTAAGACACTCTTTTGGTTGGTTGCATTATACTGCATGCATTTAACTTTTTAAAATTCTAATTTTTAGAGAGTAAATAATATTTTTTTTGTAAGAAATTTCTATGATAACTTCTAGAACCTCCCCTCTTGGCAAATAAGCTTGGTATTTTCAGGACATTTTGTATTCGGATGATTTTGTGATTACATATTACATTTCCGAGTGTAAAAATACTTTGATTTTTGAAAATACATCATACATTCTGGTTTGTTTACTTAATATTAGACTTGTAAGAAGACATATTAGAACTTAGGCATATATATTTTAAAAACATATAAAAACTCTGTATATAGAGTTATTTTTTTGTTAGGACTAAAGACTGAAGCAGACAATCATTAATAGGCCTCTCCGGCTTTTTTTTTTTTTCTGTAGGAGACAATAAAGAGATTTGAATGCTGCTACAGAAGACTAAAAATTCAGGATATTTATTTATGATAAGTGGCTAGTATGAAAAGAGAGGAAAAGGAAGAAACGCAGAATTTTGGGTGAGAATAAAGTCAAAGACATACTACCTGGAAAAAAAAAACAAATGCACGATAAAAAACAATTGGTTGCTGAGGGTGAACCTGAAAATTGAAAGGAATAGTAAATTAGCATAGTATACTAATTTATACAGAATATAACAAAAAAAAAATATGTAGGTCCTTCTATGGTAACTGAAAATTTTGTATCCAGTTGAAAAGAGCCAGAACTGAGAGAAAAGGAGAGATGTCCTTTCAGAATCACTCAGCAACACCTAGTTCTTCTCTTGTTGAAATCAATTTTAGTATCAACTATGAAGATAAGACTATTGACAACTACTTGTGACTATTACATGAGATGTGGTAATAGATGTTAGTCAAAAGATCAATTAATAGATTTATGATATGGATGTATAAGATGGATCTTAATGCATAACCAATAATGAAGCCAATTATATATATTAAAAAAAAGACTGTATAGCATAAGTCTAAAGAATAAAAATATTGCTCAAGTTAAACATGAACAGAAATAGTACAAAACATATTGCACAGTATATTGTGTCCATTTCTGGGCTCCCCTGTTCAAGAAAGATGAGGAGCTACTGGAGAGAGTCCAGAAGAGGGCTAGAAGGATGATGAGGGGACTGGAGCATCTCTCCTACAAGGAAAGGCTGAGAGAGCTGGGCTTGTTCAGCCTGGAGAAGGCTGAGAGGGGATGTTATAAATGCTTATGAGGAGGGATGGGGCCAGACTCTTTTCAGTGGTGCCCGGCAATGGGCACAAACTGAAGCATAGGAAGTTCCATCTGAACACTTGGAAGAACTCTGAGGGTGACAGAGCACTGGAACAGGCTGCCCAGAGAGGTTTTAGAATCTCCTTCTTTGGAAATATTCAAAACCAGCCTGGATGTGGTTCTGTGCAGCCTGATCTATGTGACCCTGCTTCGGTAGGGAGTGTGGACTAAATGATCGTCAGAGGTCCCTTCCAACCCCTAACATTCTGTGATTCTGTGATTTAAGTTACCGAAAAAAAAATTGTGAAAGAATTTCAGCATGAGAGTCCTACAACCCAAAAAAAGCAGAAAATGCTGAGCAGCAATATTTTATAACATGCCTATGTTTTACAGAAATTGTGAATAATAATGGTAATGCTTGTGAAAAATCTCTACATTTGTAGATGAATGTCAGGTTCTAGCACCATATTTATATGAGCTTATAGGGTCTTAAATAGTGGGGTCTTTTTAACTCAGAATTTTTTAACAATCACTATTCTTGTAACAGCTGTCCTCATTACTGATTTAATTCCAAGAAATAAGTAACAGTAAACAATTGTAAATTATCAACAGAAGTTGTGGAAAAACATTAGAATATGATACTTAACACTGGTAGTTATTTACAGCTTCAAAACCTTGATTTGGAGAGATAGAAAAAATAAATTCTAACACGTTCCTTCTTGACCATGATCAAGAATGGTAAACGATCATTCTTAGCTGACTTTTTGCACAGGAGAACAAAAACAAGAAAGAACAAAAAATTTATCAGCAGAGTTATCTGGGATCAAAAGCAATGTAAAGACAAACTGGTATATGGCAAAATAATGTAATAGCATCTCATAATTAAAGAAAAAACAAGTTGGGATGAGTACTAGCTGAAAAATTCAGGTATTTTACCTATTACAGGAAGATGAGGAAGTTACATCTTGAAAAAATATGGTATCTAATAGTTTTTACCAGCTATATTTCCAAGGCTTTTAAAATATTTTCTATAATAGATATGTTTTCTGAATACACATGTACAAAACCACATTGTAAATGCATGCTTTAGTCTCCTTAGAAGATATTTTTCAGCAGAATTTGTCTTTCATCTGCAACAAATTAACTTCCACACAGTATGTCCCAATCATCATATTCTAAAACAATCATCTTACAAATCTGAAAATATTCTGCTTCTTAAAATTAGTAACTGACTGGAAAGAACTAGTACTCATTTTGTCACAATGTAATTACTCTTGTGAATAGCGTAAGGTCCTTTTAACATCATTTTAGTATTGCCTCATTCAGCCTGTTACGAGTAAATAAACTGATACAGAACTTCTAAGTATGCTGCATGAAAAACTAGGGCTGATAAGGTTGTTGAGCTTGTTTTTGTTGATTTCATCTAAAGAAAACATTTATTGTACCATAGTGACTAATAATAGAGATTTAGATTTTCTATTTCTATTGTATTTTCTGTCAGTAATAGATTTATTTCAGGGAATTATTTCACTGTCTTTACATTAAGTCAAGTTAAATCCATGCTGAACAGACTGCAGAAAATTAGAGTGACTGCAAACCTTTTTGAAGTAAGTTTGTTTTTTGTTCTTTTTTTTTATTTAGACAAGGTTTGATTTCCACTCTGGATGGGAAAGTGAAAAGAACTTTACAAGATAAGATTAGACCACAGGAAATGAAGTAATTGAGACAAATACGGATTAATTTGCTTTGTCTAAAACTTTTAAGCTATTTGTCTTCATTAAGCATCAATTTAGGATCTTAGATGTAAACATGTGGCTTTTGAGAACCGCATCTGCCCATTTAATTTAAAAGCAAATGCAAGAACCAGAGGAATTAAACATAAAACCATCACCTGTAGCTTGCACTGTCTGTTATTTAGATATTTGAGTTCTAGACTGGAGCATGATGAGACCATCAGAAGCAGCAATCTGCCTAAACAAATTACTTCTTGCATTGTTGCTGTGCCTAATTACAGAGAGGATCATATCAAGCATCAGATCTTAGTGATTTCAACACTTTCTACTAAAAATATAGAAACTCAAAAATTCATAATCTTGTGATAGGTGAAAGGGAACACACCATACAGGGAGCCTAGAATTTAATGACAGTCCTATTAAACATTGAACAGTCTGATAGTCAAACTTATCAGTACTGAAAAGCACTGACATTAAAGCGGTTAAAATGGTTATACCAGAAATCCCCCTCAAACTTACCACTGTCTAACCCTTCCCACTGGTGGTGTGCTCATGCTTCATATGTCCCTGCAGGTCTACAGTGTGACACTACAATTTTATCCCGAAAACTGTAGATGGGAGGTGGAGGGGGGGGCATTGCAAGGATTTGCCAGCATCATGACATCCTTGCCAGGAGGACTGTGATGTGCCTGGTGGGTGATTTCTTTCATTTCTTTGTTTGAGGGAACATGATCTTGATAATTTCATCTTCCCCTAGTCTTGGGCTCTGCTTGGCTTTCTCTTTATACCCTTCCCTGTCACAGCCCGCTTCCTTGTCCTGCTCTGCCGGCCCCCAGCCCCAGGCACACAGAGGTCTTCAGTTTGTCTGGCAGTGACTGGGCAGAGGGTGCCACCCCCTCCCCAGCGGGGCCACCCCAGAGCTGAAGCTGGAGCGGGGTGGCAGAAATCACTGTCCCTGGCGCAGGGGTTAAACCAGCGACACCCAGCTCAGGCCATGGCGAGCCTGAGCCCCTGCACTGCCCGGTAAGTGCACAGCTAGGCCTACCCCACTAATGGCAGGAATCATATTTAGTGAATGACAAAATGACAAAATCAAGCTTTGCCTAAACATATCACAGTTTAGAATTACTGTTCACAAAGAATAAACTTACAAGAAAGGATGGAAAACAAGATAAACCTGAAGAGAGCACACGTAAAATCTATTAATTCAAGTCTGAATATTGGAAGCATCGTGACAAAAAATATCTTAGTTGTCAATATTGCCAGAGGAAGTCACATTGTAGCTGGGCAAGCTGCAAATATCAATTCAATATTTACGACATTTTAACTTTGACTTTGAGAACATAAAAGTTTAGTATGAGCAATTACTTTATTAAAATTGAGGAAAACTTTTAAAACTCTAAGAATTGAAAACTTGTAACTGAAAGACTTGTTTCTAAGAAGCAGTGTCTCTCATTTTAGCTAATACAGTTCAATATGGAGAGAAGCACAGTACTGGTATGCCGTATTATATATATAACATAGATATTTCATACCTTGTATCTATATATATTAATACAAACACAGAGGTAGAGTCTTACAGAGAAATACCCATGTTTTTCTCTGTAAGGTCACTGTTTATGTGCCATTTTAATTTTAACATTGTAATATAAAATGGGGTGTAAAAATAAAATTGAAATAAGGGAAAAGTGGAGTGCTGTACTATGTGCTGAAGGCATCAAGAAAAAGATGTTCTAGCTTCATTCGAAATTAGTACTAGTATAGTGCTCTCTAAAAAAAAATCACATTTACTTCCTTATCACTCTACAACCTGAATTCCTCAATAATATACTAATATTTTGGTTTTTATTATAGCTTTTGATTTTCTTCTCTATTAGACATGTTTTACATAGTCTGCAATAATCTTATTTAAAACTGAAATGCTTATGCAGTTTTACAGTGAAATGATAATAAAAGTCAAAGTTTACTCTATAGCTAAAACTGCAACTTGTCTTTCTTTTCTTAGGACACAAGGAATCACACTTACTGCTAATAAAGTAATGCATTATCTACATCAGAGTTTAAATGTCTGTTCTGGTTTCGCTGCAGCCGACAACAAAAGCACCACGCGGCCACCCCTCCCCCCGCCGGGGTGTGGAGGAGAACGGAAAGAAAAAGGCAGAAACTGGTGGGTCCGGATAAGGGCAGTTTAACAGAACAGCAAACAGAGGGAACAGTAACAACAGCAATACAGAAAAGGGGGATATACAAAACAAACCAGCAGAACAGAGCCCGCAGAACAGAACCACTGTCTCAGA
>Ga0065711_1032816_pt1 | contig 26636 bp, 11 predicted proteins | sample Hoacrofraction12_FD_59098 | JGI IMG/M metagenome (GOLD analysis project Ga0065711, IMG submission 59098) | Hoatzin crop microbial communities from Cojedes, Venezuela - Epithelial fraction 12 v2 (version 2) | ecosystem: Host-associated > Birds > Digestive system > Esophagus > Crop | place... | reverse complement strand
TTATCACGTAAGGTGTACATTTTCATTTTTAACGAGAAATAAAATGCACTCGCTCCCCTGTGAAGCGCTGGGTATTGTCTGTCAGTAATCCCTGCACCCCCAGGACAAGGATGAATCGTTTGCTCCAGTCAGAGGAGAGGAGACACCCTGCTGTGGGTACCCCGGTGCCGGTATTTGGACCGGCCACGAGCAGGAACAGCACAAGGAGCAGCGTCACCGGCTTGATGGACCTGAACCGCTGCCCTTTGCCATGCTCTTCACAGGTACCCACAGCTGGGATCGCACACGGTGTCTGGCTGTTAGTGTCTGCTACAGCCAAGGCCCAAAAATGAACATTAATCACCGCGCAGATGTGAAACGGCCCGCTGTTGGCACCGACAGACTAGGCTGAGCAGACGCAGTTGCTGAAAATATGTTCGTAAAGCAGGTGCGTTCCTTCCACCCTGCCAGCTGCCTCGCGAGGAGTCAGCCCTGACACAGCCCAGCTCTGCTCCGTGTCCCTTCTCGTCACGTCCCTGCAGCCAGCCCCAGCTCATAGCACGTGTGCACGCAGCGGCGAGCGCAGCAGGGGAGAGGAAGGGTTTTCCTTCCTCAGGCTTGCGTGTGCCGATGCTCAGAAACCTTCCTGGCTGCCTGCTGGCCACGTCCAGGGAATTCCGAAGGGTGCCCTGGACGGTCAGTCCGACCGGGCGCTGCCAGGCTCACAGCGACAGGGCGTGGTGTACCTGGGCTGCGGAGGGAGAGGGTCTGGGCGCTCCGGCTGCATACAGCAAAAATGTCTCGCCCTGACAGTACCAGTTGTTTTGATCTTGCAAGATCCAAACACGGCCGGTGCCTTCAGTGAAACTCTCTCAGAAATTCCTTCTTTCTCTGCCATTTGGCTGTTACTTCTTAGTAAAAGATACCATTCTGTTTAAAGAGCAAAACCAGGGTCCCCGGCTGAAGGAGAGGATCAAGAAGCGAGGGGTGACAGAATAGAAGAGCATGTTCAGATCAACTGTAACTCATGGTCACTCATGAGAACCCTTCTCTTCTTCAGACTGCGAACTGCCACCCTCTTGGTGAGCCTGTCTTATGCAAGAGAAACAACCCACCGTCCCTTTCCACAGGGTCCAGATGCCTGTAAAGTAAACAGACTCCATCTTTGTACACTCAGCTTGATAGAAATTCCATTCTTTAGTATTGGCATAGGCTGTAATTCCCAGTTAAATGCAAACAGAAGTTACACAATAACAAAATTACACTTAGAGAACTTGGAAAATAATAATTTCTGGGTTTTTTTTAATGTTAGTAGTCAGCACTCAAAAACATCTGGTAACTTTTTTAAAGAAACAATGCACTTCCTGCCTTGTAGTTCATGGAAAAGCAATTGTTGCCATTTCCAACGTACCCATTGTTAGGAGAAACAGCTTTACAAGTTCACGGACATAATTAAAGACAATGAAAGTTGATGGGAATAAAATGAAGAAACTTCATAACAAAAAGAGTATAACAAGCAAGAAAACAACTGCAGCATAATGGTATATCATAGCTTACAATTCAAGGGCACAATAAAATATGTCAACTGAAAACACACAGCAGGAAAAAACAGTTCGAGACCAGTGGATTGTGAACAATAAATATTCATAAATTTTAATATACCTATTTTAATATACAATTCATATGTTAAAATGAAGTCCGCTGACTCCAGTTACGTAGCAAATGTACAGATTATACAGGGCCCGGTGTGTAGGGCGGTCTGGCACTGCACCAGCATTTTTAACTCTTTGCAGCTCAACACCAACAGACATGCACCTCCCCCCCCTGCCCCGAACTTCGGCAAAGTTTCCGTAAACTTCCTGCTATTTATATCATCATCATAACTTTGGCCTTGATCTCTCTGGCTGAACTGGTACCAAGACTTACAAGGAAATGGCAAGGAGTGTATGAAGTCTAGAAAGGAAACAGAACAGTCGTGCTGATGCTGGTACAGCTTAGATGCACCGAGGTCGGGGGAGCTGTCTACCTTGCACAGGCTTCTATGAAAGAGTTGCACACAGATTTGTTCACATTTCTTGAATGATTTTTTAATGCTGCTCTCGCCTTGTAATACTTCTTCTTTGTAGTTGCATTTTCAGTCCAAGCTAGTGTTACTGCCAGTTTCATATTATCTATTTTAAAATCAGGACTGTACTCATTGCAGAGCTGTAAAAAAATCTGTGTTCCAGTGGGTTTGTAATCAGTTGGGATAACACAAAGCACTGACACAGGATTTTGTAGTGATGCTGTCTAACGCTCCTTGTGTTATACACGACTTTGCGAATTGTACAGTTTGCTAGGTTCTCAAAGTAAAGTTTTATTCAAACTGAGCCCAGATGTAAAATGTTAAAGCTCAGGAGTTCTAAAACTCTTCACTGCAAGTCAATTGGCATGGTAATGTCAGGCTCTGTTCATAGCTTTAGGCATTTTCAGTTCAGGCACTTGGTGTGAAGATAAGTTACAGAGAAGTGCAGCATGAAAGAGTCTAGCAAATATACAGTGGCGTGTAAAACTAGCTTTCTAAGTGCTTGTGCACCGAGTCCCTTGGCCATGCCAAGTACTGCTGAGTCCTGCTTCAGCCTTGGTCAGCAGCAGAGCGACAAATCCATCGCACGCTGCCCCGAGTCAGAGAGAAGCCTGTCAGCGCTTGATGAAGTTTGACCAAGGAGTCCAAGTTTGAGTCAGTCAGGGCTCTGGCAGCACGCTGGGAGCTGCAGACCTTGCCATATTTACCCCATTAGATGCAATTTGCTGACAAATGTTTATCATGCAAATTAAAAGGAGGGAAACAACCACCATGTCGTCAGCTGTTCCAAGCGTCCTACAGAGAGGCCCAGGCTTCGTGTCAAATGGCGAAGACAAGCATACGATTGTTCCAAAGGAGCAAACAGCAACTCTTAGGAAAAAAATCCAGACGAGACCACCCCAGGTGAAGATTCCTCGCAAGGCAAGAGTCAGGAATAACGGTGTGTCGTAAAGGTAATCTGCAAACTAAACGTTCAGATGAGTTACGCTATTTTGCATTCTGAGGCATGCGGTCCTTTCAGCTGAATCTGTCTCTTAAGTGCTTCAGATTCAAATCTCTTGAATGCAGAGGCTTTCTGCGCTTTCCACATCCACCTGTGGTGTTCAGTTACTTTGCAGTGTCTAGAGGCACACTTCTAAAAAGCACCCCCACTCCCCCAGCACTTGGAGAAAAAAGTATTACGCCTGACATTGCATCCTTCTGGCACCTGGGCCCTAATGGCTGCACTGAGTATATGCCTGTCTGTAAAATCTGGCATCGGGTGTGGGCTACGAAGGCTGGAAAATGAGGCCTCAGTTCTTGCCTTGGTGTGGGCAGGAACCACAGGACCGAGTGATTATTCCTCTTCGTTAATGCTTGTTTGTTGGGTTGAAAAAGAACATCTTCCCCTCCACAGAGCTTAGTTTAGTCTGTGGAGTGAAACAGACTGCACCAGCCTTTCAGGACCCTACCAGGATGTGACAGGAGAGGAGGATTTGCTTTGGTGCTGTTGTGCACCCTGTCAGGAATGGACCTCCCTTGTGCCTTCAGCCCTCATCTCTCACATCATTTCCACTGCCTGTCACATCTCTGTACCAGCTGTGATTCCAGCTGTAAGAAGGTGAAGAGCCAGTGTGGACTGTTCCAATTTGGCAATACCTGAGGAGAAAAACATCTGCTTTCTAAGCTGGAATCTGATTTCAAATTTTGGAGGCAAGTTCAAATCCTGGAGTTCAAGTCTGAGTTCATATTTGGAAGTTCCAGGGTGACCATCTCTAGTTCTGCTTTGGTTCCTGTAGTCCCTCTCACCCTGCTTTCTCCTCCCTGCCAGGGTGACTGCGGAAGGACTCCCCGAGCTCGGAGCTCTGAGAAGCACCTTTACTGGAAGGTGCTGGACCCAGCGGTGGCCAGTAACGCTTCCACTATGATGCTGCCAATAAGCGCACGCAAAGGTAATTCACACAGTGATACAAACTAGTTTTCATTGCTGGGTCTCTTTCAGGCCTCTGTGTGTTCTGCGCTACTGACTAGGCAGGTACAGATTTATAAATACTTACAGGTCGAGGTTGCCCCGAGAAACGCTTGTTGTAATCTCTAATGTCATGTACAATCTGTTTACTTGGCTTATCTTGTTGTTTTTCACAAGAGATGTTGTCCAGAAGAACCACCTTCGTAAGAAAAGATGGACATGAGCACGGTGTGTTTTAACCTCCGGTGTAAAGGATCGCGTTCCATAGCGCCTGTCCCTCCACAATCTCTTTCTCGCCACTGGACCTTTGTCCAGCTCCAGCAGTTCCACAAGAGCAAGAACATTTTCCTTTTATAACCTGCCTCCAACCTCCCAGTGCAACAGGCAGCCTCTGACCAGGGTCAGATGAGATTAGGAGCCACCATATTGCTTTTTATGGAATGTCATCCTGGAGATTTAATAAACTATACAAAAGTGAAATGCTGGAGGCCTGTTCAGTATTTCACAGAGTTGCCTGAGATGACACGTGTCAAATGATAAATGCGAATGCCTGCAGGGTCACTCAAGTCTAAGTGGGTTTTGAAATGCTACAGAAAATCAGAGGATAAATAAAGTTGATCCTAAGAGCTGAAGCTCGTTGCTTTGTATGTCTCCTGAGGCAGATGTGTACAAGGGAGGTCAGTCTTACCTTCTGTCTGCAGAGAGGGCAGGTTATTGCTGCCAGCCAGGGACCGTGCTTCCAGTACGTGATCAGACAGGAACCTACCGGGGGAAAAAAAAATTATATAAAGATACATGAAGTACATTTGAGGATATTCAATATTCACAAGGAAGTTACCAAAATCAGTCAGCCCTCTTTCTATGACTGACTGTAAAAATGTGTCATTCTTTTCTTTCATTTTGATACGTGGGTTTACTCTGCAAAGTGGCTGTGTAAAAACGGAGCCTCGGGTCTTCTACGCTGGTGTGCACAGAGAGACGTGGACCTCCTAAGGGAGGCTTGGATCCCGTTTCTTTTCCTGTGGAAGCATCTCGCTCTTGAAGCTCCCGTGACTGTGGCTGAAGCACCCGGGACGACAGGCGCCCTTCAGAGCGCAGCTGTGGACAAAAGCAGTGCAGCCGCGTAAATAGAGGTGGAGTTCCTTCACGGCTTTGAAGGGTGATGAGGGCCACGTCTCCCACCTAAGCCAAGGTGCGCAGTGCAGGGACAGTCTGGTGACGCAGACTCCTGGTGACGAAGTGTCATCCGTGGGACAGGTTTGTCTGACTGCTCCCCACCCCACCCCGTACCAGATTTCCACTCTGTTGCCCTCCTGCAACTGCGTCGCTCTCCACGAGCGAGTCGCTGCGTGCTTTTTGATTCTGCCTACCCAGGCGAGCGGTGACTACTTCCCAAATCCAACGTACTAAGGTCTCCGGTGTGAAAGAGGGCAGAGTCTGAGCACAGCAAGATTAGACTGCACGGGTAACTGGTGGCAGTGGTTGACACCCATGAATGTCAGCGCTGGCACTAACAGCAAATCCAGCAAAGCATAAAGAGCGTCTAATCAGAAGCAGCACAGCATGGCTTTCAGCTCCCGGGCGCAGCGTGCAGTGTGACAGGTCAGGAAAAAAACCTGTCTCAACATTTAAACTGATCAAATTTGACAAGGACCCCAGTGAAAACAGCAGCAGAACGCAGTGCTGCCATTTCGATGGAGCTGTTGGATTGAACAATGCTCTTTGTTGGGAAAGACAACCAGCAAGGAGTCTCTTGTGAGCAGCATTGTAACGAGAAGTCTTCAGGAGCCCTCAGCGCTGGGTTTTTCTGCGCCCAGACTTACTTAATCTGTTGTCACTGAAAAGGGGAATATTGGAGAAGCTGTGTTTGAAATCAAGTATGAAAATGTTCATGATGCAATCAGCTACATCTTATATCCTAGGACTAGGGATGTTAAATTCAGCGCAAAGATACGTTTTTATGGACTTCGCTCTGACTTGCGATTTTTACTTCTGTTTTCCTTTGAGTGCGGGGTTTTTCCTTACGACTCTTCTATGTCGTTGGCATATACAGACCAGCTGGCTGGGCACATGGCTGTGTTTAAATCCAGCCCCCCGTGCGGTATGTGTAAACGCAGGCTGGCAGCCGGCTTCCAGCTTTCGCCTGAACTTTGGCATTTGACAGACGTCACGCTTGAACTTCAGGAACAGCTTTGACCCGCTGGGTCCAGACCCTGAGTCGTGATCCACACGGCCGTATTGCCGTGCCTCTGCTCAGTCCCAGTGGTGACAACGGGGCACCGACGGATCCCGTAGTTCTTCAAGGGCTTTCAGAAAAGGACCTCATGGAAATTAAAATTTGCTGCATGCAGAATCCTTTGTCTAGGGGAACAGGAAAGGAAGGGCTCCTCTGAAGCTGACCTATTTGTGCTTCGGTGCATTTTTCATAAAATAGACAAAATCCTGATTTAATCCAGCCTGCTACGCAGCCTTCTGAGGGAGTCTGTAGGTTTCTCCAAAATACCTCTGTGGTTATTGTTAATTAGAAAAAAATAATATTGCTCAAGGATCACTTTTCAGTTGAACTTCCTGAACATATGGTTCAAACTGAAGCTGAAAAGGAAAACTTCAGGACAAACTGTATGAATTACTACTAATAATAAAATCAGACATTTTTTTATAAGTCCACATTAATCTTCTTTAAAAGCTCTGGGCTGACCACATTTTTTAAATAAAACTTTTACTGGAGCGGAATTTATTAAGAGAGCTCAGCATGGCCTTAGCTCTGTTCCACAGGGCATCGAGAGAAGTTTTATTACTGATTTCAGTCACAACAGACTTAGATCTACGCAGAATGGTTTTGATAAGCCCAATGTAAGGTTTTATTGGTTTAAGACATGAAAACCAGACATGTTGCAGAGGCCGATTCTGCTGTATAAACACAGTCATAACATGTATAATGCATTGCACTGGAATCTCTGCTTCGGAGTGTAAATGATGATGTACTAGAGGAAAGTAAAGCCTAGCTAAATATATACAGCTAACAATAACAATATAGAGCAAGCTTGTGTATGGTACTTCTCCTCTGCCCTTCTCAGAATAAAATAAAGTCCATTTCATTATGTCATATTCACAGATGGAAAAGGGAAAATTAACCAGGCCAGAGCAAGAGGAAGGTTATTGATCGTTGTTGTTATGTCTATCTTTGTACTTGAAACTATAACTTCTGTGACATTATTTGAAGCACGTCTTGAGGCCAGATGTTTACTGTTTGTCCTGGAGTGAGTTATATTCAAAGCATCCTTTTCCTATATGTTATTAAATAATGTTACAAAAACACGAAACAACCTACAGTATTAAATGGTGTCACTGGTGAGGCAGATGAGCCCTACAGCGTGCTGCAGCTGTTGGCGAGCCACGGATTTGCTTTGTTTCAGAGGATGGGGATGGCAGCGGTGGTGATGGGGAGCTGTGCTGTGTGACCATCTTTTCAATCTAGAGAAAAATGACACTTTTCTAAAGATAAAAAACATGCTTTTGTTGCACTGGCATTAACAACACAGTCCCTTGTTCTCATTTATGCTTGGGTCTTTTTATAACACTCTTAACATGGTGAAAAAAAAGTGTAAATGGCTCGTAAATATAACTCGCACTTGCTTTAAGGTCTCTGTAAAATGCCAGAGCAGTCGAATGGAGCTGTGTGGCTCTAAGCAGCGTCTCCTGACAGGCCGTGCTGTTGCAGCGTGAGGCAGCACTGCCTCAGCCGCTGGCCACCTCTCTGCCAGAGATCACCCATCTCCCGCCGCAGAGCAGCACGGGGTACCTTCACCGGCAGCTTCGGCCGCGTCAGGTCATGAACTCCGGTTCTGCTGTGGGGATGGCGGCATTCGGCAGGAACCCGATCACCAGCTGGGGCAGTCGGGGTGTAAATGTCACCCCTAAGTTCACTGGGCGATGTGTCTCAGAGGTCTGAGAGAAACAACCCTCAGTCCAAGCATGCTGGGGGGCCTCATCCTGCTGCCTTTCAGAGCAGGTGCAAAGCTCTAGTGGTGCGGAATGCAGGCCTTAAAAAGCCTGAAATACCATTTATAAATGCAATTATGAACATAACTCCCTCCGCTGTTCTGCGCTTCATCCTTGTATTCCCTTTGAAAAATTATTTAAATTTTGTAATCCTAACCATATGGCTTAGCCATCTCAAAGGCAGCATTTAGCAGACACATTTATCTATGATGAAAAGAAGCTTTATACATGACTAGGAACTCACTTTTGGAATTGTTTAATATGTAACTTCCACTATTTTTTTTGTGTAGTAAACTTTTACAGGAGTACAAACCAAGGTAACTGTGCCTTCTTGCTCTAGATCTCTTCTGCTTTATTTTAGGCAGATGTTTCACATGGGAAGCAAGTCTGTGGAACAGAACCAGACCTGAGCCCAGTGTGTCTTACTCCTGATTTTCACCAATATAAACACAATCAGAATTAAATTTATGGGATAGCTAGATTTTTGTGCTGTTGATTAAAAAAACAAGGAGGGAGTTCATACTTGAAGATAAGATTTCATGTTTGTTGCACCTTGAGCTTTCACAGTTACAAACTATGAGTATTAGGCTGTTGATTTTTATAACAGGGGTTTTCGCCTAGTTGAATACAAATTGTGTGATTTTCGGGTGCCTTTTACCCATTCTGTGAGTTTGTGTTGTAATTTAACAGTATCCTGTGAGATGATCTGTTAACTTATCATCTTAAGCCTTCCTGGGCATTTCAAAAGTGGCACCTTGTAGATGTGAAAGCAATGAGCAAATAAAAATACTGATTTTTTGTGGGGCTATAAAGTTGGGACATCTGCTTCCAGTGAGAGCGCTTACATTAATTCCAGGGAGAAGACCTTGGTGCTGGTTCTTACACAGCACTTGAGATTTCTGTAAGAAGACTGCTTTATTTAGTAGCCTGTATAAGCGTTGCGCTATCAGTCCAGAAACCTTACCACAGAATAAATGTCCGCAGTTGGTTTCCACTGGGAGAGTAGCTGTCTGGAGACAGATGGGGCAGCTGAAGTCACTGTGATTACTAGGTTGCCAAATTTGCAGTGGTTCCTGGAAGAGAAGCAGCACAGAGCCTTCAGTAAATTAGTATTTTGATTGACATAGTTAATTAATAATAATTTACTGTGATTAGCAGAGAGTCACAGAAACTTAAGTACAGCTGTCATGCATAACTAATCGTTACCTTAGCAGATAATGAAAATTAGGCCCAGAGAAATGAAGTGCTGTGTGTGATCCCACAGAAAGGACCAACGTCAGAGGTAAGATCCCGATGCTGCCTTTCTGCTTCCAGTGGTACATCCACCATGGGATAATACTCATGTTTTGAAAGCCAGTCGAGTTTGCACCACTGGCTTCTCTAGCTGTCATTATTAGTCAAGACAGCACCGAAGTCTGCCTCGGTAGCTTCTGGATCGCTTTCCTCCTCCTTTGTAGTCATATCTGTCGCTTAACTGTACTGAAATAAAGACTGGTGCATTCTCTGCCTTCTGTGGGTGGCAGAATGGTATCCTTAGTGTGCGCCACAGGCTATGGAGCAAAGAGACTCCTTTATTTAAGTAAATAAATTGCTTCCAAACAATCCCTCCCTTTGCTTAGCAAAGTCTATAATTAAGAATAATATTGAGCTTTGTTATTAGAGCGGGAAGATAAGAACTTTGTAAGCCTCTGCAATGCTAAAGAGGCATTTTGAAGCACATTTGTATCATAGTATTCCTGCAGGGGAAAGGCTGGAGGATGTACATTGGTCTTCCAAGTCTTTGCTCCTAGACCATTGCCTGAAAACAAGAAAAATCTATTTTGCAGTATATTCATCTGTGCCAGGACTGTTGGATACAGTGGGAGATAGACAAAAAACCACCCCATTCTTTATATTGATTCCTTACCACAGTGAAAGTTTTTGCTACCTTTACTATGATGCATTAGATAATCTGTAACGGATGATGGACCTGCCTACTTTGTCTTAGCACACCACGGAGAAATTTGCATTTGACCATGAATTCGATTGCCGTAACCACAATGAGATCAGTCTTTGAAGAAAGGGTAAGAATAATGTGGTCAGTGGTCTTTATTTCTCAAGATAAAGTTATTTCAATGCTTCTGTCAGTCCCAGGAACAGAGGAGCGCTTCTGAAAGTGGGAGGGAGCTTCCAAGGAAGTTCCTCCACTTTAAAGGCAGAGTCTCGAGGGTTATTGACTGTCCTCTGCTGCCTACGCATGTTTAGCGAGGTTCAGCAGGAGACAGCATCAATTAAGAGTTTTATTTTGTATTTTGATCAAAAACTTATGATCTTCACATGTTTCTTAATGACCACTGAGGTCCAGCATCCTGTGGGATGGGGATTATTTTTCCATTACTGCAGTAAGGCACTCCGATGCGCTGATGGCGTGCTTTGGGATTACAGCATCGCTCTATGCTTGCTGTCCCTCGTTGCCCAATTTGGATTGCTTATTTGTTTTTCAAATACCTGGTTGGCACCCCTCTACATGACAGATCAATGAATACACTTCCAAGTATCTGACCTATTTATAGAAGTTTTTGTAAAGAGAAAATTGAAGAGATTCTATGGTTTGCATGTCAAATACTGGAAGATCCAGAGTGACTGTGAAGATTCAAGCTCATTTGACAACAGAGATTTTTTTTTTAAGTAATTGATTTTTCTGATGTAGTAATTCCAAGAAAGAAGAGAGAGGTCGTCATGTCAGTCTGCCAAATGAGTGTTCAGGAAAGTGCATCTCTTGCCAGAGCCATGTCTAAAATTACGAGTTCACTGAATTAGTAATTTTAAATCAGCACCTTTAATACCAGTCTTTCCTTCCTATAATGAGGATCTGTAAATAAGAAGAACTGGAGGTTTTAAAACAATGTGCCATAACTACTGGAAAAAGTCTTTTTCCTTTATTGTTTGTGAAGTTATATATGTATTTGTTTCTGATTCTCAACAGAAAAATTTCAGATGCTGAAGGCATTTAGATTGTTTTCAGATTTTCCCCTCTATGCACTGCTAAGATCATCTGCTGCTGAGATACTGACCACACAGTAACCCGACAATGCCGGGCCAACTGGATACGAGTAACCAAACCACAACAGTGCTGAGGTTGAAGCCCAGTACGCTGACAGGTGAGCTCCAGGCAAGCAGGTTTTAACACAGTGCCACCAAAGATTCCTACGGCGCATCACATTCCTGTGTTGTGACTTCCCCTGCAAGACTGATGGGCATTTGCAGATTCAGAAGAGCGTTATTTCAGCTGATAGAAGCTGTAATAGTTTTCGCCAGCTGAGCAACTGCCCCAGAGCAGTTGTGTTTATAAACATTGCATACATGACATAAGCCGATTAGGTATCTACTCTTTATTTTTGCAAAGTAATAACACACACATTTCTTTAGCGTTGTCTCATACAACAAAGGGAACCAAATGTGTTTCTGATTATGCAGTAGATACTGAGTCAAGGGAAACCCAGCATTCCCAGACCATAACTGATGGAAATTCTGAAAAGCTCTGTTGCCCTTTGCAACCTCAAGAAGTTGAAACCGCTCATGTATTTTGTATTAGAATGTGTTGTACAATAATTAACTTACTATATGACTCCTAGGGGAAAAATCATTATAGTTTTTTTCCTGATGACTCATCTTCTGCTGACTTACAAGAGCAAGTCTGCAGAAACGGAGTCTGCGCTGCTCAGAAAATAGGAGAAGGGAATGTTGCTGTGTTGCCGTGTGGTATCAGGTCTGGCTGTGGAGGTAAGCTGCCACGCGAAGGGGCTGGAACATAGTCAGCTGAGGGCGAGTTCCTGTTGAGACCTCGAAAATGCTCAAGCTCTGCTCTCAGAGCATTCCAGTTAGAGTTAGGACTATGAATCAGAGCACAGAACCAGGCAGCTATCCTGTAATAATGACACTAGGCAAAGAATACATGCATGTGTACGATGAAGAAAAATAATTCAAACCCGATAGCGTGAAGGAGCACTTTTTATCTTCTTGTAACCTCTCTCACTTGAATGAAGCAAGGTGGGAAACCTGAGCAGCTCTGGCAGTGTGACCAACAGGTGGTGGGTTCAGAGGGGAAAAAAACAGGCAGTTCTTTACATGTACAGCTGAACAAGGGACGTTCTTGTTACGGATGCTAGAAATTTCTGAGTTCAGCAGGTAGTGGGCATCAAGTACTATTAAATGCAAAGGTAGTACCTCTGACTGAGAAAGTTCCTGAACCGTAAGCTGGTGGAGAATGAAAGAATATTCTGGGGAAGCACCATGAATGTTTATTTTTCTGTAGGCATCCATTGCTGCAGAGAGGGCAAGATGGCCCTGGTATCACCTGGCATAGTCATTCTTACATTGATAGAGCATTTGGGGGCAAAAAGAGTGTTGGAGTCACCTTCAGCAGAGATATCAGTGGCTTATTCTTGTCCTGAGTAGACAGGCTACAAAAACATGCCAAATATTTCATTTATTTTTAATAGATTATGTGCACATAATCAAATCTGATTTTAAAAGTCCAAGCACTCAAAATGGTGTTCGAGTTGGCTTTAGCCTGGTTACAAGGGGACCACCCAGCTGGATCCGATAGAAAGCAAAGACAGATGATATCCGACATAGCTGTACGTCTGCCAGAATTAATTTACCCCTTCCAAAATCTTGAGCCAGCCTTTGAACATTTGAACCAGCAGATCGAATTAGAGATTGAAGTAGCAATTATGGCAGTATTTTGTGTCATGAGGCTTGGAGTTTTTGACGGCATTGAACATTCTTAACAATAAAATATTTAGTGTGACTTTGCCTAAAATGACAGATTTTTAGGGAGCTTCCTCTCATACAGAAGTTCTACATGTAACTACAAACAGCACCATTAAAATTTTCATTCCTGTTAACATTTTAGGCTGGAAACTTTGGAAGTGCCCATCAAAGCTACTGTTTCGTAGGGGTGTATTTGGATCTTGGTGCCTTCTCACCTTTGAAAATCCCAGGCCTGGATAATGCCATACTGATACTGTAACTCAGCTTTGATGCATAGAAAGGGGACCGTGGAAGTCATTTTCTAGGTACCATACTGCAGTTAGGCCCCTCTGCCAGAAACATCTCTGCTACGGGAGAAGGGGGGCAAACCTGGCACCGTTTGTCACCAGAAGCAGCGTGTTCTGGTAACTTGATTAGCTGCAGTCAGATTAGGGAGTGCCACAAAGTTAGCACAGAAAATCAAGTTTGGAAGTTCCTTCAGGATTCATACTGCTGACACTGGTGAGGTTTGAAATGAGTCTGTTCCCAAGTCCAAGAGACAGAGGGAAGCTGAAGAGTTCCTCGTAACTACATAACGGCAGAACGCTTGCTGTGTTACGTAAAGGAAGATACCCAAGTCAAGATTTTCCGTACAATTTTCTTAATACTATTTTGAACACCTAATGTTAGCTTTTGTCATAAGATTCATCTTTCGAAACTCCAAAATATTGGTGTTTCTAACCTGTATGTTCTTGGGAATCATGCTACAGCCAGATTGGGATGATAAAATGTAGAGTCCAGTAGAAGTCAATTATTTTCCTCATTTGGAGAAAATGAAAAAAAAACCAAAAACAACCAAAACCAAACCCCAAAGTTCAGAAGAAAATTCTTCTGAAAAACGGGCTTAGAAGATCTAAAGATCCAGAGAAAGCCTTAAACTCTGCCACCTCAAATTGTAAGTGCCACAATACCCATCTTCTGGGTATCTCCCCCACCATGAACTCCCTAATCTAGAGTTAAACTCCCGAGCACCTCCTTCAGCGCAGAGAGAGACTGAGACATGGAAGGATTACGCCCAGCTCACCCAGGCCGAGTGTGGAGATGCCTTCCACTGGCCAACAGTGACATTAAACACACAGGCTCTGTCTCAGCTCTCACCATCTGCAGGGAAGACCCCGAGTTGTGAAGCTGGGGGAACCAGCACCCTCCCAAGTGCACAGGAGTGTTCGTCGAAAGAACTGGGCAGAGCGCAGCATTTTCAAGGAGCGGCACTGGTCACTTTTTAAGTAATTCTCAGTGGCGAAAGCCTTCACCCTCATAGAGAATGCTGGTGTAGTGCTTCACGGACCGAAAAGCTCCAATCCCCGTGTCCAGCGAGAAAACCCTCCCCACCACACCAGCGGACACCAGCAGCAGTTTCCACCAGACCACGCACCTGAACTAGCTGACGGACACAAAGTGACTCCCTGCGTAAAAAGTACTGAGGGAAAATGAACCCCACCCTTTCAGGAACAAGCAAGACAACAGTAAGTTGTATGTATGGTGACATACATGCTCACCTATGATAGAAATGGCTTCTGAAGATTTACATTAAGATTACAGGGGTTGCAATGGATGACAATGTGCAGTGCTTCATGTCAAATTTGAAATTTGCTGGTTGGCAAAGACCATGGGAAGTTTACGTGTTTATTTTTAAATGCAGTTTTAAGTTTTTCTAAAATCCGGTCTTTATGTTATATTGCCTTCTCAGTGAGCACCCCAGGTGCTGCTGGCTTTTGGGGGCAGATTTGCTAAAGAATTCTCCATGTAGGCTCCTCATCAGGGGCCAGGCTTTGAAGCAGTTCAAGCCCAGAAGTTCCCTATGTGACAGTCAGATTTTTGAGAGAAAGGAGATATTTTCAAATCCAGACGCATCTTTTGGCTTAAAATGAAAGCTGAGCATTTCAGAAAATAACTGTAGTAGTACTCTGCAAAATCAAGCCTATTGTACTAAAATGCTGCCACTGGATTTGATACATTTTAATACTTGTATGCAAAAGAAAGGCATGAAGTAGTGACCAGATCGTCAATTATGAAGCCAGAAGCTCCTGGGTATAAATCCTTATCTCTGTGACACAGCTCAGCTCACATCTTTCAGTTTTACCACAAAGAAATTCTGTTTTAAAGCATCGGTGATAAGTCCATTCTCATCAGCACGTCTGAAGAAAAGCAATTAAAGTTTAAAAAGCACTTAGCAGGTTTGAGTGCTAACAAACATTTATTCATTTTTCCAGGAATGTGCCGTTATTTAGAAGTAAAATAGACCTTGCTTTGAGGTTTAAACTTACTAGGAACACACAATACTCCGTGAGCTCTTGGTCAGACTCCTTTGATAGATGAGCTGCTGCTCCATCTCTCAATTACAAGGCCAATTAAGATGATACTGGACTGCTCATTAGCTGACAATACATATTTAACCTCCTCACAAGCAAATGATAAATATTACATATTTTAAAGGGAAGAACTGATTCATGCAAATTTTCCAAAAGTGATCTCATGATCAAAAGTGTGAGTAAATACTTCAATTACTTATTCACAATCATTCTAATGAACAGTTCCTACCGTGGTTCAGAAGACCTACACGGAGTTTGGCTTACCATTCCTCTTTCCAGAAATGTTTGAGAGAAGCTGAGTAGGTTACACTCGCTGCCAGGGTTGGTGTGGAATCATTCATTAAGGCCAGCTATGTGTCTGTGTCAATTATTAACTTAGTTGCCCAATGGCAAGAGTCCATCAGGTTTTCTAAATTACAGTTATGAAAGACATGTGGTGTGGGGTTTTTTATTTCCCCTCAGATAAAGCAAATCTGCTAAAAAAGCAGAGGACTCCTGTGGAAAAAAACCCAACAGCCCTCCCTTTCTAAAACATCTAAACAAATCTTCTTCCCCCAAAAGGTGTTTAACATAATTGAAAAGGTACCTGAGCCTAATAAAAATATTGCGTTACTATTTTTAAATATTAACTTGATCAAGGGCACACTACAGGTATTTTGATCATCTGATGGAGTAGCAGCTTATCGGTACTGTTGTGAAACAGGCTTAAAACTTGCCAGGCACTTGTGATGATACTTTGGAATGGCATAACTGCAGAATTAGATTGTGTAACATAACGTTGTCCGATTAATCAAGTGAAGTGTAGAGCTGAAGCAGAAGGTCTACTGTGCTAAAATAATTTTAATAGATGGGCATATATACTTTATAAGGTATTTATTCTTTATTGTGCTCTATGGGCCTTAAGAAAGGCTTTATTTCTGTAAAGATGTTCTCCAATTTAATGCAGCAAAATTAATAAGGCAACCTATTAAGGGCTTGGCTTTGCGCAGTGTTAACCATCCTGATCCTGATTCAACAAGGCATTGAAGCACATGCCCAATTCTCAGCCCTCGGGTAACACATAACCTCTTACGGAGGAGTGGAGTGGCAGTCAGTAATATCAGAACAGAACAAAAATAATGTCCCTGGCATTCCTGCTGAAGCGCTGATAAGCTAAACAAAGCACTTCTCAAAGACTAATAACCGGATGGGATTTGTAGCATAAACAATGCTCCTTGTTAGTCGCCAGTCCCCAGGGCATCTTCCTCACTTTGTTACAGATAAATTGGCAACAAATGAAATGCTGTATGTGATTTCCTGCCCGGGGTATGCAGGCGTACTCGCATGCCAGTGTGAGAGCTGTCATTTATTATTTATCCAAGTACGTATACAAATCTAGAGTGTGATTTAATTACTTATTAAAGGTGCCAGACTGACAGATGCAGAAGCTGGAGCTGTTTCTTTACCCAGAGAACTGACACAGCGTAAGCAGGGACATCCTCTCCAGGCTGTTCCAGTAAAATGCCTCACCCCGATGGACTCCCCAAATATCTGAGCACAGCTCTTTCTGTCCAACCTTTTCCCAGCTATTCTGCTCAACATGTTAAATTCATAAAGGCTGCTAACAAAGATGTCAGTTATTCCTGCAATTTTTAGACAGGAATGTTTATACACTGGAAAATCGGTTTGAACACCTTAAATCTATTTTAGCTAGGCCACTCGAGCATTTGATTAGCACTAGCTCAGAAAAGGATCTGAACGGTTTTAATACAGAGGTGAAACCCCCTCTAACTAAATAATAGCAAAAAGATTGTAGACGTTTTGTAAAGGTGCAGTGAGCGCAGATTTCCTCCTCCGTGCCAGGGGCTGTATGCGTAGTGCTGTGGCTCTCTTGCGGTCACTTGCGCCCTTGTCTCACAGACATGCTTGCCTTGGAAACTGGGTGCGAAATTCAGCATTGCTCCAACAAGCAGCATTTTGGTTCCATTTTTATATCACTCTAAACCTATTATTGCTCAGTCACCATTACAGTGCAAAGCACTTCTCCCCGCCCCCAGGTACAGCTGGGGGCAGGACAGCAGGGAATCTGCAGACTTCTCGCACTTCCATCAGCGCCCCGTCTTTAACGGGGAAACTGAGCTTCTATGAGACTTAACTCATTGAATTAGACCATACCTGTCTGCCAGAGGAAGACTGTTAAATTATAGCAAAGTTCCCTCCTCGTAGCTCCAGAATAGAATATCTTTGAGAAAGATAACAGACACAAGAAAATCTCTTAAACTTCTATGAATCTATAGGTTAAATCAGTAAAAACATGATTGCCCAAGGCCAGCCATTCCTGTTGCCTTGGTAACACCTTTGGTCCCAGTACATGCCTGAGAGTTGCAACCCTGGATCTGTTTTGTGGAATGTTCGGCTGGGCGTTTTTGGTGCTTGATCCTTGGTTGAGGCCTTACAGCACAACCACAGTGCGAGTAATACTGTTTACTGATAATAAGCTTGTCGGTTTGGCTTTGGAGTTTGAGCTAGCAAACAACGTGCCCGAGTTATTTTGCACAGTCGAATAGTCCCATCAAAGCCAACAGGTCTGTTCATGCCAACCACTTGTATTACTGCATTATTAATTCAAAATTTTACAAATCAAGTTTCTTATGGTACTCCACAGAAGCCTACCTAACCAAAAATTGGACCTAAGAAGTACAAAGGTGAGGCTGAGAGGTATGGCGATGTGAAGGCACACCTCCTGGCAGTGTAGAGCAGGGCCTATGCAATGGCATTCGGCAGAAACCAAGGGGTTTTCAGCTGAGATGGAGTTTTGTATTACGCACTCTCAGCGTGTCCCAGCTGCGACCTAATTCCTTCCTGGCGCACGCAAGAGGTGGCTGCTGGATGCGTGCAGGCTTTACGTGTTCTGCTAACATCAGGAGCTGAGCTACCAGAACCGCTGCGAAGCTGGTTCCGATGCAGAAGCAGAACGTGTCAGACCAGCTGTCAGCGAAGAGCTTCAGGAAAGCAAGAGACAAATCTCTCTAAATAGAAACATAAGTGAACAGCTAGTAAAATCAGACAATTGTAACTTTTATCGTAAAAAGTTACGCAAGTGCAAAACGTAATTTTGTTATAAATGCCAATAATTGTAGCCTCCCTGGAACTGCTTAGAGCAAGCAATCTGTTAAAAAGAGGCTTGAACCCCTGATGTAGGAATCGGCTTTCATTCGTTGGAATATGCTTTATCAAGAGGACCTTAAAATATGAAAGAAAATGTGCTCAAAAATTTTAGGCAAATTGAAGCTTATTTTCAAATTAAAAAAAAAGACATTGATATAAAAAAGATGGGAAATCTGAGCTCACTTTTGACAGGTGCATGCTGACTTGCTGTATTCAATTTATAAGTGTTGTGGCAAGTATCAGAACAATCCATCTTGTGCTTTACGTAGCTATAGCTGTCCTGCTCTCTTTCAGTTGGGTTTTAGACATTTCTGTCTTATTTAATAGCAAGTGATAGACATGACATTTTCACCTAGTGTTTCTGGTTTTGGACTTTTCTTCATCAAGTATGCTATGTAAATACTCCATTTAAAAACAAGTCTTCTCGTACTTTTTCACAGCAACTTATAGATGTTGAGAAAGCAATACTTTTTAATAACTTAGCTGTTAATTTTCAACTTAAAAATAATGGTAATTAACATTTTATTCAGTGAGCTTTGTATACTTTGTATACTCTTTCAGAATAGTAAGATAATGCTATGTAATAGGTATAATGGAACATAGAGTTTTGAAAATTATTTTGTTTAGAAAAATTACAATTGTTACCATAATTAGTTTCTCTGTGCAAGACCATACACCAGTACCTTGGCACAAAGTCAAGGGATTACTTCCTTCTGGAAGTTAAGTTTGTGATTTCCCTGATCCTGAAAAAAACATGTTCATGAGCTTACTCACGGAGTAATCCTGGACTGTGGTGAAAACTGGAGGTATTTGGTGCACACTAAGTGCAAGGATATTCTCTGGATCAGAATCTACAAACCAATGGTCTCGCCAGGACACCAAACCACCTGATAAACCGGTGCCTTACTCAAATGAAGTCACAAAATTACACTGCCTTTTCAACGCACCTGTAGAAACAGGATTTGAAACTGTGAATGTGGATTTGTTTGTGACAAATATGTCTCCGTCATAGTTCATATCCCAGTGTGTTACTGGCACCAACCGAAATTGTATCTGAGAAATTTAATACCTGTGAACTCGTAAATCTGGGAGCTGCTACCTTCACAGTGCAAACAGTTCCATGATGTCAATTAATGTCCGCTAGCTAATACTGGAATTGCCAAAGCCCACTTTTACTTGTGACCTTGTTCACTGAAAGAAAGATAAGAGTACCAAAATAGCAGTGCAGATATCTGAGAGAAAGTAAACAAAAAGCCAGAAATAGAAAAGCATAGATATGAGATTGACAAACGTTAGAGAAACAACTGAGGCAGCGAGAGAGCACGCGAGGAGGGAAGGTTACAGTGACAAAGTGAGGGCTTGCTGAGGAGAAATGATGTTGCAGAGCTGTAAATATTTTATCCTGCTCAAGTCACTGTTCATAGAAGTTCCCAGTTCTGAGATATTTCCCTGAGATAATCGAGGTAGATAATTTCTCAAGATGTTAACCATTTATTCTCCTGTACCAAAAGATACGATTACAAAGATCTGGTCACAATCTTTTTATACACGTAGGTAGGTAGTTTTCCACCTCTGACCTGCTTTGTTTCTAGTATAGCTTTTTATGGAATTTAATGAGATATCACAACTTTTGACTCTGTGCCATTATTTCTGCCTTTTCTCTACACCGTCCTCCCCCCCCCCTCCATGGGAATTACATTATACTAAAGCAGAGATAATCCGTCATTCTCGATAATCTATCATTCTCGATAATCTGTCATTTTCTGCATTCATCTTTTCTAGTTCTTGAAGCACTGACCAGGTAAGGTAGCCCTCATATAGTCCATCTTGTCTTTTTCTTTTTGAGCTTGCAAGTGAATTTGCTTTCCCCACAAGAATTTAGACAGTGGACTGGTCAGAGACTCTCACATAAATAATTTTAAAAGAAGCCACATCTCTGCAGAGCCCGTGGCTCTGAAGAGTACTAAGGGAAGTAACTGAAGAGTTGCTTCAAATGAAGCCCAAGCAGCCCCTCTGTCCTGTCAGCTCCTTTCCCCTTCTCTTCTTCCTCCAATGAAAGATAAAAAAACGTCTAGGGGGACCCTATCAGGTTTTGTTTATTTGTCTTCCGCATGAGATTAACAATAGATTCCTACTTTGCAATTTAATATTCTCTGTACTAAAACGTGATCTGTATAGCTCATGTTAGCAATATTGTTAACGTGTTTCAGTTTATCAATGCCTACTTCACTGACATATGATAAACCTTAATTAAGATTTTTGTACGTACTTCATATTTATTTCTGAAACAACTATAATAAAATAAAGATACTAAAATGGTAACACAATAATTGTGTTATTATTCTGTTTAACAAGTGTAGATGCATTTTTACACTATATACACACTCACTGTAGCCCATGGGCTAAGATAACTATACCTGCGAGTTTGTAACCAAGGACCGCAGAAATTACTCCAGTCAAAACAGAATTCATTGTAAGACAGACTAGAAATGCCAGGCTAAGCCTTCATGGTTGTAATGAGATGACTGTTTCTTACCACACTTAAGTCTGTGAGGATCAAAGAAAATGTTCATTGAGTTAAGATGCGCTAACAAAAGTGTATAGAAGAGCATAAACGGCTCAGGAATCCCAGGAATCCCACTGGCTTAAACAGTCTTTTATTAAAAGCGAGTGTTCTCGTAGATGAATGACTTCCAAGAAGGGCCTCAAGTGATGAAAGTATTTCCATCTAATGTGAAAATACTTGAAAGATGCTTATTCCATGTGACAATGTTTCCACCTTTCAGAAGAGCCTGAATACAAGACTCCTTTGATGAATATACTCTTGTACAAGGTATTAATTTTTAGAATTAATAGACAAAATATCCAGAATTCCTAGTCTTTTGATAATGACTAGATTATAGTGACTTTCATCTCCTATAACAGCCAGACAAAATATTTCAGAGTATTTTACAAAACAGATACTTGAGTTACACAGTGAAAAATTGTACATTCATCATCATGACATTGCTCCCATTTCCCTCAGGGCATAATTGACCTGGAAAGTACTGGAGAGCATCTTCAGAGAAAAAGCAATGGGATCTCCTTCAAACACGAGACACATTGACCTAGCACAGCAGCCAGGCTTGTTGGCTAACTGTGCAATATAGACGTACCCTGTATCATCCTGCTGCCCCGCAACGCCTACCTAAAACACCAACAACAGTGCCTCCTGCCCTCACCAAAAATCATACGAGGGCAAAGGCCTGAAACACTGAGAAATGGTCAGCTACCCCAGTGGTATTTCAGCCATCAGAACTGTCCCTTTTTGCTATCTGTTTTTATCCTTTCTTTTCATCTCCTCAAGCTATTCTTCTCGGGCAGAAGTAAGGAGGTAAGCCAGTATCGTGTGCCCAAGCAGCTCCTGCTCAGATCACGGTAAGGTTTTCTCTGTACCTCAAACACTCCGTGCTCTGGGAGTTGCTACTCTTGTGAAATGCAATTCACTGTGAGATTGGAAAGCAATAATGAACGAAGCCGTTCCCGCCTGTTCCTCCGCCGCAGTGGGGTAGGCAGTGGATTGGTATGACTCTCACAGCCGGCACAGGTCTCCGGGGTAACCTTCTACGGAGCCGCCAGGCCCTGGGGGTGCAGCAGCAATCACAAGGCTGCGAGTGCTGACTGCTGGTCACTGCAGTTTTTGGAAGCCTGTCCATCTCTTGGGCAATGAGGAACACAACCCAGCATGAGACCACAAAGTGCTGATAATCCTGTCCCAGTCAAGTAACGTGAGTTCATGTCAGAATCATGATGTGGCCTTTTTCGTTGTATTTTTTGATTTTTAGGTGTTCAGTTATGCTGAATAATCTTTATAATAACTTCTAAATTGGCCACAGTTGGAGAATGAACAGACAGCAAATGCCTTTTTCATGAAAATATAAGAACTTCCAACGTAGAGCTTGATTCAGAAGGAACTGGGAGTATATATGCCAGGAAAAAGTAAAAAATTATGACAGGACATGAAGGGATGTGTGGCCCAGGGAAAACAACAGGTATCAAATCAGCTTGTGTTGTGTAATAATTAACTGCACACATTATGGCAATTGGGTAGTTTCTAGTTTCTGCATCTGAAGAATTCAAATACACCTCAGCACCAAAGAACATCATGAGGCTTATCTGATGCTTCTAAAGCTTCTGAAAGATGCTCTGGAAGTGCAGACTTCCATAAATCGTATCAGCCAAGCTACTCATTATGACTGAAAAGCTGAGGATCATTTTTCATCTCAGGTATTCTAACAGCGAGAAATGTGCAAGTTACATAACTAACCACCAAGTGTCACTGTTCGGTATTTTTACATTCTGACGTCTTAGCTCCCAAGTGCTTAGAAAATCCCTTTTAAATGCAGTCCTGTAAATGAGGATTTTCCAACAAGAACAAGAATATTTTTAAACTACAAGAGACATGGGTATCTGCCACACAAGCTATGGGAAAACTCAAGTGTCTGGATATGTGGCCTTCTTGAGCAAGCCACCAAGTAATGCGTGAACAAAGTATTGTTCATATCACTGGATGCAGTAATGTAAATCCCACTGAAAAAAAAAAAACCACCTTAGGAATTGGATTTTAATCCCAGCAATTATTGCAGAAAATGTCATTCTTCTTTTTTTATTAAGAAAGGTAGACAACCTTACTGAGAGATTGTCAGACGCTTTGTCAAGAGGCAAAGGATGCCCTATCATGAAGAATGATAACATTTTAAGTAAGTTCATATTGTGAGAAGTGATTTAACCTGACTTTAAAACGTAGTAAGAGTAGACATTAGACATCAGGAGACTGAACTGCAGTCCTGGTGTGAGGTGCCCAGCTAGTCTTCCCTGTTTCTAGAATGTAAATATAGGTCATAATCTTTGATTGGTACAAAACCAGAATTTGCTGACATCCATTCACGTGAGCTGCAGCTCATGAAGAAATTTCCAACAAGGCTTAAAAAATAAAAAATAAAACCAAACCACCTTACTCTACATAACTTGCATAGCTTCCCTTTGTTACTACTTCTTCTGCCCACCAGCTGAACCCTAAGATCTGCTTGCCAGTGCTGCTGTGTTCCTGACATGCTCCTGTGTAGCTGCAACTTGAAAGATGCAAAATAGCTGCACGGATTTCCATGTGTATTTGTACCACAGTTCTCTGTAGCATTTGGTACATCACTAAGTGTAATGTTCCTCTGAAAGATCCTTGCTGTGTGCTAATACTGGTTTATCTGGGCGAGCACTCAATCATTCGGAGTCAGCCGTTTGACGTGGATGCAACAGCCAGGAGCGCAGGGGTGAGCCAATCTCTTCTGACATAATCCCAGATTACCAAACCTGTATAGCCTGCCTTTTATTTCAGATGAGTGCCTCTCCCACAGGTTCCAGTCAGCCTCCCTGCACTATCTACAGTCTGTACCATCTTTCCAGCATAGGCATTCCTTATGAATCATTATTTCCGGATGCTTTTGAACAAGGAGTAACCCTGAAACAGGGGTACTGGGCCTTGGCTGGCTCTGATTGCGCTCCACCCTTCCCTCCTGGCTGCACTGTATAGCCCCCTCCAGTGGAAAACTATTCTCTGCAGTAGTTTTTCACAGAATCACAGAATGTTAGAGGTTGGAAGGGACCTCAGTCTTTCCTCGTGGGAGAGATGCTCCAGTTTTTCCATGTGTGGAAGATGACCCCACCGAAACAGAGCATGTTGTCAGGACCCTGAGTGCTCCAATAGACCTAAATGGCCTCACCAGGGGCCTCCATCCATACCCTGTGCCCACTGGCTAGTGTATTTAAGCTCAGGCCTCAGCCTTCAGGGCCCTGCCTGGCTGCGGGCCCCACTCATCTGGACCGTGACCTGTAGACTGAATTCCCAGCTTGACCTCACAGCTGCCCGGTGATCATGGGACTGGGCCTGACTCTGGTTAACCTCGCTGGGCCTGACCCCGACTGGTGGGTTGCTTTTCGGGCTTCGCCTTGCACTTGCCTCATCACCATGAACTCTCGTGACCATTTGAACTCACGGTTGAACATGGCTGGGCCTGCCCTGCTCGCCTTCCTCAGGTACCATGGGATGGGGCCCTTGCTGGTGAAGCCCCTGCCCTTCTGGCTGCTTTCTTGCTCCTGGCTCCATGTTCTCTGGAAAGCAGCTGGCTTTTGCTGCTCCATGCCTTACGTAGCATAAACCCAGGAAAGAGGAGTTGCCTGTAGAAACCGTGTAACAAAAGTGAGCGTGTGAGGGGTTGAATGTGCATGTGAAATCAAGAAGTTGAAATGCAGAATTACCTGTTTCTGTGAAATGGGTCGGAGGAAACTGTAAAGGCTGGTAGGAAGTGACAGATGTCAGGATGTGGCACTTCCTGAGAAGGGAAGGGCATAAAATAACAGAAGAAACAGTGAGGAAATGAAGAGCAATAAGGGAAAAAATAACAAAAGCTAATAAAAAATATAAAAGAGGAAAAATATTTTAAAAATACAATGAGCATGCTCAACTGTACAAATCCTAGCACAGAACTCTCTGGGATTTCACTGTAAAAATCTTTTACTCCTTATTCTATTTTTAATAAGGATTTCCCATAGTCTTCAATGGCAACCAAATCTCTTTAAGAACCTTTGGTGAAGGAAACAGTCAAAGGGTTTCCAGAAATCCAAGTCCACTCTCAAGCCTTTATGAATTCTGGACAGCGCTATGAGGGGAAATGGTCGGGTAAATACTGTCCACATCGTCCACCACAATTTTAATGTCTGTGAGTTAAAGCAGAATCAGTAACAGAAAATTAAAGCATGTATCTTAAAGCAGAATATCCAAAAAAGAAGACCATACGATGCCTATGGCAGCTATTATTCAAGTTGTTTAGTCCACTGACCTAAATACTGATGTGCTTAATGCTATCCTGCACATTCCAGGAACGGCAGGCAATGTAAGGATCTTCATAAAACAGAATCAGCTAACAAAAAACAACGGTTCAAATCACTCAGTAAAAGGGTCTGTTGGAGAGAAGAGTTACTGAAGTTCTTGTGCTGAAACAGCAGAGAGACAGAGTAATCGCATCTTCTTAGCATAAGGTACTTAGGCTTTTCCCTGGAGTGTCTGAGGCAGAGTATTACAGAAGACAAGATCCTGAACCAGGCATACCCCAGATCTGATCAAATATGGTAAGTTTTTCCTGTGAAACAAGTATAGTAGAGGCAAGCAAGTGGAAGAATGTTGGTGGGTTTTTTTCTGAAGCAAAAAAGATCAAACAAAAAAGTACTCCAACGTCTTAGCTATCACGTAGTGAAATGTAAGCTGAAAGCTCTGTGCCCGTCTGGTGGTACCTGTCATCCTGCGCAGGCAGTCACTGAGGGCTGCCCTGTAACACGTGTCCCCATTGCGGGAGCGTTCGTTCCGCAGTGCCCCTCGGCTGCCCGGCTTCCGTCACCCACTTGCTGGCGGGGTGAAGACTGTTGCCTGGGAGACACTGGAGTCTGGTGGGTTACGGGCAGTACCAACAACAGCCTCTGAGGCTGAGACATAAAAATGACAATATAAATTAAAAAGAGGTAGAACTGCCCTTGGCCTGCTCAGTCCCACCAGCGCTGCTGGACTGGGTCCTGCCGCCGCACCTCCTGGGAAGGGCTGGAACAGTTGCTCATCGGCCTCCTGCTTAAGCGCTTTCCATCCTTGGCCTCCTCAGAAGAAGAAGTTTATATTTTTGCCTCATTTAACAATGGTATTTTTTAAGCAATTCTGTACCCTGGTCTGAAAGCAACCTCTGTGGCTGGCGCAGGTACAGTGACCTACCTACACCTCAGCACAGTTAAGCCTGAACCACGCCGGCTCACCCCGCGACCTCCACGGCCCGCCCGCCCCCGGCCTGCGGCAGCGCCTGTCACAGCCGAGGGGACGCCAGGGCGGGAGGAGGCAGCGGCCGCCATGTTGGGCCGGAGCGGCCCCTCCCCCGCCGGGTTCGCGGCCGCGGAAGGAGGGTAGGGGCTGTGCCCGCTGACTCCCCGGCCCACGCTTCGCCCCGGGGGTGGGTCACTCGTCCCCGCGTCGCCCACGCACCCCGGGGGTGGATGACCCGTCCCGGGGCCGAACGGAGCGGGGGCGGTGGCTCGGACCGCTGAGGGCAGCCGGCACGGCCCCGCCCCTAACGAGCGGCCCCTCCGTGATTGGCGCGAACAGCGACACCCCCTCACTCGTGACTGGTCAGGCCCGCTGCCACTCCCGGGCGTTTGAAGGCATGGGCGGGTGCTGACGTGTCCGTCCCGCCTCCCTACGCAGGAGGTGGGCGCCGTGCGGGGCGGCTCGGGCGGGCTGTGCTGACGCGGCCGCCCTGCGCGGGACCGGCCGGCGGCGGGACCGGGACCGGGACCGGGACCGGGGCCGGCGCCATGGAGG